>Ga0116144_10000492_pt1 | contig 52476 bp, 78 predicted proteins | sample AD_UKC035_MetaG_FD_89746 | JGI IMG/M metagenome (GOLD analysis project Ga0116144, IMG submission 89746) | Active sludge microbial communities of municipal wastewater-treating anaerobic digesters from USA - AD_UKC035_MetaG | ecosystem: Engineered > Bioreactor > Anaerobic > Digestate | place: USA...
ACAAAACTATGAAAATTCAAACTATCTTTTCTATCATCCTGGCCCTGGCATTGATCGTTGCCAGTACAGGAACAGCGTTTGCCGGTAATCTATCGACCGCAGAAGCTGTATCAACGGCCTTCATGTACCAGGGCCACCTGCGCCAGTCCGGTGAGTTGTATAACGGAGCATGCGATATGCAGTTCGGGCTGTACGATGCAGTTAGCGCAGGCAGCCAGGTTGGCAGCACACTTACCCAGAGCAGCGTGAACGTGGCCAATGGTCTGTTCACCGTCTCGCTGGACTTCGGCAGCGGTGTGTTCGCCGGCAATCCCCGCTGGCTGCAGATCGCTGTGCGCTGCCCGGCTGGGAGTGGGACGTACGCGACGATGACCCCACGCCAGGCGCTGACCAGCTCACCGTATGCGGTGTACGCAGGCGGTTCACCCTGGAGCGGGCTGACCGGTATTCCGTCCGGCTTTTCGGATGGTGTGGATAACGTAGGGGCTGGGACAGTCTATACCGCCGGGGCTGGGCTGATCTTGACCGGGAATGAGTTTAGTTTGGACGAGGCCTTTGTTGGCGACGTGGTTTCAGAAACCATTGTCAACAACTCGGACTGGTTTACCACGTCCATTATTTCAGAGACGATCATAAACAACCCGGAGTGGTTCTCAACCGTTATCTCGAATACCATTATCGAGAACACGTATTTGTATTCCGATACGTTCCAGCTCTCGATCACTGGTGAATGTCCGTCCGGCTCGTCTATCCGCCAGGTCAACGAGGATGGAACAGTGGTGTGTGAGGTGGATGATGATACCAACACAACTTACACCGCGAGCACGGGCCTGGCGCTGAATGGCACCGAGTTCTCGGTTACGGGCGCTCCTTGGAGCGGTCTAACGGGTGTTCCAGCAGGCTTTGCTGATGGGGTGGACAATGATACCAACACCACGTACACGGCGGGGACAGGTCTATCTTTGTCCGGGACAGAGTTCAGCGTGAACCCGTCCACGATTCAGTCTCGCGTGACTGGCACGTGTCCGACTGGGTCATCCATTAGCGGGATTGCTGATGATGGTACAGTAACTTGCGAGACGGATAACGTTGCTGAAACGCATTACGACAACCTGGTTGTGGTTGCGAAAAGTGGTGGAGATTTCACTACGATTCAAGCGGCCATCAATTCGATCACGGACGCCAGTTCGACCAACCGCTACTTGGTATGGATCGCTCCAGGTATTTACAACGAGCGAGTGACGACGAAAAACTATGTTGATCTCCGCGGAGCCAACAGAGAATCGGTTGTCATTACATACCGAGGTGGTACTAACGCGTCTAGCAGCGGCACAGTGATAGCTAACACATTTTCAGCAATATCTGACGTAACTATAGAATCTACTGGCGGGGAGGGTATAACTACTCAGTCTGGCATTTATGTTAGCAGTGGACAGGAGCTAAATTTACGGAATTTACGTATCTCTATAACCAGTGATCACACCAACAATGGTGACTCTCGTGGTATTCGTTTAGCCATGAATGACAGTATCACTTACAGTGTAATACTTCGAGATATTGAGATTTATATCTCTTCACTCAGCGCAACTAGCTATGGCATTTCTATGACAGATGGCTCCCCAATAGTAAAAGTGTCTGACCTTGACGTGTACATCACAAACAGCGATGACATCGCTTACGGGATATCCATATCAAGTCTTGTCGGAAATGCGCCCCTGGAATTAAACGGCATTACTCTGAATGTAGTAAGTGGCGGTTCCGCGTATGCGTTGACTGTGTTAAGTTCTCTTACAGTACCAGTTTATCTGAGTAACAGCCTGGTTAGCGCAGGGATATCAGGTACAGCTACAGCTCGCGGTATTTCGTGTTCTGAATGCATTGTCTATCTAGATGGTTCGAATATCCTGGCCTACGGGGAATCGCCGACCGGCACACCAACGATACAAGGCATTTATCTATATGGCGGTTCTGGTACCGCCTACAACTCAACAGTTGAAGCTACTGCTGTCAGCGGCACAGCCACGGGGATTTACGCCTACCCAAAAAGTGGAGTGTTTCCTACATGGCAGGTTATTAATTCGTCTGTTACAGGCGCAGCCAACACGATTCAATCCCCTTCGGGCACTAACAATTACACAATCCAGGTTGCTGGCACAATGCTGAATGGCGGTCCAGTATCTACTGTGGCGTCCCCGGCCTGCGCCGGCAACTACGATGAGGCTTTTGCCTTTTATACCAACACCTGTCCATAAGGAGGCCTGCTATGAAAAAAGAACGATTAAAATTTCTTGTACTAATGACTCTCCTGGGCATGGCACTGCTGTTCACGTCCGCGCCGGCGCTTGCTCAGGAAATAGCAGCCGTCTTCGACATCGGTTGGTGGACGGTTGACAATGGCGGCGGATCAAGTTCTGGGAGCGTGTATTCCATAGATGGCACGCTTGGTCAGCCGGATGCCGGGGTACTGACCGGGGGCTCCTATTCCATATCGGGCGGGTTCTGGGGCGCCGCATCTCCGGATGCGCCTCCGGTGGCCTGGGGCGGGTATATTTACCTGCCGCTGTCCCTGCGTGGTTTCTGCGGATCAAGCCCGGTGGAACTCGAACCAAACAACCTGATCGACGACGCCAACCGGCTCTGTCCTGGTCGGTCTGTCTCGGGCTCACATGATGGTGCAGCAGGCACCGGCGATCTGTTCCGCATGGAAACAGACAAGCCGTTCCAGCTGACGCTGACTACAGCCCGCCTGGACGGCGTGCAGCTGCTGCTGTACGTCTGGCAAGATGATGCCCTGGAGCTTATCGAGCAGGACGCCACCGATCCATTCCTGATCTCGCACACACCTACGCAAACCCAGAGATTCTACGTGTACGTGTACAGCGATGCAGGAGTGGCAAACACAGCAAGCTACACCCTGAATACAAGCAGTGGCACTCTACAGCAAACTGCCGAAGAACAAAACGATGCGGTTGTACTACCTGATCCACCCGCACTACCAATACGTGAGGTGACCCCATGATCGTAACCTTTATTGCCCTAATCTGGCTGTTGTTTTGTGCATGGCAGGACTGGAAGAAACGCAGCGTCTCGAATTGGCTAACCATTCCGGCCATCGTGGTTGCCGTGGGCCTGCGCGTCTGGCTCGACTACTCGCTCTACGGCAGCGTGCCTCTGTACTTGCTGGGAATGAGCGCATTGATCGTCGCCGCGGCGGGTATCGGTTATCTGGCAAAGCTGATGGGCGGCGCTGACGCAAAGGTCGTGATCGCCCTGGCGATTGTTAGCCCTATCCTGGCAATCTGGGCCTGGATAGGGGCCATCCTTTGGTGGCTGATGCTGCGCGTCTACGCCCTGATCCGCAAGGATAAGGATAAGCTGCCGCCCTTGCCGGGAATGCTGGGCTTTGTCGCCGGCACCTTCGCCTACCTGCTGTTTACGGCACTGACCCTGCAGTGAGATGAAAATGCCGCACCAATGCACCTGTCCGCGCTGTGAACGCGGCGATCCAATCGCCGTCGAAGAGCACCGCCTGCTCAACCTGATCTTAAGCCAGGCTGACGAACGGACACGGCGTTGGTTGGCAGCATACGAGGCGTACCGACTGGAAAACATCAGCCTGGCATCATGCATTACCGGGCTGGACCGCAAAACGATCCGGCGCGGGTTGTACGAGTTACGAAATGGGTTTCAATCGAAACGCATTCGGATGTCGAGAAATGGACAAAAAAAATGAATCCTTACAATTCCCATAGGTGGGGAAGTTATATAGTAGAAACATCCCCATTTTGTGGGGAAGTTATCAACGGAGGTGATTCGGAACACCATGAGTGTTGTATAATGTCAACCGTGGTGTACTGAATCCCCTTCGCTGGGGCGGTACACCATTTTTAATTCCAACCAATCAGTAAGTTGTTCAGGAGGTTTCTATGTTCGCAAAGGCAGTTATGTTTTTCAATGATACGAAGGCTGAGCTGGATGAAAAGGCACTGCTCATCACGTTCTTTGTGTTGATTGCCATGGTCGGCCTGACCACCCTTGGCATCGCCGTCTCAAGACAGTTCGGCAACCTGGCCGGGCTGGTTTAATCCACCCCACCACGTATCCACCGCGCTTTGCCTGGGCTGGGGCATCACCTCAGCCCAGGTAGAGGAGGTCACATGAAGCTAATCAAGAAATTCATTGCGGACTGCCGAGCAGAGATGGACGAGGCTGTATTTGTCCTGCCGGTGATGCTGTTGGTTACGTTCGCACTGATCAACTTTGGCCTGTTGGGATGGTCCAGCAACGTGGCAGCCAATGCCGCTAATTACGGGGCACGCATGGGCTCCGTAGCCCAAAGTGATCCTGGTGCTGTGGCATATTCAGCGGCCGCAAGCAAGGTGGGCGGTGACCTGGCAGGTGATTACACCGTCACAGTAATCGGAGGCGGCAGGCCCGGCTCGGTGATCCAGGTGATCGTAAGGTACTCTGTACCCAATTTCTTCGGCCCCTTTGCCACCCTTTTCGGAGTGAGTACGCCCAGTACGCTGGGCGGGGAAGCTACGTCTAGCTTCAGGCAGGAGGGTTGGTGATGCCCGCACCTTACCAACACAATAAGAAAGAACGTGGCTCCAGCATGGCATGGACGGCCATTGTTCTTACCTTTTTGCTGCTCCCGTTTCTCTCGTTGGTTGTGGATGGGGCCAGGATGTTCTACGTCCGCAACCGGCTGCAGACTGCTACCGATGCCGCATGCGAGGATGCTTCTTGGATAACCGCAAATCGGCGCGCTTTCCGCGATGGTGGCACGACTGCTATTGATGCCGCAATGGTTTCGTCTGCATTTCAGACCTTTTACAGCACGCTGGGCGAGAGCGTAACAATGCAGTATTCCCCATACGTGATCATCGCCCCCGATTACATAAATAACACGTTCAATTGTATCGGCCAGGCTGGGGTAAGCCTGGTCACCAATGGCGGCTTTTTACCACCCTTGGTGATCGACGTTTATTCTGCATCAAAGATGAGATTTACGCTTCAACCTTGAGTTAACCAGCACTTTACCATCCGGTTCTGAGCTGCCAAGTGGGAGATCCTCTTAGCAGCTCAGAACCCAGACAATCCGAGGTCCAACGCAGATTGTTGGGCGTTTCCCCGCGGGACGCCCAACGTCACTTAGGCGTACGGGTCCTAATCCACTCTGGAGGCCCTGACCATGACCAAAACACCTCTGATTGCCTGGACATGGATAACCTTATTCAGGTTAATCCTGACCCTTACAGTGGGCTGGCTTCTTGCTGAGAGGATGCTAGGGCGTTATATCGCAATTGCCAACGTCTTCAACTCTGTACCCTGGCGTCGATAACAGCAAGAACGGCGAGGAGCACCACTTTGGAGCTCCTCCTGCCCCAGCCGATAAACGGAGAATTATTAATGGAAATTGAATTTGACAGCCTCAACCTAAACGCGAAAGCTATGATCTGGATCGTGCTCATCCCGGTTCTGATCCTATTTGGATTTGTGGGAGAAAACTACACCGTCTTATCCGATGAAGGGCGCCCACGAGTTCTCTCGTGGAACGAGTGGCGCATTTACCAGTTAGAACGCGCCTACCATGACGAATTGAACGACCTGCGCGCTGAAGTTGACCTGCTGGTCGGAATGCTCAACAGCTCGCCCGATCCGGTGCGAGCCCAGATCACCGCTGAGCGCATTGCAAATCAGTATGACGAAGGACAAGATGCCCTGGCTTCTCAACGGGAGTACCTGATCAACGCCGCCTTTGCAGTCAGCGATTGGGCCTCCGGCCTCATTGATCTGACCGCCGCTCAAAACGCGGTGCAAACTGCTGGCAAGCTGCTCAGTCCTGCGGCTGGCGCAGAAAAGTAAACGAGAGGCTATGTACCCTGCTATGGACAATGCCGCAAAATTTCGCGAGCGCTCTATCACCGATATGATCGCTGGCGAGCGGGCTGCTAAAGAAGCTGCCCTGCAGGTGTCCAATGACTTCCGCAAGGTGCTCTATGACCTGGCCTTCAAGCTGGACGGAGAGCGCATTCAAGACGCGCTGCGCGACGACCCAATTGCGGTACAGGCATGGAGCCCTGCGCAGTGGCGCTCTTTCTTCTCTGGCAAAAGCGCCTGGGCCAGAGATGGTGCAAAGAAGGAAAATCCTCAAATTCAGCGTCTGGAAGACACGGCCGAGAAAAGCCGCAAGAGCGCCGAGCATCACCGGGAGCGAGCCGAGAAACTGCAAGCACAGCTCTCTGAAGCCCAAAAACAGATTGCAGACCTGGAAGCTCAACTCAAGGGTGTGCGCACCCAGGAGCGCAAGAACAGCAGCAAGGGCAAAGAAACGCCTAAACCACAGGCCGCGCCAGCGGATGCAGAGATGCAGGAAGGTGATGATGTCAATGCGCTGGGAGTGTACGTCAACATCTTAGCTGAAATTGGGGAGTGGAAAGAGCCCGCCCGCCCGGCGCGCTTTACAAAACGGTTATCAAGCGATGAATTGCAGTGGCGCCGGCAGAGCATGGCGCTGTACTTCATTGCCAAATACGGAATCTGCGCACGCATGGAAGTAGATCATGTGGTTGCTGTTCTGAGCGGGCTGAGATCGCGCGCCACATCACTGCGCAAGACAATTGATGCGCTGAGCGACAGTAAGCTGATGATTTCCCAGGTAATTGGCCTTCACCGCGGCAGTGAAGAAAGTCCAGTGTTCAAATCCTCCCTGACCATGGTGCGGCTTTCGAAGGATGGCGAAGATCTGTGCAGGGTGCTTGGCTGGGACCCGGTCGAATCTGAATGGCAGCGGGTCAACCGCTTGCATGAGGGCGAGCGCTTCCCGGAACACACCTTTGGGATTTTGGCCTTTGCCATGCACGCGCGCTTTCGCGGTTGGCAAACACAGGTACTGCCAGAAGTGGGATCAAGCTGGCAGCCGGATCTGATGGTGGAGCGCGGTGACCAGCGTTACTACGTCGAGGTCGAGCTGAGCGAGAAAGAGAACCCGTCCAAGTGGCGCAGCCAGGCCGCTTTACAAGGAAACGTGGCAATCTGCGCGCTGGTCAAGGATAAGCGCGCTCAACTGGTCAGCGACTGTAAGCAGATGAAAGTGCCTGGGGTAGCCACCGACCTGAAAACCCTGGTTGCGGTGCGCACAAAGGATATTGCCCCGGAAACACCGCTCTGGGATGAGGAATGGAAATGATCGAGATTGACCTGCGCACCCTGAAACAAGGCTTGAAACGTGTTGCCACCCTCGTGGTCTTGGTGGCCGTGATCATTGTCGTGGTCATATTCGTCCCTTTCCAGAAGATCACGGACGGCTTTGCAGCAGTCGGTGCACATGCGGAGAACGAGGGTATCCAAGGATCGCGGTTGAGCCAGGTAGAATCCGAAAAAGCCCAGCCCACCCCAACCCTTACACCTACGCCGGAGTTGGTTGGAGAAACCTGCACGGTTTGTGTGCCAGACGGAGTGCCGTTTCCGCGCAGTGTGCGCTATCTTACCTTGACCTGCCGCTTCCACGATCCGAAGCGCCCCCGGCACGTTGGGCTTGATATATCGGTCGAGGAAAAAATGGAAGTTCTGGCGACCATGGACGGTACGGTAATCCATGCCGAATATGATGATGTGTACGGCAACATGGTCAAGATCAATAACGGGCATTACGAAACCTGGTATGCCCACAACAGTTATCTGCTGGTGCGGACAGGCGACTATGTACATGCTGGCGATACGATTGCGCTTTCAGGGAACACCGGCGCCAGCGATGGGCCGCATTTGCACTACGAGGTACGCGAGGATGGCATTCCGAAAAATCCGCAGCTGTATCTCGGTGAGGAGTCTGTCAGGATCGCAACCGACAAGTGCCTCGTGAATGGTGGAGAAGAGCCGTGTCCTTGACCATCTTCCAAGGATAACCAACACCCTGGTTGTTCTTGGAAGGCGGCCAACGACAAACGCCAAAAGCGTTTGCACCGCCCCAACAGGGCACCTTAACAACTGAATAGACGGACTCCCTCCGCCTAAGAAACTACCCTCGCAGGGGTACGAAGTGCTCTGTACTTCCCCTGCACTGCGATCAGGGGAACGCAAATTAAGCCCCTGTCTCAGGGGTATCTTTCTAAACGGAGGAAAATATGGAATTCAAAACCATGACCGGCATCGACATCGAGGCGCTGCCGGCGATCCTGGATGCTGAACTGCCCGCCGAGGCGTACACCTCGGTGCCTGGTGGCGCCGATTTGACAGACATCGACCCTGGCTACATGCGCAAGGTGCTGAACGAAACCTTTGGCATGTGCGGATTGGGCTGGGGCTACGATTACCAGTCCGGTGATATCCGCGACCATAACACCGGCGAGACTGGCCAGCGCTCCCACGAGGGCACTGTCACCCGGCTGGAGTTTTGGTACAACCTGGTGGATGAGAACGGCGATCTGCGGCGCTGCTATATCCCCGCCTCGGGCGGGAGCGAGAACCGCAACGCCAGCTACGCGCTGAAAGGCGCCATCACCAATGCCATCGGCCAGGCGGCCAGCAACCTGGGCTTCCAGGAAAGCGTGTACCTGGGCCACCGCTCCCATCGGACGGTGGGCGGCCAGAAGCCTGCCGCTTCGGGCGCTGATGCTGCTGCGGCTCGCAAGGCTGCGGCTGCTGCCAAGGCTGGCAAATCGGCCCCTGCTCCTGCTCCGGCCCCCAAAGCCGCTGTACCGGCGCAGGTCGCCCCCAAGCCCGCTCAGCCAAGCAGCAACGGGCACAAGCCCGCTCAGGCCGTGGCCCCCGCTACTGCTGCCGCCCCTACGGCGGTCGCAGAGTTGGAACCAGAAGGCGTGGATGACCTGGATGCCGCACCGGCCCCAATCGCTGATCCCGGCGCCTACATCGTGCCGATCGGCCGCCACCAGGGCAAGACCATCGCCCAGGCTGCGGCTGACGAGGTCGGTTGGCTGGAAAAGGCTGTGGATGTCAAGCACGATGACCTGCGCAATGCAGCCATCGCTTACAAACACTACCTCGACCACCAAGACGACGAGTCCGTCTAACCCATCTACTTGCCCTGTTCGAGAGGGCGCAACCCGCCCTCTCGACCTGCCAATATCGGGCTGCTCCTGGCCCGTTTCTCGCAAGCGATACATCAATTTCCTTGCACCCACATTGCAGCCAGGCGTGTGTCGTTTCGCCTCATCGCAGTACCTTAACAATTTAGCTTTATACGAGGATAGCGGCTTTAGGCCGCAAATAACAATGAGTTAACCAATCCTTGTGTTAACTTTTATATTACGCGGGACATCTTGCTCCCGCTTAAACGTGTCTGATGATTTTTTATACGGAGGTTTTAGAATGACTGACCAAACGAAAAGCCGTGCGCCGCGCAAGCAAGCGCGCGAGAAGTTCGATCTCAACCAGGTTCGCCTATCAGGCAAAGTACAACGCATGTGGGCATCACCAGATGATGCCGATGTGATCATCCGGCTTTCTCTCAGGAGCGAAGATGACAACAAACTCAACCGGGCAACGCTCAAACTGCCTGGCGGGATTGTCAACGGAAAGCTGGTAACTTTGATGCGAAGCGACCGGATCACGATTGAGGGGCACCTGATTGACGCCCCCTACACGGAAACCGGAGCACAGTTTGTTGACAAGTCGTATAAACGCGACCTGGCAAAAGACGTGCCCGGCCTGGCTGATGTTGTTGCCGAACGCATGGCTACTTATGTGGTTGTACAAAATCTGGAGTTCGAGGAAGCTGACTGCAACGAGGTCACCATCGAAGGTGTTATCACCAAAACATGGGTAAAGGAAAACCAACTCTTTGCACGAATGGCAATTTACGATCAATACACCAGGAGCGATGATGGGCGCGATGGAAAGCGCGGTCGCTCCTGGCGCAAACCGCACTACGTTTCTCTCCAGTTCCCGGATGGGAAAGTGGATGGACGCGAAGTGAAGCTCAATGACAAGGACCGTATCCGTGTGAACGGGTTTATCAGGGAGAGCCACTACAGCGAATCGCTGGCGCTGTTCCTGATGCGGAACAAGAAAATTGGGCTGCTGGAGAATGTGCCCAACGCGGATGATGTGCGGAATGTGCGCTCACCGCGGGTGGCAACGTATGTGATCGTGAACTCGATGCTCCAGTTTACAAAGTAAGCAGTCCTCCGCAGGGTCACGCCCTGTCGGCGGGTCGCTCCCGCCCGGAGGCTTTGGTTGCCTCGGCCGCTTACCTCGGCAGTATCAACCATCCCGACCTGTATGGGCGGTATAAAAATACACCTTTCTTTCTTCTCCTTTCAAAGCCCGGACCCGGGGCGGTCGCCAAAAGCGACCAAACAGGGAAAATTTCACGCCCCTTCGGCGTGTACATTTTCCTCTGTTCCTTGGGCCCTGCGCTTGCGCATTTTGGGCTTTGGAAGGAATAGAGGATGTTTTCTGGTGAGGGGTCCACACGACCCCTCACCACCCTACAATTCCCCTGCAGGGGACAGCGCACTGCGCTGTTGGCCTGTTGGCGGGTCGCTCCCGCCCAGGGATTTAGAGGCTACCCGCCTCTAGCTCTCTCTCTCCTTCTCCTGATTGGTTGGATGGCCTGACTCGGGCTTGCGTTGTGGGCAGCGCAAAAAAGAGAAACCATCGCGCACTTGGCGCTCTTGTTTTCTCTCCTGCTGCCGCGCTTCTATGCCTGAGGCTGCCACTCTACCTTTTTCGGTAGCAGGAGAATCTTATAGAGGAGCGTTACCCGGCGCTCCTCTATACCTTCACCTGGCCTGGTGGACGTACTGCCTTCGAAGGCGGTGCGAGCGGGTTCGATCCCCGCTGGGGTGCTTGAGCCGGCAGTCCTGGCAAAGCCGGCTTGTCCATACTCGTCCTAACGCGTGAGGCCGAGATGGGAACATGGAAACAAAAGCCCCTTGGAATGGGGTGCCCGATTGCCAGGGCGGGAAACATCGGCGGCGGTTTAGTCTGCTGATGATCCAGGTCGTGTGAATGGCGGGGATGTGGTGTTCCCTACGTAAGGGCGCACTAACACCCGCCTTCATTCGGCTTTTACATCGGGGCTACTCGCCCCTAAATAAGAAGCTGGCGCACACCACGCGTCCAGCTTCTATGTCTGTGCATCACTAACATGCGCCAGCGGGGGCGTTCCCCGCGGTGATGCGCAGATTTAGATGCTGGACCAAAATCTACCCGTAGGAGAACGAAATGTCCAATGTGAGCTTTGGCGAATGGTTATGGAAGGAGATGGAACAGCGAGGCTGGAGCCAATCTGAAATGTGTAGGCGCTGCGGCATTGCCCAGGCGTCTCTTGGACGCCTGCTGTCCGGAAAGCGTAATCCTGGCGCAAAAGCCTGCCTGGAGATCGCCAATGCCCTAAACTACTCTCCAGAGGTCGTTTTTCGCGCCGCCGACCTGCTGCCTGTGGTGGACAACCATGTTAAACTGATTGAGGAATGGCGAGAGATATTGATCAGGCTGACACCTGATAATCGCCAGGAACTGCGCGAGATAGCCGAGATGAAACTGCGGCGCCAACGAGCAGGATCGCTGAAAGAAAACTGAAACATGGATACAGATTTTGGCAAATGGCTTCGAGAACAAATTAAATCCAAAGGATGGAAGCAAGTTGACCTGGTTAGAGCAACTGGTTTGACCAGGCAGGCTATAGGCAATTACATAAACCTGAACCGCATCCCTGATAAATATGCTATGAAAAAACTGGCGTGCGCTTTGAATTTGCCAGTCCATGCTTTATATCAAGCTGCTGGCCTTATATCACAACCGTCCAAGACAATTATTCTTTGGAAGTGGCAAAACATGATAGACAGGCTTTCAGATGAAAACCGCGAGCAGCTGTACGATTTTGCAGAGGTCATGCTGCGCAGGCAAGAAAGGAATCATCGTGGTTGATATTGCCGAATATATCTCGACCGAGGATGCGGCAGAGATGCTGGGTTACCATGTTGAGCATGTACGCCGCATGATACGAGAAGGCGATCTGACCAGTGCCAAGGTGGGCCGATCGTGGCTGGTGTTACGAAGGTCGGTCGAGGATTACCTGATCTTTAACCGCCCATTGAACAAGTACGATCCCAAGCGCTGCCCATCGAACGATAATGTTGGCACCGTGAGGGAAAATACCTCACGGTAGAAAAGAGTGAATATGTTATCGAATAACCTATCTTGTAAGATCGCTTTTGCCGCTTTTGGAACGCAGGTAGCTGGCGCAGGCCTGGCCATGATGATAGATCGCACCTGGATTCTGGTATGGGGATTGTCTGCAATCATTTTTATCCTGGCCAACGCCAGAAATACAGCATCCAACCGCATCCAGATGCAGCTTGCTATCCAGCAGATTGCGTAAAGCCTGACACTGCCTCTTTGGTGCGTCTCACCGTGCGGAAAAATACCTCACGGTGAATGCAAGCAGGTTCGATTCCTGCCGAGGCGCTTTGGGGTATTCATCCCCCAAAATCTCACCAAACGGAGGCAAGCCCTATGGGCATCTATATCTCTCCCCTCACCAAATGCGCCGATTTGCTTGAGCGGCTGGCCAAGGTGCCTAGCGGCACAATGGAACGGCTCAACGATCTCAAGGCGAAATATCCTGACCACCTGATGAACGATCATCAGGCTCAGGAGCTTTGGGAGAAAATCCAGGCCGATGAAAACCTGGCACTGTTAGATCACCTGGTGATCTATGGCTGGGGTCGGACAAGTCGCAGCTTCAGCGATTTTGTCCAGGCCCTGGGCCACGACCCGATGTGTGGGTCGATCAGCGCTCCCAAAGAAATCGCTTTGGCCCTGGAACTGCAGGGGGTGAACTTGCCCCCTACGGTAACGGTGCAAGCCCTGGCTGTTCACGGCGTTGGCTGGGGATGATCGGGGCTACCAGCCCCACAACTCTCCCTGATCTTTATGGTGGGTGGCAGCGAGCGGAACTGCCGGTAAAAAAGGAACGCAACCTATGCGCTCCTCGCCGGCTTTCTCCATCGTCCCACCCCCTATTCAGATCGGTGGAGAAGCCCAGAGGAGCGCTCACAAGGCGCCCCTCTGTCAAATCATTATCGGCGTCCAGCTTCTATGTCTGTGCATCACCGCGGCGTAAGCTGCATGGGGGGATAACCCTCCTAGGATGTTCCTGGTGGTGCACAGGTTTAGGGGCTGGACGCCGTTAGGCTGCTCCCATTATGTCGTGTCTCAAAGATAGTGAGACTGTAGGGGTGAAAATGAGCATTTGTCTCAGAGATATTGAGACTGCATCTCGCAGATACTGAGACTGACCTACCTTTATCTCGGATATATTGAGACTGCCCTAAACCCGTCTCACAGTTGTTGAGACTGGCTTCACGTTAATTTGTCTCAAAGATAGTGAGACTGGCCTAGCACAACTTGCCTGGGATGTACAATAGCCTCCAAAGTTCTGATTACCAACACAACAGAAAAGGAGGCCGATATGCCAGTTAGGAAAGTATCCAACCGTGGAGGAAATGCCATTGGCAGGTTTCCATCCACCAAAATGGGGCGAATGATCGCGTTCGAGTCGCTGCTCGAACGCGATTTCATTTACCTGCTCGACTACGATGCCGATGTAGAATGGTTTGAGGAGCAGCCGCTGAGTATCGAGTACGTGCATGAAACAAAGCTGTTGCACTACACGCCTGACTTTCACTTGTTCGGGCGTGGACAGCACGTGCTGGTGGAGTGCAAACCGGAGCGGTTCGTCGAGACAGAGGAAAATCGCGGCAAATTTGTAGTGGCGCAAAAGTGGTGCGAAAAACAGGGGTGGGAATTTCGTGTCATCACCGACCAACAGGTGCGCAACGGATTCCGGTTGCAGAATGTCAAGCTGTTGGCGCAGTACGCCCGGCAAAAGGTGGACATCGTGATTCGCAGCCAAATCCATGCCTTCTTGCGGGAAAGGCAAGAGGATGTCTCTATCCACAACCTTGCCCAATCTATTCTTCCGGGCAATCCTTCGGCGGTCACCGCTAGTATCTTCTGCCTGGCCTACCAGCACGTCATAAGCCTTTCTCTCGATGATGCCCCCATCTCAGGAGCTACTGCCGTGTCACTGGTCTCAGCGAAAGAGGATGCGTCATGAGCAAACAACGATTTTCCAGCGGCACCAGGTTTCGCTGGCAAGAAACGACCTATCAGGTTGTGCGTTTTCTGCCAGGTGGACAGACGAACATCGAAAACATCTTGACCGGGGTCGTCTCCACCGTAGAAACAAACACCCTGGTACACGCCTTGTTTGCTGCCGAGTTGTACTTCATTTCTGAGAATGCACCCGCATTGCCCAACGCTCAGTCAAAAAGTGGGGGTGCTGAAACCCATCTTAGCCTATCCGACTATCCGGCAGCGTTGGTTACCGTGGCCCGCTACCGACTGGAGGTGATTAGCCCATTGCTTGAGATAAAACAACGGACTCGCGCGGCCGTACTCGACCGCGTCCAGGAAATCCAAGCTGCACAACAAGAGTGCGGCGAACATACACTGCAAGACTCGGTCAGTGCAGCAGCCATCTATCGCTGGATCGGCGACTATGTGCGCAGCGGCAATGATCTACGGGCCTTGATCCCAGCAGTGCATGAACGCGGGGGGAAACATAGGTCAAAGCTGCGCAGCGAGGCGGAGGCGTTGGTGGAAATGGTCATCCAGGACAAATACAAGGTTCATGAGAAGGTTACCATTGACGATGTGCGCTATGAACTGGCTGTGCGTGTCGCCGAAGAAAACCAGGTTCGCCCACCTACCGATCAGCTTCGAATGCCATCCAGAGCCACGTTGGCGCGTCGAATTGCGGCCTCCAACATATGCCAGGATCACAAAAACTGGCGTGCAGGGAGTTCGGTCAAACGATCAAACAAGCAATGCGGGCAGACTCCCTACCCAAGCCTGCCCCTGGAACGCGTGGAAATTGACCATACCCGTTCGGATCTGGTAGTGATTGACGATCGCGACAACTTGCCCTTGGGTCGGTTGACGTTGACACACTGCCTGGATACTGCCACACGCTACCCGCTGGGCTATTACCTGGGATTCGAGCCGCCCAGCTACCTGACGGTCATGGAATGTCTACATCACGCCATTCGACCAAAAGATGATGTGCGCAAGCAGTATGGCACAGAACACGAGTGGCTGGCATACGGCATCCCGGCCACGCTGGTGATTGACAATGGCAAGGAATTCATCGGCCGTGACCTGGAGGATGCCTGTCTTCTGTTGGGGATTGTGCTGCAATACACGCCCGTGCGGACGCCACAATTCAAGGCTGGCGTGGAGCGGATGTTCGGCTCAATGAACACCATGTTCTTTCATGCGCTGCCCGGGACCACATTCTCCAACCCGATTGAACGCTGCAACTACAACAGCACCGGACAAGCTTGCATCTATCTCAGCGAAGTGGACAAAATGCTCAATATCTTTCTGGTGGATATTTATGCCCAGCGATTTCACCACGGTTTGAACGGTATCCCCGCCCGCCAGTGGGAAGAAAAGGTTCAGCATGGTTTTGCGCCCGCATTGCCGCCTAGTGCTGAAGAATTGTTAGTGCTTTTGGGCAGAACCACCACGCGAGTGCTTCACCACTATGGGATTGAATTCTCATCCTTACGCTATAACTGTGACGATTTGCTGGCTTTACGCACACGGCTGAAAGGGCAGCCAGCCAAGATCAAATATCACCCTGCCGATTTGAGCTGCCTGTACGTCTTTGACTCGCTCGAGCAACATTACATTCGTGTTCCGGCACTGGATCAGGCATACACCCAGGGGTTGTCTCTCTGGAAACACCATATCATCCGCCAGGCCGTATTGGAAGTACAAGATCGGGTTGATCCGGTCGCTTTGGGAAAAGCCAAGCGCGAAATCCAGCAAATCGTGGATTCGGCCCGGCAGCGCAAACGCCAATCCACCCGAACGCGGACTGCACGCTGGGACACTGCTGGAAAACCTACCCGCCAGATCGCAGACGGGTTGGAGTTGGATAACAAAACACCGGTTACGACCACCAAAGAATCGGTTCCCACAACGCCGCTGCTTTTATCTGGGGATGACAACGAATGGGAGATTGGCTATGTCCCGTTCAAACATGCCGATACGCTGCCAGCTGATGAAGAGCAGGTGCAAAATGGATGACAAAACACGTTCCTTACTCGCTCAAGCGAATACAGCACTGATCCGTTATCCACGCTTCAAGGCATTGCACAACGATATTCACGAATGCCAGGAGATGTCACGATTGGCAAACGAACCCCAGTGTATGTCCCTTGAAGGCGTGACCGGGGCAGGGAAATCTACACTGGTACAAGATTACGTGGCGCTGTTTCCGCGCATTGAACAAATAGATGGCACTCGCATCCCGATTTTTTATGCCGAGACGCCCTCGCCGGTGACAGTCAAGGGCATGGCGGCTGCCCTCCTGGCTCACTTGGGCGATCCTGCCGCCCCACATGGCACTTTATGGTCAATGAACTTTCGTCTGATCCGTTTGATGATCGCTTGCCAGGTTGAATTGGTCATCTTGGATGATTTCCACCATCTAATTGACAAAGAAACCAACTGTATTCTGGAACAGGTATCGGATTGGCTCAAAGTTCTGATCAAGGAAACAGGTATTCCCTTTTTGGTAGTGGGCATCGAAGGCAAAGTCGAACGTATCCTGGAAACAAATGCGCAACTCTCGCGCCTGTTTGCCGTGCGTCAGACCCTACAACCTTTTGGCTTCGATCCAAACGATGATACCAGCATCCAGGAATTTGCACGTTTTGTTCAGTATGCAGAACAGGTGATCGGCATGCCGTTACCCGAAACACTCCCCCGGCTAGAGTTGCTCCACCGTCTGCACTACGCGACTGAAGGTGTGGTTGGGAACTTGATGAACTTGCTGCGCTACGCCGCTTGGCTTACTCGACAAGGAAACCAGAGTGCCATTCTCTTGCCCACTCTGGCAGTTGCGTTTGACAAAAGGCTCGCCAAGCACGTCAAAAAGCCGAGCAACCCCTTCTTGGCTGCTCCAACCGAGGTGTTTGTGGCATCGCCGGTATCCAGTGGTGAAAACCTGACCCGAATGCGGCGACAACCTTCTGCCGCAGAAATATTACAAACCCAATGAACCCAATTCACACCCTCCAATTATCCCCCTCTTTACTCCGTCGCACGCAATTGTTGCTAGACGAATCGCTTGTCTCGCTGCTGGAACGCCTGATTCACCTCAACTATTACCCATCTCTCTGCACCTTGGTCAACATCTGTCATGACCGTCTGGAAACGCCTGCCAAGAGGGATGATCTTGCTCGTCCCCAACGGGCTGAAACTTTCCTACGATTGGCCGATCTGACCCAAGTTTCTCCAGAGGCGTTGTTTGCTGCTAGCGACCACCGTTTTGCCCCGTTCTTGACTTTACCACAAAACCACTGTTTGGAAATTCCCTGGATCGATTCAACTTCCAAAACGGTATTGCCCCACAATTTGCCGCCGGGGCGACTCCATTCTGTTTTGACAGCTCAATTTTGCCCTCGCTGCTTGAAAATCGCACCTTACCATCGCGCGACCTGGATCCCAACTACAGTGACCATTTGCTTGGAACATCACTGCTTGTTAGTGAACAAATGCCCTCGATGCAAGAAGCGCATCTCCATACAGGAAATTGTCAGGCGGCAATGTCGGGCCTGTCTAGCAGATTTGAGTGAAGCAAGTTACCGCTCTGTGAAGGATGATACGTTGGGGGTTTTATCTCAACAAACAATCCAAGCCTGGCTGGCAGGCGCAGACATCACCGAGTCGCCTGGCGAGTGCAGCTTGCCTTCTCAACATCCCGTTGTGCTTTACCGATTTCTTGAAAACTTGTCGCGGCATTTACTAAACCACGGGAAGGTTTGGCCTTCTTTGCTCGCTCCACTGGATGGTTTGCATCGCCATATTCGGGCTCCCGTTCACCAATTGACACAGCTGTCGCCTAACGGGATATTCCATCTACAGAAAGCCGCTTTTACAGGCATCGCGAATTGGCCGCATGGCCTATTCAAATATCTGGATGCCTTCTGTTACGAGAAGACATCCAGCAAAAAACCTGCTAAACGTTTCAAACACCTGGAAAAGATTCAACAAGACTGGTTTCGATCCATGTGGAACGTCCCGGATTTTGAGTTCATGCGACAGGGTTTTGTGAGCTACTTGTTGTTACGCAGTATTCCAATCCCTAGCCATTTGGTGAAGCAATTCGCAAACGTGGCATGGTTCGTCGATCTAACTGGCTTATGGCCAGAAGAACTAACAGCACAGACCCTGAACGTTCCTGTCCAGGAGCTACTGCGCTGTAGTTCTGTGACTGCTTGCCGATGGCCACGCTCCCAAAATAAAACTCCGCTGTTGTTTGAACGCGAAAAGGTGCTGACACTGAAACAGAAATGGCTTTTAGGCTGGTCATTATCTGAAGTTAGTTCTTGGCTTGGTCTTAACAACCAAGATGTGATCGAGTTGGTGAAACGAGGTGAATTGACCTATGCAAATGATTCGGATGGGGGCGATATTCACAGCGAACTTTCTTGCCAGTCAGTCAAAAACTTTTTTAATCGTGTTACTACTCCGCTCAAGCTATTCCAGGGTAGCTGTAACGACCTTGTCCGCTTATACGAGGCTGTTAGATTGACCTCCTGCTTTCAAGTGGATTGTGTTACTTTGCTACAAGGTGTAGCCGATGGCTCCTTCCCTGCTTTCAAAAGGAGAGACAAAATTCGAGCTTTGTGGGATCTCTACTTTTTGGAGGCACTGGTGGTGAAATTGCCCGACTTATGCTGTGCTCGGCGCGGCTGGGTTGAAGGATTGAAATTTGCTCAAGAGAAGAGTTTACCTCCCCAACTATTGGTCGAGTGGATAGGCGCAGGCCTGATCAAGCCTGAAGTGACCTTTAGACAACGTAGGTATTTTGTTAGAAAAAACTTGGAGTTGCTTGCAGCCACACATGTCGGGTCGCAAAGTTATTGAGAGCGAAAGGCCCAAAAAGGGCAGTTTTTTGCAAAGATAACGAGAGTGAGTCTCACAATGGCTAAGAGTGGCCTAATAAAGAACGATTTGTTTGGCCTCACGGGCAGACGTCTGGCGGTGGCTCGTCAGGAAAGGGAGTAGATGGAGATATCCTATTTGGATCCTGTGTGTAATGGTATTTAGATCCAGGGACAGAGCGTCCGGTGATGGCGGTACTGATGAAGTGGATTGTTTCGAGATCGCCATAAGAGTCATTTTCGGATTGGTATGACCGCGACTCCACCTCCACGCGCCAGTCGCCCTCAAAGAGCACACACACCGAGACCTCGTGCGCCTGGGGCTGGTTGGCGGTCAACGAGCCTTGCCAGACGAGGTCGCCATCCATCAGCTTGACGGCTTCTGGAAGGTAAACCTCTATAGTGGTGTTTGGCTCGTCTTTGGTGGACATGATCTCGATGTACAGCGTCACCGTCTGCCCAACCACTGGCTCTGGCGTTGCCGAAAGATCAGTGATTTGCAACGGAAAACGCGGCGGCGTGCAGGCGGTCAATGCAATAACAACTGACATTATGAACAGCCAGGCATCCAGGGTGGGAAATAGTTTTTTGATCACAATTCTCCTGATGACACTTCTATTGGCCTGAACATTCCGGCGAGACGGTTATGGGACGCGGGGTAGGTCGTTGAGCAGCTTCTTCCTGGCTATAAGTATAGTCTTGACCGCGAATAAGTCTACCGGAGGTAACCGAGCTTTCCAGGTGGATGATTTCAAAATCGGCCCACCCATTATTATTGGGCAAGTATGAAACGACCGTTATGTCAATTGGCCAGGAGCCTTCCTCGACCACACACACAGAGAATTGGAACACTTCCGGTTGGTTAGCCGTCAGCGAGCCTTGCCACCTGGGTTCGCCGGAGACCAGGTGTATTTTGTTCCCCGCACTCTCCAATGTGTCCACTGTGAATACTACGTCGGCTTCATCTTCGGTGGACATGACCTCAACTTCCAGCGTTACGATTTGCCCGACCACTGGATCGGGTGCAACCGTAACATCGGTAATGTGCAGCGGTTGATCCGCTGGATTACACGCGCCCAGCAGCAATACCAAACCGACCATCAATCGACGATAGTTCATTTTCATGATCATGGTTCTCCTCCTCCAGGTGAAAATAATCCTCTGCGAGAAAGCAGATAACCACAGAACAACGGTTCAGGCGTTCTCAATAACGCTAAACGCCATAGCCAGCGGAAGCTGTGCTGGACAGGAGCAGGGTAGCGGCGCAAGCGATGGCAATTAAGGCCAATAGGACAGAAATTTTCGAGCGTAGAGTGATCATGATCATTCTCTCCGGTTAATATCTTATGTGTCCATAATCTAGGTTGATAGAAACAAAATCTTGTGCAACCCCTCGGCGGTAGTAAATATACGCGTCGACAGAGATAGACTGATTCTCCTGCTTCTCCGGCAAGAAAGTGTAAGTCACTTCGACTTTCTCGCCTGGCTTGAGCTCGCGCTGGTCCACCTGCAGCTCGGGGTACACGCTGGAAAGCCAGGTGCCGTCCACGTTCACGTCGAAGACGTAGTCGGGGTGCTTAGTGCGGGCGCTTTGCCAGAGGATGGTCTCGTGAGTGATGTTTTCCACGGACGCGTAGATAGTCACGGTTTCACCAATCTCGTAAGTCCGTTTGGGTGATGATAGCGTCACGCGTAGGCCTTCGAAGTCCCAGGTATAGTGGACGTCTTTTCTGAAGCAGTTGGACAGGAAGACGGCAACCAGCACCAGAGCCGCCAGCAAAACCGCCCCTGTGATTGTTTTTATGAGGCCTTTTAGTTTCAAACCAAGAAATAGTTTCTTGATCACGGTTCTCCTCCATAGTGAAAATAATCCTCCGCAAAAAGCGGACAAACACGGAACAGCGGTTCAAGCATTCTCAATAACGATAACCACCATATCCGATTGAAAGAATTAAGTCGATTAAGTCCCACCTAAGAGTACCCTGCTGTCTAGTCCAGATACTGGCCGTGTAGTTGTAAGGTGCATACTCCAGAAGAATGTATCCCAGTACCGTCTCAAACTTCTCCCCCGGCTCGAGCGTGAGGCTGCTGGCAGCCAGTCCAGGGTTCTTCTGTGACCACCTGACATATTCGCCGCTCTCGTCGCGGTATTTGATATCGAAAACCGGCTCACCGCTCGGGCTTATCAAGGTGATGGTCTGGTCCGAGATATTCTCGACGGTGGCGCGGATAAATACGGTTTCGCCTACTTCATACCACTCGCTCCGTGACCATAAAGTCAGGCGAATGCCATTCCCTTCCCGCGAATCGCTCACCGGGCAGCGTTCGTAGAACCCGCAATAGATCGCACGTCCCGCCCAGAAGCAGCCCGCGGCGAGCAGCAATGACACGGTTAGACTGATCCAAAGCAGTGTCTTCTTTTGCATTCGATCCTCCCGGTTCAACAGCAAGCTGACAGAATGATATGGTAGATGTTATCTGACGGCTTTCTCTTTGGGGGGTCTTTTCGCTTACCCCCTCTTGGGCTGTCTATGATTGATTATTAACGCATGCGAACTGTGAGGTGTCATCTGCCCACCACTGGCTTAGGCCTCACTAGGAAATCGGCAGGGTGGAATAAATCTACAGGCTTATCCCGAATCGGTTACGCCTAGTATAACTCACCGTCCTCCAACCTTGTTATAGTTTTGTCTGGTTTGATACCGTTACCCCAATTAGGCTGCTCTCATTACCTTTGAGACCCGACAACAAATAACCATCCTTAGGCCAGTGTCATTATCTTTGAGACAAACATCATACCAGAGCTAGTCTCACTATATTTGAGACCCCAGTCTCATTATTTCTGAGATGAGTCTTATTATCTCTGAGATCCGACACATTATCTTTGATACAACTCGTAAATTTCGCCAAATCCATCCGGTATTCTACTTCGCACAATGGACATTGTACGAACCAGACAAGCCATATAGCACGCATAAGGGTGGGTTTTTTGACAGTTATCCCTGCTTTTTTACTTCGCATAATTGGTAAGCAATCTCTAGCCTTCCAACTTCCGCTATCAAAAAAAACTTTGATGGCAGAGGTGGGGAGGCTAACAACCTTCTAAAATCTCACAAAATGGAGGAAACTATGTTTGAGACTTATGTATCCACGCAGGCTGAGCCTACCAAGGTGGGCTTTGCTCAGCACCGCTTTTTTTCTTGTTTTAAGGATGCAAAGGCATTTTGCGAAACATATGCATCGGCAGTTATCGCCGTTAACGGCGAATTGATCGCTCTCTGGGACGGGTCCCGGTGGGCAATCTCCGAGGAAAAAGTGGAGTTTTACGTTCTGGAGCGGGATGGCGGATACATCATAGTATCCACCACGAATGACCCGTTGTATGGTAACGGGTCATATAATCTACATGGCGGGCCCTATCCTACGTGGGATGCTGCCGCGGCCGCTGTTCCTGCTGCCGCCTAAACGTACACACAGGCTTACCCGGCCTGAAAGAGGTGTGCTACCCGCACGCCTCTTTACTCCTGCTTTGCTGTTCTGCAGAAAGGCAAGAGTAAGGAGACGTGCGTTCTCCTATCAAATCAAAACGGAGGCAAAAAGTATGAATGGATATTCGGTTACCAGAACTGGTGACGAAAAGTTTTTGATCGGGGAAGATGGCGATCCTACGCAGCAACAGATCGAGGTGATTGACGGAAAGGTCTGCATCGGTGGTACAGGTGGGATTTCTCTCTCCCCCACTCTGGCCTACGCGATCGGGCGCTACCTGACCACCTTTGGCATGACTGAAATGCTGGAATGCCATGCGGTTCTCTGGACTGCTCCTGATAATTCTCGGGTTACGGTGAAGTGTGATGGCAACCAGTTCCTGGCCGAGATCAACGGCGGTATCGAGGGAGAAACCTACCTTTCGGTGGGCTATTCCTGCCCCAACTACGCAAGCATATCTCCCGATATGCTCCCTGCCATCGCTGATGCCTGCAACCGGGCATGGGCCGAGATTGAGGAAGTGGAGCTTGAGGATATGCTCCGCGGTTTGCTCAGTCTGGCTAAAGCCGCAAACGAAGCCTACAATCGGTGTCTGTAAACGGAGGCAAACATGTACGACGAATGGGTTTCCGATCATCGCGGCACGTGCATAATCTGCCATGAAGCAGACGAGGACCTCGACGAGGCAGGTATCTGCAAAGACTGCGACCACCGCTTGAAAAAGCAAGAAGAAACCGGACGCTGCGGGTGGTGCGGTCACCCGGTTGATGAATGCGTGTGTGAGTAGTAAAGCAACAAAGGGAGAGGCTACCCGCCTCCTCCCTTGATCTGTGAGCACGAAACATCGCGCTCGCCGGTCAGGGGAGGAGTTTTGTTTTAACTCCCCTAGACTACATACGGAGGTAACAAGATGTTAATTGTCAGTGAAGAAACCTGCCCCGTCTGTGGGGCGTACTGGCAAGAGAATGGCTACTGCGCCAACGGACACCCGAAAGGGGCTCCCATCGATAGCATCACGGCGCGCCACGCAAGCGGCTACCAGGTCAACGGCTTTCTGGCATCGGCGGTTGAATGTGATCGCCCCACCATGCAAAAGCTGGTGGCGATGCTCGTGGCAGACGGCGATATGTTGTTCCACGTCATGCCCCTGCCCGATGACGAGTACCTGGTCGCGGTGCGGCAGGATTGCGCTCGCAATCTGAGCGATTTCATCCAGGCTGAGGCGATGACCTCTCCCCTGGTAGAGATGCGCCCAGTATGCCATGAAGCACCCGACAAGGTTGCTACTTGCTTCATCACGTCCGGCGAACTGCTGGAAGAACATCAACCAGAGTTCGATGTGCACGAATTTGAAGTCAATGCCGATCTCTACGTGGATAAAGCCACGGGCGCGGTTTGGGCCAAGGTTATCGGCAGGTCATTGAATGACCTGCCGGATATGGAGGATGACAATGAGTAAATCCCCCTTTCCGGCGAAACCGTTGGCAAAGAAGGAAAGCCTGCTCAAACGCCACATCCACATTCGGAAACGCCAGGCCCGGCGCCGCAAGCTCCAGCGCCGCCGCTTCTACAAGTGCGCGTCCCAGCTCCTCTCTCAGGAGGTGTGACGTGACCCAAGTACAAGCACAGGCGGCCGACGACACCACCACAACCGCCCCGGTCGTGGTAGATGAGCGCAACTTCCGCCCCGAATCCCTGGACGATTTTATCGGTCAGGGGTCGATCAAGAGGACGCTCTCGCTCATGCTGCGCTCGGCCAAGAAACGGCAGACGGTACTTGAACACATCTGCTTTTACGGCGGGCCTGGCCTGGGCAAGACCACCCTGGCAGCGATCATCGCCGGCGAGATGGGCGGTACGCTGCGTGAACTGGCCGCTCCGGCCATTCAAAAGCCGGGCGACCTGGTGACCATCCTGGCCCTTCTGAACCCCGGCGACGTGCTGTTCCTGGATGAGATCCATGCCCTCCGACGTGAAATTGCTGAAATTCTCTACAGCGCGATGGAGGACTTTCGAGTCACCATTGTGTTGAAAGAGCAGCAGGAACCGCTGCGCATGAACCTGCGCCGCTTTACTCTGGCTGGGGCCACGACCGACTACGGTCTGCTCCCCGAACCCCTGCGCGCACGCTTCGGGCAGATCTTCGCCCTTGACCTGTACACGCAGGATGAGCTGGAGCAGGTGGTCGGGCGCGCTGCCGACAAGCTGGGCGTGCTGATCGATGCCGAGAGCATGTCCATGATCGCCAGCCGGGCGCGCGGCACGCCGCGCGTCGCCCTGCGCCTGTTACGGCGCTGCTATGACCTGGCGATTGACCTGGAAACTGACCTCTTTGCAGAGGTGACCCAAGAAGCCCTGGCGCGCTTGAACATCGATGCGCTGGGCCTAGATGACGCCGATAGGCGCTACCTGGCCGCCCTGGTCAATGTCTATGCCGGTGGGCCGGTCGGGCCGAAAGCTCTGGCCGCATCCTCCGGTCTGGATATGGCGACCCTGGAACAAGCAGTCGAGCCCTGGTTGGTGCGTGTGGGCCTGGTGGCCCGCACCCGCAAAGGACGCCAGGTGACGCAGTTGGGCTATAACCACATCGCCCCGCTGATCACCAGCGGCACATCGGTGGCGCCCGAGGCGGTAACCGATCCAGAGGTAGACGAGGATGAAGACGATATCTAGCAACTACCGGCGAGGCCGCAGGCTGGAGTACCTGGCCCGCACTGCACTGGTGGCCGAAGGCTACACAGTCGTCCGAGCGGCCGGGTCGAAAGGCCCGGCTGACCTGGTGGCGATGAATGCCAACCAGGTGCGTCTCATCCAAATCAAATCTCCCGGTCACGTGCAAGACAGCGATCGGGAGAAGCTTCGGGCAGTTAAATGCCCGCGCGCTCGACGTGAAATCTGGGTGCGCTATCCGAAAGAATGGCGCATCGAGATCGTAGCGCGTAAATAAATCGTAAATAAATATTTATTTACGATCCTCTGCCATGACCGACTAGACCCTACGAGTAGAGGGTCTTTCACGAGGCCCTCTACTCTTTGGTGACCGCTCCTTGCAGCTTGTTCAACCACGCTGAACGATTTGTTCAACTACGCTGAACGACCTGTGAGGTGCGGCCACAAGCCGCACCTAAGGGTCTATAGTCATGGTCGTTAAACGGAGGACTCCTATAGGAATTAGGAAACGGCGCCTTGCTTCCGACGCGCACTTAGTGCGAGGGTATCCCTATCAAGCTGCAAAAGCGGCCTGACCGGTCAAGCAGTGCGTGCGAGGGGCATCCGGCCCTAACGGACTGGTTGCCTCCCCGCCTGTAAAGACCAACCAGGTGCTGATCTTTACAGGCGGGGAGACAACGGTAAACGTTGATCGCTCCCCGACATCTCACAAACGGAGGCAACTATCATGAAAGTGACTGTACTTCAAGAAAACCTGGCGCGTGGACTGAGCATTGTCGCTCGCGCCGTCGCTTCGCGCAGCACCCTGCCGGTGCTGGGCAACATCTTGCTGGCTACCGATGGCGGCTTACTGCGCCTTTCGGCAACCAACCTGGAGATCGGCCTGTCCTGCTGGGTCCCGGCCAAGATCGAAGCGGAAGGGGCCATCACCCTGCCGGCGAAAACGCTGGTGGATGTGGTGGGCACTTATCCCAACGACGAGATCAAGCTGACCCTAGACACGGTTGAGCAGGCAGTCAAGGTCAAGTGCGGCAAGTCCCAGACGAAAGTCAAGGGCATCGCCGGCGGCGAGTTCCCGCCCATGCCGGCATCCGACAAAGAGCGCATCCTTGTGGATGCCGCCGAGTTCAAGTTGGCATGCACCCAGACCGTGATCGCCGTGGCCGAGGACGAGGCCCGCCCGGTGCTGAACGGTGTTCGCTTGCTGCTTAAAAACGGCAAGGCGATCCTGGACGCCGCCGATGGCTTCCGCCTCTCCCGCCGCACTGTGGCGATACCCGAGGTGACGGACGCCGAGGCTATCATCCCATCCAAGGCCATCGAGACCTTGGGCAAGGTGATGGGTGAAACGCTGGGCGTTGCTATCGAAGCCGGGCGCGTGATCTTCCGCTCCGGCGACGTGGAGCTGGTAGCGCAGCTGGTCGAGGGGAAATACCCCGACCTCGACCAGGTGATCCCCAGCCAATACGCCACTCGCGCCACACTGCCCACGGCAGCCCTGGCGAAAGCGGTCAAGCAGACCAAGGTGTTCGCTCGCGATGGCAGCAAGATTGCCACACTGACGATCACCCCGCAGAACGGCGTGCCCGGCTCGATCAAGGTTTCCTCGCAAGCAGAGGTGACCGGCAATACCGAATCCACGGTCGAGGCCGACATCGAAGGCGGCGAGATGACGATCTCCTTCAACGTTGATTACCTGAGCGATGCCCTGAGCGTCATCAAGACGCCCAAGGTGATCCTGGATGTCAACGCGCCTACCTCGCCCGGTGTGCTGCGCCAGGCGGGAGACGACTCCTACCTGCACGTGCTCATGCCCATGCACCTGGGGGCGTAACCATGTTCTTCAACAAACGACGCTGGAGCTTTCCCCAAAAGGGCAAGGCATTCAAGTCTCCCCAGGCGTTGGCGAAAGAGGTCAAGCGCGCCCACTGGACGTGCTGCACGGCCTTTCGCCTGGAGTACCGGGGCAAGGCGTATGCCTTGCTGAACGATACCGGCGTTGGCGGCGATGCGCAGGAATTTGCCCTCGTGGAGTTGGACGCCCGGCGCGACTTGTTCAACCCGGGATGCTGCGGGATGGGTTGGCAGATCGAGAGCATCACGGTTTCGTGGTGCTCGGTTGACGAGTTGGCCCAGATCATCGCGGATGCCATTGCAGATCCGCCGATCCACACGCGGGTCAGGTTCCGCTTTGACCCCAACCTGCCGCACTCCTGCGGCCTGTGCGAATAACCGACCCTAATGGACCCTCGGGTTGTACAACCCGAGGGTCCCCTTTTCAAAACGGAGGTAACTACTATGCCATACACTGGCTTTATCTGCGAAGTCACCGGTGAGCGGGTGACGCCCGATCACTGCTTATCCTGCGCCCGCAACGGCGCGCCTGGCTGTGAGATTGGTTCCCCGGCGATCATCGCCGGCATCCTGCGCCACCAGCGCCCGCCTGACTTTGCCCTGAACGCGGCGCAAGCCGCTCGCCCCGACCTGGATCTGCGTTGGGGCCGCTCGGTCACCGAACTGTTGGGCTGCGCCCGCAAGGCGTGGCTTATGGCGACCGAGCAGTGGTTCGAGAAACCCAGCAAGCTGTACTGGGCGTACCGCGGCACGCTGTTCCACAGCGAGGCTGAACTGTACGCCGGTATGGATGCGCTGGCCGTATCCGAAACTCGCCTGATGTGGTTCGTCAAACAGGCTGGCAAAGTGGTTGGCCTCTCCGGTCAGCCCGACCTGCTCCTGTACGATGAAACCCTGGGTGGGTGGAAGATCATCGACTACAAAACCATCAAACAGGTGCCGGGCAAGATCTACCGCTACACCTGCACCCTCGCCAACCAGATCATCTACGAGATGCCCTTCAAGGTGCGGGGCAAGCAAGTCAACTGCCCCTGGTGCAAAACCAAGCACCCTGTTCCATCGGAAGATGTGACAGTTGAGGAACTCCCGCCCCAGCCGCGCGGTTCTCACACCGAGCAGGTGCAGCTCTACGCCCTGCTGGTGGAAAAGAACGCTGCGGCGCTGGCCCAGAAGATCAACGGCAGCAATTCGCTGATCCTGAGCGGCGCAAAACCACCCATCCCGGAGAACGCCCCGGTGGTGGCGGCCGAGCTGATGTACCTGGATATGTCCACTCAAAAGCGCCTGGCGGTCGAAATCTGGCCGCGTGAACAGCGCATCGAGCTGCTCAAAGCGCGCCTGGCCGAGCACATCCGGGATGAAATGCCCGCCATCTTGAACAACCCACCTGACCTGTGGCAGTGTGACTACTGCCCGGTCAAGGCAGTCTGCGCCATGTACCACGGCGGACCGGTGGGCAAAGAGATGTTGGTAGCTGAGGCCGCCGAGGCCGAGGCTCTCGCAGAGGAGGTGCCAGCATGATGGACGCCCAGGCTTTGCTTAACGTTCTGAAAGCTGGCGGCCAGGTGGTGCAGCAGGCTAACCTGCTCTCCACCGCTACTGACGCTGAACGGCGTGCCACGCTCGAACGCTGGTTCGCCTGGTGGAACAACCAGGCTGTTCCGGCTATCGAGGCTGCCGAAGTGCTGCCCGGCAAGTATGCTGTGGTGGACTTCGAGACTGGTGGAGTTAACCCCGCCACCTGCGCCATTGTCGGCGCTGCCTGCATCCTGCTTGATGAAAATCTTGAGCAGGTTCAATTCCCCACCCCAAGCGGCGAATGGGTTTTCGGCTACTGCAGGCCGGTCATCAAAGACCACCCGCAGTATGAGATCACCCAGGAAGCCCTGGATGTCAACGGCGTGAGCGCTGGTGATATCGAAGACGGCGCTCCGGTTGATGAAGTGCTGGAGCGGCTGCGCCAGATGGTGAAGGGTCACATCGTAGTGGCATACAATGCCAAGTTCGATGTGGCAATCCTGAACCACCGGCTCGGCCAGAACATCCAGACCGCCATTGATCCGATGCGCCTGGCGTACCGGCGCTGGCCCCATCCTCAGCGCAACAGGCTGGCGGTGGTGGCCCAGCGGTTGGGCATCGAGGTGGTCAACGCTCATGACGCCCTGGGAGATGTGTTGATGACAATGCAGATCCTACGTGCGTTTGCTGACGACAACCCCGACGCGATCCAGCCTGAGCAGATCGGCTGGAACTGGAAACCCTGGGACGGAGGCTAGCATGGCTGACACGATGCTTGAGCGGATTATCCGCTCTGCCAATGCCGGTTATGGAGACGATCTTGTTCTCCAGTCTCATCAGCGTCCGAACCAGAAGGTTGGCGATACCCTGGCAGAGTTCATCGCAATTGAGCTCAAGGAAACATTCGACAGCCAATGTTCGCCGAAAGAGCAGGTGTCAGATGCGATCCGGGCCATGATTGTGGCTCGGGATGAGCTTGAAAGTGTGGTTGAGGAGCTTGAAAAACTGGCTGAGGAGGTGTAAGGATGGCCGGAAGAGTGCGCCATTGGTCACCCCGCAATCAGCGACCGAGTGGACAACACAGGTCGCCTCGCCCTGCTCCCGCATACCCTCCTCCTCCACCCCCGATCGCCATCCCGGTCTATGGGCCGGGTCGGAAAGAAATCGTTGCGACATTGGCAGCCCCTACGTCAGAGCAACTCTGGCAGGCGCGCATCAATGCTGATGGCGCAGCCGACCACACACCGCATCTGCTCTCGGAACACTGCGACTCATGCGGTAAGGATGGTGTCGTGCTGGAGCTGGTTATCCCGGCAGGGGAGGAGCTTACCTACCTACAATACAGGTGCTTGCTGTGTGGTGACACATGGCAGGACCCGGTTGATTAGGAGGCCCATGATCGTCATCAAGAATGCCCGGAACTACACCGGGCCTGGCGAGTACGTTGGGCGATCTCACCCACGTTTTCCAAAAGGGAGCCTGCTGGGCAATCCGTATCGGAGCGGTCCAGACGGCGACCGGGAAACCGTGGTCGCTCGATACCGTGACTGGCTGCGCCAGGTTTGGCTGGGTAATTCGCCAGCCAGGCGTGAGCTTCTGCGTCTCGCTGAGGTGTACCGCCAATCTGGTGCGCTGACCCTGATTTGCTGGTGCGCACCAGATTTGTGCCACTCGGAGGTAATCGCCCAGGCAATCTACGAGATCGCCGGCGAACTTCCTCCCGACATCACCAAGCCGGATACACGGCTGCTGATCACCGGCAGCCGCGGCACTACCCCGGCTATGCTGGAGTATGCCCGGCAGGTCGTGGCCGAGGCGAAAGCCTTGGGCTGGACGATCATCGTTGGGGACGCTGCTGGCGTGGACGCTACCGTGATCACGGAGTGCGACCGCCTGAACGTCCCTGTCATCGTGCACGGCGCATTTGAAAAGATGCGCCGGCGCACAACCGCTGGAACCAACATCGCTGTAACGGGTGATTTTCCTGCCCGTGACCGGCTGATGGCCGAGAAGTGCAACTGCTGTGTGGCGATCTGGGATGGGCGATCGAAGGGTACACGCTACACCTTCAAGTACGCTCAGCGCCTGGGACGCCATACCGTGGTTGTGGACTTCTCTCAACCCAAAGAGCACCGGCCTGCACCCCAGGCCGTTCTCAACACTTTTTAAACGGAGGTAACTCAAATGTCTGAAAAAGACAACAACACCAAAAATTTCGCAGTCTTGACCCTCGACATCATCGAGGTCAAGGAGCTGGATAAGAGCGACGGCAGCGGCAAGTACACTGTGGCGAAAGCCACCCTGCCGCAGGGCGACAAGGCCCCTCTGCCGATCGTGGTTGTGGCCGTGAATGGCACTGCCAAGGCCCTGCAGGGCGCTGTTGGCCAGAGCATCACCCTGGCTGGCAAGCTCGGCTACGCCGAGAAAGATGGCGGCACCCCGCAGTACAAGTTTTTCCCCTGGAAAGTCCAGGAAGCGGAGAAACCCCGCAACTTTGTCCAGTTGACGCTGCGCGCCGGCCAGGAGCCGGATGCCAAGTACTCTGATGCAGGCAACTTCTGGGCAAAGATCCGCGCCGCGTTGGGCTTTGGCAAGGACGAGGCTGGGAAGTGGAAGCCGTCCATGTGGATGACGGTCAAGGCCTTCACCACGAAAGACGGCGACGAGGATGTGCCCACTACCCTGAGCGGCTTGAACAAAGGCGATCTGTTCAATGCTTCTGGTCGTTTGGCCTATGAGGTCTACAACGACAAGGGCTACTTGAACCTGAACGCCACCAAGATCGAAGTTGTCGCTGTCGAAGAGCATACCCCGGCCACCAAGGTCGAGGATTTGCCCGTTCCCGACGACGACATCTAGATCGCCGTTCTTCCCCCACAACTGAATACTTACCGCGAATCCTCTTGACGAGGTTCTTTGGGCTGAGTCTATCCAGGCAGGTCGAGTTTAATCCAAAACTTGGGTAACCAACACTTGGTGCCACTCCGAAGCCTGGCTGACAAGACGCCCTTATACAAACGATAGGCTGCGTCTAGCCTTCTAATGACGCACGAGAGGCGGGCTACACGCCCGCCTCTCATCCAATCAATCTGTTAGATTCGTTGGCTTTAAACCTAACTTTTCTTCCAGCGATTCTGCTTTACCATCCTATCTCACGAGAGTCTCATGGCATCCATCAAGCGACTAATGTCTTTGATAGTTGCCGAGTTGAGATCATGTGTAACTAAAACCGAGATAACGTCTTCATACCTCGCCTGCATTCCCAAAAACTCGCTTTGCATCCCGTACGGAATAGTGGGGATAATGATTTGGCGAATAAGACCTGCGTTGTATTTTTCAATATTTTCGTAACGCATCTCCCATTCGCCCGTATCGGCGCAGCTTACGATATATTTCAAAAATTTGAAGGCTCTCCATTTTGCAGATTCCCCGTTTTCGGAAAACTCAATTTCCATTTTATCGACAAGCGTTTGTGCTAACCAGCTTGTCTCCTTGAGTTTTCGAGTGGCTATTTTTGCTTTTTTCATAGTTATTCCCCTAACAGATCTACCGCCCGCTCCAGATCGTTTTGGCTGGGAGTGACGTAGATCGTGGTTGTCTCTAATTTGCTGTGACCCATCAGGGCAGATACCTTTTCCAGCGACACGCCGGCATTGATCAGGTTTTTGGCGAAGGTGTGACGTAGGGTATGAGGAGTGGCATCTACCTTTGCGCGGCGGCTGAGTTCGCCGAGCATCTCTTGAATACTGCGAGCGGTCAGACGCCCATTGTTCTTATTTAGAAAGTATGCGCGCTCGTCAGTTGAAGGGCGCTGCTCCTGCCACGCATCCAGAACATCGCGAGCAGGTTTGTTGAGGGGCACGGTGCGCTGCTTCCCACCTTTTCCCATGCGTACCCACACCGTTCCCTTTCGGTCGGTGATGACTACATCGCTCTGATCCAGTCCCACCAATTCGCTGACTCGCAAACCTGAATAGATCAGTAAAAACACGATGGCTTTATCCCGAACAGCCTGGCGCTGTGCAGGTGCTGTCCGGGCAGCGTTCAGGTTTTTATCCATCTCTCGAAGTAGTTGATCCTGATCTTTCTTGTCCAGCCATTTAGGGGCATGCTTTTGCTCTTCAACATTTTTGACCCCGTTGACCAGGCTGTAATCCACCTGGCCGCTGGCCCTGGCCCAATCCGAGTAAGACCGCAAGGCTGCCAGGCGTCGGTTGATCGTCGCAGGCTTGGCCCCAACAACAGTCAGCAAATGCTGGCGGTACTCACGTGCGTCAATGCGGGTGAGCGATTTGGGATTGAGCGGCTCGCCGTTTGTCTGCTCGAACCAGACCGCAAACAGGTGCATATCACGCAGATAGCCCTGCGTGGTGCGCGGCGAATGCTCTTGTGCGTTCAGGTACATCTCGAAATCGGTGAGATCAATTTCCATAACTGCCTCCTTTTAGCTGTCTATGCGAAATTATACCACGCAAAATACTCATTGTGCGAACCTGATGCTTATGCTTCTCCGCACACTAAGAAATCGATTCTTGGTGAGCGGAGGTGCATAACCTCATATTCCAAAAACGGAGGTAATTATGTTGAACAATGTAATCGTTTGGGCGTTCACTCCCTTCATCGTTACGATGTTTCATCTAGGCCACATCACAACCATCCCCTTTATGGTGGTGGTTGTGCTGCTGGTTCTGGCTGTCTGGCTTGGCATGAAGCGCCACGAGCCCCAGCTGCTTGCAGAATATGAGCAGATGAAAACGGAGGAAGCAAAGTGAGTGCCGTCCTTTTCTTTGACTCACCCGTTCAAGCCCTGGCTACCGGGCTGGTCACTATTTTGATCGTGACCCTGGTCTTTCTGACCTGGGTTGAGATCGTCAATTGCCGCGCTGCGCGCCGGCCCAAGTAAAACGGAGGAAAATATGGATATGACTGGGATTATCGTGGCCGCAGCCACCGTAGTGGCTGTTGGCATCCTGGGCACGGTGCTTTTGTCCGTGCTGGGAACGATCTGCATCGTTGGCGCCGTTGCCAGCCTGGCAGTAAAGGGCTCTCGTGCGATCCACTCTGGATCAGTGACCGTCCCTTTGTTCAGCCTGGGGCGGCCCGCCAAGCCCCAGCGTTCCCCCTTGGAAGAGTCCCCCGCTCCGCGGGCGAGACGCCGTCAGTCAGTCAACTCCGCGCCCCAGACAATGATCGGGCGCGTGCTTGCGGCAGAAGCCGCAGAAGCAGAAGCTGCAGTTGACGCTGACGAAACCCCGGCCAGCCCTGACTGGTCACAACCCGATAACTCCTTTTTCGATCCTGCTGATTTGGATCGGGATGGGGTTATTGACATTTAGGGCACCCGCCCTAGTATTGCAGGCTACCCGCCTGCTCTTTAGCGAAACGCCACCCGCGTTTCGCTATTCTTGCCCGAAGATGGTTCTGAGCGCTTTTTGTTCGGCGCTTGCAGGTTCAATCCCTGCTCGGTGCACCTGGAGAGGTCTCGTTGTCCACACATGGGCGGCAGACCTCCTCCTCAGACGGCGGGGAGAGTACATCAAGTACTCTCCCCGTTTCCTCACAGCCGGTGAATCGTTCGCCGGTTGTAGGGAGACGGGGAGGCTACTCGCCTCTTCCCTCCAGGGTTGACAACTGTCAACCTTCCAAATCGTCTGAGACTGAGGAGGTTTGTCATGTTTGGTGAAATCGCAGTTGTCGTCGTGATCGTCGCGGTATCAATCTGGATCGGGAAGTGCGTCCACTATGGACGGACCCAGTTCCGCGTTGACCAGCGGATCAATCGATATACCTAAATACCTGTGTGTGGAGTTGTCGCGAGACCTCTCCACCCTTTTAACCCGTTGCCCTGTGTCGCTTGCGCCTGGATTTCCCGGACGCAAACGAGGCGGGGCAACTCGCCTTAACCCTAAAAAAAAACGGAGGTAACAAACTATGACAATCTATGTCTTGAAAGCGATGATCATTCTGGGGGCGATTGGTTTGGTGGTGACAGACGAGGCGTCTGTCCCATCAACAATTGCCGGCGTTTGGGCGATGGTGTCTATGATCGTAGACATCACTTGCTGGGGCTGGCGCTCCCGTATCGAGTCAGAAACGGTAAACATGGTGCTTTTCGGAATAGAACTGTTGTGCACGTTCCTGGCTATTGTTGCCATTGTCACTACGGCGATTATTGCCATGTTTGGGGGCAGCATATGAACGATATTGCCGCCGCCATCGTGCTAAGTTCTGGACTCGTGTCGCTCGTGTTCTTCCTGGCGATTTTGTGGGAAGGGTTCAAGAATCTGTACCGCAAACGCCGAGGACGATCATGAGTAACAACATCGTAGGATGCCGGATTACAAAAATCCGGCTGATGACGCAAGCCGAGTTGAAACGCGAAGACTGGCCCGCAAACGAGAAAGTGACGGTGCTGGAGCTTGATAACGGGATGGCACTCTGGGCTTCCCGCGATATCGAGGGCAACGGCCCCGGCATGATTTTCGGTGCCAAGGCCGGCAAGTTCTTCGTGTTCCTGAAAAAGAAACTTGAGGAAATGTTCGTTATTTCCTCTTAGGAGGCAACTACTTATGGCGACCATCGCCAAAACAATTCAAATGACTCTTGAAGAGGCTGCTTCGCTCCAACGCATCAAGGGCGACCAGGCGGTGGCAATTTTCACCCCTGGCTCTATCCCCGACGCTGGGGAGGTGGCAGCGGTCAAGCTCCAGAGCGGCCGGGTGCTGCACATCCAGCGCGGCGAGAAATCTCTCGCCTGGATGGTAGACCGCAGCAACGGTTATGCCTGGAGCAATATCAAACCGCCTTTGCCCATCCTGGACGCCAACGTGCGCCTGATCGGGCAAGGTGCGGGGCAGGAAACTGCCTGGGAAATGGCCCTTGAAGGGCCTCGCACCAGCCTGCTACTGCTCATCGCGGTGGACGCTCTCGATGTCCACCACATCTTTTTCCCCTAACAGGGAACTAACTCAAACGGAGGTAACAATGTTACTCGAAGGAATTGCGGCTGATCTGGAAAAGCGCACCGCCTTGATGGGGATTGCCCCCGACGAAACCATTTACCGGCTGACATGGGCCGATGTTCTGGACGTGCTGACCCAAAAGCTCGCCGAGGAGGACGTCAATCCTGACGATCTTTCCGACGACGAACTGAACAGCCTGCTAGAAAGGGGCTGGAAGGCGGCTCAAACGCTGCCTTGGGAAGACACTCTTTCAACCGGGGTGGGTAATGCTTGGTACGATATCCGCCCCAAGCGGGTCAGCCCGGAAGATGGCGAAGGCCCGCTAGTCGAGCAGTACGAGAATGCCAGCCGGCTGGAAGATGACAGCTTCCTCGACGCACTGTACGAGGATCGCGTCAGCGGTCCCGGCGACGACTTCTAGAGCGAAATCGCCCTGCCTTACGAAGAGGGCGATTTTATCAACCCACTGTAAACCATTCAAAAACTTGCCAGGAAAATCCTGGCCAAACGGAGGTAACAATGTTCGAAAAAATGTTCAAAAGCTTGTCGCTGGCAACCTGCGTGCTGCTGGCTTTTATCGCATCGGCATGTGGTGGCACACCAAACACGGAGTATCCGTCGATTGGTGATTATCCACGCCCCGGCGATTATCCCCCCCCCAGTGATTATCCGATTCCAGCCGATTACCCACTTCCAGTTGGTTATCGGCTGGGAGACAACAGGGTGTACGAGGGCTACATCGTTACGGTCTTCGTATTGGGAGTTCCAAGCACCATGTACTGGAATAGTGCCGGATGGGAAGTCTCTACAGACGAGATCAAAGCCGAAGATCTGACCGCTGACTGCACCCTCTATCCACTGGCGAACACAGTCGACCAATGGACCGGGATGTGCGCCGAGCCAGAGGTGTACGTGCCAGCCCTGGGCGTTGTGAGCGAACTGATTTCTCTGGCGTTGGTTGCGCCGGACGGAGGTGTCCTGTCGGTAAATATCCACGGGGAAACTATTCCCGTGGGGGAGTAGCGTCCCCATGATCAATACCGATAACGCCCAAATCGCCCTGCTCCACGCAAGGGGATGGGGGCTCATCGGCCCGTATTGGTGCAAGGTGACCAACCTCCCACTTCCACTCCCTGATCTGCCGGCTGGTTGTCCTGTACTGGACGACTCTCAAGTCAGCCGGGCCGAACACGACCGCCTGATGCGCATTCACGTCTCCCCCGCTGGGGTGGACGATGTGGATGCGCTGGTGGCTGCGCTGACCGAAGTTGGAGCGCGTCTGGTAGAGCCCGCCCTGCTTGCGGAGGTGGATGTATGAGCGTCTGCACCTGCTCTGCCTATCCCTTCCCCCACCGCATGTACGGAGGCAAGTGCCAGGGTCCCGACATCTGCCCGCACGATGTCTACTTACCCAATCACCCGCAGTACGACCCCGATGTGGATCGCTGCCCAGAGTGCGCTTTCTGGGAGCGGGTTGATTACTACTACGAACTGGCCCACCCTGAACGGTGAGCCAGTTTCAAAACGGAGGCAACTATGTTTATGAAGGTTTTCCATCGAGCGCCGCTGTATGGACGCTCGATCAACAAGGATGACCCCCTTCCTGGCGACCTGGGCTGGCCCGCGCTGTACACGCCAGCTGCTGTCGTCAAGCCCAACTCCATTACGTCCAATTCCATCGCGATGGCCTATGCGGCCACCCAGACGATTGAGGTCCCCTGGTGGGAGCACTCCAGCAACATCTGGAGTGTCACAAAGCTGGTGCCCGGTATATGCCGTTCAACGGCAGTCGGAGACATCATCAGCTACGGCCGAGATTTTTGGGTCGTGGCCGATGTGGGCTTTGTCCTGATCGAAAAACTTCCGGAGGCTGTCGCATGAACGCACAGACATCCTTCCTGGATACCCTGTTTCAAGCGCCGGTTACGGTCGCTGCGCCAGGTCTGCCCGATGGCTGGACGGTCGAGGATATCAAGCACCTGCTTGAGAAACTCGATCAGGGACCGATCCTGGTTTCTAGCGCCAGCCTGGGCGTTCCCACCATTCAAGACAGCTTTGGCGTAGAGATTGATCACGCCGGGTTTGGTCTAATGGTTGGAAAAGGCCCTGGCTTCAAACTGAGCTTTGACGCCGGCGGCGCAATGAACCGCACCCCATCTGGCAAGGGCTGGTCATACCTGAAACTCGAAGGCGAGTGCCCCTACGTGTATGACACGGAGGGCGTGCGCCGCACGCTCCAAAGCTACCTGCCCCCTGAACCGGGAACCCTGGGCCATCAGGTGAGCGTGATAATGGCAAAGGCTGCTCCTGAGCCTGAGCCACCAGCCGAAGAACCCTGGGAGATGACCCGGCACGCGTACCAGATGAGCCGGGCAAAATACGCCAACGGCATCCCCATCCTGAACGGAGCCGACGCTGACGCACACAGAGAAAGCGTGTGCCAGGCGCTGGCGAACGGTGAAGAGGTGGCGTGGGTTGTACTGCGCGACTATCCAGACCTGGGCTTTACCCTACACTACCGTCCATCAAATGACAGTGGTGATGGGTACTTCGATGGCTGCGGGTATCTCGTGATGTACCGCGACCCTGAGCACTACAACGAGCCGGGCTGGGTGTTCTACAAAGGCGGCGATATCATCCTTGATTTGCCCGCCAATCCCTACCTGCCCAAAGCGGTCGAGATGGCTGAGGAGTTCATCGGCCGCTTGATCTACCTGGTGGGCCACCCCGAGGCGTTTGCTCAGAAGTGGCTTCAACATCCAGTCGTGCATACGGACCCCGATGATTTCTGGGGCGAACCCATCAGTTCCTACTCCCGCGCTGAGGCGCTATCCGATGGCGAGATGGTGGATGTGACGGAGACTGCAAGAGAAGCCGGCTGGAAGTATCCGGTGGCGATCACCGCCGCCCTGGCAGGCGCATGCACACCGACCGAAGAGGAGAAGGCCCTTGGCCAATCCTTTGATGGCCGGTTGTGGGATGTGCTGTGGATGGCCATCCTGGCTGCTAAAGCATCTCCCGTGGGCACCGACACCATCCGTTTCCGCGTCATCATCGCGGAGGCATCCCCCGATGCCGAGGATGGCGTGAAGCACGTCGAGCACGAGCTGTATGCCGTCTGCGGTCCTGGCGATACCCCTGAGCCGGTGGTGACCATCGGCTTTCCCCTGGATTTCTAAATAGACCCTCGGGGTGTGGAGTTACCCGCTCCCGCCCCGAGGTTGTTTTTCAAACGGAGGCAACTATGAAAGACCATCCCATCTACCAAAAGGTAGCAAGGGACTTTAAGGAGTGGCGCGCAAAGCGCCCGACGCTCGAACGGGATTACGGTGTCTGGTGGACCCTGCTGGGCGACCCCCAGGCCGCTCCCAAGTGGCGCGTGAGCTGGATTCTCGCCACCGGTGAGCTGTACGCCGTTCACCTGTGCGATCAGGGCCTTTGGCTGCCGCTGGGCAGCCTGAGCACGGTCGAGGTCGAGTGGGCCATGGAAGGCTGGGCCAACCATGAAACCCCCTTCTACCGCAACCTGGCTGCGCTCGCCGAGCACCTGGACGAGTGGTATCAGGCTCACCCCGATACCCAGATCGCACCTTTTGATCCCAAATGCCGGGCCTGCTGCTGGCCGGGCTCGACGCTGATCAGCGCCAACCCGGACTGTCTGCAGCCCGACCAGGTTACCGCTGCCAAGACGCTCCATCACCGCCTGCTGCTGGCTCAGCTTGAATCTCGCCAGAGCGGCATTCGACGCCTGTGTTACGCCCACCTGGCTAACTACCGGATGCTCGTGGCACGGATGCAGGAGATGACTGGCGTTCCTGTGCCGGAACCTACCCTGAACTAAAACGAGGAGGGAGGCTACCCTGCCTCCCCTCCCCACCTGCGCGGCTATCACAGTTCTTTCTCCAAAACTTGGCGAAAGGCTGGCGATGGCCTCGGAAGTGGGGAGTCACTACACCCCAAATCTAACACAAACGGAGGCAAGAATGGCTACGCTGATCGTAGTACAAGACGAGCGTGGTCGCACTGCCAGGGTCAGCCAGGCTGAACTGGAGAACCCGGCCATCGTGCGTCTCGCGCTCTACAACAAGAAGGGCCGCAAGCTGAGCGATGACCCAAAGATCATGCGCAAAGGCGACCCCATCACCATCAACCGCGCTCGCATTGCGAGCGTGATCCAATAAACGGAGGTAATCCTATGACTGAAGAAATCGAGATCGACGATCTCGAAACAGGCGAAACCGAGGTGGTTGCCCTGGAGCCCGAACCGGCCCCGGTTGCAGAAGAAGCAGAACCTGCTCCTGCTGCCCCGGATGCCCAGAACGCACCGGACGGCGACACCCCCAAAGCGACCTCTATCGGCAAGATCGACCCGGACAAGGCGATGAAAGGCACGGTGTCCATCACCGTCACCTTCCTGCCTGAGCCAGATGAGCCCGGCGAACGCCGCAAGGTTGTCGCTGCCATTCGGCACGAGATGGGCCTGCCCCTGGCGATCATCGGCCCCTTCCCAGATGCCGAGCTGGATCTGCCTACCCTGTTCGATGATTTGCGCCAGGCCGCCAAAGGAACGCTGCTGCACGAATCAGCGAAACCGGGCAAGCGCCCCGCGCGCACCATCACATTCCAAAAACCCAATGCCACCACATCTAAACCTGCCCTGCAAAATGGGAAGGAAGAAGTAAGTGGGCAGCTTGGGCTGTTCTAAAACGGAGGAAACCATGACAATTTACAAAGTAGTTGCTGATGGCGGATACCCGATCACCATCAGCGAAGAACTCGCGACCAACGAAGATATGCTGCTCGCCACCATCGCAGCGACCTCGCCAGAGCTGGCGAACGGTGATGTGAACGCGCTGCCCGAAAAAGACGGCGTGGTGATCATTGAAATCAAGAAGAAGGCCGGGGCGCATGGCGCCCTGAACCCTCTGCAGCACCTGGATGAGTGCAAGGGCGGGATCAACCCCGCCCTCGCAATGTGGCAAAGTTTGCAAGCAGGGGAGTCCTTGCTGGTGGACATCCCCCCTGAAACCCTGCTGCACCTCGACCAGGAGATTGCAGAAGCGATCGACGCCGGAGAGGCGCAAGGGGCATGCATGAACAGCGCAATCGCACGTCTGGACGCTGCGGCGCCCACTCCTGCTCCAGTGGTCGTAGCTCTGTAAGGGTGGCTGGCTATGAACGCCGCCCCTCTATACAACACCTGCGCCCGCCTGGACGACCAGCGCCCAATGCCATCACTGGCAACGACAATCAAACGCCTGCGCGCTGCAAAGCTAGAGCCTGTGGAGAAAGTGATCTACCGGCTGAGCGATGTTCACCACCTGGTGAATATGCAGCTGATCGCGCAGGAGTTGGACGTCCAGATCCCCGATCTGCACCTGAACGATGCGGCCGGGCAGGGTGCCAACCTGAGAGACTCAGTATCGTCCATCTTCTTGGAGATGGCGAATAAATTCCCCATCAACGACTTCTGGGTCGAGTCGTTCGTGTACGAGGACGAATTTCCTCCACGCGGTATCCCTATCGCCCTGTTGAACCTGGCGTCCAACTGGGATGAGTTCAGCGATATCGTCTGCAACCCAGAATGGATCTCCGAGGATCGGGCCAGTGCGGCCTTTGCGCTCTGGCTGCTCCACGAAGTGGCTAATGATTATTGGGGGCCCGCAGCCGATCACTTTGGGTGGCCGGTGAGACGCGTCCCGCGCCGAATCAGGCGTTCGCATCACCTGGATCATAAAATGCTCCTGGCCTCGTTGGATGAGGCCGGGCTGTCTGATTTTAAGGCCGCCTTTCAAATGGGGATGTTCGACACGGGCAGTCGCTTCCTGGATTTAGACGATCAAATCCTGGAGCGAACGCCCCCTGATTTCTCCCTGGCCGAGATGCACGCCCTGATTGCGGAAAGCGCAATCGCGGATCGTGTACTTGATCAAATCAAAGCTGCCAGCAATCAAGGCCGGCGCGAACCACAAATCTACAAGAAGCTGATGGATCTGTACGCATCAGCTTCAACCTAATAAACGGAGGCAACAAGATGAATCAAGCAATGCTTACCCCGCCCCCGCACCCGGACTATCCGGTCGAGGCGGAGCTACAGTTTCTGCCTGCCGGGCATTTCCTCTACCGCCGGTACACGAAGGATGGCGTCGCGACGAAGTTTGTTACCGCCGCGGACGCCGCCGCCGCTTTCACCGGCGCGGAAATGGATACCGGTTGGATGCCAGTCGGCATCGTGCGGTCGGGCAGCTGCAAGCGCGGGAATTATGCCGTGTACACGGCTCCCCCGCAGATCGTCTCCATCACGTTTACAACGAATGGGGACCCCAAAATCATCAACATCCCGATCCCGGCCACGGTCTTGGTCGGAGTCAAAGCAAACTACTACATCGCCGCGCTGCCTGGCGGCGAGTTCTCGCCTAAAGCGGTCACCGCTTATGCGCCGTTCCCGAACGTCTATCAGGACGGCACAATCTGCTGGGGGGCCAAAAACACCCCCCAGCCCGCCAAGCCTGGCAACATGCCTGGCGTATGGAAAAAGTTCTTTGATATACCCTTCACCAGCGAGCTGGCGACCGGAAAATCAAAGAGATTTGGCGATGATGTGCGAGAGTGGCTGATCGCTTTGGATTGCAAGCGGAAATACCCGCTGGCTGACCTGATCCCCACCGGTAACACGGTGCGGCATTGGGTCAAGAACATCCTCGGAGAGCAAGGGGATGACGACGATGACTAAACTGGTACTGATCAATCACCTGTTTGCGTTCAGCGGCGTCTCCCTCCCCCCCTTCGACACCAGCATGCTCTTTGAGTACATCGTCGCTGCTAACGGCGTTTTCATCCGGGCCGAAAAGCCTGGCCTGAAAGTGCTGCTGAAGGTGCAGCCGATGGACACAATCAAGAACGCTGTCCGCGGCTTAGATGCTCTGACGGAGTATGTCGAGGTCGAAAGGATGCCGGCTGGCATCTTGGAAAACGTCATGGAACAGTCCGAGTATGCGCTGCCCAACGAGATGCTGTTCTACGTGCAAGAGACAGCTGACACTTGGGAGCTGACCATCCCGGAACAGCGCGCAAGCAGGGTCGAGTGTGCGCCCATCAATCCCGATGATCCGGCCGCGCGCCGGGCGTTGGTTGAGATCCATTCTCACGGCAATCTCAATGCGTTTTTCTCTCATACCGACAACCAGGAGGAGGCTTTTGGCTTCCGCATCTTCTGTGTGATCGGCACGCCTTCCGGCGGGGACTACGGTTTCTCCAACGGAAAGCGCTTGTGGGAAATGTGCTGCCGCATCGGCGTGTACGGACACTTTGTGGAAGTGCCCGCCGAGTGGCTGTTCAAGATGCTGCCGTGTAACGTGATGCCAAGGCTCACGATGGTTGAAATCGCAGGCGTGGAGGTGATGTATGACATCCCCGACCTTGATTGATTTCACCACCGTTCGCCGCATGGTGCAGCCCAGGGAGTGGAACATCGCCTTGATCGGCTGCGGCGGGACCGGCTCGTGGCTGGCTCCGCACATCGCCCGCCTGGTCAAGATCGCCCAGGAAAAGCAAGGGCGCAAGATCGAGACGATGTTCTGTGACCCCGATGTGGTTTTGGAGAAGAACTGCTACCGGCAGAACTTTTCCTATTCCGAGATCGGGGCTAACAAGGCCGAGGCGCTGGCCTTCCGGCTAAATGCGGCCTGGGGCCTGGAGATCAAGACGTTCTCTGGGCCGGTTAGCAACCTGGGCTACAACTACCAGATCCTGGTGGGCTGCGTGGACAACGCCGCTGCCAGACGGCAGATCGCGTTCAAGGCTGATCGCTCCTGGTGGTTGGACTGCGGCAACAGCCGCGATTACGGCCAGGTCTTGCTTGGTCGGGGTCGGATCGATGCCCACGAAAAGCCGTTTGGGCTGGAAGGCCTCTGTACCTGGCTGCCTAGCCCGGTTAAGCAGCACCCCGAGCTGCTTGAAGATCAACCACCACAAGTTGAGGAAAACGAGGTTGGTTTGTCCTGCGCCGACCTGGCGCTGCAAGGGCTTCAAAGCCTGAGCATCAACGCCAGGGTCGCTGCTGAAGCGGCCGACTTCCTTTTCCGCTTCCTGCTGACCGGCGATTTGCGCCGCTATGCGGCCTACATCAGCCTGGAGGGAGGAAGCTCCAGCTCGAAGTACATCACGGACGACAACATTCGCCCGTACCTGACCTAAACCCAAAGAGGACCCTCGGCTTGTACCACAGGCCGAGGGTCTTTCTCAAAAACGGAGGCAAGGGGTGCGCCATGATAACTATTGATCACCTGACCTGTCAGGTACTTGAAACCCAGGTGCCAGGATGGGGCTGGGTGCGTCACCTGAGGGTACAACGCAATGATGGCAACGATGGCATCACCTGGGATGAGCTTCAGGCTGTAAAAGACGAGTTTCTGGGTGCAGACTGCCAGGCGGTTGAAATCTATCCGCAGGCCGACGAGTTGGTGAACGAAACCAACCTGCGTCACCTGTGGGAAGTGCCTGCCCACATCTATATGCCAAACCTGTTTCGCCACTAAGAGTTAGTTTTCTCGAACTCTAAACGGAGGCAACTGCTACCAGTACAGCTACCAAGCTAACTATCAGAGGGGGCAACCCGCCCCCTCTTGATCTTCCCTTTTAGGTTTAAAGCCAACGAATCAGCGATATATAACCCGGTAGATAAAGTCGCCGTCAATCTTTCTCGGAAGCTGAATCGTGAACATCGAGTGCAGGTCAAAATATTTGTAGAAGAGCCACAATCGAAATTTCTTACGCTTGAATTCCAAAACATCATCGTTGACGTAGTATCTTGACTTGTCGGCTTCATAGATGATGTTATCCCGCCTTGTTTCCCATGCCTTTACAAACATGGCATTGAACTTTTTCGCGCTGATATCACACTGGCTCTTCAATTCTCGAACTTCATCTTCCCGATGATGACAATCTGGACACAACAATTCAACATCGTCTAACGTTTCCTTCCCAAGATGCTCATATGTCAAATGGTGTAGCTCCAGTCGTTTGGAATATTGATTCACTCCACATTCCCAACACCTACCATCCCCATCTCGAATAGCTTCTTGCCGGAGATCCTTCCATCGCTGCGATGATAACACTCTCTTGTATCTCGCCTCAAAAGACTCCTCGCGTATTTCAACATTATCCCCAAACAAGCCGAGCTGGACCGTCTTCATGCCGCCTCCTTCTCTTATCGAGATCATAGCAGGCCATGCACTTATCCGCAAGTAAATTTTAAAGCCAACGAATCAGATACGTGGTTACTCGACCCGCTCTGCTGTCTTGGACGGCGGCGCGGGTGGGGCAATCACGCCCCGATCCTAATACAAACGGAGGTAAATATGAACGCTCAATTTTTGGCGCTCAAACAGGACCCTACGGCCCTGGATATGGCGCTGAAAGAGGCGTCAGTGACTGTCATCGGCTACTTCTACGCCGTGGACTTCGGCCCCGGCGTGCGCCCGCAGCATCACCGCGTCGGTAAGAATGGCGAATGCACTTGCTACATGGGTAAAGAATGCCCGGCTGTGGATGTGGTACGCGGCTATCTGGCTGCTGGCGGTGAGAAAGCACCCGACCCGCCGCCCGGCTACTACCCGGTGGTACCCAACAAGTGCCCGATCTGCGGCGCCGAATGTGTTGCAGACACCAGCCTGAGCACCCGCGCCCGCGGGGTCGGCTGGCGCTGCACCAAGGGTGGCAGGGGGCATTACTGGAAACGGATGGGCCAGCACCTGGCCCAGAAGTTCAAGGAAAACCCCTGGCTGTTCCCGCCTGTTGTGATGCGCGACGGCCACCAGGTCAGTGTCTACAATGGCATCCTGCCCAGTGACCAGGTACTCTACCCTGGCGTGCTGCGAGCCGACTGTCCGTAAGGGGCGGTATTATGACCAACCCCTTACCCAGACTAAAGTGCTTGCGCGACGAAGAGCGACCCGCCTACCGGGTCGCTCAGAACGCTAGTGGTTGCAATGCCACTGAGCTGCTCGCTGCCCTGATCGGCGGGCCGCTCCAAATCGAGATTGCCGAGTCCCTGTTGAAACAGTTCGGCAGCCTGCGCGGGCTGCACCAGGCGCACGTGGACGAAATTGCCCAGGTGCACGGCTGCGGCCCACAGACTGCATCCCGTATCAAGGCGGCGCTCGGCCTGAGTGCGCGAGTGCTAGAAGCTGATGAACCGCCTTACATCGGCGGGCAGAACGACGCCGCAGCGCTTGTGCAGTACGAGATGAGCGTATTACCGCAGGAAGAACTGCGCGTGATCCTGCTCAATGCGCGCATGCGGCTGATCGGCATCGAGGAGATCTATCGAGGCTCGGTCAGTTGCTCGCAGGTGCGGATTGGCGAGGTGTTTCGCCCAGCCATCGTGCGACGCGCCAGTTCGATCATCGTCGCTCACAACCACCCAAGCGGCGACCCAACGCCCAGCCCGGATGACGTGGCCTTGACGCGCGCTATGCACCAGGCCGGCAAGCTCTTGGATATCGATCTCCTTGACCACATCATCATCGGTGGCAATCGGTTCGCTTCCCTACGCGAAAGCGGACTCGGATTTTCCCATTCCTAACACAAACGGAGGTAATCACTGTGACGCACTTCGATGTCACCTCGCAGATCGCCATCATTGGCAGATGCGACAAAGGTTATACCTGGCTCGTGATCGGGCCAGGACAAAAGTTCGGCTGCATCCTGCAGCAGCTTCTCGTCACGGAAATGCCCTGTCCCATCGTGGACATGCGCGGTATCCCGGTCGAGAGCTATCAAGAAATCTTGGACGCTCATCAGATACCGCTATTTGGCGGCGTGGATAATGTGCATGCCCTGATCTCCGAACTGGAGAATCTGGGCGGTTCTGTCACTTACCCGTCCGCCTTTGCTTTGGCTTCTATGGCGGCATAGGAGGGGCGCCATGGATACGTCCAGTGACGCGCTTGGTTTTGCCCATGATGCCGAAGGCAGCGGCGGTCGCCTTTGCATCGCCATGCTGGAAGCCTTGAGCGACCAGATGGCGACCGAGGGGATTACCGGCGACCCTGCTGAACTGCAGCGGCGTGCCCACCAGGTGTTCACAGGTCAGCGGCCTTGCCCGCTCCTGGGCACATGCTCACGTTCACCTGAACCTGGGCAAAAAACGATCTGGCAGCAGCCGATCCAATACAAATTCTTATAAAACGGAGGTAACAATGGCACGAAGAAAATCAGGAGGGTTCCCCTGGCGTGCGCCGCGCTGCTACGTATGCAGCAAGTTGGCCGTTATGGTCGATGAAAAGACCGGCGACTACCTGTGTGTGTTCCATCACCAAGCCCGCATCGCCTTGCGCGAGGCGGCTAAAAACCTGCCTGTTGCGCCTTCCAACCCAAAGAAGGATGGCGACAATGGCTGAGATCGTCCAGCAGCGTAGGCTTGTAGAGTGTGTTCGCTACCGGCGCGTCTTTGACCGCAAGGCCGAGCCGGGCAGCGGGTACAGCTTCCCTTGCAACGAGCAGGGTGATCTCGACTTCACCGAAACGGATGCCGCACTGATCGCGTCCGGGATGTCGTCCGAAAAAGTGGCGGCGTCCACAGAAACAGCCCAGGCGAAGTATCTTTCACTCTACAACGATCCGGCTTTCAATGATCTGGGAATCCAGGTGGAGCGTTGGAGCTTCTGGGAGCCAACCATCATACGCTGCCAATGCGGCGCGCAGGTCAGCCTCGAAAGCTCATGGTTGAACACGTGCGTCTGCGGGCGCGATTACGACGCAGTTGGCAACCTGCTCGCCCCAAGGAACCAATGGGGCGAGGAAACGGGCGAGCACTGGTGTGATGTTGTGAACGCTGGTGCTGGCTTTGACGACGGTGATGGATTCTTCGATGACATCACCGATGATTTCTAGGCCCTCCGGGCCGTGACCTTAGACCTTGAGACAGGGGAGGCAAAACCTCCCCTGTCTTATCCCCCTACCCTACTCCAATGCCGTTATCACCTGGCCGGCTCGCACAAATGAGGCGGGGTTTTGCATAGATGCGGTCTTGCGACGACCCTAATGCCATATTATATAGAAGGAACTCCCTTCTATTTTCTTGCATTTCCTCATCTATGCCAATGATGTCCTCATCTATGCAAACGTTCCGACCTTCTCGCCTGGAAGGGTGACATTTTGACACTCTTTCGGACGAGAGCGCCGGAATGCGCTCTAATCTCACAAACGGAGGTAACAACAATGACTACAACTATCCGGGTCAGCACCGAAACACCAGGCGCTGAAATATGGTCGCGCGATGGGCTCATGGTGTGCGCTGAGCTAGAGTTTCATGCGCACGACGATGATACCGCTTCAATCCAGGCCCGCGGAGACGATTGCGTTGTGGAACGAGCAGGCGTGTTCGATATCCCTGCAAATGCGATGGATAAGCTTTGCCTGGACTGGCTACGTGAGCGTGGGCTTCTTGCCCAGGCTTGCATGGCCTGGTTTGCACAGCGTGGGCTGTTCCCAACGGTGGCGCCCTCTGGGCAGGACAGCCGCACTACCACGCTTACAACCCAAACGGAGGCATAAGTGTACATCCCTGCTGTTATCGCGGACGCCATCGCCCGCGGGGCGGCGGTAGCTGTGTCAGTATCATCGGGGAAAGATAGCCAGGCAATGGAGCGAGTTCTTGCCCGCCTGCGCCACGAACAGGGCTGGCCAGGCCCCTTCTTCGGCGTACACGCCGATGTCGGGAGCTTGTTCGATTGGCCCTGGACGCTGGCGCTCGCCGAGCGCAACGCGCGGGCCATCGGCTACCCGCTGTACATCGTCCGGCGTAAAGATGGTCGTGATCTACACGGCATCGTCCAGCACCGGGTTGATGTAACCAGTGGAAGCGGCAAGCCGCCGTTTCCGAATATGCAGTGCCGGTTTTGCACATCTGACGGCAAAGTTGGCCCAATTGACGTGCTGCTCCGGCGAGCATCCCAAGACCTGCTCATCTGTGCTGTCGGCCTGCGAGCCGAGGAAAGCCCCGGTCGCGCAAAGCAGCGTGCGGTCACAATCCGCTGGGACATTACCACCGGCAAGCTCAAAAAACTACCCCGTGAGGAGCAGAAAAAGCTTACCCCGGAGGATGCTCTGGCAATGTGGCAGCCTGGTGATGGACGCCTGGCGTTCACCTGGAATCCAATCCTGCATTGGGACGTTCACCAGGTCTGGCAAGAAATCGGCACATCCCAAGCAGAGCTAGATGCCCGGCGCGACCTGTTCAACCTGGGCTGCTATGGGATGGCCTTTGCGGGCTGGCCGGCTGCCCCTACTTACGTGATGGGCTTCAGCCGCCACTCCTGCGCCATCTGCTGCTTCTCTCGCCAGGATGAAATCCGCCTGGCAGCAAAGTACAAACCCGCTCTCGTGCGCACTATCGCCGAAATGGAGCAAGAAAGCGGGTTCGCCTGGCAGCAGGGCAAGCCTGTGTCGGCCATGCTGGACATCAAACCGATACCAATTCCGGCCGAGGCGTATGTGATTCAAACGCTGCCGGCCGACTATCACCAGCTCGAGGCGGGCAAGTACGAACTGCCCGCCTTTAGTCTGGATGCAAACGCGCTGGCCCTGCCAGTATAAAACGGAGGTGAACGTGTTACCTAAATCGCTTGCCCGCTTGCTAGAAAAGCACCCGGACAAGATTGAGACCATCGAAAACGAAACCGACACCGGCGATGGGTACTGGCTTTACCTGCGCCCAGGCTGGTGTACGGATGACCTTGGCTCGCACATCATCCACGATGATACCGCTGAAAAGCTGGTGTCATTGTTTCGATATGTACAGCCATGCGCTTGCGGCCAATGCCGCAAGCGCAAATAAACGGAGCAAAACAATTCCGATTTGTACCAAAATCGTCTATAATTGGAATGGAGGTAAGCGCAATGTCGCCTACGATCTACCGAAAAGGGCCTTACCGTTTCTTCTTCAACAGCCGTGAAGAGACAAGGATGCATGTACATGTGGAATCGTCTGACGGTAAGGCAAAGTTCTGGCTGGAACCCTTTGTTGCTCTGGCCGATTTTCGCGGTCTGAAACAACACGAAATCAAAGAGATCCAGCAAATGGTTGAAGAACATGAGGAGGTATTCCGAGATGCCTGGCACGAACACTTCTCTGAGTGAAGACACAATCACCAACATCGAGCGAGATGGCTTTTGGCTGCTCACCGATGATGGTGAATTCTTCGTTTCCTTCGAAGATTATCCAGGGTTCCAGCACGCAACCGTGGCGCAAATTCACGATTTCGTATCATCAGGCGATCACTTCCACTGGCCCGCTCTGGATATTGACATCGAACTGGATGCCCTAAAGCACCCCGAACGTTTTCCCCTCAAGTTCCAACACTGATCAATCCGACTTTCTAACAATCAATACTGGAGACACTCCACACCCCTGGCAACCCGCCAGGGGTGTGGTTTTGTATCCACAAACGGAGGCAACCATGCAAGAAACAATCGAATACCACCCTGATGAGCACGGTGGCTTCTACACAACCTCGCTGTTCTGGGCATGCTCTTGTGATGAGTGGTACATCCATCCTCACACCCAGGCCATCTGTCAATTCTGCGGCGACCGCCGCGGCGAAGGCGACCCGGACGCACACGTCACCGATGTGCTGCGCCAGGCATCTGACTTGGACAAGCACCTGGTTGCTCAGTTGGAGGAAGCGTTGGATGCGATTGGACTGGATATCTATGTGTGCATAAACGTAAAAGCGACCTGACTTCTAAACACCAGGCAATCAAGCTTCCAAAGTTTTAAAGCAGGGGAGGCCAACAGCCTCCCCAAAAACCTTGTAAGCCAAGATTACAACACAGCTACTCGATGTATCCTACAATTTGAATATAGAAATATAAATCACTTTCATAGCCCCAAGCCTGGTATTCAACAGACTGATTCGACAAATTACACCAACCCTGACCAAAATCCCAACTATCCACTGTCTCCACCTTAGGTGTTGGCTGGCCTGTGCTACCAGGTACTCTAATACTCAATCTTGCTCCTACACCTGCCGGAGCAGCCCCAATATCGAACAAAACACTACTTGCGGTTGCTGGCACGTATGAGCTTAAGTCCAAATTTATCCATGCGGGGTTATGAGGCACTGGTGCCAGTGTATTATTAAGCACCATCACGGGCTGCTCTAGCATATGCACCGTATGAACATCTGGGCTAAGCTTAGATGGTGTAATGCTATCGTCGGCAACTGTTATGGCCAGGGGTGTAGCGTTTATTATCTCGCGAGGTGTCATTTCTGCATCACCTTCCACCCGAATCCCAAGGTAAAGCTGAGCATAGCTCCACATACCCGAGGAAAATGGCGTAACGCTTCCAAGGTTAACATGAAATAGCCCATTCTCAACTGTAACAGTTTGCTGCTCCTGCCAGAGGACGGTTCCACTCACATCGTCGTCGTATATCCGGAAGGTAATTTTCAAGGAATCGCTGATCGGAGCTCCGCTGGCATTTGTCAATGTCCCCTGGTATGAGATCACACCGGGTATTACATCAGGGCCAGCAAGAGCATCGGGGCTAATATCCGAAGATGCCTGTGCATTGTAAACGAACAGCATCGCGGCGACAATAATGATCGTGCCCATGTTGGGAACAAGCTGACGAAGGATCGCTTGCAACAAGGTATAACGGGATTGTGAGCTCTGCGAGTTATTCATTTCTGTGTCCTCGATTTGGCAATTCCAGAATTATGGTTGTGAGCGATACTTACGGCTCCTGAGCAAAAACCATCACACTTAAGTGCTCATACCGACCACCCGAGTCGCCATAATATCGGCAAGTCGCAGATGGTGTAAATTGGCTACAAGCAAAGGTGACCGAAATAGTGTGCGAGCCAGATGGTAAATTCGCGTAACTGAAACCTTCAACAGGCACATAAGTCGTTTCATAAAGTCCTAGTTCATGAAAAGCTGCAACACTGCCGTCAATTTTAACCACTACCTCAACCCGGGTGCCGGATGTATCTGCAGTGATTAGGCCGCGATGCATTATCAAAACAAGACAATCCACTTCGCAAGTAAAGTCGATAGAGTTTCCAGTCTCAACCAAATTAGGATAAGCCGATGTTGTTTCGACACCATGAGAGAGAAAATTGTCATATAGGGTTGGGGCCATTTTGCTAGAAGTAACTGCCGCGTTTGCTATCTTCGCGGTGGTTACGCTCCCATCCAAGATGCCGATTGTCTGCGGTGAAGCCCCGATTACTTCGCGGGGCGTCATTTCGGCATCGCTTTCTACCTGCACACCCAGGTATAACGGATCACTGCCTAAAATCGCTGACGAGAATGGTGTAATGCTTCCAAGATTGACATTAAACAGCCCTTCAGTCACCGTTACTGCATGTTGCTCTTCCCAAAGGGCAGTTCCTCCTGTTTCGGCAGAGTAGACCCTAAAAGTGATATCCAGGCTACCGTTGAATGGTTCTCCAATACCCTTGTCCATCAAAGTTCCCTGGTAAGAGATCACGCCAGGAACAACATCGGGGTTGGCTGGGGTTTCAGGGCTGTTATCCGATGCTGCCTGTGCATTGTAAACGAGCAGCATCGCGGCGACCACGATAATGGTACCCAGGTTTGGCACTAACTGGCGAAGGATTGAACGCATCCAAGCATAACGAGGTTGTGAATTTTGCGAAGTGGTCATAATTAATCTCCATAGTAGAAGATGGTTATTGGGTCGTCGATCTCACACATTTCCCTGATACAGTTTCAAGGTGCAACTGCAAAGTACAGAATTTTTGTGTGCGTATCGTAAATGTTTGCCCCAGTTCCACTATGCAAGCTTGCTCTGATTACCAAAGTGTGGGTGCCAGGCGTTAATTCCAGCAGAGAGGTGGGGTGGTAAACATTGTTTAGACACGAAAAGGGGTCACTGTAAGGTGGACTCCTTTCTTAAGGTTGAGTATAGCACGGCCTGATCTTTAACAGCATAAACCTGAGCAGGCGTTTGGTAGCCG
>Ga0116144_10000493_pt1 | contig 52401 bp, 48 predicted proteins | sample AD_UKC035_MetaG_FD_89746 | JGI IMG/M metagenome (GOLD analysis project Ga0116144, IMG submission 89746) | Active sludge microbial communities of municipal wastewater-treating anaerobic digesters from USA - AD_UKC035_MetaG | ecosystem: Engineered > Bioreactor > Anaerobic > Digestate | place: USA...
CCGGTCGACGTGCTGGCGCTGCAGGAGCTGAAGCTGACGGACGACAAGTTTCCGCATCAGGCGCTGGGCGAAGCCGGCTACGCCGCCGTGGCCTTCGGGCAGAAGACCTACAACGGCGTCGCCCTGCTGACGCGCGCGCCGCTGGCGGCGCAGGCGGTGGTGCGCAACATCCCCGGTTTTGCCGACGAATCGGCGCGCGTGATCGCCGCCACGCTGGAGGCGCCCGGCGGGCCGCTGCGGGTGGTCAACGGCTATTTCGTCAACGGCCAGGCGCCGGGCTCGGACAAGTTCGACTACAAGATGAGCTGGCTGCGCGCGCTGCGCGACTGGCTGCGCGAGGAGCTGGCGGCGCACCCGCGCCTGGTGCTGCTGGGCGACTTCAACATCGCGCCGGAAGACCGCGACAGCTACGACCCGGTGGGCCTGGCCGAAACCATTCACCACACCAGCGAGGAGCGCCACCACTTCCAGGCCCTGCTGGGGCTGGGCCTGGCGGACGCCTTCCGGCTGTTCGAGCAGCCGGACAAGAGCTTCAGCTGGTGGGACTACCGCATGCTGGGCTACCAGAAAAACCGCGGCTTGCGCATCGACCACATCCTGATCAGTCAGCCGCTGGTGGCGCAGGCGACGGCGTGCCATATCGACCGCGTGCCGCGCAAATGGCCCAAGCCCAGCGACCATGCGCCGGTGACGCTCGAACTGGCCTGAAGCGCACGGCCCATGAATGCCACAGCCCAATCGGGCTGTAGCGCGCTACCAATCTCCGCCAACAGCTATTATTACAATAGCAAACGAGCGGCGAAGCGATTCAGCCTAGGAGGCTGTCGGGCTTGGAGCGCCGAAAGCGAGAATCGGCCCCAGCGAGACCAGTTTTTGCCGGATTTGCACCCCAATAGCAGAGCTATTGGGCAAAAAGCCGGTGAAAAATGGGCCGCTGCGGTCGATTTGCAGCCGGCGATTTCCAAGTCCGACAGCCTCCTAGGTTCAGGCCACGCGGCATCGGCCCTGCGATACGGGGTACCCTGCATGGGGACGGGATGCCGCACGCCAAGCGCTGACACGGCCGCAGCCGTACCCGGCATTGGCTGCGCAGACCGCTCCGGGCCGGGAGGCGCCGCGCGCCAGGGGGTTGTTCAGCGTCGCCTCAAGGTCCAAGGCGGCCCAGCTCGCGCTTGATGCCTTCGATGTCGCTCTGGTTGCGCTCGATCGCGGCCTTCAGTTCGGCCACGCGGTCGAGGTACTTCTGGTGGTTGCGCGCTTCGCCGCCGATCTTGTCGGGCTCACCACCCTTGTACTCCTTCTCCAGCTCGGCTTGCTTGGCCTCGGCGCGGCGCAACTCCTGCTGCAGGATGGCCTTGGCGTCGGCGTCGCGCTTGCGCTGCTCGGCGTTGTCGACGCGCGGCGCCGAGGCGGGTGAAGCGCCGCCCGAGCGCGCCGCCGGGGCCGTCCCGGCGGGGGCTGTGGCCGCCGGCGCCGCCGCGGGTGCGGTGCCGCGCACGATGGTGACGTTGCCGCCTTCCACCAGCTTGCAGTCGGAGCGGCCCTTGGGTTGGTTGGTGTACTCGTTGCCGCAGCGGTAGATGCGGTCCTGCGCCGCCGCAGGCCACGCCGCGACGGCCAGCGCGGCGGCGAGCAACGGCACCCAGGGGATCGGCAGCAGAGGTTTCATGTCGGTCGGTACAACGGCCCCGGCAACGCGCCGGGATCAGCCTTCAACGATCAAGTATCGGGCAGGTGGACCGCTTTGGGGCAGGCTTGTTCCCGAAAATCGCCACTGAACCGGCCCAGGCCGCCGTTGGGCGGCCCATTTCGTGTCATTGTGGCGACAAGCGCGGTCAGAGCGAGAAGTACAGGTCGTACTCGGCCGGGTTGACCTGCACGCGGATGCGGTTGACCTCGGTCATCTTCAGCTCGATGTAGGCGTCGAGCATGGCGTCGGTGAACACGCCGCCGCGCGTCAGGAAGGCGCGGTCGCGATCCAGCTCTTCCAGCGCCTGGTCCAGGCTGTGGCACACCGTGGGCACCAGCTTGTCTTCTTCGGGCGGCAGGTGGTAGAGGTCCTTGGTGGCGGCTTCACCCGGGTGGATCTTGTTCTCGATGCCGTCCAGGCCGGCCATCAGCAACGCCGCAAAGCACAGATAGGGGTTGGCCATGGGGTCGGGAAAGCGCGCTTCGATGCGGCGCGCCTTGTCGCTGGCGGCGTGCGGGATGCGGATCGAGGCCGAGCGGTTGCGCGCCGAGTAGGCCAGTTTGACCGGCGCCTCGAAGTGCGGCACCAGGCGCTTGTAGCTGTTGGTGGTGGGGTTGGTGATGGCGTTGAGTGCCCGGGCGTGGCGGATGATGCCGCCGATGTAGAACAGCGCCGTCTCGGACAGGCCAGCGTAGCCCTTGCCGGCAAACAGGTTCTTGCCGCCCTTCCAGATCGACTGGTGCACGTGCATGCCGCTGCCGTTGTCGCCGTGGTAGGGCTTGGGCATGAAGGTGGCCGTCTTGCCGTAGCGGTCGGCCACGTTCCAGACCACGTATTTCAGGCGCTGCGTCCAGTCGGCGCGCTCGACCAGGGTGGAAAAGCGCGTGCCGATTTCCATCTGGCCGGCGCCGGCGGTTTCGTGGTGGAACACCTCCACCGGCACCCCCAGGGCGTCCAGGATCAGCGCCATTTCGGCGCGCATGTCGTGGGTGCTGTCGACCGGCGGCACCGGGAAATAGCCGCCTTTGGTGCGCGGGCGGTGGCCGCGGTTGCCGCCTTCGAGCTCGGCGCCGGTGTTCCAGGGCGCTTCGTATTCCTCGATGCGGTAGAAGCTGTGGCCCGGCTCGGTGCCCCAGCGCACGCTGTCGAAGACGAAGAATTCCGGCTCGGGGCCGAAGTAGGCGGTGTCGCCGATGCCGCTGGCCTTCAGGTAGGCCTCGGCGCGGCGCGCGATGGAGCGCGGGTCGCGTTCGTAGGCCTTGCCGTCGCCGGGCTCCAGCACGTCGCAGGTCAGCACCAGGGCGGGCTCCTCGAAGAACGGGTCGACGTAGGCCGTGTTCGGGTCGGGCATCAGCAGCATGTCGGACGCCTCGATGCCCTTCCAGCCGGCGACCGAGGAGCTGTCGAACGGGTGGCCGTCGCTGAACTTGTCTTCGTCGAAGGCGGTCACGGGCACGGTGACGTGCTGCTCCTTGCCACGGGTGTCGGTGAAGCGCAGGTCGACGAACTTGCATTCGGCTTCCTGCAGCAGTTTCATGACGTCGGCGACCGATCGGGTCATCGGGGTACTCCTGAGGGGATGGGGATGGGGATGGGTGAATGGCAGAGCGCCGGCCCCAGGCCGGCGTGCCGCCCGGGCGGGCGGCGTCCGGCAGGTGGCCTGCGCGAAAGGGTGGATTTTGCCTGTTGCCGGGCGGCAAGTTCGCCGCGCGGCCTGCGCGCCTCAGCCACGCACCAGTTCTGGCCCGTAGGACAGCGCAAACGGCTGCAGCCAGGCGCGCAGGTCGGCGTAGGCGGCGTCGGCCTGCGCCGGCGCGCCCTTGACGCCCAGCTCGATGTGGCGCCCGTGCTCGGGGTGATCGACGCTGGGCAGGCTGAACACCCTGACGCCGGGGTGCGCCGCCTCCACCCGCTCCATCACCGGCGTCAGCGGCGCTTCCATGGCGCCGTACAACACCACCGAGCGTTCGCGCCAGGCGCCGCGGGTGAAGCAGTGCGACCATTCGGTGTCCAGCGCCCAGGCCATCATGGGCCAGGCCATGACCGGGAAACCCGGTACGAAATAGATAGCACCTCCCGCAGGCCCCGCAAGCGCAAAACCCGGAATCTGGTTGTAAGGGTTGGGCACGATGCGGGCCCCTGCGGGGAACACGCCCATGTTCAGCCGCTGGCGGTTGTCGGCGCGCTCGGGCTCCCAGGGCTGGCCCTGCTGGCGCGCCATGTCCTGGCCGCGCTGCTCGATCAGGCGCCGGGCCTCGGGGTGCAGGGCCAGCGGCACCCCCAGGGCGGCGGCGGCGCACTGGCGCGTGTGGTCGTCGGGCGTCGCGCCGATGCCGCCGGTGCACACCACCACGTCGCCCGTGGCCAGGGCGCGCCGCAGCGTGGCGGTAATGCGCGCCGGTTCGTCGCCCACGTATTCGGCCCAGGCCAGGCGCAGGCCGCGCTCGGTCAGCAGCTCGACGAACTTGGGCAGGTGCTTGTCGGCACGCTTGCCGGAGAGGATTTCGTCACCGACGACGATGAGGCCGAATTCGGGCATGGGGTTTCAGGCAGAACCGTTGAGATCGCGCCACGGCAGGTCGGTCACGCGGTCGGGTGCTTGCGCCGCCGGCAGCGCCGCCGCCGGCGCGGTGCCCGGCGGGCGCTGGTCGCGCAGGCGCTGCAGCGCGTCGAGCGCATAGTGCGCGAACCACAGCGAGGAAAACACGAAGACGAAGGTGTAGATCCAGATCGCCAGCGGCACCAGCAGCACGAACAGCACGGCAAACAGCGCCATCGAGGCCCAGACGATGCCCGGGGCGGCGCCCAGGTAGCCACAGATCACGCCGATCAGCAGCAGCGGCCAGCGGTGCTGGCGCAAGATGGTGCGGCGTTCTTCGGCGCTGGCGTGGTCGACCAGGGCGTCGAAGCTCATCACCCGGTAGGTCAGCCAGCCCCAGATGAGCGGCGGCAGCACCAGCACCAGCGGCGGAATCAGCCACAGCGGCAGCGTCAGCACCAGCGCCAGCACGGCCAGCAGCAGCGAGCCGGTCGACCACGCCAGGGAAGCGGCCAGCGAGCCCCCGCCCAGCCGCGCCAGGTTGGCAAAGCGCCGTTCGGCCACCAGCCGCGTGAGCGCCGGTGTCAGCAGCAGCGACACCACCACCAGCGACGCCAGCACGATCACCGGCGTGGCCAGCAGGACCACGAACAGCGGCGCCAGCAGCAGCGCCAGGCCGCCCGGCCGCTGGATGTTCAGCCAGCCCTCGGCCCAGCCCAGCGGCGACCAGCCCTGCAGCGCCGCCTGCATCCAGGCCACCGCCGCCTGCCAGCCCAGCCACGCCAGCAGCAGCGCCACCACGCTCATCACCAGCAGCGGCAGCAGCGTCATGCCGATGACGCGCGGCAGAAACACGTGGCCCAAGGCACGCAGGAAGGCGTCGAACACGCGGGGCAGCATGGCGTCAGGATAGCGCGGCGCGCCGCCCGCTCAGGCGCGCCCGGCCAGGCGCAGCAGGCCCCGCCACTGCTGGGCCCAGAAGCCGCGCCCGTAGTCGCGCCCCTGCTCGACCTGATCGCGAATGCCGGTGGGCTCGCAGCGGCCGGAAAAGTCGGCCGAGCCCAGCAGCGCGTCCCAGCACGGCAGCAGCACGCCGAAGTTGACGCCCCGGACATGGGCCCCCACGCTCCCCGCTGCGCGTGGGGCGCTGCCCCCCAGGGGGGCGCTCGCGCCTTGGGACGGCCCGGCGGCGCCCGGTTCGCGCGCGGCTCTGGCCTCGTGGCCGATGCCGATGGCGTGGTGGCGGCGGTGAAAGCGCGGGCTGACCAGCAGGCGCTCGCCCACGCGGCCGAACGACCAGCGCAGGTTGGCGTGCTGCAGGCTTTCGAGCAGCTGCGTGCACGCCACGAGCAGCACGAACTGCGACGGCGCCACGCCGATCAGGATGGCGACCACGACCATGATGGCGTCGGTCAGCACGCTGTCCAGCAGGTGGTTGCGGTCGTCGCTCCACATCGTCATCTGGCGCTGCGAATGGTGCACGGCGTGCAGCTTCCACCACCAGTCCCACTGGTGCTGGGCGCGGTGCACCCAGTAGCCGATGAAGTCGAACACCAGCAGGTACAGCACGAAGCTGACCAGCGGCCGGTCGGTCACGCCCGGCCAAAGCGCGTCCAGGTGCAGCGTCGGCAGGCCGCGCGCGCGCAGCACGCCGATGGCGTCGGTCAGCCAGCCCTCGACGCTGAAGAACATCGCCAGCTTGAACAGCCCCAGCCGGTGCAGCAGGGTGTAGAGCACGTCGACGCGGATGGCCGCGCGATCGCGCACCGGCTCGGCCGGCCACAGGCGCTGCAGCGGGCCGATCACGGCCAGCAGCACGCCGATCTGCAGCACGCCGATCAGCAGCCAGCCGGCGGCCACGAAGCCGTCTTCCAGCAGGTTGCCCAGGCCCAGGGCGAAGGCGAGCGGCTCGATCAGGGTCTCGAACAGCCCCTGCTGGGCGCTGGCGAACAGGTCGGCGGGCGTCATGCTGCGGGTACCGCCTATGCGCGCTGCTGCGCGATCCAGGGCGCGTACTGCGGGTGCTCGCGCAGCGTGCGGAACACGAAGCCGCGCGCCTTCAGCCCCTCGATCAGCGGCTCCAGCACCGCCGGCGCCCACGGGTCCTGGCGCGACCAGATGCCCAGGTGCGCCAGCAGGATGTCGCCCGGCTGGATGGTCTTGAGCGCACGCTCGAGCAGCAGTCGGTTGGGGTATTTGTCGCTCGGCAGTTCATCGCCCAGAAAGCCGGCCGGCGACCAGCCCACGTGCTCGTAGCCGCAGGCGCGTGCGGCGGCCAGCAGGCGCGGCGAGATCTTGCCGCCCGGCGCGCGAAACAGCGGCAGGGGTTTTCTGCCGCTGTAGTAGGCCAGGCGCTCGCTGGCCTGCTCGATGTTCTGGCAGTACTGCTCGGCGCTCCAGGTGAATTCGCGCCCGGCCAGGGGGCCGGCCGAGGGGCGCACGCGAAAGCGCGGCTCGCGCCCGGGCAGGTCGGCGCGCCAGTACACGTGGTCCCAGGTGTGCGAGGCCAGCTCGTGCCCTTCGGCGGCGCGCGCCTTCCACCACGGACCCCAATGGCGGCTCAGGCTGCCGTCGCCCTCCTGCGTACGTTCGTTGGCGGCAAAGAACGTCACGCGCACCTGCTGACGGCGCAGCACCTCGGCCACCAGCGCCGCCACGCCCATGTGGCCGGTGTCGAAGCTCAGGTACAGCGGGGCGCTGCCAGATGCAGGGCCATTTTGGCCTCTGGCGCTTGTCCAGAGCGCGCCGGCAGCTATCGAAAAAAGAGCATTGCGGCGTTGCACCCGAGGCCTCCGCTCACACCCTTGGGGCATGGTCCAGGGTCCACACGCCGTGCGGCGACTTGCCCACCTTGACCTGGTGCACCAGCTTGCGCTGCGCCACGTCGATCAGGCTCAGCTTGCCGGCCCAGCGCGAGCCGACCATGATCAGCGAACCGTCGGCCGACACGTCCATGCAGTCCGGGCCGGCCGGCGCCGGGAATTCGGCCACCACCGCCAGCCGCGTGGTGTCGATCTGGCTGATGCTGCCCGCCACGCGGTTGCTCACCAGCACGTGGCGGCGGTCGCCCAGCGCGCGAAACGCGTGCGCGCCCTTGCCGGTGGCCACCAGGCCGACGCGCCGCGGCGCCTGGCCGGCGGCCAGCTCGAACACCTCGACCCCGCTGCCGCCGGTCAGGCCCAGCAGCAGGTGCCGCTCGTCGGGCGTGACGAACACGTCGGCCGGCAGCGGCCCGGTGAGCACGCGGTGCATCAGTTGCTGCGACGCCAGGTCGATCGCCACCAGCTCGTGGCTGTCCTGCATGGTGGCCCACACGGTGGTGCTGCGCGCGTCGATCCACAGGTGGCTGGGCGTGCGCCCGGTCGGGATGCGCCGCGCCAGGTGCGGCTGCTGCCCGTCCCAGTGGTAGAGGTCGATGTGGTTGAGCCGGTTGGCCGCCGTCACGAACCAGCGCATGTCGGGCGAAAAGCGCAGGTGGTAGGGGTCGAGGATGTCGCGCAGCGTGCGCTGCACGATGGCCGTGCGCGGGTCGATGAAGGTGAGCGAATCGCTGCCGGCGTTGGCGACGATGACCGACCGCTCGTCCGGCGTCATGTACAGGTGGTGCGGCTCCTTGCCGGTCGGGATGCGCACCAGCTCGACCCAGCGCCGGCCGTCGATCACGCTCACCGTGCCGTCGAGCGAGTTGAGCACCAGCACCGGCGCTGCGGTCGGCGCCGCCAGCGCACCGGGCGCCAGCGCCGCCGCGCCCAGGCCCACTCCGGCGGCCAGCAGCCGGCGACGCGTCGGGGAAGGAATGTCGATCGATGACAAGACGGACCTGTGGAAAAAAAGCGTGGGCGGTGGCGCGCGCGAGTGTAAACCCGCACCCGCCCCATTCACGATGGATTCGACCAATGGTGTCTGGAATGCCGTGCGGGCTGAACTCGTCCAAGCCCTTCGACAGGCTCAGGGTGAACGGTTGAAACTTCAAGCTTCCGAAGCAATAACATGCCAGCCATGCGATCGGTGGACATCGACGGCGTCAGCCTGGAGCTTCAGCACATCGCGCCGCCGGCCGGTGCGGCGCCGGCCCGGGCACCGCTGGTGTTTCTGCACGAGGGCCTGGGCTCGGTGGCGCTGTGGCGCGACTGGCCGGCGCGCCTGTGCGCCGCCACCGGTCGCGCCGGCTGGGTGTATTCGCGTCGCGGCTATGGGCGCTCCAGCCCGGTGCCCGACGTGCGCGGCGCCGGCCGCCTGCCGCCCGACTACCTGCACCGTGAGGCGCTCGACGTGCTGCCGGCCCTGCTGCGAGCGCTGGGCCTGGCGCGCCCGGTGCTGGTGGGCCATTCCGACGGCGCCAGCATCGCCCTGATCCACGCCGCCCACCACCCGGTCACGGCCTGCGTGGCGATGGCGCCGCACGTGATGGTGGAAGCGCTGTGCCTGCGCGCCATCGAGCAGACGCGCCAGCACTTCGAGACCGGCGCCCTGCGCATCCGCCTGCAACGCTTTCATGACGATGTGGATGGCGCCTTCTGGCAGTGGAACGACGCCTGGCTGAACCCGCAATTCCACGGCTTCGACATCCGCGCCGACATCCGCAGCATCGACGCGCCGCTGCTGGCGATCCAGGGCGTGGACGACGGCTACGCCAGCATGGCCCAGCTCGACGACATCGCCACGGCGCTGCCGCACACGCGTCTGCTGAAGCTGCCGGCCTGCGGGCACGCGCCGCACCAGGACCAGCCGGCGGCCGTCCAGCAGGCCATCACCGACCTTCTGGCCGATCTGCCCTGATGCGCGGCGGCGCGTCCAAGCCCATCGATCACGGCTCGTTCGCTGGCAGGCGTCGCCGCGTCAGGGGCGCAGCAAGGCCAGCTCGGAAGGCTCCAGCCAGCGCCACTGCCCCGGCGCCAGCTCGGCCGGCAATGACAGGCCGCCGATGCGCGAGCGGTGCAGCGTTTCGACCCGGTTGCCGACGGCGGCCAGCATGCGCTTGACCTGGTGGTACTTGCCCTCGGTGAGCGTCAGCCGCAGTTGACGTTCGCCGCTCGCCTCGGCCGCCGCCGCCACCACCGGGCGCGGGTCATCGTCCAGCACCACGCCGCTGCGCAGGCGCTCCAGCTGGCGTTCATCCAGGGGGTGCCGGGTGCCCACCTCGTAGACCTTGGGCACATGCCGGCGTGGCGCATTCATGCGGTGGATGAAGGCGCCGTCGTCGCTCAGCAGCAACAGGCCGGTGGTGTCCTGGTCCAGCCTTCCGACCGCCTGCACCCCGGCCACCTTGCCCGCCGTGGGCCGCTGGCGCAGCGGCGCCGGCAGCAGTGTGTAGACGCTGGGCCAGCGCCCGGGGCGGTGCGAGCACTCGAAGCCTGCCGGCTTGTGCAGCATCAGGTAGGCCCGCGGGTGGTAGGTCCAGGCCTGGCCCTGAACCTCGTAGCGCAACGGGCCGGCCGACAGGTCCACCTCGGCCGACGGATCGGTGCACCGCCGCTCGCCCAGGCGCACCAGCCCCTGCTCGACCAGGCCGGCGCAGACCCGGCGCGTGCCGAAGCCCTGGCTGAACAGCAGTTCGCTCAGGCGCATGCATGACTTCCATCAAACTGTGATGAATCGAGAGTTGGCATGACTTATTGCTCAGAAATCCGGGACCCGGACTGAAATTAGACAAAAAGTACCTTCTTATTCGGGCGGCGCGTGGGTAACATCATGCAACGAAATGCCGCGCCATCCGCGCGCCACAGGGGGAACAAGATTTTGAGCGCCATCTCCGGTTCGACCACCTTCTGGGCCATCGTCCTGGCCATGGTGGGTCTGTTCACCGGCTACCTCGGCCTGAGCAGCTTCATGCCGCGCGGCCGCGATGGACAGGCGGGCAAGCCCCGCAGCAAGCTGCGCATGCCGCAGCAGTGGCCGCTGGTCCCCAGACCGCTGGCCAACAGCCGCGAGCGCCTGGTGTGGCACTGGTTGCGCAAGGTCTTCCCCGGGCATCACATCATGGTCAAGCTGCCGGTCACGCGCTTCACCATGCCGCGCCAGCCGGGCGAGGCCAGCGAATGGTTCGAGCTGCTCAGCCGCGCCTATTGCAGCTTCACCCTGTGCGACAGCAAGGGCCATGTGATCGGCTGCGTGGACGTGCTGGGGCCCCACGGACTGTCGCGCAGCAACCGCCAGCTCAAGCAGACCCTGCTGGCCCAATGCGGCATCGCCTACTGGGTGATCTCGCCCGATGCGCTGCCCGAGCCGTCGGCGCTGCGGGCCGACTTCCTGGGCGTCAACCCGGCCGACCTCGAAGCCATGCCGGCAAGCAGCTTCGCCGAGCTGGAAGCCGCACGCCACCACCTGCACCAGACGCTGGATCGCAACCGCAGCCAGCGCGCACCGGGCCCGGCGCCCGACCCGACCCCGGCGCACGAGGGCGACGCGCCGTCGGGCTGGGCGCAGGCCGACTCGTTCCTGGGCAGCCTGGACAGCCGCCGCACGCCCCTCGATCGTCATTGACCCCCACAGATCCACACGGTCGCGGCGGTCGAAAGACAGGCATCCGTGCCAGGTGCCCGAGGCGCCAAGCACACGGCCAGCCTGGGCAACGACCGACGGCTGCCGGGGCGGTCCAGGTGGCTCAGGTGGCCAGCCGGATGAAATGCTCGCGGTAGTGCTCCAGCTCGTCGATCGACTCGTGCACGTCGGCCAGCGCGGTGTGCGACTGCTGCTTTCTGAACGCCTCCACCAGTTCCGGCCGCCAGCGGCGCGCCAGCTCCTTGAGGGTGCTGACATCGACGTTGCGGTAATGGAAGAACGCCTCCAGGCGCGGCATGTAGCGCACCAGAAAGCGCCGGTCCTGCCCGATCGAGTTGCCGCACAGCGGCGACACGCCCTTGGACACGTAGCGCGACAGAAACTCGATCAGTTGCGCCTCGGCCTGCGCCTCGGTCAGCGTCGAGGCCTTCACCTTGTCGATCAGCCCGCTGCGGCCATGCGTGCCCTTGTTCCAGGCGTCCATGGCGTTGAGCACGCTGTCGGGCTGATGGATCACCAGCACCGGGCCTTCGATGCGCGGCTCGAGCTGCGGCCCGGTGACGATGACGGCGATCTCGATCAGGCGTTCCTTTTCGGGGTCCAGGCCGGTCATTTCGCAGTCCAGCCAGACCAGGTTCAGATCCGATCTGGCCAGGGCGGGGGCGGTGTCTTGAGGGGTGCAAACGGTGTCGGTCATGGCGCCGATTGTCCACCGCCGGCGCCGGGCCGCCTGCAGGCCGGTCCTTGCCGTCGGCGGCTACACCCTAAACTTCGCTGTCCTGCGCCGTCCTCCCCACCCCGTCCGTGTTGAACCCAACGCCCTCGCCCGCCCTCCTCACCACCCTGGTGTTCAGTCTTGCGCTGCTGCTGTACGTGGCGGTCAAGTTCTGGCTGGCCTCGCGCCAGATGCGCGCCGTGGCGGCCCACCGGGCCGCCGTGCCGGCCGAGTTTGCCGGCACCATCGGGCTGGCGGCGCACCAGCGCGCGGCCGACTACACCATCGCCAAGCTGCGCTTCGGCCTGCTGGAGCTGCTGCTGGCCGCCGCCGTGCTGCTGGGCTGGACGCTGCTGGGCGGGCTGGACGCGCTCAACGGCGCCCTGCTCGGCGCCGTGGGGCCGCGCCCGCTGGCGCAGCCGCTGGCGCTGCTGGTGGTGTTCGCCCTCGTCAACGGCGCCATCGATATCCCGGGCGCGCTCTACCACACCTTCGTGATCGAGCAGCGCTTTGGTTTCAACACCATGAGCTGGCGCCTGTGGTTGATCGACCTGCTCAAGACCGCCCTGGTCAGCACGGTCATCGGCGTGCCGCTGGCCGCCCTGGTGCTGTGGCTGATGCAGGCCACGGGGACGCTGTGGTGGCTGTGGACCTGGGGCGCCTGGATGGGCTTCAGCCTGCTGATGCTGGTGCTCTACCCGACCGTCATCGCGCCGCTGTTCAACCGTTTCGAGCCGCTGCGCGACGACGCGCTGACCGAGCGCGTGACCCGGCTCATGGCGCGCTGCGGCTTTGCCGCCCAGGGCCTGTTCGTGATGGACGGCAGCCGACGCAGCGCGCACGCCAACGCCTATTTCACCGGCTTCGGCGCCGCCAAGCGGGTGGTGTTCTTCGACACCCTGCTGCAGCAGCTCAGCCCGCCCGAGGTGGAGGCGGTGCTGGCGCACGAGCTGGGGCACTTCCGGCACCGCCACATCGTCAAGCGCATCGCCGTGCTGTTTGCGGTCAGCCTTGCGGGGCTGGCGCTGCTGGGCTGGCTGGCCGAGCAGCCGTGGTTCTACAGCGGCCTGGGTGTGACGCCCAACCTGCCGCCGCAGATGGGCGGCGCGGTGCCCAACCACGCGCTGGCGCTGCTGCTGTTCATGCTGGTGGTGCCGGTGTTCAGCTTCTTCCTGTCGCCGCTGATGGCGGCGCTGTCGCGCCGCCACGAGTTCGAGGCCGACGCCTACGCCGTCCGCCAGGCCAGCGCGCAGGACCTGGGCAATGCCCTGGTCAAGCTCTACAAGGACAACGCCAGCACGCTGACGCCCGACCCGCTGTACGTGCGCTTTTACTACTCGCACCCGCCGGCCAGCGAACGCATCGCCCGCCTGGGTGCCCGGGTGCTGCCGGTGTGAGCGCTGCCAGCCGCCGCGTGCGCCTCATGCCAAATCGGGCGCTGGCGCTTGCCCATCAAGCGCCAGCAGCTATTGTTTTCATAGTTTCCGACGCCCGTCGCGGTGCCGGCCCGAACCCATGAGCCGCGCCCGCCCACCGTCGGCCCCGCGCACCGCCGCGCCAGCGCTGCACGACGGCCTGGTGGTGGCCAGCCACGGCCGCCACTGCGTGGTGGAGCTGCCGGCGGGCGAGCGCGTGATCTGCCACCCGCGCGGCAAGAAGCTGGGCGTGGTGGTGGGCGATCGGGTGCGCTGGCGTCCCTCGCACGACGAGGGCACGGTCGAGCAGATCGCGCCACGGCGCAACCTGCTGTACCGGCAGGACGCCGTGCGCACCAAGAGCTTTGCCGCCAATCTGGACCAGGTGCTGATCCTGCTGGCGGCCGAGCCGGAATATTCCGAACACCAGCTGGCGCGCGCCCTGATCGCCTGCGAGGCGGCCGACATCGAACCGCTGATCGCCCTCAACAAGGCCGACCTGGCGGCGCCGTTCGAGCGCGCCTGGCAGCGCCTGGCGCCCTACCGCGCCATGGGCTATGCGGTGCTGCCGCTGGCCGCCCGGCCGCAGGGCGGCGCGGCGCCCGTCGACGACGGCCTGGCCGCGCTGGCCCAGCGCCTGCAAGCCCGCACGACGCTGGTGCTGGGCCCTTCGGGCGCGGGCAAGAGCACCCTGATCAACCGCCTGGTGCCGGGGGCCGCGGCGCAGACGGGCGAGATCTCGCAGGCGCTGGGCAGCGGCCGCCACACCACCACCACCACCACCTGGTACTGGCTGGACGCGGCGCGCCGCAGCGCGCTGATCGACTCGCCGGGCTTCCAGGAATTCGGCCTGCACCACATCGACCCGATGCAGCTGGCGGCCTACATGCCCGACCTGCGCCCGCATGTGGCGGCGTGCCGGTTCTACAACTGCACCCATTTGCACGAACCGGGCTGCGGCGTGCGGGCGGCCCAGGGTTATGACACTGAATCGGGCTCTGACGCCCAGGGGATCAGCGCCAGCCGCTACAAAATCTACAGCGACCTGTTTGCCGAGCTGCGCTCCGGCGCCTGACGCCGCGGCGCGCCGGGGCTCAGCGCGGCGGCGCCACCAGGTCCATGCGGCGGCGCAGGCGCGCGGCGTCCTCGGGGCGTCCGGCCTGTTGCGCCAGGCGCTGCTGCACGCCCAGCCAGGCCAGCAGCGGGCGGCGCCAGCCCTGCTGCGACGCGGTGTCGACCGCCTGCGCCACCACGGCCGGGCTGGCTCGGCCCTGACGCAGCAGCACGCCGGCGGCGATCAGGCGCGCCAGCGGGTCGTCGATGGCGGCGACGGCGTCGCCCCCGGCAGCGATGGCGCGGTGCGGCGGCGGCAGCAGCGACGCCTGGGCCGCAGCAGCCTGGCCGGCCAGATAGTCGGCGTAGGCGCGCTCGGGCTCGCCCGCGTCCGCGCGCAGCGGCTCGAACCCGGCGCAGGGCGCCAGCTCCAGGCTGGCCACACGCGTCGCGCAGCGCGTCAGCTCGACGCGCGCCACCAGCTCGGAGCGGCCGGTGCGCGCCACCTCGGCGCGCGCCAGCTCGAATTCGCGCGCCTCGACGCGCGCATCGCCGCGCAGGGCGGCTTCGGCAAAGCGCTCCACATGGCCCACCGCCTGGATGTTCCAGTCAGGCACTTTCTGGCCGCCAGCGCAGGCCCACAAAGCGCTGGAAGCTATCACTAAGATAGCAATGCGCAGACCACGCCAGGCGTTCATGGCAAACGGACCTCCTGCTGACGGGGCGCGAACGGCCATTTGCGGTTCAGTTCCGTGATCAGCGCGTCCACCTTGCGCAGGCTGGACTCGACGTCGGCGCGCAGCGCGCCCAGGTCGGTGCTGGCCTCGCGCGCATTGGCGGCCACGCCCTGCACCTCGGTCAGCACGGCATCGACCTTGACCATGCTCTGGCGCAGCTCCTGCAGCAGCGCGCCCAGCTGCCGCACCGCCACCTGCGCGTCGGTCATCAGGCCGTCCTGGCCCAGCACCTGGCGGTCGGCGCGCTGCACCACGCTGTCGACGCGCTGCGCCACCGCGTCGAGCCGGCGGACCAGCTGCGTGGTCTGTCCCAGCAGCTCGCTCACGCGCCGTGCATCGGCTTCGTTGCCGGTGACGGCCGCCATCAGCCCACCCTGGCTGCTGTTCAGGCGCTGGGTGAAGCGCTGCACCTCGCCCAGCGTGGCGTAGAGCGCCGACTCCTCGCCGGTCAGGCGATTGAGGTTGAGCAGCACGTCGCGCGCGTCGGCCACCATCTTGGGGATTTCGGCCGACACGTCGCCGCGCAGCACGATGCGCTCGGCCCCCGGTGGCAGCGGCGGGTCGTCCAAAATGCCGCTGAAGGCGCGCAGGCGCGCGGCCCCGACCAGGCCCTTTTCCAGCGTGAAGACGCTGGAGGTGCGCAGCCAGCGCGCCGATTTGACCGGTACATCCACATGGATGCGCACCGTGCCCTGATCGGCCAGCTCGATGCGGCTGACGCGGCCGATCGGAAAGCCGGAAAAGCTCATGTCCATGCCCACCACCACGCCTTCGGAGTCGTCGGCGCTCAGGTACAGCGTCTGCGTCTCCTCGAAGGCGCCGCGCACCCACATCAGGTACAGCACGGCGGCACCCACCAGCAGCGCCATGAACAGCAACAGCAGCACCGCCCGCCGCTCCAGACTGCGCAGCGGCACGCGCGCCACCTGCGCCACGGCGTCGGGCGCGTCGGCCGGGGCGGCGGAGGGTTCAGTGGAGGTCATGGCGGCTCAATAGTAATTGCCGATCAGCGAGGCGACTTCGATCACAAGCATCAGCACCGACATCTGCACCAGCCCCTGCAGCTCGACGCTGGTGCGCGAGCCGCGGTGCGGGATGTCGCGCAGCGCATTGGCCACCGGCAGCAGCGCCACCGCCAGCGCGAACAGCAGCGTCTTCATGCTGAAGATCATCGACACCACCGGGTTGAAGATAGTGCCCACCGCGTGGTTGTACGACGGCAGCCCCGCCAGCGTGAAGCCGTGCACCGCCACATAGGCCAGCAGCAGCGAAATCAGGCAGCTCAGCAGCGCCAGCAGCAGCACGGCAAACATGCCGGCCAGCACGCGCGGCAGCACCTCGTGGCTGAGCGGCTCGCAGCCGCGTGCGCGCAGCGCCTCCAGGGCGCCGCCGCGGCGCAGCTTGTAGAGCTCCGAGCCACCCGGAATGGTGTACTCCACAGCCACGAACAAGGCCGCGATGAGCGGGATCAGCTCCAGCACCAGCACCCGCACCACGGCGTCCAGCGCGTACTGGGTCAGGCCGTAGGAGAAAGCGGTGACCACCAGGATGCGGATCAGCACCACGTTGAACAGCGCCATCAGCGTGGTGAAGCCCGGCAGACCCGGCCCGGCGGCCTGCCAGATGTGACGCAGCACGGCCGAGCGCGCCTCGGGCCCGTAGCTGGAAGGCGAGAACGCCAGCACCGCCACCTGGGCGCCGGTGAACAGCACCGTCCACCAACCCAGCAGCCAGCGCAGCAGCCCCTGCCCCAGCCCGGCCAGCCAGCCGTACAAGGAAAACCCGGCGCTCATGGCCCGCATGATACCCACGCCGCCCCCTCGCCGACCGCCTGCCCGCGGGGCCCGGCGGCGTGTCGCCGGCAGCGTGTCGCGCACGCGACGCGAGGGGCGCAAACGGCTCACCCACGCCCTGCGTTTTAGGGGCTGCACACCATGCAACGGACGCGCGGTTGCGCTATATTGCAGTGCAACACAGGGGTTACAACTCAGCCTATGCTCTACCAGATCTATGAAGCGCAGCGCTCGCTGCTCGAGCCCTTCGCCGACATGGCCGATGCGGCCTCCAAGCTCTACGGCAACCGCCACACCCTGCTGGGCCAGATGCCGATGGCGCAGCGCGTGTCGGCCGGTTTTGCGCTGTTTCACCGCCTGGGCAAGGACTACGAAAAACCCGAATTCGGCATCCGCACCGTCGACGTCGACGGCGTGTCGGTGGCGATCGACGAACGCATCGAGATCGACAAGCCCTTCTGCGAGCTGCGCCGCTTCAAGCGCTTTTCGGACGACCCGCCGACGCTGGACAAGCTCAAGCGCCAGCCGCCGGTGCTGATCGTCGCCCCGCTGTCGGGCCACTACGCCACCCTGCTGCGCGACACCGTGCGCACCATGCTGGAGGGCCACAAGGTCTACATCACCGACTGGAAGAACGCGCGCATGGTGCCGCTGTCGGAGGGCGAATTCCACCTCGACGACTACGTCAACTACGTGCAGGAGTTCATCCGCCACCTGCAGCGCAACTACGGCAACTGCCACGTCATCAGCGTCTGCCAGCCCACCGTGCCGACGCTGGCGGCGGTGTCGCTGATGGCCTCGCGCGGCGAGAAGACCCCCATCACCATGACCATGATGGGTGGCCCGATCGACGCCCGCAAATCGCCCACCGCGGTGGACGATCTGGCGGTCAAGCGCAGCTTCGAGTGGTTCGAGAACAACGTCATCTACCGCGTGCCGCCCAACTACCCTGGCGCCGGGCGCCGCGTGTACCCGGGCTTCCTGCAGCACGCCGGCTTCATCGCCATGAACCCGGACCGCACGCCAGCAGCCACTACGACTACTTCCGCGACCTGATCAAGGGCGATCTGTCCAGCGCCGACACGCACCGCAAGTTCTACGACGAGTACAACGCCGTGCTCGACATGGACGCCCCTTACTACCTGGAAACCATCCAGACCGTGTTCCAGGACTTCAAGCTGGTCAACGGCACCTGGGACGTGCGCTCGCCCGAGGGCAAGCTCGAGCGCGTGCGCCCGCAGGACATCACCGCCACCTGCCTGCTGACGGTCGAGGGCGAGCTCGACGACATCTCCGGCGTCGGACAGACCAAGGCCGCGCACCGCCTGTGCAAGGGCATTGCGCGCCGCGAGGGCGACCACATGGAGATCGAAGGCGCCGGCCACTACGGCATCTTCAGCGGGCGCCGCTGGCGCACCGTGGTCTATCCGCAGATCAAGGCCTTCATCGGTGAATTCCATGCCCTGTCGGGACTGCCGCCGGTATTCGCGCCGGCCTGCTCGCCGGCGTCTCAGCCCGAGCCGGCACCGACCCAGCGCAAGCTGAACGGCCAGCGCCCCCCGGCCAAGGCGCCCCGGCAGGCTGGTCAGGGGGCCGCCGTGCCACCGGCCCCGCGCCCACGTGCCGCAGCCCTGCCGGCGGCCAGCGCCACCGCCGCCGGCCGGCGCGGCAAGAGTGCCCGTGTCGGCTGAGCACCGGCTGCGCCCCGCCCAAGACGCCCGCCCTGGCGGGCGTTGTCGTTTGCGGCGTACCCGCCCATGAGCGCCCCCCCCGCCCCCGCCGACGATCTGGCCGCCCGCCTGCTGGACGCGCTGCCGCAGACGCAGTGCACGCGCTGCGGCTTCCCCGACTGTGCCGCCTACGCCCGGGCCATGGCCCGTGGCGAAGCGCCGGTCAACCGCTGCCCGCCGGGTGGCGCCGAAGGCGTGGCGCGGCTGGCGGCCCTCAGCGCTCAGCCGGTGCAGGCGCTGGATCCATCGTGTGGCAGCGAAGGCCCGCGCGGCGTGGCCTGGATCGATGAAGACTGGTGCATCGGCTGCACGCTGTGCATCCAGGCCTGCCCGGTGGACTGCATCCTGGGCAGCCACAAGCGCATGCACACGGTGATCGAGGCCGAATGCACCGGCTGCGAACTGTGCGTGCCGGCCTGCCCGGTGGATTGCATCCACATGGACAACGTCAGCGGCAGCCGCACCGGCTGGGCCGCCTGGAGTGCGGAACAGGCCCAGGCGGCCCGCAAGCGCTATGAATTCACGAGCTGGCGCCGCAGGCAGGACAAGGGCAAAAGCCGGATTTCATCAGAATCTTCGAGCACCGCGCCAGACGGTGCCCCGGCCCTGCCCCCGGCCGCACCGGGGGGCGAGGCCGCCGAGGCCGAGCGCAAGCGCCGCCTGATCGAGGCCGCGCTGGCGCGCGCACGCCAGCAGCGCCCGCCGCGCTGAACCGGCGGTCCGGCGCAGGCTCAGCGCAGCGCGGCGTTGATGCGTTCGAGCACCGCCGCGCCCGGGCACAGATCGGCCACATCCAGGCTGTTGAGCGGGCGCGCGCTGGTGTGCTGGGCGGCGTGCAGATCGTCGGCCTCGCCTTCCAGGTACAGCAGCCCGGTCACCAGCTCGCCCCGGGCCGCATGCGCCTGCATGTAGGCCATGGCCGCCACGCGGTCGGTCGGGTCGTAGTCGGCATGCAGCTTGTGCAGGCGCAGCACGCTGCCGTCGTGCTGCTCGACTTCGACCGTCTGCCCAGGGGCGATGGTGGCGGTGATTGCCTCGCGCCCGGTGATGAAGTCGATGCGGCTGACGGCCTCGTTGTGCTCGCGCACCCAGTCGTAGCTGCGGGTGGAGCCGGCGTGGTTGTTGAACGTCACGCAGGGGCTGATGACGTCGATGAAGGCGGCGCCGCCATGGCCGATGGCGGCCTTGATCAGGGGCACCAGCTGCGCCTTGTCGCCCGAGAAGCTGCGCGCCACGAAGCTGGCGCCCAGCTGCATCGCCAGGCCCACCAGATCGACCGGGCTGTCGGCATTGACCACGCCCTTCTTGCTTTTGCTGCCCTTGTCGGCGGTGGCCGAGAACTGGCCCTTGGTCAGGCCGTAGACACCGTTGTTCTCGACGATGTAGACCATGTTGACGTTGCGCCGCATGGCGTGGGCGAACTGGCCCAGGCCGATGGAGGCCGAATCACCGTCGCCGGAGATGCCCAGGTACAGCAGGTCGCGGTTGGCCAGGTTGGCGCCGGTCAGCACGCTGGGCATGCGGCCATGCACGGTGTTGAAGCCGTGGCTGGCGCCCAGAAAGTAGTCCGGCGTCTTGGACGAGCAGCCAATGCCCGACAGCTTGGCCACGCGGTGCGGCTCGATGTCCAGCTCCCAGCAGGCCTGCACGATGGCCGCCGACACCGAGTCATGCCCGCAGCCGGCGCACAGGGTGGACACCTTGCCTTCGTAGTCGCGCCGCGTGTAGCCGACCTTGTTGCGGGTGAGCGAGGGGTGGTGCAGGCGCGGCTTGGCGATGTAGGTCATGTCGGGTTCTCCTGCGGGGCGACCACCGCCTCGTGCACGTGGTCGGTGATGGCCTGGGTGATGAAGCGCGCGGTGATCGGCGTGCCGTCGTAGTGCAGCACGCGGCGCAGCTTGGCGGGGTTGATCTCCAGTTCGTTGATCAGCAGGCTGCGCATCTGCGCGTCGCGGTTCTGCTCCACCACGTACACCGTCTCGTGCGCGTCGATGAAGGCCTTGACGGTGTCCGGAAAGGGAAAGGCGCGCAGGCGCAGGGCGTTGATGTGGATGCCCTGCGTGGCCAGCTCGTCCAGCGCCTCGTGCATGGCCGGGCTGGTGGAGCCGTAGAAGATCGCGCCCAGTCGGGTGCGCCTGGCCGCCGGGCGCGGCACCGGCTGCGGCACCAGGGTGGCGGCGGTGGCGAACTTCTTCAGCAGGCGCTGCACGTTGTAGATGTAGTCCGGCCCGCGCTCGGAATAGCGCGCGTAGGCGTCGCGCGTGGTGCCGCGCGTGAAGTAGCTGCCGCGCGTGGGGTGGGTGCCCGGCAGCGTGCGCCAGGGAATGCCGTCGCCGTCGACGTCCTTGTAGCGGCCGAAGTCCTTCTGCTCCAGGTCTTCGGCGCTCATCACCTTGCCGCGGTCGTAGCGGCGAGCGTCGTCCCAGACGAGGGGTTCGCACAGGCGCTGGTTCATGCCGATGTCCAGATCGGTCATGACGAACACCGGCGTCTGCAGCCGGTCGGCCAGGTCGAGCGCGCAGGCGGTGTGCTCGAAGCACTCGCGCGGGTCTTCGGGCAGCAGCAGCACGTGCTTGGTGTCGCCGTGCGAGGCGTAGGCGCAGGCCAGGATGTCGGCCTGCTGGGTGCGCGTGGGCATGCCGGTGGAGGGGCCGCCGCGCTGCACGTTGATCAGGGTGACCGGGATCTCGGCAAAGTAGGCCAGGCCGATGAATTCGGTCATCAGCGAGATGCCCGGCCCGGAGGTGGCGGTGAAGGCGCGCGCGCCGTTCCAGCCCGCGCCCACCACCATGCCGATCGAGGCCAGCTCGTCCTCGGCCTGCACGATGGCGTAGTTGTGGCGACCCTCGGCGTCGCGGCGCAGCTTGGCGCAGTAGCTCATGAACGCTTCGACCACCGAGGTCGAGGGCGTGATCGGGTACCAGGCACACACGGTGGCGCCGCCGTACACCGCGCCCAGACCGGCGGCGGTGTTGCCGTCGATGAAGATGCGCTGACCCACCCGATGGGCCCGCTCGACGCGCACCGGCAGCGGATGCCGCAGGTGCTCGCGCGCGAAGTCGCGCCCCAGGTTGAGCGCCTGCACGTTGGCGGCGATCAGCTTTTCCTTGCCTTTGTACTGTTCGCCCAGCAGCTGTTCGATGACCTGCGCGTCCATGTCCAGCAGCACCGAAAGCGCGCCCACGTACATGATGTTCTTGAACAGCTGGCGCTGGCGCGGATCGCTGTAGGTGGCGTTGCAGATCTCGGTCAGCGGCATGCCGATGACGGTGATGTCGTCGCGCAGCTCGGACGGCGCACGCGGGCGCGTGCTGTCGTACAGCAGGTAGCCGCCGGGGGCGATTTCCTCGACGTCGGCGGCCCAGGTCTGCGGGTTCATGGCCACCATCATGTCGATGCCGCCGCGCCGGCCCAGGTAGCCCTTTTCGCTCACCCGCACCTCGTACCAGGTCGGCAGGCCCTGGATGTTGCTGGGGAAGATGTTGCGCGGGCTGACCGGCACGCCCATGCGCAGGATGGCCTTGGCGAACAGCTCGTTGGCGCTGGCCGAGCCCGAGCCGTTGACGTTGGCGAACTTGATGACGAAGTCGTTGATGGCGGCGATCTGCTTCATGCCCTTACCTCCTGCGCCGGGTGCACGCCCAGGCTGTCCGACGCGCCCCCTGCCTTGGCGGTGAACAGCAGGAACTTCTGCATGTCCCAGGCGCCGGTCGGGCAGCGCTCGGCACACAGCCCGCAGTGCAGGCAGACGTCTTCGTCCTTGACCATCACGCGGCCGGTCTTGACCGCGGGCGACACCAGCAGCGCCTGCTCCGGGTTCAGTGCCGGCGCGTTCAGGCGCTGGCGCAGTTCGGCCTCGTCGCCGTTGTCGGTGAAGGTGATGCAGTCCATCGGGCAGACGTCGACGCAGCCGTCGCATTCGATGCACAGGGGGGCCGAAAACACCGTCTGCACGTCGCAGTTGAGGCAGCGCGAAGCTTCCTTGAAGGCGGTGCGCGGGTCATAGCCCAGCTCGACCTCGACGCGGATGCTGGCCAGCGCCTGCTCGGCCTTGGCCCAGGGCACCTTGTAGCGCTGGTCGTTGCTGGGGTCGTTGTCGTAGCTCCACTCGTGGATGCCCATCTTCTGCGACACCAGGTTGGCGCGCGGGCCGGGGCGCCGGGTCACGTCCTGGCCGTCCAGGAACAGGTCGATCGACAGCGCCGCCTCGTGGCCCTGCGCCACGGCGGTGATGATGTTCTTGGGGCCGAAGGCCGCGTCGCCACCGAAGAACACGCGCGCCAGCGTGGACTGGAAGGTGTTCTGGCCCAGCACCGGCAGGCCCCAGCGGTCGAACTCGATGCCCAGATCGCGCTCGATCCAGGGAAAGGCGTTTTCCTGCCCGACCGCCACCAGCACTTCGTCGCAGGCGAAGAAGGCGTCCGGCTGGCCGGTGGGCACCAGGCTGCGCCGGCCGCTGGCGTCGTATTCGGCGCGCACGATCTCGAACGTCATGCCGGTCAGCCTGCCGCCTTCGTGCACGAAGGCCTTGGGCACGTGCATGTTGATGATCGGGATGCCTTCGTGCTGGGCGTCCTCCTTCTCCCAGGGCGAGGCCTTCATCTCGTCGAAACCCGAGCGCACGATGACCTTGACGTCTTCGCCGCCCAGCCGCCGCGCCGAACGGCAGCAGTCCATGGCGGTGTTGCCGCCGCCCAGCACGATGACGCGCCTGCCGACGCTGGTGACATGACCGAACGACACCGAGGCCAGCCAGTCGATGCCGATGTGGATGTGGGCCGCCGCCTCGCGCCGCCCCGGAAGGTCCAGGTCGCGCCCGCGCGGCGCGCCAGTGCCGACGAAGATGGCGTCGTAGCCTTCGTTCAGCAGCGCCTTCATGGAGTCGATGCGCTGGCCCGCCCTGAACTGCACGCCCAGGCGGAAGATGTAGCCGGTTTCCTCGTCGATCACGCTTTCGGGCAGGCGAAAGCGCGGAATCTGCTGGTGCATGAAGCCGCCGGCCTTGGCCTCGCCCTCGAACACCGTGACCGCGTAGCCCAGCGTGGCCAGGTCGCGCGCCACCGTGAGCGAGGCCGGGCCGGCGCCCACGCAGGCCACGCGCCGGCCGTTGGCGGACACCGGCGTGGGCATGCGCGGCAGCACGTCGTCCTTGAAGTCGGCCGCCACGCGCTTGAGGCGGCAGATGGCCACCGGCTCGGGCTTGCCGGTCTGCGCCTGTTCGACCCGGCCGCGCCGGCAGGCCGGCTCGCACGGACGGTCGCAGGTGCGGCCCAGGATGCCCGGGAACACGTTGGCCACCCAGTTGACCATGTACGAATCGGCGTAGCGCCCCTGGGCGATCAGGCGCAGGTATTCGGGTACCGGTGTGTGGGCCGGACAGGCCCACTGACAGTCGACCACCTTGTGGTAATAGGCTGGATCGCGGGTATCGGTCGGTTGCAAGCGCGGTCTCCTTGGGTGGCGAGGTGGCCCGACCGGGCCGGTTTGTATCGCCACGTAAGTCTACGCCCGTCGGGCCCGCTTCCCAACCGAATCACCCCCCGCCACAAGTGCCCATGCGGCATTGGCGTCACACCCAAGGACCGCCACGGCAGCTATCGTTACGATAGCTTCTGGCGCTTGTCCAGCGGTCTCTAACGGCATAAAACGTTGGCATCCAGCGCGGTGCCATTGCGCCAGGCGTCCTTGCTCTGGCGCGTCGTCTCGCAGGCACCTCCGGGCAGCAGCAAGGGTCCGAGGACGCCCCACGGCGGTGCGCGCGCCGCGCTTTGCACCGTAGCGGTGCGCCCGCACCGTGACGACGCGCCGATGCCATGCCGCCCTGCCCCGGACCCGGCCGCATCAAGGTGCGCTTGGACGATGGCACGGTATCTGCTTTATCCCTGGAAACCACTGATGCTTGCTGCCCGCGCCGACGGTCCGATGCGACCGTTCGGCGCACAGCGACGAAAGACCCGCCGATGAGCGAAGCAGTTGCCGAAAAAACCATCTCCGAACGCGCCTTCAACGAAATGCTGGACGAGGGCGGCCAAGTGCGACCGCATTACCGCGCGTTTGCCCAGTGGCTCGCGGCCCAGCCCCCACAGGCCATGGCGGCGCGGCGCCTAGAGGCCGACCTGAACTTCCGGCGCATAGGCATCACCTTCTCGATGGCGGGCGACGCCGACGGCACCGAGCGCCTGATCCCGTTCGACCTGATACCGCGCGTCATCCCGGCGGCCGAATGGCGCTGGCTGGACCGGGGGCTCAAGCAGCGGGTGCGCGCGCTCAACATGTTCATCCACGACATCTACCACGACCACGACATCGTGCGCGCGGGCATCGTGCCGCCCGAGCAGGTGTTCCTGAACGCCCAGTACCGCCCCGAGATGCAGGACGTCACCGTGGCCGAGAACATCTACTGCCACATCGCGGGCATAGACCTCGTGCGCGCCAACGCGGGCGAGTTCTATGTGCTGGAGGACAACCTGCGCGTGCCCTCGGGCGTGTCCTACATGCTCGAGAACCGCAAGATGTCGATGCGGCTGATGCCCGAGATGTTCAGCCGCGAGCGCGTGGCCCCCGTGGCCCATTACCCCGACATGCTGCTCGACAACCTGCGCGAGGTCGCCCCGCGCAACATCGACGACCCCACGGTGGTGGTGCTCACCCCCGGCATGTACAACTCGGCCTACTTCGAGCACGCCTTCCTCGCGCAGCAGATGGGCGTGGAGCTGGTCGAGGGCAAGGACTTGTTCGTGGACCAGAACACGGTCTACATGCGCACCACGCGCGGGCCGCAGCGCGTGGACGTGATCTACCGCCGCGTGGACGATGATTTTCTCGACCCCCTGACCTTCCGCGGCGACTCGGCGCTGGGCGTGCCGGGGCTGCTGTCGGCCTGCCGGGCGCGGCGCATCACGCTGGCCAACGCCATAGGCACGGGGCTGGCGGACGACAAGTCCACCTATCTGTTCGTGCCGGACATGATCCGCTTCTACCTGGGCGAGGAGCCCATCCTCTCCAACGTGCCCACCTGGCAGTGCAGCCGCCCCAAGGAGCTGTCGCATGTGCTCGCCCACCTGCCCGAGCTGGTGGTCAAGGAGGTGCATGGCGCGGGCGGCTACGGCATGCTCGTCGGCCCCACGGCCAGCCGCGCCGAGATTGAAGCATTTCGCGCGCGCATCCAGGCCAACCCGGCCCACTACATCGCCCAGCCGACGCTGGCGCTCTCGACCACGCCGACCTATGTCGAATCGGGCGTGGCCCCGCGCCATGTGGACCTGCGCCCCTATGTGCTGTGCGGCAAGGAGATCCGTACCGTGCCCGGCGGCCTGTGCCGCGTGGCGCTCAAGGAGGGCTCGCTCGTGGTCAACAGCAGCCAGGGCGGCGGCACCAAGGACACCTGGGTGCTGGAAGAGTGACGCAACGACAAGAGGAATACCAAGCCATGCTGAGCCGCACCGCCGACCATCTTTTCTGGATGTGCCGCTACATCGAGCGCGCCGAGAACACCGCCCGCATGCTGCATGTCAACACCCAGCTGGCCCTGCTGCCGCGCGACGCGGCCGTGCATCGCCAGTCCTGGCAGGCCATGCTGCGCCTGTTCGAGCTGGAAGACGACTTTGCCGCACGCTACAACGACCCCGAGCCCCAGGCCGTGATCCATTTCATGGTGCGCGACGCCGACAACCCGTCGTCGATCTACGCCTGCCTGCGCGCCTGCCGCGAGAACGCGCGCGCCGTGCGCGGCAGCCTGACCACCGAGCTGTGGGAGACCATCAACCTCACCTGGCTGACGCTGCTGCGCGACCTCGACGAGGGCGTGCTCGAGCGCAACCCCGAGCAATTCTTCGAGTGGATCAAGCGCCGCGCGCACCTGGTGCGCGGCGTGACCGAGAACACCATGCTCGTCGACGAAGCCCTGCACTTCATGCGCCTGGGCAGCCAGCTCGAGCGCGCCGACAACATGGCGCGCATGCTCGACGTGCGCTTTCACGAGCACGAGGCCCTGGCCGGCGGCGGCGCCCCGGCCGCGCAGGGCAAGGCGCTCGATGCCGATGCGGGTGAGTTCTACCGCTGGTCCGCCATCCTGAGCTGCGTGTCGGCGCTGGAGGTCTACCGCAAGGTCTATCGCGACGTGGTCACGCCCTCGCGCGTGGCCGAGTTGCTGGTGCTCAACACCACGCTGCCGAGCTCGCTGGTGGCGCTGGTGCGCGGCGTGAGGGAGAGCCTGGCGCGCGTGGCCAACGACCGCTCGGCCGAGACCGAACGCCAGGCCGGCCTGCTGCTGGCCGAGCTCGAGTACGGCCGCATCGAGGACATTCTGCGCGGCCCGGGCCTGCACCGCTTCTTGACGAACTTCCTCGCGCGCATCAACCACCTGGGCACGCGCATAGGCAGCGATTTCTTGCTTCCTTTGAGTGCCTAGCCCTTGTGGGGCAAGCGCAAGCAGCTATCAAATTTGAGACACCGCAAGGAGCCAGACATGCGCCATCTCATCAGGCACACCACCCGCTACCACTACACCGACCCCGTGAGCTACAGCATCCAGCTGCTGCGCCTGACACCGCGGCGTGACGAGCACCAGCGCGTGCTGCGCTGGAACATCGAGGCGCCCGGCCTGCTCGAGGAACAGGTGGACGCCTACGGCAACGTCACCCACACGCTCACGCTGACCCAGCCGCACGAGACCATAGAGCTCAAGGTGACGGGCCAGATCGACGTGGCCCCGCTCGACGACGGCGCCCTGCCCGGCGAGGACAGCCGCCTGCCCTGGCAGGCCTATTGCGTGCCCACGCAGCTCACGGCCTGCGACGACAGCATTCGCGCCTTTGCGCAGGCCACCCTGCCCGGCGGCCTGCGCGGGCCCGACGATGCGCTGGCCCTGGCCGAGGCCATAGAGCGGCGCGTGGCCTATGAGCCCGGCATCACCGACGTGCGCACCGCCGCCAGCCAGGTGCTGGCCCTGGGCCATGGCGTGTGCCAGGACCACGCCCATCTGTTCCTGGCCTGCGCCCGCGCCCTGGGCCGCCCCGCACGCTACGTGAGCGGCTATCTGCACACCGACGCCACGCACATGGCCAGCCACGCCTGGGCCGACCTGTGGTGGCCCGAGCAGGGCTGGGTCAGCATCGACGTGACCAACCGGCAATACGCAAGCGAGCGCCACTGCCGCCTGGCCGTGGCGCGCGACTACGAGTCGGCCTCACCCGTGCGCGGCGTACGCACCGGCGGCGGCGCCGAGACCATGCTGGTCGACGTACTGGTGCAGCAATGAGCGGCCGGGCGCCTCATAGAATCGCGCCCTCGGGCGCAAGCCATGCCGGCGCGTGCGATTACTCTGACCTCTTGCTATGACCTACTGTGTTGCCGCCTGCCTGGACGCGGGCATGGTCTTCCTGGCCGACAGCCGCACCAATGCCGGCGTGGACCAGATCAGCACCTGCCGCAAGCTGCGCGTGTTCGAGCGCCCGGGCGAGCGCCTGCTGGCGCTCATGACCTCGGGCAATCTGGCCATCAGCCAGGCCATCGTGGCCCTGCTGGCCCAGCGCGGCCCGGACGACCCGCAATCGATCTGGAACGCCGCCACCATGCAGGAGGCCGCGCAATGCGTGGGCGACGCAGTGCGCGCCGTGCACGCGCGCGACGGCCAGGCGCTCAAGGAGCAAGGCATTGACTTCAACGTCAGCCTCATCCTGGGCGGCCAGATCGGCCGCGCGCCCTGCCAGCTGTTCCAGGTCTATGCCGCGGGCAACTTCATCGCCGCCAGCCCCGAGGGCCCCTACCTGCAGATCGGCGAGGCCAAGTACGGCAAGCCCATCGTGGACCGCGTGCTGCAGGCCCACACCCCGCTGGACGAGGCCGCCAAGTGCATGCTGATCTCCATGGATTCGACGCTGCGCTCCAACATCTCGGTCGGCCTGCCGCTGGACCTGCTGGTCTATGAGCGCGATGCGCTGCGCGTGACCCGCTTTGCCTGCCTGGACGAGGACAACCAGTACCTGGACATGATCCGCCGCACCTGGGGCGAGCGCCTGCGCCAGGTGTTTGCCGAGATTCCCAACCCACAGTGGACCACGCCCGAGGCGCAGGCCGGCGACGCCGCCCTGCCCTTATCGCGCCGCCACCAGCCCGTGCGCATCGCCGCCGGACCCGAGCCGCAGGGCCAGCCGCCCGCGGTGCACCAGGTGCTCGCGCAGGGGGCGGGCAGGCGGCAGGTGCAGTAGACGGGTACAGCAGGCGGGCGGCCGCAGTAAGGAAAAAAGCCCCGGCCGTCTCCGACCGGGGCTTTTTGTTGCCGATGTCACGCTCAGCCGAGGGCGGCGATCACCTCGGGCGGTGCCTGCACCAGCTCGATGAGCACGCCCTCGCCCGCGATCGGGAACTCGTCGCTGGCCTTGGGATGCATGAAGGTGATGTCGTAGCCCGCCGCGCCCTTGCGGATGCCGCCCGGCGCAAAGCGCACGCCCTGGGCCGTGAGCCATTCCACAGCCTTGGGCAGGTCGTCAATCCACAGGCCGATGTGGTTGAGCGGCGTGGTGTGCACGGCCGGCTTCTTGTCGATGTCGAGCGGCTGCATGATGTCGACCTCTACCTTGTGGGCACCGCTGCCCATGGCGAGGATGTCCTCGTCCACGTTCTCGCGCTCACTCTGGAACTGGCCGGTCTGCGTCAGGCCCAGCATGTCCACCCAGAGGCGCTTCATGCGCGACTTGTCCGTGCCGCCGATGGCCACTTGCTGGATGCCCAGCACTTTGAAGGGTCGGGTCATGAAACACTCCTAGTTAACTATGATTTTTGTAGCTGCCGGCGCATGCCAGGTAAGCGCCATGGCACTATTCATTCAGATGTCTGGCCTGCACGCGCTGCACCCCGGCGGCCGCCATGTCGGCCCAGGCGCGCGCCAGCGAGCCATCGAGGTCGATCGCGCGGCAGGCGTCCTCGATCACCGTGACCTCGAAGCCGGCAGCGCGTGCGTCCAGCGCGCTCCAGGCAACGCAGTAGTCGGTCGCCAGCCCGCACAAGAAGAGGCGCTGGATGCCGCGTGCGTGCAGGTAGGCCGCCAGGCCGGTGCTGGTGCGGCGGTCGGCCTCGACGAAGGCCGAATAGCTGTCGATATCGCGCCGAAAGCCCTTGCGGATGATGAGCTGGGCGTGGTCGACCCGCAGGTCGTGGTGCAGCGCCGCGTCGCGCGTACCTTGCACGCAGTGGGTGTGCCACAGCACCTGCACGCCATAGGGCAGCGCGATGGTCTCGAACGGCTGGCGTCCGGGGTGGTTGGCGGCAAACGAGACATGGTCGGCCGGGTGCCAGTCCTGCGTCAGCACCAGGTTGGCAAAGCGCGGCGCGATGCGGTTGATGACCGGCACCACGGCGTCGCCATCGGCCACCGGCAGGCCGCCACCGGGCATGAAGCCGTACTGGGCATCGACGACGATCAGCGCGGTCTGCGGGTTCATGGCTTCATTGTGCCGCCGGCCGCAGGGCCGGCAGCAACTCGCGCCGGATCAGCGCCATCGCCTGGCCGCGGGCTGCGCTTTCGGGGGTACGGCGGGCGGTGACGGCAATCACCGCGTCGCGCTGCGGATCGACGTACAGCCACTGGCCGCCATAGCCGCTGGCCATGACGGCGCCGCGCGTGTGCCCGCGCGCCGGCCGCTCGGGCGACACCCACCACAGGTAGCCATAGGGCGCGAACACCGGCGCGCCGCCGGCGTTGCGCCGCGTGGTGGCCTGGCGCAGGTAGTCGGCCGGCAGCAACGCCCGCCCGCCCCAGCGGCCTTCGGCCAGCACCAGCTCGCCCAGCCGCGCCAGGTCGCGCACACCGATCGACAGACCCAGCGCCCCCAGCGCCTGCCCCTGCGCCCCCGGCGCCAGGCCAGGCGCGTGATGCCCAGGGGCGCCAGCAGCCGCTCGCGCGCGTACTCGGCCAGCGGCTGGCCGACCGCGTTGGCCAGCGCCAGCGCCAGCAGGTTGGCCGCGCCGTTGTCGTAGGCAAAGCGCGCCCCCGGCTCGGCCACGAAGGGGCGCAGGGCCAGCCAGCGCAGGTCGTCGTCGCGGTCACGCCGCGCCGTCAGCTCGCCGGGCCAGCCGGCCGTCATGCTCAGCAAATGGGCAAAGCGCAGCCGTCGCAGGCGCGCGTCGCCACCCAGCCGCAACAGGCGCGGCAGGCGCTGCGCCACCAGTTCGTCGACGCCGCGCACCCGCCCGTCGGCCAGCGCGCAGCCGAACAGCAGCGCCAGCACGCTCTTGGTGACCGACTGCACGTCCTGCAGGCTGTCGGCGCTGACGCCGGCGCGATAGAACTCGAAACGCACCCCACCCCGCTGCAGCGCGACCACGCTCTGCACGTCGGGCCATGCGGTGGCCATGCGCGCCTGCAGGCCGGCCAGTGGGGGCGGCACCTGGGCCCGCACCCCGGCCGCACCGACGACCCCCGCACCCAGGGCCAGGACGGTGCGCCGACGGCAGCGCAAATTCATATCAAACAGGCCTGTAGCGCTTGTCAGACTTGCGCCAGAAGCTATTATTTTAGTAGCCCCCTGATTGCCCATCGGCACCCCCTGCCAGCCACTGCGCGATCTGCGCCTGGGCGGCGGCCAGCGCCGCCGCGTCGTCAAACCGCACGCCCAGCACCTTCTGTCGCCCGCTGGCACCGTGCAGCAGCTCGACCTGCGACCGCGGCACACCCAGGGCGGCCGCGGCCCAGGCGATCAGCGCCGCATTGGCCTTGCCGTCGACCGGCGGCGCCGCCAGCCGCACGCGCAGTGCCTGGCCGTGGGCCCCCGCCGCTTCGGTGCGCCGCGCGCCCGGGGTGGCGTGAATCGGCAGCTTCAGCAGGTGCACGGCCGGCGCGCCGGATCACTCGAACTCGACGATCGCCTGGTCCACCGCCAGGCTTTCGCCCTGCTGCGCCTTGACTTCCTTGACCACGCCGTCGGCGCTGGCCAGCAGCACGTTTTCCATCTTCATGGCTTCGATCACCGCCACGCGCTCGCCGGCCTGCACCTTCTGGCCCGGCTGCACCGCCACCTGCACCAGCAGACCGGGCATGGGCGAAAGCACGAACTTGCTCATGTCGGGCGGCGCCTTGTAGGGCATCAGCCGGTGCAGCTCGGCGGTGCGCGGGTGCATGACGATGGCGTCGAGCTGCGTGCCGTTGTGGATCACCCGGGTGACCAGCGGGTTGCGCGTGTGGCCGCGCTCCATCTGCGCCGTGAAGCGCTGGCCGTTGCATTCGCCGGTGATGCGCGACTGTCCCAGGTAGCGGTCGAGCTTGAGCTCGTACACCCGCTCGCCGGCGGCGCCGCGCACCACCACGCGCGTGGGTTCGTCGCGCTGCACCTCGCCCAGGCTGACATCCACATACTGGTGCTGGCCCTCCTTGCCCAGGGCGCAGACGGTGAATTCGCGGCTGGGCAGGGACTTGAAACCCTCCCAGAACTGACCCTGCAGGCCCTGCGCGCGGTTGCGGTAGTACATGTGCAGGCGCGCCGCCAGCGCGAGCAGAAAGTCGGGGTCCGCGTGCGGCACGTCGGCGGCCGAGAAGCCGTGCGCGTAGTGCTCGGCGATGAAGCCGGTGTTGAAGTCCCCGGCCACGAAGCTGGGGTGCGCCAGCAGCGCGGCCTGGAACGGAATGTTGCTCTGCACGCCCTTGATGACGAAGCCGTTGAGCGCCTCGCGCATGCGCGCGATGGCGTCCTGGCGGTCCTTGCCGTGCACGATCAGCTTGGCGATCATCGAGTCGTAGTACATCGGGATCTCGCCGCCGTCGACCACGCCGGTGTCCACCCGCACGCCGTAGCGATGCTCGGTGTCGGCTTGCCACATGGTCTCGGCCGGCGGCATGAAGCGCACCAGCCGACCGGTGGAGGGCAGGAAGTTGCGGAACGGGTCTTCGGCGTTGATGCGGCACTCGATGGCCCAGCCGTCGCGCTTCACATCCTGCTGGGTGATGGGCAGCTTCTCGCCCGCCGCCACGCGGATCATCAGCTCCACCAGGTCCAGGCCGGTGATGCACTCCGTCACCGGGTGCTCCACCTGCAGGCGGGTGTTCATCTCCAGGAAATAAAAGTCCTGGTTCTTGCCGACCACGAACTCCACCGTACCGGCCGACTGGTACTTGACGGCCTTGGCCAGCGCCACGGCCTGCTCGCCCATGGCGCGGCGCGTCGCCTCGGAGATGAAGGGCGACGGCGCCTCTTCGATCACCTTCTGGTGGCGGCGCTGGATCGAGCATTCGCGCTCGTTGAGGTAGACCACGTTGCCGTGCGCGTCACCCAGCACCTGGATTTCGATGTGGCGCGGCTGCTCGACGAATTTTTCGATGAACACGCGGTCGTCGCCGAAGCTGTTGCGCGCTTCGTTGCGGCACGAGCTGAAGCCCTCGTGCGCCTCCTTGTCGTTGAAGGCCACGCGCAGGCCCTTGCCGCCGCCGCCGGCGCTGGCCTTGATCATCACCGGGTAGCCGATGCCCTTGGCGATTTCCACCGCCTGCTCGGGCGTCTCGATCGGGTCGTTGTAGCCCGGAATGGTGTTGACCTTGGCCTGGTCGGCCAGCTTCTTGGACGCGATCTTGTCACCCATGGCCGCGATGCTGTGGTGCTTGGGCCCGATGAACACCAGGCCCTGTTCCTCGACCTTGCGCGCGAAGGCCTCGTTCTCGCTCAGGAAGCCATAGCCCGGATGGATGGCTTGCGCCCCGGTGGCCTTGGCCGCCTCGATGATCTTGTCGCCCAGCAGGTAGGACTCGCGCGAGGGCGGCGGCCCCAGACGCACGGCCTCGTCGGCCATCTGCACGAAGCGGGCCTGCGCGTCGGCGTCGGAATACACCGCCACGGTGGCGATGCCCATCTTGCGGGCGGTGGCGATGACCCTGCACGCAATCTCGCCCCGGTTGGCGATCAGGATTTTGGTAAACATGGTTGCGGTTCCTCAAGCGGTGGTGTGGCGTGCAGAAGCCCGCTGCACGGGCTGCGGCAAGCCATTGGTCGAAACGTCCGCCGCGCGGCCGTTTTCGCCGCGGTTGGCAATCAGGATCTGGTTGAACATGTCGGTATCTCTCGTCAGCGTTTCAGGGAGGCGAGCAAGGCCTTGCGTCGAGCGGTGAAGTGCCACCATGGGCGCGCCTGGCCGCCATGCATGAAGTCGTGCGCGGCCAGGAAGGTGTCCAGCACGCACGGGTCGTGGCGGTGCCCCATGGGGGTACGCAGGGCATCGTAGGCCGCCAGCGGATCCATGGCGCGCACATCGGCGGGCGAGCGGATGCCCAGCAGGCGCAGGTCGGACGCGATCGACGGCCCGATGTTCGGGATGTCCGTCAACTGACGGGCCAGTTGAGCGTTGGCGGCCTTGGGCATTGCGCTGGCAGCTATGCTTTTCAGAGCGGAATGTTGCCGTGCTTGCGCCACGGGTTGTCCAGCTTCTTGTCTTTCAGCATGGCCAGGCTGCGGCAGATGCGCTGGCGCGTCTCGTGCGGCAGGATCACGTCGTCGATGAAGCCGCGTGCCCCGGCCACGAAGGGGTTGGCAAAGCGCGCCTTGTACTCGGCCTCGCGCGCGGCGAGCTTGGCGGGGTCCTTCTTTTCCTCGCGGAAGATGATTTCCACCGCGCCCTTGGCGCCCATCACGGCGATTTCGGCGTTGGGCCAGGCCAGGTTGACGTCGCCGCGCAGGTGCTTGGAACTCATCACGTCGTAGGCGCCGCCGTAGGCCTTGCGCGTGATCACCGTGATCTTGGGCACGGTGCATTCGGCGTAGGCGTACAGCAGCTTGGCGCCGTGCTTGATGATGCCGCCGTACTCCTGGCTGGTGCCGGGCATGAAGCCGGGCACGTCGACGAAGGTCAGGATCGGGATGTTGAAGGCATCGCAAAAGCGCACGAAGCGCGCCGCCTTGATGCTCGACTTGATGTCCAGGCAGCCGGCCAGCACCAGCGGCTGGTTGGCGACGATGCCCACCACGTGGCCGTCCATGCGGCCGAAGCCGATCACGATGTTGGCGGCGTAGTCGGGTTGCAGCTCGAAGAACTCGCCGTCGTCCACCGTCTTGACGATGGCTTCCTTGATGTCGTAGGGCAGGTTCGGGTTGTCCGGCACCAGGGTGTCCAGGCTCAGGTCGGCGCGGTCGGCCGGGTCCTGGGTCGGCCGGTACGGCGCCTTTTCGCGGTTGCTGGCCGGCACGTAGTTGAAAAAGCGCCGCAGCATCAGCAGCGCCTCGACGTCGTTCTCGAACGCCAGGTCGGCGACGCCGCTGCGCGTGGTGTGGGTCAGCGCGCCGCCCAGCTGCTCCGACGTCACGCTCTCGTGCGTCACGGTCTTGACCACCTCGGGGCCGGTGACGAACATGTAGCTGGTGTCCTTGACCATGAAGATGAAGTCGGTCATGGCCGGGCTGTACACCGCGCCACCCGCGCACGGCCCCATGATCATGCTGATCTGCGGGATCACGCCGCTGGCCATCACGTTGCGCTGAAACACCTCGGCGTAGCCGCCCAGGCTGGCCACGCCCTCCTGAATGCGCGCGCCGCCCGAGTCGTTCAGGCCAATCACCGGCGCGCCGACCTTCATGGCCTGGTCCATCACCTTGCAGATCTTCTCGGCGTGCGCCTCGCTCAGGGCGCCGCCGAACACCGTGAAGTCCTGGCTGAAGACGAACACCAGGCGGCCGTTGATGGTGCCGTAGCCGGTCACCACGCCGTCACCGGGGATGTGGGTGGCGTCCATGCCGAAGTCGGCGCAGCGGTGCTCGACGAACATGTCCCATTCCTCGAAGCTGCCGGCGTCCAGCAGCACCTCGATGCGCTCGCGCGCCGTCAGCTTGCCCTTGGCGTGCTGGGCGTCGATGCGCTTGTGCCCGCCGCCCAGGCGGGCGGCGGCGCGCTTTTTCTCAAGCTGTTCCAGGATCGGTTTCATGGGGGTCCTTCAGTTGCTGCGGTTATCAAGGGAGATCGGGTGACGGCGGGCGTGGCGGTGCGCCGCTGCGGCGGCGGCCTGCAACGCCACCGTGTCGCGGCCAAATCGGCGCTGGCGCGGCAGCACCCGCAGCCAGGCCAGGCGCCGGCAGGCCTGGGCAAAGCCGGCGCGCACGGCCGGGCTTTCGGCGTCCAGCCAGGCGTCGATGCAGGTGTCCACTTCGGACGGCGCCAAGGGCAAGATCCACAAGGTGCTGTGCAGGAAGGCCAGCCAGTCGCGCACCTGGGCGTCGGCCAGACCCATGACCTGCAGCGGGTCGTCCTCGAAGTCGATCAGCCCGGCCAGGCGCGGGGTGTCGCCGGCTTCGTCGGTGACGATCATGTTGCGCGCAAAGCCCTGGCTGAGGTACTGGCCGGCCCGGTGCAGGCGCACCAGCTCGTCGCCGGCCTCGCGCCACAGCGCGGCCGCGCCCGGGTGCCCCGACTGCAGCACGTCGCCCAGGTGGGCGCGTCCCAGCCATTGCATGACGAAATGGTCGCTGCCCACGTGCAGCACCTCGGGCACGCGCGCGCCGGCGCGGCGCAGCGCGCGCAGGCGGGCCACCTCGGTGTGCTGCGCCTGGGCGCCGCCGGCCAGCGGCACGGCGCGCAGAAACGGCAGCCCCAGCCAGCGCGCCAGGCGGTTGAGCAGGCCATAGCGGGCCGGGTGATGGGCCGGTCGCCAGCCCTTGACGATCACCTTGCCCTGCGAGGTGTCGCAGACCTCCACCCGCCCGCCGCGCCAGCCGGGCGACTGCGCGATGCGTTGCAGGTCCTGCGGGCTGAGCGCCATGGCGGTCACGCGACGCTCTCCGGCGCCACCAGCGCCAGCAGCCGGCGCGCCGCGGTGGACGGCGGCAGCCGGCCCTGGGCGACGTCCTGCGTCATGGCCGGCAGCGCCTGGCGCACCTCGGGGTGGGCGCGGAAGGCCGCCTTCAGGCCGGCATCGATGCGCTCCCACATCCAGGCCAGCGACTGCTGCCGGCGTCGCTCGTGCAGCCGGCCGCCGGCGCTCTGCAGGGCGCGGAACCGGCTCACGCAGTCCCAGAACGCATCCAGGCCCTCGCCCTTCAGGCCGCTGAGCTGGATCACCTCCGGGTGCCAGACGCTGGCGTCCTGCAGCGCATGCTGCGGATTGCCCTGCTGGCCGAACACGCGCAGCGCCGACTGGATCTGCGCCCGCGCCCGGGTGGCCGCCGCCGGGTCGAGGTCGGCCTTGTTGATGACCACCAGGTCGGCCAGCTCCATCACGCCTTTCTTGATCGCCTGCAAGTCGTCGCCCGCGTTGGGCAGCTGCAGCACGCAGAACATGTCGGTCATGCCGTGCACGGCGGTTTCGCTCTGGCCGACGCCCACGGTTTCGACCAGCACCACGTCGTAGCCGGCCGCCTCGCACACCAGCATGGCCTCGCGCGTTTTCTCGGCCACGCCGCCCAGCGTGCCGCTGCTGGGGCTGGGGCGGATGTAGGCGCCTTCCAGCGCCGACAGGCGTTCCATGCGCGTCTTGTCGCCCAGGATCGAGCCACCCGAGACGGTGGACGAAGGGTCGATCGCCAGCACCGCCACCCGGTGGCCGCGCTCCACCAGATACACCCCGAGCGCTTCGATGAAGGTGCTCTTGCCCACCCCCGGCACGCCGCTGATGCCCAGGCGCAGCGCACCGCCGGTGTGCGGCAGCAGCGCCGTCAGCAGCTCGTCGCCCTGCGCCCGGTGGTCGGCACGGGTCGATTCGAGCAGCGTGATGGCCTTGGCAATGGCGCGGCGCTGGGCCGGGCCTCGGCTCTGCGTGATGGCCTGGGCGGATACGGCGGGGCTCACATCCGCCCTCTCGTTCGTGCTGAGGCGGTCGAAGCCCAAGCGGTGGGAGCCGTCATGGACGCGCCTGGCGAATCTGCTCCAGCACATCCTTGGCGCTGGCCGGGATGGGGGTGCCGGGGCCGTAGATGCCCTTGACGCCGGCGTCGTACAGGAAGTCGTAGTCCTGGCGCGGCACCACGCCGCCGACGAAGACCACGATGTCGTCCGCGCCCTGCTTCTTCAACTCGTTGATGATGGCCGGCACCAGGGTCTTGTGGCCGGCCGCGAGCGTGCTGACGCCGACCGCGTGGACGTCGTTTTCGATCGCCTGGCGCGCACATTCCTCGGGGGTCTGGAACAGGCTGCCGATGTCGACGTCGAAGCCCAGGTCGGCAAAGGCGGTGGCCACCACCTTGGCGCCGCGGTCGTGGCCGTCCTGGCCCAGCTTGGCGATCATCACGCGCGGGCGGCGGCCCTCGGCCTCGGCGAAGCCGGCGATCTCCTGCTTGAGCTTGTCCCAGCCCTCGGCGCCTTCGTAGGCGGCGGCGTAGACGCCGGTGACTTTCTGCGTGTCGGCGCGGTGGCGCCCGAAGACCTGTTCCATGGCATCGCTCACTTCGCCCACGGTGGCGCGGGCACGAATGGCATCGACGGCGGCCGCCAGCAGGTTGCCCTGCCCGTTTTGTGCTATCGTTGTAATAGCTGCCAGCGCTTGCTGCACCTGCGCTGGGTCGCGTTTTTGCTTGATATCCTTGAGGCGGGCGATCTGCGCTTCACGCACCTTGACGTTGTCCACCTCCAGGATGTCGACCGCGTCTTCCCTGGCCAGCTTGTATTTGTTGACGCCAACGATGACGTCCTTGCCGGAGTCGATGCGGGCCTGTTTTTCGGCCGCGGCAGCTTCGATCTTGAGCTTGGCCCAGCCGCTGTCCACCGCCTTGGTCATGCCGCCCATGGCGTCGACCTCTTCGATGATGGCCCAGGCGGCGTCCGCCATCTGCTGGGTCAACGACTCCATCATGTAGCTGCCGGCCCAGGGATCGACCACGCTGGTGATGTGGGTCTCTTCCTGGATGATGAGCTGGGTGTTGCGCGCGATGCGGGCCGAAAACTCGGTCGGCAGTGCGATCGCCTCGTCGAGTGCGTTGGTGTGCAGACTCTGCGTGCCGCCGAACACCGCCGCCATGGCCTCGATGGCGGTGCGCACCACGTTGTTGTAGGGGTCCTGTTCGGTCAGACTCCAGCCGCTGGTCTGGCAATGGGTGCGCAGCATCAGGCTCTTGGGATTCTTGGCGCCGAAGCCCTTCATGATGCGGCACCACAGCAGGCGCGCGGCGCGCATCTTGGCGATTTCGAGATAGAAGTTCATCCCGATGGCCCAGAAGAACGACAGGCGGCCGGCAAAGGCATCCACGTCCATGCCCTTGGCCAGCGCGGTCCTGACGTATTCCTTGCCGTCGGCCAGCGTGAAGGCCAGCTCCAGCGCCTGCGTGGCGCCCGCCTCCTGCATGTGGTAGCCGCTGATCGAGATCGAGTTGAACTTCGGCATGTGCTGGGCCGTGTACTCGATGATGTCGCCGATGATGCGCATCGAGGGCCCTGGCGGGTAGATGTAGGTGTTGCGGACCATGAACTCCTTGAGGATGTCGTTCTGGATGGTCCCGGCCAGCTGGTCCTGGCGCACGCCCTGCTCCTCGGCGGCGACGATGTAGCCGGCCAGCACCGGCAGCACGGCGCCGTTCATGGTCATGCTCACGCTCACCTTGTCGAGCGGGATGCCGTCGAACAGGATCTTCATGTCCTCCACGCTGTCGATCGCCACGCCGGCCTTGCCGACATCGCCCGTGACGCGCGGGTGGTCGCTGTCGTAGCCGCGGTGGGTGGCCAGATCGAACGCCACCGACACGCCCTGCCCGCCGGCGGCCAGCGCCTTGCGATAGAAGGCGTTGGACTCCTCGGCGGTGGAAAAGCCCGCGTACTGCCGGATGGTCCAGGGCCGCACGGCGTACATGGTGGCCTGCGGGCCGCGCACGAAGGGCTCGAAGCCGGGCAGCGTGTCGGCATGCGGCAGGCCCTGCACGTCGGCCGCGGTGTACAGCGGCTTGACCGTGATGCCGTCGGGCGTGTGCCAGTCGAGGGCGCTCAGGTCGCCGCCCGGTGCCGACTTGGCGGCGGCCTTGCGCCAGTCGGCCAGGGTGGCGGGTGTGAAGGAAGCGAGGTCTTGGCTCATGGCGGGTTCCGGTTCGGGGCGGTCTGGTGGGGCGTGCCGTGGCCGACGCGCCCGCAGGCGATTGTGCGCAAGCTGCGGCGGCTGTGTTGCCGGATGGCCATGAAGGCAGGTGCAACACCCCGCAGGCGCGGCGGCTGACTTTCCATAATTATTAATTAAAAATGCAGTGTCTGGCTTACAATGGCCGCAAATTTTTTGCCCGGGCGGGCGGCCCAACGTTTCGCCCCGTCCCGGCCCGCCCCATGAACAGCGCCGCCCGCCTTGCCCCCCGCGCCCTCTACGAAGAGGTTGCCGAGCGCCTGCGCCAGCGCATCTTCAGCGGCGAGCTGGCGCCGGGCGACTGGATCGACGAGCTAAAGATCGCCGACGAGCTGGGCATCAGCCGCACGCCGCTGCGCGAGGCTCTCAAGGTGCTGGCGGCCGAGGGGCTGGTGACGATGAAGGTGCGGCGCGGCGCCTACGTGACCGAGACCTCCGGCAAGGACCTGGCCGACGTCTACCACCTGCTGGCGCTGCTGGAAACCGACGCCGCTCAGGCGGTGGCGTTGCACGCCGACGCCGCCGGCCGTGCCGAACTCGCCGCCCTGCACGCCGAACTGGAAGCCGCGGTGGGGGATGCGGCGCGCTTTTTTGCGCTCAACGAAGCCTTCCATCTGCGCCTGCTGGAGCTGGCCGACAACCGCTGGCGGCTGCAGATGGTGCAGGATCTGCGCAAGGTGATGAAGCTGCACCGCCGCCATTCACTGCAGAAGGCCGGGCGCCTGCAGGCCTCGCTGGCCGAACACCGGGCGCTGATGCAGGCCATTGCGGCGCGCGATGGCGCCGCCGCCGCCGCGTGCATGCAGGCACATTTCCAGAGCGGTCTGGAAGCGGCCAGCTGACCGACCGCCCGGCGGCGCCGGCAGGGCCGGCTCAGCCGCCGAACAGCCGGGCGAACCAGCCCTTCTTGCCGTTCTGCCGAGCGGCCAGTTCCTGCAGCAGCTCGGCCTTCAATTCGGCCTTGTCGGCCTCGCGCTGCTTGGAGGTCATGCGCAGATAGGCCTTGACCGAGTCGATGTAGCCGTGGTCTTCGTTGCGGATGTGGTTGAACAGCCAACGCGACAGCATGCCGTGCAGCTCGGCCGCCACGTCCTCGCCGGCGTCGAAGCGGCTCTGCATCTCGGCCACCTTGCGGGTGAACAGCTCGTGCACCTTCTTGTGCGGGCCGGCAAACATGTAGCCGGCGCTTTCGATCACACTTTCTTCGAAAGCAAAGTGCGACAGCGTGTAGTCCACCGTCTCGCCGATCACATCGCCCAGCGCAGCGCGATCGGGGCTGTCGCGCAGGTCGTGCAGCTTGTTGATGTAGTCGAGAATCCGCTTGTGCTGCGTGTCGATTTCGGGGATGCCGGTGTCCAGTTCGGGCACCCAGTGAAGATAGGCCATGGCAATCAGTCTCTGTTGGGGAATGGTGCCCAGTATTCAGGGACCCGGCATGAATACTTTTGATTTGAGTCAAGCAGTCAAGATCTGTTACCAACCGAGGCTCGATATGCTCCTGCTTTCATAGCATTCGGCGCACACTGGTCCATTCCAAACCCATGAAACACTACTTCATGCATGGTTTTTACAACAAACCGTCTCCGCAACCCGATCGGCGCCGTGCGCTGTGTGCTTTGGTAGGCGGCGGCCTGACCCTCACCTGGGCCGCGCAGGCGCGAGCCGACGATGGCGGCGACTGGCCACGCCAGGCCGCCGTGCCAGGCGGCGTGACACGCCTGGAGCTGGGCCCGGCACCCGCTCGACCGCAAGCCTTCGCCGACGACGCACCGCTGCTGGTGCTGGGCGTCCCCATCGCCTGGAGCGCCCTGGTCGGCATTCCGCTGTCGGCCGCGCCCGGCACGGCGCACATCCGCGTCGTCACCGAAACCGGGGAGCGTCGCCTGCCCTACAGCATCGCCCCGCGGCGCTATGCCGAGCAGCACCTGAAGGTGGCACCGCGCACGGTGGACCTGTCACCCACCGATCTGGCGCGCCACGAACGCGAGCGCGCGCACCAGCAAGGCGTGATCGCCAGCTTCAGCGCGCCGCCCGAAGGCAGCCTGCGCATGCGCGCGCCCTGCACTGGGCCGCGCTCCGATTCGTTCGGCAAGCGGCGTTTCTTCAACGGCCAGCCGCGCAACCCGCACAGCGGCCTGGACATCGCCGCGCCCACCGGCACGCCGGTGCTGGCGCCGCTGGCCGGCGCGGTGATCGATACCGGCGACTACTTCTTCAACGGCCAGACCGTCTGGCTGGACCATGGCGGTGGCCTGCTGTCGATGCTGTGTCACCTCAGCCGCATCGACTGCCGGCCGGGCGAGCGCCTGGCCGCCGGCCAGCGCCTGGGCGCCGTCGGTGCCAGCGGTCGCGTGACCGGGCCGCACCTGCACTGGACGGTGATGCTCAACCGCGCCGCGGTCAACCCGGCGCTGTTCCTGCCCGCCTGACAGGCCACCCCCGGCGCCAGATCGGGATTCCTCCCCATTGACGCGCCGACGGCGCACTGCAAGCATGGGCCGCCATGCGCCGACCCCTGCCCACCCCCCGATCGTCATCCGCCCCAACCGCCCTGATGCTGCTGCTTGCCGCGGCGCTGGCCGGATGCAGCGCACCGCCGCCCGCGCCGCCGCCGGCGGTCGCCGCGCCCCCCGCCCCGGCCGTGGTGCAGGCGCCGGCGCTGCCGCAGGCCGACAGCGGCGCCGCCTTCACCGACCGCCTGGGCATGCGCTTCGTGCGCGTGCCGGCGGGCGAATTCATGATGGGCAGCGCCGAGTCGCCGCAGGCGCTGGCCAAGGCCTTTCCGCACGCCGAGCGGCGCCGCCTGACCGATCTGGCGGACGAGCAACCGGTGCATCGGGTGCGTCTGACGCGCGACTTCTGGCTCGGCGCGCATGAGGTCACGGTGGGGCAGTTCCGCCAGTTCGTGCAGGCCTCGGGCTACGTGCCCGAGTCGGTGCGCGACGGCAGCGGCGCCTACGGCTTCAACCCGCGCTACGACCCGTCGCGCACCCAGCGCGGCGATCTGTTCGAAGGGCGCGACCCGCGCTATTCCTGGCAGAACCCGGGCTTTGCCCAGACCGACGCGCACCCGGTGGTCAACGTCACGTGGAACGACGCCGTGGCCATGGCGCGCTGGCTGAGCGAGCGCGAGGGCGTGACCTACCGCCTGCCGACCGAGGCCGAATGGGAATACGCCGCCCGCGCCGGCAGCCGCACGCGCTACCCGGGCGGCGACGACCCGCAGGTGCTGCTGCGCAGCGCCAACACCTTCGACCGCGAAACCGCGCTGCGCTGGCCGCGCTGGCGTGACCAGGCGGGCCACGGCAGCGACGGCCACGCCTTCACCGCCCCGGTCGGCAGCTACGCGCCCAACGCCTTCGGTCTGTACGACATGATCGGCAACGTGTGGGAGTGGTGCGCCGACTGGTACGGCGAGGACTACTACCGCCGCTCGCCCACCGACGACCCCGCCGGCCCGGCCAGCGGCAAGGTGCGGGTGCGCCGCGGCGGCTCCTGGCACACCTGGCCGCTGTATGCGCGGGTGGCATTCCGCAACTGGAACACGCCGGAAACGCGCTACGTGCTGCTGGGCTTTCGCCTGCTGCGCGAGCAGGGGCCGGCGCGCTGAACGCCGTGGCCACCGGGCGCGCGCGCAAGGTCCTGATCGCGCTGGCGCTGCTGGCGCTGCTCGGGCTGGCGGTGCTGCTTGGCCTGCCGGGCTTCGTGGACGCGCGCATGAACGCCATCGCCCTGGCGCCGCCCTACCCCGTCAGCGCACGCGCGCAACAGCTGCACCGCCGGCTGTTCGTGGCCGATCTGCACGACGACCTGCTGCTGTGGCCGCGCGACCCGCTGCAGCGCCACGGCCACGGCCAGACCGACGTGCCGCGCCTGCGGGAAGGCGGGGTCAGCCTGCAGGTGTTCACCACCGTGACCAAGACGCCGCGCGGCATGAACTTCGAGCGCAACGCCGGCGACAGCGACAACATCACCCTGCTGGCGATGGCCCAGCGCTGGCCGCCGCGCACCTGGACCAGCCTGCTCGAGCGCGCGCTCCACCAGAGCCGCAAACTGCACCAGGCCGCGCGCGACAGCCACGGTCAGTTGCGGCTGGTGACCTCGCAGGCGCAGCTGGCGGCGGCGCTGGCCGACGGCCTGCCGGCCGCGCGCGGTCAGCTGCTGGCCGTGCTCGGCACCGAAGGGCTGCACCCGCTGGAAGGCCGGCTGGACCACATCGACCGTCTGTACGAGGCCGGCTTTCGCGTCATGGGTCTGACGCATTTCTTCGACAACGAGGTCGGCGGCTCGGCCCACGGCCTGGACAAGGGCGGTCTGACGCCGTTCGGCCACCAGGTGGTGCGGCAACTGCAGCAGCGCCGCATGATCGTCGACCTGGCGCACGCCTCGCCCGCCGTGATCGACGACGTGCTGGCCATCGCGCGGCGGCCGGTGATCGTCTCGCACACCGGCGTGCAGGCGGTCTGCCCGGGCCCACGCAACCTGAGCGACGCCCAGATCCGCGCCATTGCCGCCCGCGGCGGCGTGATGGGCATGGGCTTCTTCCAGGGCGCCATGTGCGAGCTCAGCGTCGAGCGCATCGTCCGTTCGATCCGCCACGTAGCCCAGGTGGCCGGGGTGCAGCACGTCGCCCTGGGCTCGGACTTCGACGGCGCCACCCGGACGGTGTTCGACGGCACCGGCCTGGCGCTGATCACCGAGGGCCTGCTGCAGGCCGGCTTCAGCGAAGCCGAAATCGCCGACATCATGGGCGGCAACGTGCTGCGGCTGCTGCAGACCGAGCTGCCGGCAAACTGACGCTTGCTACTCTAATGATAGCTGGTGGTGCTTGCCCATGGCGCGCCACAAGCCTATTTGATCTGAAACCCAGGGTCTGACGCCAAGCCGTCTCAGCCGCGGCCAGCGTCTGGCCGCCTGTTCAGGTGACCGGCTGGGCGTCCGGCAGTTCGCTCAGGGCGCGCTCGACCACGGCGCCGGATTCCACCGGGCGCAGCTTGCGCGCGCGCAGCAGTTTTTCGCAGCTGCGCCGCGTCATGCTGTGCGGCTGGCCGCCGCGACTGATGAACATGAACAGGGCGCCGTTGTCGCTGCACCAGTGCAGTCGCGCGCGTCGCCACTGCTCGCGCACCTTGAGGTCGACCCAGTCGCCGGTGCGCAGGTGCGCCAGCTGGGCACGGGCGCGCTCGCTGGCGTCGGCGGCGCTCTCGCCAGCGTCGGCCGCCGCGCCGGCGGGCTCGGACAGCGGCAGCGAGCCTGAAGGCTGAGGCCGCGGCAGGTCGGCAGGCAGCGGCGCCGATGCGGACGCCGCGGCGTCCGCCTGGTCGCCCGCGCCGTCGGGCGACGGCGACTCGATCGGGCGCGACAACGCATTGAGGCTGCTGTGCAGGCTGTCCGCACCGCTGTCGCCCGCTTCGTGGTCGAAGCCCGCCAGCGCCAGCTCACGCCGGCCCAGCCAGGGCTGCTCGGCAGCGCGCGGCGTGGGCCGTTCCAGCGGCAGCGCCACGATGTCCAGGGGCGCGGCGGCCGAGATCACCGTCAGCGGGCCCTGCCCCGAGGCCTGGGCATCGCGGGCGCTGCGCATGCGGCGCAGCCGCAGCACCGGGTCGTGGCAGCGCATCAGGACGTCGAAGAAGGTCTGCGCCTCTGCCGGATCCTTGCCCAGCATGTCCAGGCCACGGCGCAAGGTGCGCACCACTTCGGGCAGAACCTCGAAGGCGCGTGCCGGGTCCTTGAGCGTGGCCTCGCGCTTCACGCTCCAGAGCAGATCGCTCACCACCGCCAGGTAGCCCCCGGGGTCGAGCTGGCCGCGCGTGTCGGTCAGTTGGGCATGGGCAATGACCAGCGACCAGTCCTGAAACAGAAAATCGGCCACCACCGCCGGCACGCCGTCGAGGTCGGAGCGCAGGCTGAATTCCCAGGCCACCTTGTCGGCCAGCGCCTGGCGTTCCTGGGCGAACTGGATCGAGCGCAGGCCATGCTCAGGCGCCTCGGCTTCGCCCTCGTCCTGCTTCTGCCAGCCTGCCTCCAACGCCTGCAGGTGGCGCTCGAAGTCCTGTGGCCTGGCCTGCGGCAGGGCGTCGAGCTCGCGCACCGCCTGACGTACCGGCGCCATGAACTGCTCGAACTCGTCGGCAAACTCGTCGTTGTGGCGGAAGCTGCGCTGGGCCACCGCCTCGACCAGACGCCTGGCCGGGTGCTGCTCATCGCCCAAGAAACGCGGGTCGCGCATGGCCAGCCGCAGCAGCGCCGGCTCCATGGCCACGAAGGCCTCGCGCACCGGTGCCAGCACGCGTTCGTCGTCGGCCACCTGGCCCACCAAAGCGCGCACCGCGTCCAGCCCGAGCACCTGGCTGATCCAGGTGGCGCGGGACTTGAGCGCCATCAGGGTACGCGTGCGCGCCTGGGCCGAGCCCAGTTCACCCCACTGCTCGGGTGCCAGCGACTGCCCGATCTCGACCCGGCGCGCCGGCCGGTCGACCACGCTCTGAGCCTGGGCCAACGCGCGCGCCTGGGCCGCCGCCAGCGCGTCGTAGGCCGCTGCCGGCGCGGCGGCCAGGCGCTGCTGCTGCGCCCCCACCGCTTCATAGTAGGCGGCCGGCAAGGGCTCATCGTGCTCGCCCGTCCACTGCCCCCGGTACAGAAAGTCGCGCATCAGCGTGCGCGATACCGCCGGCTCGGCCTGGGCCAGATCGGCCATGCGCGCAATCGGCCGGCGGCGCGCTCCCCCACCATCGGCCGAACCCGGCGCAGCCCCACCGGCAAAGCCACCGGCGCCGCCACCGCCGCCGGAGGGTTGCGCCTTCGTGGATGCCGGCACCGGCACCGACGCCCCGGTCGACGCCCCGTCTTCATTCAGCTTCAGGCGGTAGCGCGCTTCTTCCACGCCCTGATCCACCAGCAGGCGGGTCACCGCCTCATACAGCTGGCTCAGCTCCTGGGCAAAAGACGGCGCCAGATGGCGTACCCACAGCACGCGCCACTCGGCCTCCACCGGCTGCTCGTCGAACAGGGCCAGCAGCGCCTGACACAGCACGTCGGGACGCAGCGGGTTCAGATCGGCCCGCACCACCGGCAGGCCCAGGGCCGTGCTCATCAGGGAATCCAGCCGCGCCAGCGGCGCCTCGACCAACGGCATCACGCTCTGCTGCAGTCGCGATGCCTCGACAAAACGCGCCACCTCGGCGTGCTCGAGCAGGGTCAACTCGTCGTGCGCAAGCGGCGCACGCGCCGAGTGGGAGGGTGCGGCGCGCGCAACCTCCAGCGCCTGGTTCATGGCCTGCTCCACGCGAGGCGGAAACGCGTCTCGCAACTCGGCGCGGCGGCGGGTCAGCGCCAGCCAGGCGTCGCCCAGCTGCATGCGGATGGCCGTGGTGCGACCGCGACGCTCGGCTTCCTGCAGACCGCTGATGCTGGCCTCGACACAGCGGTCGATCAGCGGCCCGGCCAGGAACACGACTTCCTGCCGCGCGCGCTTGATCAGAAGGCTCTGGGTGCTGACGGGTTGCATGGCGCAATAGAACTATCTTACGCAAATTTTCCCGTGGGCGAGCCATGGGTGCACACAATTTGCGCTGGCTCATATAAGCATTTGGAGTTCAGGCAGCACTCCACGCCACACCGGTCCGGTGGCGCCCCCGCACCGTGGGTGTCAGGATCGGTCAGGCACCGCGTCGCGGTCGAAGGCCGGATCCACCGGCACCTGCAGCGCCGTCGCCAGATGATTGGTCCTGGCGGCCAGCCCCACCACCGCCAGCAGGTCGGCGTGCTGGGCCGCCGACATGCCCTTGGCCCGTGCCGCCGCGGTGTGCGAATGCACGCAGTAGCCGCAGCCATTGGCCACCGACACGGCGATGTAGATCAGCTCCTTGGTCAGCGGATCCAGCGCCGAAGGCGTGGCCATGACCTGCTTGACCTCGGCCCAGGTCGCTTCGAGCAGCGAGGGGTCAAAGGCCAGGTAGCGCCAGAAATGATTGATGTGTTCCGAACCGCGCGTGGCCCGGATGTCATCGAACACGGCCTTGACCCGCGGGGTGGTCTCGGCCTGGCTCACGGGCTTTACGGTGGACATGGTACTCAGCCCCCCGGCGTCGTGACCCTGCCGGCGACGCGCTGCCCCCCCAACCCACCCAGCGCCGTCACACGCCCCGGTGGCCATACGAGCAGCAGCACACCGGCCGCTTGGCTGGGGCACCACCCCGAACTGATTTTTTCCCGCATCTCGGACCCTTCCTCGCGAACCCCATCCGCGCGATGATAGAGAGCCCTCCAGCGACCGGCAAGGCCACTGGATATGGATGGCCGGTTGCGATCGTGCGACGCGACACAATCGACCCATGAACCGAAATCTGTCCGACATCGCCTTGTCCATGCTCGACCTGGTGCCGGTGCGCGAAGGCCGCAGCGTCGCCGACGCGCTGGCGGTGGCGCTGCAGACCGCGCAGCACGCCGAGCGCCTGGGCTTCACCCGCTACTGGCTGGCCGAACACCACAACATGGCGGGCATCGCCAGTTCGGCCACCGCCGTGCTGGTCGGGCACATTGCCGGCGGCACCGAGCGCATCCGCGTAGGCTCCGGCGGTGTGATGCTGCCCAACCACGCGCCGCTGGTGGTGGCCGAAGCTTTCGGCACCCTGGCCGAGCTGTTTCCCGGCCGCATCGACCTGGGCCTGGGGCGCGCCCCCGGCACCGACCCGCTGACCATGCGCGCGCTGCGGCGCGACCGCATCGAGACGGCCGACGACTTTCCGCGCGACGTGGCCGAGTTGCAGCGCCTGCTGGACCGCCCGCAGCCCGGGCAGAAGCTGATCGCCAACCCCGGCGCCGGCACCCGGGTGCCGATCTGGCTGCTGGGCTCCAGCCTGTTTTCGGCTCAGCTGGCGGCCGAGCGCGGCCTGCCCTATGCCTTTGCCTCGCACTTCGCGCCGGGCCTGCTGCTGCAGGCGATCGAGGTGTATCGGCGCGGCTTTCGGCCGTCGGCGGTGCTCGACAAACCCTACGTGATGATCGGCGTGCCGCTGGTGGCGGCGCCGACCGACGCCGAGGCCATGTTCCTGGCCAGCAGCATCTTTGCCCGCGTGCTGGGCATTCTGCGCGGCGCGCGCGGGCTGCTGCAGCCGCCGCAGGAAGGCTTTCTGGAGCGCCTGGACGCGCCGGCGCGCGCCGGCATCGCCGACTTCCTGGCCTGCGCCGTGATCGGCGCGCCGGACACCGTGCGCCAGGGCCTGCAAGCGCTGGCCGACGCCACCGATTGCGACGAGATGATGTTCACCTGCGACATCTACGAACCGGCGCTGCGCCTGCGCGCGCTGGACATCGCCATGCAGGTGCGGCAGGACAGTGCCGGCGCATGAATGGCGCGGCGGCGGGGCCTGACCCAGGACCTGCCGGCTGCACTGCAGACCGGCGGCGCGCGCCCCGAAATCGCTACATTTATGATAGCTACCTGCGCAGTTCCATGAACCGCTGAAGCCCGAAATCACCATGCACTCACCGACACCCGATCTGCCCTGCAGCACCGCCGCCGAGCGCAACCGCGGGCCGATCTGGGGCGTGCTGCGCAGGCTGCTGGCGCCCAGCGGCCACGCGCTCGAAATCGCCAGCGGCACCGGTCAGCACGCCGCCCACTTTGCCCACGCCCTGCCCGGCTGGAGCTGGCAGCCCAGCGACGTCAGCGATGCCGGGTTTGCCACCGTGCAAGGCTGGGCCGATCGGCTGCAGGCACGCAACGTGCGGCGCCCGCTGCGGCTGGACGTGCTCGACCCACGATGGCCCAGCGAAGGCGCACCGTTTGCCGACGGTGCCTTCGACCTGATCTTCTGCGCCAACATGCTGCACATCAGCCCCTGGCCCACCTGCGCGGCGCTGATGCGCGGCGCCGCGCGCCACCTGGCCCCCGGCGGGGCGCTGGTGGTGTACGGCCCCTTCATCGAAGCCGATCTGCCGACCGCGCCCAGCAACCAGGCCTTCGACGCCGAGCTGCGCCGCCGCCACCCCAGTTGGGGCCTGCGCGACCTGGAGGCGGTGCGCACAGAGGCGCAGGGCGCCGGTCTGGCGCTGGCCGAACGCCACGCCCTGCCAGCCAACAACCTGCTGCTGGTGTTTCGCGCCCGTGAGTAGAATCCGCCCCACCAGCGTGCCGGCCCAACTCCTGAATGCATAGCTGCCTGCGCTGACCCCATATGGATCACCCTGGAAATCTATTCGTCGTTGCCGCACCCAGCGGCTCGGGCAAATCGAGCCTGGTCAAGGCACTGATGGAGGTCGACGCGGGCGTGCAACCCTCCATATCGCACACCACGCGCGCCCCGCGCGGGCAGGACAAACACGGGCGCGAGTACTACTTCGTCGATGACGCCGAGTTCGACGCCAAGATCGCCGCCGGCGACTTCCTCGAGTGGGCCCATGTCCACGGCAGGCGTTACGGCACCTCGCGCCAGGCCATCGAAGCGCGCATCGCCGCCGGTGGCGACGTGGTGCTGGAAATCGACTGGCAGGGCGCGCTGCAGATACAGCGCCAGTTTCCCAACGCCATCCTGGTGTTCGTGCTGCCGCCCAGCTGGGAAGAGCTGCGTGCACGGTTGCAGCGGCGCGGCGAGGACACGCCGGAGGTGATCGAGCTGCGCCTGGCCAATGCGCGCGAGGAGCTGGCGCAGGTCAAGCACTTCGACTACGTTATAATCAATGAGGTATTTGAGCGCGCGCTTTTCGACCTGAAAACCATTGTTCACGCGCAGCGCCTGCGCTACACGGCCCAGAAAACCGCCCGCGCCGAGACTTTTCAAGCCCTCGGCATCGACTGATTCCACCCGCACCGCTCACGCTCCATGGCACGCATCACCGCCGAAGACGCCCTCGAAAAAATCCCCAACCGCTTCCAGCTCGTGCTGGCGGCCACCTACCGCGCCCGCATGCTCAACCAGGGCCATGCCCCCAAGGTGGAATCGCGCAACAAGGCCGGCGTGACGGCGCTGCGCGAGATCGCCGCCGGTAAGATCGGCCTGGAAATGCTCAAGAAAGTGACGTGAACCGACCGCGCACGGCAACCCGCCGTGCCAGCGTTCGCCACAGCTCAGGGCGCCCTGCGGGGCGCCTTTTTGCTGCAGTTGCACAAATGGCGCACGGGGCGGTTAAATTACGAGCATGAGTTCGGTCATGCCAGCTGCCGAAGTGCCCACCACGGCCGCCGCCAACGCGGCCGCGGCCAGCTTTGCTGCGCTTGAAGCCAGACTGGACTATCTGGACGCGGCCGATCTGGAGCGCGTGCGTCAAGCCTACCGCTATGCCGACACCGCCCACCTCGGGCAGATGCGCCACAGCGGCGAGCCCTACATCACCCACCCGATCGCCGTGGCCGCCCAGGTGGCCGAATGGAAGCTGGACGCCAGCGCCCTGATGGCAGCGCTGCTGCACGACACGCTGGAAGACTGCGGCGTCAGCAAGGCCGATCTGCTGGAGCGCTTCGGCGCCCAGGTGGCCGAGCTGGTCGACGGGCTGACCAAGCTGGACAAGATCCAGTTCAGCACCCGCGAGGAAGGTCAGGCCGAGTCCTTCCGCAAGATGCTGCTGGCCATGGCGCGCGACGTGCGCGTCATCCTGGTCAAGCTGGCCGACCGCCTGCACAACATGCGCACCATGGGCGACATGCCGCGCAGCAAGTGGGGCCGCATCGCCACCGAAACGCTGGAAATCTACGCCCCCATCGCCCACCGCCTGGGCCTGAACCAGACCTACCGCGAGCTGCAGGACCTGTCGTTTCGCCACCTCAAGCCCTGGCGCTACAGCGTGCTGGCCAAGGCGCTGGCACGCGCACGCCAGCGCCGCGGCGACCTGATGCAGAAGCTGCAGCACGACCTGCAGGCCGCGCTGGCCGACGTGGGCCTGAACGCGCGCATCGTCGGGCGCGAGAAGACGCTGTATTCCCTCTACCGCAAGATGGACCACAAGCGCCAGTCGTTCGCCCAGGTCAACGACCTGTATGGCGTGCGCATCATCCTGCCGCGCGTGCTGGACTGCTACACCGGCCTGGGCGTACTGCACCAGATGTTCAAGCCGGTGCCGGGGCGCTTCAAGGACTACATCGCCATCCCCAAGGTCAACGGCTACCAGTCGCTGCACACCACCCTGGTCGGACCGGCCAGCATCAACATCGAGTTTCAGCTGCGCACCGAACCGATGGATCTGGTGGCCGAAGCCGGCGTGGCCGCGCACTGGCTCTACAAGGCCGGGCTGGCCGGCCATACGCCCGACGGCGAGCTGGGCACGCACTGGCTGCAGTCGCTGCTGGACATCCAGAACGAGACGCGCGACGCCGCCGAGTTCTGGGACCACATCAAGGTCGACCTGTTTCCCGATTCGGTGTATGTGTTCACCCCGCGCGGCCAGATCATGGCGCTGCCGCAGGGCGCCACCACGGTCGACTTCGCCTACGCCATCCACAGCAACGTGGGCGACCACACGGTGGCGGCCAAGGTCAACAACGAGCAGGTGCCACTGCGCACCGAGCTGCGAAATGGCGACGTGGTGGAAATCATCACCGCGCCGGTGTCGCGCCCCAACCCGGCCTGGCTGGGCTTCGTGCGCACCGGGCGTGCGCGCTCGCGCATCCGCAGCCATCTCAAGAGCCTGGCGCAGGACGAATCGCGCGTGCTGGGCGAAAAACTGCTGGCCCAGGCCCTGCGCGCCGAAGGCCTGAGCCAGCTGCCCGGCAGCGCCGACGGCGACAAACCGCTGTGGGACAAGCTGCTGCGCTTTACCGGCAACCGCTCGCAGGAAGAGATGTATGCCGACATCGGCCTGGGCAAGCGCTCGGCCAGCATGGTGGCCAAGCGCCTGGTCACGCTGCTGACGGCCGAGGGCGCAAAGCCCGATGCGCTGCTGCTCACGCGCGAGCGCTTCACCGCGCACGAGAACCTGTCGCAGGGCGCGGTGCTGCTCGACGGCGCCGAAAACGCCTCGGTCAAGTACGCCACCTGCTGCCGCCCCATCCCGGGCGACGGCGTGGTCGGCTACCTGGGCCGCGGTGAAGGCCTGGTGGTGCACACCGACGATTGCCCGGTGGCGCGCCGTCTGCAGAACAAGGACGCCGAACGCTTCATCACCGTCGCCTGGGCCGACGAGCCGGTGCGCGCCTTCGAGGTCGGCATCGTCGTCACCGTGGTCAACGGCAAGGGCGTGCTGGCCCGCGTGGCGGCCGCCATCGCCGCCGCCGAGGCCGACATCGTCCACATGGGC
>Ga0116144_10000498_pt1 | contig 52156 bp, 44 predicted proteins | sample AD_UKC035_MetaG_FD_89746 | JGI IMG/M metagenome (GOLD analysis project Ga0116144, IMG submission 89746) | Active sludge microbial communities of municipal wastewater-treating anaerobic digesters from USA - AD_UKC035_MetaG | ecosystem: Engineered > Bioreactor > Anaerobic > Digestate | place: USA...
CGCCGCCATCACAGAGACCCAAGGTTGGCAACGTGCAGCTGCCGACCGGTAAAACCGTAAACTGCCGTCTCGGGCCAGAATACCTGGTAAATTATGCTCCAGTAGGAGATGTAAAAGAGAGTATCGACAGCCGCCAGAGCAGGATTATTGGCCGACACCCCAAAAGCGGCAAAAAGTGCGCCACGCCGCTTTGCTTCTTTTGTCGCAGCTTTAAGCAACACAGGCATGATCTCTCTTTCGCGGCCGGGCACGATTACCCAGGGATCGAGCAGAACATTATTGACCCGGCCGCCGGTCAGCGGAATCGGACACTCACCCCATAAGCCACGGCCAAGATTCCAGAGCTTGCGCACGACCGACAGACTCGGGCAGAGATGAGACAGAACAATCTGCCGGTATGCCTGCTGATTCCAGATGCCGATAGCGCCCAGCAATTCAGTGCCGGCAAAAACCCCGACCATGTCAGTAATCTGCAAGCCGGCCAGAACACTGGTCGAACCGCCACAAAAATCTTCAGCCGCAAACGCGGGCATACCATCGTTATGGCGCCCGGCCAGTTCAAACAAAGACATCAGCGCCGGCAGATCAGCATCTGTCAGCATTCTCACGGCAAAACCAGGGTTCCCGGCGCTCGCGCGACGACGCAGAGGCCAGCGCCGGCCGGGCCCGTTCAAAGGAATCAGCAGGGTAAGGAATCTTGAAACCGGCTTATATGTAGGCATACCACTGTCGGCACGGTTGCCTTCCAGCAGTTGACGGGCACTTGTATTGTCTTCAAGTATCGAAGTCAGAGTCACTTTAAGCGGCCTGGCAGCAAAGACTTTGCGAAACTCCCTGTAGCCTCGCGCAAGAAACGAACCGCCGCGAATAGAGGGGTGAAAACGAAGGTGATGCAGATAACCAATATCGGCCGGGCAACCGCCAAGATAGGCGCGGCGCACTGATCTGATGCCGAGACCGGTCAAACCGTCCGGGTTGTCTGGCTGAATCAGAACGAGATCGTGCTCATACCCGTAGTTCGCGAGAGCCGCAAAGAACGATGGTTCTGTCTGATAATCGAGCTCGATATATGACGAAGGCATTTTGCATTGCCGTGCCAGCTGACGAATCTGTCGGTCGAGACTTGCGATGCGATCGTCTAAAACAGGCGCACTCGAGCTGTAACCGAAATGCTCGAGTGCTCTGGGCAAACTGTAACTCCGTCAAATCAGCTTTGCAGCAAATGGTTGTCTTCGGGAAAACCGAGCGGTATGCCGAATTTTTCGTTCACTTCGCGGCGGCCATAATAGTTCTGCGTGAGATAAAGCATCAGTGTTGCGAAATTCTGCATATTGGTCTTTGGAGCCAGGCCACGCCGCACGATTGACCGCAACGAGTAGAATTTCTGGCGGTATTCGCGGCACTTTTCGGCAAGCGCTTCGGGTGGCAGCATCTGAGGTTTGAAAGGAACCTGGCCGAATGCAAAACTCTCTTCGAGCCACCAGGCCGGCGAAACCATGCGCCCCTGTGCTGCAAGCTTTGCATAAAGAGCGGTGCCGGGAAATGGCACGAGATGGTTGAAAGCGACCAGGAAAAACTGGTGTTTATTGGCAAATTCGAGCGTACGCGGGAAAGAACTGACGTCATCGCCATCGATACCAAAAAGAAACGTCGCATACACACAGACATTGTTCTTTTTAAGTTGAGCCAGGGCTCGCTCGTAAAGCTCGATAGACTCATTGCTGTCTTTATTCAGGCTACAGAGCAGATCCGAACGCAGTGACTCAAATCCGATCAGAACACCAACACAACCTGAATCGGCCATGGCACCAATCAATTCAGGATCGGCAGCAGCTTCGACGCTGATCTGGGTAACCCACCTGATTTTGAGAGGTTTCAACGCCCGACAGAGGTCGAGCACCGCCTGCGGGTTGGCAGCGATGTTGTCATCGATAAGAAAAACAATTTTCTGGCCGGTACGTCTGATTTCCTCGGCAACCTCTTCTGGCGGCCTGAAATAATGTCGGCCCCGGGTAAACGAGGTTATCGAACAGAACGAGCAGTGGTGCGAACAACCGCGTGAAAACTCGACCAGCGCCAGCGGCAGATACTTTTTATCGGCATAGACTTCGCGCTTCGGGAAAACGCCTTTCCAGGGGAAATCGCGCGGACCGTCGTAGCGCTTTTTCAGACAGCCGGCAGCGGCATCGGCCAGAACCTGTTCCCAGATACCTTCAGCCGGGCCAACAACTATGGCATCAGCATAGTTCTGAACTTCATCAGGCCACAAGGTTGGGTGATAGCCGCCCATAACCACCGGCACTCCACGTTTGCGGTATTTGGCTGCTATCTGGTAGGCACGTCGGGCCGTGTAAGTTTCGGTGGTAATGCCGACAAGGTCGGCTTCGATATTGGCGTCAACTGGTGCTACGCGGTCGTCCTGAATGGTGATCTCCCAGTCGTCGGGCGTCAGCGAAGCGAGAACAGCCAGCACCAGAGGCTCCATCTGCCAGGTGGTGATGTATTCCTGTTCCGGTTTGCGGCCAATAGAGGGCATTATCAGCGTCAGTTTCTTCTTCTTCACCTGTTTATCCTTTGCAGCCACCATGGAGATGCAGGAATCTTTATGACCGGCCTCTACAGAATATCATTTTCATGCAGTTTTTAAAATATTTATCAGGGCGCTACAAGAACATTATTCGCCCAGACTGGTCGGAGTGATCTCGTATTTTCGCAGCATGCGCTCAATACCATGCATTTTGCCTGTCTCTTCGCATAGCAACCTGAAGCCGGCCTTTTCGAGCACGCGGCAGGAAGAGCGGTTGTCGACCGCGACCACGCCAAGCAAGCGCGGCAGCGCAAATTCTGCCAGCGCCCATTCACACATCGCCCTGACCGCCATGCCAGCATAGCCTTTTCCCTGCTGCCTCTCTTCAATGGCATAGCCGACTTCGACATCTTCCTGCAACGGGCTGATGCCGATATGACCGATCAACTCACCAGTTCCGGCAAGGCAGATACCAAGAACTACCGGTGCCATAGTTGGAGAAACGTCGTCCTGATACTGGTCTATCAAGAATTTCAGAACTTCCTGAGCATGTGCAACATCCCGGTAAAGCTGATCGGGAATCCATGTTCTCATGGAATTCTCGATGCTCATCTTAAATACTTTGTCTGCATCTGCAGAAACAAACTTGCGCAAAAAAACCGCCTGAGCCTGAATTTTTAACTCTGTCTGCATTGAATAATTACCACCACGACAGGCTGATCGAAATTTTGCAATGATCAGCCGCAGAATGTCACAGACCCGGTCAGCAATTACAGATCTGTCAGGGAATATAATTCACGTAGAGTTCGAGGTCGAGAGGTTCTTTCGGGTGCGGCTGACTTTCCTGATGACCGAGAGCGACCAGCGTTTCGAGATGCATGTCTTTGACGCCAAGGATCGATTCAAGCTCGCGGCGAGCTACCAGAGCACCTGAGATCCAGCATGAGCCAAGACCTTCTTCTGCGGCAGCAAGCAGAATGTTCTGTACCAGAGCACCGGTAGCCTGAAGTTCCGGGTGTCGGCGCAATTCACTGATCTGCTCAGGCGAGATGTCGGTATCGGCGAGCAAATCATGAACTGGAGCATGGTATGGCCGGCTGAAAATGGCCAGCACAACCGGTGCATTGGCAAACACCGTAGAAAAAACCTTAACCTTGTCAAGAACCGCCTTATGATCGGGCTTAACGGCTGCAAACATCAGATCGAGTCTCTCATTGACCGCATGACGCATCTTTTGTATGACTTCGCCATTGGTAACAACACTTATCGACCAGGGAGTAGAGTTATTCGGGCTGGGGGCAGCCAGCCCTGCTTTTAAAATTTTTTCAAGCACTGCCTGTCGCACAGGCTCCTGACTGAATCTTCTGACTGTTCTGCGCGCAAATACCAGTTCGTTGAATTCCATGAATTAGACCCTCCAGCAAAATTTTGGCTTCTAAAATGTTAACATAATCTCCCAACTGATTCACCAGCGTGAAAAGCTAATTTTTAAAAGAGTTGAATCCACGATGAAACAGATACGTTTAGAATATGGTAAACGCAATTTGTGGGAGGCAGGTCATGAAAATTCACAAGGCAGTTTTGAGCATTGTTATCTTATGCATTTTGTTCGTCTCGACCAGCGTAACTGATGCCAGAAAACCTGATTTTATCAGAGAGCCAGAATATGTAAGATGGCCATCGAACATTATCGAAGTAGATATAATCGGCGATGACCGCGGACTGCTGACATATTCAGGCAGGCGTGATGGCTCAAACCTTTATGTAGAAGCAAGACATGGTGAGCGCTACACGATCAGGGTCAGAAACAACTGGCATGGCCGCGTTGCGCTATCGATATCGGTCGATGGCCGCAACATAATCAGCGGGGAACGATCTTACAACCGCCCGAGCGAAAGCATGTATGTGCTTAATCCTGGCCAGACCGGCAACTTTGAAGGCTGGCGCTCATCGTATTCAAAAGTTCAGCGCTTTTATTTCACCAGCGATGATGATTCTTATGCCGGCCGCATGGGCGACTATTCGCAGATCGGCTGGATTAAAGTAGCTGCTTTCAGAGAACGTTATTACGAACCTCCGATAGAATATCTCAAAGAAGACAGAATGAGCCCCAGCGCCAGAAAAATGAGCGAGCAGGCTGGAACTGGCTATGGTGAAGGCAGCTATTCTCCGGTTCGCACAACCTCGTTCGAACCCGAAAATTTTGCAGCGCAGCTGGTTAACATCAGATATGAGTGGCCTGATGCGCCGATAAAATACCGGCGCGACTACCATTATGTACCCGACTCAGACAACGATAAATTTACCACACCGCCACCACCACGCCGCCGCAGGTAAGCAGAAGCAGAGGCGTGCACAAGATAACGGGAATTTTAGGCTCGTTTTTGCGGAAAATTTCCTTACTTGGCATATCAAATTTTAGGACTATATTGCATACAGGTTCAGAACCACGAAGCTAATTTTGAATTTCGGTGAATTCGAAGGTACGCTTCGCGTCACAGCAGAAACGGCTCACCGACTGCTTCTGCGGTGGCGAATTACTCCCAACAACTATAGTTAACTGGCCAACTTTGCCAGAAGTGGTTTTGTTTTGTCCAAAAACGATGTCGGCCTCGATATGCACATTGCCTACACAGCGCATCATAGAACGTGAGAACGCAAAACCGACGGTAACACAGAAGAGAGCATAAGTCTGACAGCACAAGCCAGGCTTAAACTCTCGAGAATGCCCGAAAATCATCAACCTGACCCGGTTTCAGCAAACCGGCAAAAATGGCATCTTTCCGCTCGCCCGGCAAAATCAGAATGCCACCATACCCGGGGTGAGAGATTTCAGTTCAAGGAGAAAGAATATGTATTATTTAAGAAGAATATTCCTGGCAACCCTGCTGGTTAACATACTCGTTCTGTTCGCCTGGCATGCCGTTCCGGCAGCCAGCAATGCAATCGCACAAAAACCCGTAGACGACTGGCAATATAACTGGACGCCAGACGAGGATAAAGAAGTAGAACCTGACATTGGCGAAAAATCTTTGGAAATTCTCTTCTACACCTTGAGCGCATGGATGACTCTCGAATTTTTCAGGCTGCTCTTTGCACTGGGATTTGGGCTCAGCACGGTTGTATCGATCATCATCATTTTCGTGCTTGCCTCAGTGAGTGGCCCGATGATCGGTTCGATAACCGATCAGGGTCGTGCTTCAATTCGCGACTACGGCTATTCAACTGGTGGGGCCAAAGACATCAACAACTTTCGTCAGAACATTGCCGCCGGCTACCTGCCTCAACCATCAGACATAACTTATGAAGGGCTTTTTTATGACTACCGTTTCGACACAGGCAGCGCTTCTGTCGATCAGCCCAACTCAGGAAAGCTTTTCGTGCCGGCCTGGTCATCGGCAGTCAGCCAAAACCCGCTGTCAGGCGAAACTGAACACTATCTGGCAGTCGGCCTGAAATCGGGCAGGAGTCTCGATGAGTTTTCCCGCAAAAAGCTGAATCTGGTTGTAGTACTCGATATTTCAGGCTCGATGAGCAGTTCGTTTTACGAGTATTATTACGGTGGGCACCGAAAGAGAAACGACCTGAACGAGCAAACAGAAAAAATGAGCAAACTTGAGTCTGCCTGCCAGTCGATATCAGCCATGCTCGACCATCTTCGCCCCGACGATCGTTTCGGCATGGTTCTGTTCAATCATGAGGCACATCTTGCCAAACCAGTATCTGCGGTGGGCACTACCGACATGCAGGCGCTCAAAGGGCACATTCTCGCTCTTTCACCGACCGGCGCGACCAACATGGAAGAGGGACTCGAAGAGGGTTGTCGGTTGTTGATGCCATTCACTCTCAACAACCCGGATGAGTTCGAGAACCGCATAATTTTTTTGACTGACGCCATGCCTAACACTGATGACACGAGCGAGTCAGGACTGCTGGCGATCAGCGAAAACATGGCAAAGCACCGCATTTACATGACCTTTGTTGGCATGGGGATTGACTTCAATTCACAGCTGATCAGGTCTATCAGCAAAGTGCGGGGCGCCAATTATTATTCGGTGCATTCGCCGATCGAGTTCAAAAAGCGACTGGCTGATGAATTCGAGTTCATGGTGACACCGATGATTTTTGACCTGGCACTTACCCTCAAGGCGCCCGGTTTCCGAATCAGTCAGGTTATTGGCTCACCGGAAGCCGACATGGCAACCGGCAGAATCATGCATGTAAAAACGCTTTTCCCGGCGCCAACCGACGAAAATGGCACGCGCGGCGGTATTATTCTGCTGCGTCTCGAAAAGCTCAACGACAACCCCGAAATCACACTGACGGTTAATTACGAAGATCGCAGCGGTCATGAAGATGAGGTAAACAGCACTTTCGTTATTACAGCAGCCGAACCAGAACACTTCGATGACGCAGGAATCAGAAAGGGCGTGTTGCTCGCACGCTACGCCGATCTGATCAAGAATTCTGCCACTGCCAGCCATAAACGAACTGGGCCGGCAAACGAAAGCAGCACAGATGGCTCAGGCTGGAGCTACTGGGAACGCCCGGCACGCGCGCTGGCGGTTCCTTCAGCAGCAAAGTCTGACATCGACAAATTTTGCGCACACCTCAAGATAGAAATAACAAATATCGGCGACAGAAATCTCGAAAAGGAAGTTCAGGTGCTAAGCCAGCTCAGCCAGCTGGTAGAGCAAAGAGTCGTCGCCCAGTAAACAATCCGCAGCCGACCCTCGATCGTTCTCAGTCGAGGGTCAGGCCATCGGCGGCGGCTGTGGTAAGCACAAATTGACGCATACGCTTGAGGTTATTCGGCACATCTTTGTAAACAGCCGCATTAGAAGTTACCGCATAGTCTGGCGATGTAACCAGGCTGAGAATAACCTGATGCGGGTCGAGCGCCACATTGCGCGGATACCAGTAAGAGCCGGTATCAAGACGCAGATCAGCTGCCGATATCAGACCGGTGCTGGTTATGCCGTCGTGCTTCACTTCATAAGTAAATACGATCTGGTAATTGCCAGCCGGCAGATTATCGAGATGCAGATAAGGCTTGATATAAACATAGGTCAGATTGACTTTTTCAGGCGCAGTAACTTGCATGGTCTGAATGTCGCCACCCAGTTGCAGCAAAACCGGGTTAACGCCATCGCAGGTCAACCAGAGATTGCAGATGACATAAGCCATGCTTTTTTCGGGAAAAAGCTCAGCATAAATATCTGCCAGAGCGATGTCGAACTGCGCTGTCTCAGGGAATGGCGGCAGCCCGTCGATCTTTGGCGGCAACTGTGCCAAGGTCTCTGCAGATGTCGCAAACAGGCATACCAGCAACAGTAAAAAAATATTGAGCCACAAACGATTGTTCATAAAACAAACCCGGCTTTCATTAGCAGTAGCAGGAGCTTTGCCCCGTAATCATCAAAAGAACATGGCGACCGTGATCAGGCGCATAACAGTGGTTTGACAGTCCCAAGTAACAGGACAAAAGTTTATGCAGATTGCGGCTTTTGTCCAGATCTTTTGATCTCAGTCAGTATACCGGCCATAATCAGCAGTGTCCCGACAACAGCAGCTTCAGATATCTTTTCGCCCAGCAGCAGCCAGGCTAAAAAGATCGCCACCGGTGGCTTGAAAAAGAACAGATAGCTGCTGCGCCCGGCCGACAAAAAACCAAGTATCTTCATGAAACTGATATAGCCAAGCCCGGTTCCAAGAATTCCGGCGCCCAGAATATTTGGCCAGGTGTGTGAGGGCGGCAGAATGTCGATGCCGAGCAGACACAGCACTGGCAGATAAATGACGAGAGCCGGGATGCAACTGAGAACCATCACCGTCAAACCACCGTGCTTATGCACCAGGCGCTTCGACAACACGGTATAAAGCCCAAATCCAGCCAACGCGATGATTCCGGTGCCAACACCAAGCGGCGTATCAACTGCACCATCAGTCTTCAAAGAAATCAGCACCACCCCTGAGAACCCCAGCAACAGGGCAAATATACGCTTCAAGGTCATTTCTTCACGCAGGATCAGCCAGGCAAAAAAGTTTGTCGCCAGGGGGTTGGCTGAGATAAGAATCGCCGCTGTCGAAGCTCGTGAATACTTGATACATAGCGCATGCGCGCCCATGGCAAATAAGATATTCAGACAGCCTAAAAGCGTCAGATCGCGCAGGTCTTCGCGACGCAATTCACGCAAACGGGCGCGATGCCGCCAGAGCAGGGTCGGCAGCAAAATCAGCACAGCCACCAGAAAACGCCAGAAATTCATGAGAAACGGCGCTATATCATTGCGCACGGGGTTCACGATAATTTCGATCGAAGAAAAAGCCAGAACTGTAAAAGCAATGTAAAATATCGCGATAAAATGGTCGGGGTATTGCTGATGAGTGTTTTGCATAGCCTGATTTTCCTTAGAGAACTTCGTAACCTTCGTCACCGTCTGGTATTGCCAGCCTTTTCGTTCTGATACCGGCATTAACGGCTATTTCGACCGACGATGAGCAGAGAACAATTTTCTTACCGGTGACCTGGCGCGTCAGCTTTTCCATGGCAGCGGAACGCAACACGGTTTTACCGGTCACCGAATAGTCGCGTCGGCCCTGCTGGTTACCGATGGTGCCCATAAGCAGAGAACCAGTTGCGATGCCGGCACCGATATTGATAGTAAACAAACCCTGCCTTTCACGCCGCCCATTCATCAAATAAACCGCCGCAAGCAAATCTTCAGCTGCCCGAACTGCGCGAACCGTCGGCACGGCCGAACCAAGTGCCGGCAGAAATACTACCATTATCGCATCACCGATAAACTTTTCTATGGTTCCGCCATGTTTGACAACCACGGTTTCAGCTTCGGTCATAAATTCGTTCAGCATCTGAACTATTTCTTCGGGCTCCTTCTGTTCTGTCATCGTAGTGAAATTGCGAATATCACTGAAAAGAACGGCTCCTTCGACACGGGTTGCACGCGGAGACACGCGACCACTGATCGCTTCGCGCGCGATATCAGACAAAAAACGGTTGAGATATTCCTTTTCTTTGAGGCTTGCAGCCATGCTGTTAAAATTGTGGCAAAGCTGGCCAATTTCGTCGTCGGTAGTAACTTCAAAACGCAAATCATAGTTTCCTTCAGCCATTGCAGCCACGCTCGACGATAACTGCCGTACCGGAATCAGAAAAATTCTGGCAAAATAGCGACTGACAACAGTGATGATAATTATCAGAAAGACAGTTGCCGTAAACAGCAGAACCGCCGTACGCGAAAATCTCTGACTGCCACCATTTCTTCTTTCAAGAGCAATCGCCGACCAGTCGATATCGTCGAGGCTTCGGCCCGACATCAGATAACTTTCACCGGCTTCATTATATTCGCTCTTGAAACCTCCTCCTACCGAGTTGAGGTGGCGCAGAAGGCGCGAAAGTTCAGGCCGATTTTCCAGCCAGACCGGCATCAGCGTTTCGCTGTAAGATGTTTTCTGGTTGGCCAGGAGAATTTGCGGGCTGCCGGTTGCAAGTGAACTGATCCATTCTTCGACCATGCGCTCCTGATAAGGTGCTCGGCTGATTATATATACGAAAAACTTTACCGGAACCCTGTTTTCATCATACTGAAAAAAATTGACCAGCCAGATAGCACCATGCAGAGCTTTAAAAGTAAGCAGGCGATTATGCTGCAGAGCATAACGATATAATGATTCCTGACCGATGACCTCGGCGACCGACTCGATTATCAATCCGTCACCAACCGACATTCTGGCGCCTTCAGAAGCGAATTTAACGTTGTGCTGAATGAACTGCACCAGCATACGCATCAGACGAGCACCTTCTTTGGCGCGCTCGACATTCTGCTGTTGCGGGTCGTTGATACGATGCAGCTTGATGTCGCCATTGCGGTCACATACGTAGAATTCTCTTATCGAATGGTTTTGCAGCCTGGACTTCTGTTCTTCGCAAAGTTCCTCTATCGACTTTTCTCCGGCGATACACTGTTCATGGAACAGCTGCAAAGTCAGAAACATCTCGCTGAGGCGCCGTTGATAATCTCTCTCCAGCGCGGAAATGCTGCTTTCGAGACGATTGAACGTATCCGAACGACTCTGAAAAGCCTGAACCTGAACCTGCGAAAACGCCTGAAAGAGCAGGGCAAGAATTGGCATCAGACAGGCGGCAGCTGCCAGCCAGCCAAAGTGCCATGAGATCGAAAGAGAGAACCAGCGCTGATTATTGAGGTTATTGACGCATAGAAGGATGACCAGAAAAAGAGAGATCGCGATGACTGCTTTGAGCGCATTGTTGCCTTGCCCTGATTCTGCCTCAGGAATACTGGTGACGATCACCGTAAACAAGCGCTCTGCTTGAGTTTTTTCGGCAATCTTATCGGTGCAGAACGAAAACACCTGATTGCCAACAGCAAAAATACCGTTGGGTTTCGCCGCTGCTTCGGCGACAAACTCCTTTGCAGCGGTTTGATAACCTCTCTTCACCAGCATTTCATGGAGCTCGGCAGTCGAACCGGTAAAAACACTGCTGGCTGAATCAAGCATCAACCGCTGATTCTTACGATACCATTCGAGATTCGAATATGAAGTTTCGGGAATAAAAACCACGTAGTGCCCACACAGATTCTTCTGGTATTCTTCTCCAAGAGGTTCGCGGCTGTAGCGGCTCATGATCAGCTTTGGCGTTCCATCTGCCATTCGACTGCCAATGAGAATAAGGCCTTCAGTGTCAGCAAAAGTGCCTTTATAAACAGTTAGATAGTTGTAAATGTAAACAACATTGAACGACGGACCGAGATTTCGGACGAGCATCTCGTTAACCTTTTCGGGAATGGCCTGACGTCCCTGCAGGTTCATCATCTTATAGATTTTCATGAATTCACGCCATCCGGCCTGTTCCTTTTCGGTGAAACCTGAAGCTGCAAACATCTGCAGGTCAGGATCTGCAATCAGATATCTGACCTGATCCCCAAAGCTGTTTTTGACCTCAACCGCCGACTCGTCTATTGCCCTGCGATCAAGTCGGCCATGCCGGCTCAGCACCTTCATCAGCTTTATTGCTGCCAAATTGTCTGCGTTGATGAGAGCCGGCATCGTGGGCAGCCAGCTGCGAACTTCGGCCAGAAACGAGCTGCGATTCAGGCTTTGCAGTCTATGTTCCTGAACGTCGATGATCACAAGAAAAATGGTGGCCAGCAAGATAACAGTTACGATCACCGCCAGGCTCGTCGACTGCTTCATGCGGACACCTCACCGCGCTGACCGGTTATGGCAACAACTTCTACGGGCTGAGCCTTGCCTTTAACCACTACAGGAGGAAGCTCTTCGCAGGTAAAGTCTGCTCCAGCCTTTTGATATAGATGTAGCGTAGTCAATATTGCAGCGTTTCCATTACGGGCTGCCATCTTTTCGAGTCGGGCGGCCAGATTGACAGTATCGCCGATAAAGGTGTAATCGAGCCGGTTGTGCAGCGAACCGATATGACCCGCAATTACCGACCCCGAGGCCAGTCCGACACCGGCTGATAACCCGGAAAAAACTGGAAGCTCGCGTTTCAGCTGCGATACTCTCTCTTGAATCTTCAGGGCGGCCAGCAGCGCCTGACGCGCTGCACCTGCAGCGGCAGCATGCTTAAAAGCAGCCATAGCAGTATCACCAATGTATTTGTCGATATCGCCGCCATATTCTTTAACCGAAGTCTCGCAGATTTCGAGAAAACTGCTCATCAGCCCCATTGATTCTTCAGGAGACAACTGGTCTTCCAGTGCAGAAAAATCTCGAATGCCGGCAAACAGCACGGTGACCTCTGCACGTTCAGCTACTATCTTCTGCTCAGCCGCCGCATGCTCGAACAGGTCGGCACGCAGATAATCACGCATTGCCGCCTTTTCCCGCAACCCGGCGATCATCTGTCCGAAATTATTGCTAAGAACGCTGATTTCGTCATTGAGGGCACCGCTGAATGTCTCTCCAGAATAATCTCCAGTCTCAACCCTGGCCGCCATGGCTGACAGCTTAAGCAACGGCCTGAGAAAATATCCTGAGAAAAAATTAACCACCAGCATTGCAATCAATATCGCAGAAATAGTGGTGACCGCGAGCGTCATGAGCTGTTCTAACCGAGGATTAAGGCCGGAAAAGCCAATCTTTTTAACAGCCATACCGACTCCGGCAAGGTCTTTAAGCGGGCGGGTATACACGAGATACTGACGACCACTCCATTCGTGCACAAAATGAAAAGAATCGCCAGTTACCAGAGAAGCATTCATAATGCTTTGCAACCTGGCCGAAGCCGGAAGACGATTCACTTTGCTTCGAGATCCGGCAGAAAGATAAAGCCGGCTCAACGAACCTGGCGGGTCTTTCTTTACTCGTCGCAGAAAGCCGTGCTGCATGGCCCGGTTGTTGAACCCGATATTAAGACAGGCTTTTACTGTGCCAGAGCGGTCAGTGACATAACTGACGAAGCTGCTGAACGAGGTGCCACCGAGATCGAACCGCCTTATGCGGTTGTGAAAATCGGTGTGCGCAAAAGCGCTTCTGGCCAGATCGTCTGTTCTTGAACCGCGCACCGGCGATGGAAATGTCCTGTCGATAACATCAAGTGCAAAACCCATTTCTTTGAGATTGTTGCGGGTCAGAGATACCAGATAATTGTTGCGCTGGCGAATTGTATCTGCTGGCAGATCAGAAGCCACCCATGATCTTCCGTCGGGCATTATCAGAATGACCACTTCACAGCCGCTGCTTTTCAGGTCTTCATATATTTCCCGTGTTTTCTGCTGTGAAAGTTCACTATCGACAACCTTCGCCACTGTTTCGCTCTTTAGATACAGCTCAAGATTGCTTGTCTGAAAGGCTACCGACTCTTCTACCTCGTAAAGCTTCTTTTCAAGCTGGCTGAATTCTTCTTTCTGCATTTCCAGGCTTATTCTGGCCGTATTTATCGCACTGGTTACACTACCGATAAGCAACGGAAGAACAATAATAACAACGGTCGTCAGATTGAACCTTGCCTTGAGCGACCAGTTCCAGGTTTCGACCGGCAACCGCAGGAACGGCAGTAAAAGACAGACCAGACCGGGAAGCCAGACCAGCACACCAGCCAGATCTAGAATCCCTTCGAGTAACAGATCTTCTGTCTTCAGGGGCAAACCCGTCACCAGCAACATGTCAGGGTTGGCGAAATGACGATCCGAGTAATAAAAGATTCCATCACGAATCTGGTAGGCAATGCCACGCGCATGTTCTGCTGCAAAACCATGCAGCTGATTTTCATCGATAGTCGAATTTTCTACCATGTGATCGCGACTCAAAATATAAGCGCCGGCGATCTCGCCACGATCCCCCGCATGCCGCAGTGCACGCTCTTCCAACCAGAATCGCCGGGCATGGCTGGTAGGAACGAGAACCAGCATATAACCTGCAAGATGAGAATTGTCAGCGCCAAGACGAAGCAGCCCGAGATAGTTACGCGCGCTTTTGAACATTATCAGCTGGCATTCGAATTTGAGCGAGGAAAAGTAATCGGCCGCCAGAAAATCGCTGATGTTAGACTTTACAAAACCATCGGCAATTTTTTGGTCAAGCGCGCTCGCGCGGTCGCTGTCTGCTACGGTTTTTACGAATGCCTGCCATGCCCGTTTCTGCTCGGGCTCAGCCAGGCCCTGCGGCGTAACAATTTCGAAATCTCGTGAAAACCAGATAACTACCGATCTGGCAGGAAAGCTTCGCAAAAATGCTTCTGTCAGACGGGCCGTGTTTTGCGGTAAAAGGGGTCGAGAGCCAAGATATTTGTCGGCACGGCTGCGAAAACTTTCCAGCGCCTGCTGAATTACCTTCGTTTCGACCATCTGGCTCTGCAGTTCAGCCATGATGACCTTGGCATCATTCAGATTGCTGTCGATAGTACTCTGCTGCAGTTCGCTTTTATACTGATCCAGAATCATGAACATAAGCGCGGCGGTCATCAGCAAAATGGCGGCAATAATCGACGCCTGCCTGAAAATACCGGGCTGACCAGCTTTCATATTCTCACTCGCCTGATCTCTGTACAAAATTTAACATAGAGATAAACTTTACCAGAAAAATTCGGTATAATTAACGTTTAGATTATACCCTAATTGCTTACAAGATGAATCAGGAGAAGTTTATGACATTCAAAACCTTTCGGAGAAACCTCTTTCATCGTATCGTCGGCCTGATATTGATGCTTGTTATTCTCGGTACCAGCCCGGGAATTTTCGACGCCATAAATCTCCATGCCGTTCATGCGGCCACAGCTCCGGCCGCTGCAGCTCCATTCAATGAAAATGAAGTAAAACTCGATGCTGACGACCCGCTCGCAGTTTCCACCTCGAATGCCGGCGCACAGAAGACAGTAATCGAACTCGACTCCGAAAAGGTCGACCAGCTCAATGCCGAAGAAGAAGCCGAAAAGAAAAAGCAGATGAGCAAGTTCGAAGAGATCGCCTGGTCGATCGGTAAAGCTCTGCTGCCGACGCTTGCGGTCATGGCTTTTTCTGCCGCGGCTGTCTGCCCTCTTGCATGGGTAGTAGTTGGCGCTGTTGCCATCGGTGCGGCGACTTCAGGCATATTGACCTTCGCCTACGAGAACAGAAAAAATCAGTTCCGCTCAGAATCCGAAAAGAAATCGCAGGATAAAATCTGGCGCGAAGTTTCGATTCAGGCCGCCATCAGCGGGGTCATGGCACCGTTCAATATGTTAACAGCAGGCATGGTGCAGGCGGTTGGCCCACTGACCATGAAAACCATAGTACAAACAGCAGCCAAAGCCGGCGCCGTCAGTTTCCTTGGCAGCACGGTCTCGAACGTCACTAAAGGTGCCGTTACCAATCTCTGGTATAACCACTACTACAACTATGATGAGCGTGAAAAAGAGCTGAAATCAACCATAGCCGGCCTCGAAGCAAAAACGACCAGAACCGAAGCAGAAGACCAGCAGCTGGCAGCAGCTCTGAAAGAGCTCGACACCATCACCAAAGAAAAATATACGATCGACAACTTCCGCAAAGACGAGAAAAAGGCATTAGTCTCAGCAGGCATCTCAGGCGTTCTCGGGGGCATTGCCGGGCGCTATGCCGCCGAAACCGACTGGGCCAAGACCGCTTCCAGCAAAATCTTCGGTTCGGTTTCACAAGCCAACATGATTTCGAATGCGGTGGTCAGCAACCCGTTCGCTTTTGCCGCCGGCGCAGCCAATGCAGCCGTCGACAAGAAAGAAATACTCAACCAGATCGAATACAACCGCATGCAGCAGGTCAAATACGAAAAAGACTCAGCTGCCTGGCAGTATTACGAGAACAAAATAGCCGATCTCGAAGAGGCATACAAAAGCATCAGCCTTTCCGAAGCGGGCAAACAGGCTTTGATCAATAACGCCGCCATGCAGGCTGCGATTGTCGGAACTTCTGTCGCCAAAACCCGCATCTGGGATCTCCCGTCACAAAAACGCGCCAAGGTGCAGCAGGCTTACGAAGAAGAGAGCGCCGAATGGAAAAAGGCCAACGAAGTCCGTCAGGAACTCGAACTCATGAAATATCGCCGGCCGGTCGCCTCAGACTATGCGACAAAGGCTGAGTATTCCAAGGCTCTGCGCGAATATGTCGGCGAACTCAACTCTTTACGCAACGATTACAACAAGGCCAAGATCGAAGCTACGGCGGCCCAGAGCAGCACGGCAGGGCAGGCGCGCATGAAAGAAATTGAGCAACAGGTATCGGCCACCATCGAACACAATCGTCAGGCTGAACTGGCAAGAGCTCTCGGATATGAGGCTTATGTAGACTTCAAAATGAAAGAACTGGCTAAAGACCCGCTCAATGCCGATCTTTCTCCGGGCGGGCTACGCCAAAAAGCTGAATACGCCGTTCTTGACGGCTACAACACCGCTGCCAAAGACAGCGCAATCAAGCTGGCACAGATGGAAGAAAAACTCGAGCGCCAGAACATGAACCTTGTCGGTAAAATCGAAAAAGGCGAAGACGGCAAGCATTACGTAGTTGTAACCGATGACAACGGCAATATGGTTATGCGCAAGCCATACCAGAGCGGTGAGGGCGCCAGTCTGGTCTCACGCATCAAAGGCGGATCTCCAGCAGAAATGAAAGAAGCTGAAATTAACAACGTGGTAAGACAGGCTTACAGCCAGTCTGCCATGGTCAAGCCGACTTCGTTCAGAAACGAATTTGTCAGCATGCGCGTCAATCAGATGCGGGCAGAGGGCATGACAGAACAGCAGATCGATGCACAGCTCAGCGGCATAGTTGATGAAGCCAACAGCAAAATGCTCTCGACTTATGGTGGCTGGCAGAATGTCGCCAAGGCTGAAATTCTGGCCGAGGGTCTCGCCCGCGCCAAATACGAAGACGGGGCCGCTCCCAACCTCAACAAAATTCTCGATTTTCTTAAACGCGGTCTCTCTGATAAAACGGTTGCAACGGTGCAGAGCCAGATTACAAGCGGCATAACCGGAGTGGTTCCCAAAGCCATCGTCAAAGCTGATCCGCTCGCTCCAATTTTCAACACTGAGGAACGCGAAGAAGAAGCACTCAGACGCATCACCGACAAGGCCATGCGCGATTATTACCTGCGATATAACGAAGGCCAGCGCTGATACGCCACTGAAAAACCAGCTCAGCCATCTAAGGTTGAGCTGGTTTCATTTTAGAACGGCTTTAAAAACAGTGCTCTTGCCAAATGAAGTGGTCTGTGAAAAAATAGCCGGGTGGCAAATACATTTTCGATCAGCACGATAATCTGGAGGCTTGCTCTCTGGCTCTGCGTTGCACTGGTTTTATTCATAACCGCAGCAGCGCTGCTGACCGATTACCAGAAAGTCATCGCTCTGGTCACCGCCGTCTCTCCAGGTTATCTGATCGCCATCATCACAGCGGTTCTTTTCAATTATGCCCTGCGCTTCATCAAATGGAACTGGTTTCTCGGCATACTTGGCATAAAGGTGCCTCTCAAGCTGAATCTGTGGATATTCTTTTCAGCGTTCACCATGGTTCTCAGCCCGGCAAAGCTTGGCGAACTGGTTAAATCCTTTCTGCTCAAATCACGCCTTGGCGTTTCTGTTGCCAGAACAGCGCCGGTGGTAGTCGCCGAACGACTTACCGATCTGCTCGGCCTGCTGATTCTCTGCGCCATCGGGTTTTCTCAGTTCGCTTTTGGTGGCAGAACTCTGGCGCTGGTAGCCATGTTAATGACCGTAGGAATACTGGCTGTCACCAGGCCTGCCTTCTGGGGAATGCTCGAACGGCTGCTCAGCGGCAAAACCCGCCTGGCCAGATTGCGCGAGTCGATAAAGGCTATGCAGCAGAGCACCAGCGACCTGCTCTCACTCAAATCGCTTGCTTTTTCCGTTCCCTTGAGCGCTCTGTCATGGGGTGGCGAAGGCGTGGCACTTTACCTGATTTTTAAATCAATGGGCTTTGAGCTTCAGAATCTTCTGGCGATATCGCTGTTTGCCCACGCCTTTTCATCGATAGCCGGCGCCGTTTCATTTCTGCCTGGCGGTCTGCTCGTTGCCGAAGGAAGCATGGGGGCCTTTTTTGTCTACGCCGGCGTGCCTGATGCCGCAGCTGTTTCAGCGACCTTTTTGATAAGAGCAGTGACTCTCTGGTTTGCGGTATTGCTGGGCACTATCATATTCATGCTGGGTTATAACCAGAGGGACCTCCAGACTCTGCAGCACAAAGCCGAAGTCGATTCAGAAACAGCTTCTATACAAACTTCAAAAGAAAGCGCAGACGAACCTGCCTGAACAAACCATGGAAAAAATTGACCTGAGAATTGTAAAAATACTCGATGACTACAAAAATGGCAGAATTACAGCCAGCGAAGCAGCTGGCCGGCTAAGCGAATCCGAATGTCGGAAGCTGCAACCGCCCGCGACAGAAGTTTCAGGCGATAATGACATCGAAATGCCAGGTGCTGTGCTTGATGTCGACCGCGACCGCCGCATCGGGTTTCCCGAAGTGATTTATGGTGCCGGCAAAACCCCACAGCAGGTTTGCGATATTTTCGACCGCCTGTTTGCGGCCAACGGTAGAGCACTGGTCACCAGATGCAGCGAAGAAACCATGAATATGCTGGCAGAAAAATGCCCGCAGGCCAATATCAACCGCACCTGCGGCCTTGCCTGGGCCATCAGCGAAATCGAACTCAATCCGGGCGCCAGCGTAGCGATCATTGCCGCCGGAACATCAGATCTGGCGGTGGCCGAAGAAGCGGCCCTGACGCTTGAATTCTGCGGCTACCAGGCTGAACGCATATATGACGTTGGCGTCGCCGGCATTCACCGGCTGATGAACCGCCTGCCCCGCTTTCGCGACGCTGATGCAGTGATAGTCGTAGCCGGCATGGAAGGCGCACTTCCCAGTGTCGTCGGTGGCCTGATCGGTTGCCCGGTCATTGCCGTTCCAACCTCAGTCGGCTACGGAGCCAGTTTTAACGGGCTGGCCGCCCTGCTTGGCATGCTGAATTCATGCTCGGCCGGCATTACGGTGGTAAATATCGACAACGGTTTTGGCGCTGCAGCCGCAGCAGTGCGAATAATCAAAGGACTGTGATCATGACAAAAACACTTTACTGGGACTGTTTCAGCGGGATCGCCGGCAACATGGCCGTCGCTTCGCTTCTCGATCTTGGCGCCAGTCGTGAAAAACTTCAGAAAGGCCTGGCTTCAATGCCGTTTTCTGAAGGCAGAATCGAGCTGCTGATCGAAGACAAAACCGTCGACGGAATCAGGGGCATTTACTTCAATACCAGAGAAGATCATGAGGCTCACGCCGGGCACGGTCACCATCTCGGGCACGACCATGAAGAACATGTCGCGGTTCCTGAATCCGGTTTTTTAAAACATGAGCCACTGCACGAACATAATCACTGTCAGGAACACGGTCCAGATCACCTGCATGAGCATACTCATCACGAACACACCCACGATCACGAGAGCGATCAGCATCCTGCACATGGTGCAGATCGTTATCACGCACCGCATCGCGGCCTTAAAGAGATTACCGCCCTTATCGAACATGCAGATATGACCACTTCCGCCAAATCCATCGCAAAAAATTGCTTCAGGATTCTAGCCGAAGCCGAGGCGACAATTCACGGGAAAAGCTCAGATGAGGTGCATTTTCACGAGGTCGGCGCCCGCGACAGTATTGCAGATATAGTCGGCGCGGCCATATGTCTCGATGATCTCGGTATTGCCATGGTCTACGTTTCACCGATTCACCTGGGATCAGGTGTCGTTAAATGCGCTCATGGCATCATGCCCGTGCCTGCTCCTGCAACCGCTTTACTGCTCAAAGACCTGCCTGTTGTATTTGATCAGCATATTGCATTCGAACTGACCACTCCAACCGGTGCAGCGTTGTTGAAAGGGGTTAAGGCAACACCACTTACAGGTCAGTTTACGTTTAGCAGAGTCGGACACGGCCATGGCAGCAGAAAAATCGGCCAGGCAAACTTTCTTAGGGCTTTTCTCGGCGAAACCGGTGACTTTAAAAAAAACTCTGATGCTGTTACGGTCTTAACCAGCAACATCGACAACGCCAGCGGCGAACAGCTTGGCAATGCTATCTCAGAATTCATGCAGGCCGGCGCCCTCGACGCATGCCTGATTCCGATCATCATGAAAAAGGGAAGACCAGCTCATCAGCTCCAGATAATAACCGCCCCCGAACTTGCCAGACATCTTGAAGAGCTGGTTTTCAAGCTGCTGCCGACCCTCGGAATACGTCTCGATACTGTTACGCGATCGCTCCTGCCGCGCGAAGCAACACAACTGCAGACATCATTCGGCACTGTGGCCGCCAAAACAATCCATCTTCCCGATGGCCAGGTTAAAATCATCCCCGAATACGATGAATTAGTGCGACTGGCAAAGCAGCACCAGACAACCACCGATGCCATAAGAAAAAAACTTGTTGCTGAGGCAGCAATAACCGACTGATCGCCAAAACAATCAAGTCTCCAGCGATTCTCGGCAAGATCAAACCCTGATAAATAAAGGCTAAGGATAGAGAGTTTATATTTTTTGTCATTGCGCGCGCAGCTAAGCAATCCCATGGACCATGAGATCAGCTCGGAACTGGCTTATGCCTTCGGCATACCGCTTCAGGGCTTCGCCTTTTGCAATGACTGTCTTTGACCGAGCATTACTGTTGAATCTCTGGCATACATTGTTGTTTAATGCACACTGTGCTATCATGCTGCAGAATTATCAACAATGAGGCTTGCCATGGAAGTTGCAGGAAAGAGAATAAGCATAATTGGTGCGGCAAAGAGCGGGCTTTCGGCAGCGCGCAGTCTGGTCAGAAGCGGTGCAAAAGTTTTTGTTTCAGACATACAGCCCGAAGAAAAACTGAAAATCAGTCTTGAACGAGAGCATCTCGTCGATCAGGTCGATTATGAGGCCGGCGGTCACACCGAAAAAGCTCTGCACGCAGACTTCATTGTGTTAAGTCCCGGCGTGCGTACAGATATCCCGGTTTTGCTTGAAGCGGCAGCCCGCAAAATTCCGGTCTATTCAGAAATTGAGATAGCTTATCGCCTGTCACGTGGACGCCGCCTGGTAATTACCGGTAGTAACGGCAAGACGACGACAACGACATTGCTGGCCGAATTTTGTCGCCGGCAATTCGATGAAGTGTTTCTGGGCGGTAATATCGGGATTCCGATCATGGAATTCGCCACAGACACAACCGAAAAATCACTGCAGGTCCTTGAAGTCAGCAGTTTTCAACTCGAAACCATATCTGAATTCAAGCCTGACATCGGCGTGATAACCAATTTTTTTGAAAACCACCTTGACCGCTATCCCAGCTACAATGCTTATATTGAAGCGAAAAAGCGGATAGCCCTGAACATGAAAAGCAGCGAAACTCTGGTTCTTAACGCTGACCAGCAGTTAATGCGCGAAATGGCTGCTGAACTCGACTGTCAGAAAGCCTGGTTCGGCTGGCAGGCAGGTGATCTCAGACCATCGCTAACCGTTATCGACGATGAGTTCATCTACACAGATCGCGACGGCAACAGACACAGACTGTTTCCAACCAGCAGCGTGCGCATTATCGGCCGGCACAATCTCGAAAACGTCATGTGTGCGGCCCTTGTCGCCATACTGGCCGGTGTCGAGAGTGACCGACTCGAAGCCGTCGTTAAAAAATTTCCTGGCGTCGAACACCGGCTTGAATGGGCCGGTGATGTCAGCGGCATCACTTTCATCAACGACTCAAAGGGCACCAACTGCGCCGCATCGATCACCGCCCTGCAGGCCTGCAGGCGACCTCTGATACTCCTTGCAGGCGGCCGCGACAAAGGCACCGATCTGGCAGACTGGGTTACGGCAGTACGCACACTCAGCCGTGGCGTCGTGCTCTTCGGCGAGGCGCGCGCCAGATTTCGTTCGGCGCTTGAAGGGCTGGTGCCACTGAAAATGGCGACAACGCTCGAACAGGCTTTAACAACAGCTTATCAGTGGGCTGACCCCGGCGACACAATTCTGTTGTCGCCAGCCTGCAGCAGTTACGACCAGTTTCCGAATTTCGAAGTACGCGGAGAAACTTTCAAACAGCTGGTAAGGACTCTAGAACCAAGATGACAAAAGCCAGTCATTTCGATCACATATTACTGTTCGTGGTGGTGGCGCTGATGGGAATTGGCCTGATAATGGTCTATTCAGCAAGTTCAGTGACCTCTCTGGCAACCATGTCCGATGGACTTTATTATTTTAAAAGGCAGCTTATCTGGGTAATCACGGGACTGCTGGCTATCCTGGTATTTTCTCTGGTTCCCTATCAGAAACTGGAAAAACTGGCTGTTCCTCTGCTCGGGTTGTCGGTCTTTCTCCTGATACTGGTTCTGATTCCGGGCGTAGCACGCGACATTGGCGGCGCCCGGCGCTGGTTACGCTTTGGCGGCATAGGTTTTCAGCCATCTGAATTTGCCAAGATCTGCTTCGTAATATATGTCTCCCACTCGATTTCCATACATCAGGATCGCATAAGAAGCTTCTGGCACGGCCTTTTACCGGATCTGACCATTGCCGCAGTAGTATTTTCACTGATCTACAAAGAACCAAACCTCTCGACCGCAGCCCTGATTCTTGGAACTTACCTGGTGCTCTATTTTCTCGGCAACGGATCGCTGGCTTATCTTTCTGCCCTGGGTGCGATCGGCATATCGGGTATATTTGTGCTGATATTTCAGGCCGGATATCGCGTTCGACGTCTCATGGCCTTTCTCGACCCCTGGGAAAACTCGCGAACCAGCGGTTATCATATAATTCAGTCGCTGGTAGCGATAGGTTCAGGTGGATTCTGGGGTCTCGGGCTCGGCCAGAGCCGGCAGAAGTTTTTCATTCTGCCTGAGCGGCATACTGACTTCATATTCGCCATCATCTGCGAAGAACTCGGCATGATTGGCGGTATCGTCGTGCTGGCACTATTCTTTGCGCTGATCTGGCGAGGAGTCTACATTGCCACGCGCGCACCTGACACCTTTGGATTTCTTCTGGCTTCAGGCATTACCGCCATCATCGGCCTGCAGGTTGTTGTAAACATAGGCGTCGTGCTCAGCCTGATGCCGACGACCGGCATAACGCTGCCATTCATCAGCTATGGTGGCTCCAGTCTGCTGTTTCTAGCCATAGGTATGGGCATTCTGCTCAACATATCGCGTTACGGCTCAGCCCGTTATGCATTCGAAGAATCACGCTCCACCCCTTTCTCCGGACAATTCAACGACCCGCTGGCATCGGGCCTCACCAGGAGAAGATAGAGATGAAAGTCGTATTCAGCGGCGGCGGAACGGGCGGACACATTTATCCCGCTCTTGCAATAAGAGAGATCCTCAAACAGAAATACAGCTTCGACAGTGGCTATGTGGGCGTCAAGGGCGGCATGGAAGAAAAAATTGTTTCCCGGGAAACCAACATCGAGTTTTTCGGAGTGCGTGCACAGGGAATGCCGCGCAGCCTGAGTCTGAAGTGGTTGAGCTTTCCGTTCGTGAACCTTGCCGGTGTCTCTGATGCGCTGGGATATCTCAGAAAATTTTCACCCGATCTTGTCGTTACCACCGGCGGCTTTGTCGCCTTTCCGGTGCTTGCAGCAGCGCGTCTGCTCGGCCTGCCATTTGTAATACACGAACAGAATGCTGCGATGGGCGTAACCAACCGGCTTTTTGCCGGATCTGCCAGAAAAGTTCTGCTGACTTACGCCGCCGCTGCACCTGAAGATGGCAGGCGAGTTGTCGTAACCGGCAATCCGGTAAGATCAGCCTTCCTCCAGCAAAAATCAGCTTCACAGCGATTTGCCAGAAAGCCGGGTGAATTTGTCTTACTCGCTGTCGGTGGGTCACGGGGTGCCCTGTCGATAAATCGCGCATGTATCGAACTGGTTAAGAACTGGCTGGTTAACAATCCTGACGTAAGACTCATACACATCGCCGGCGAACGTGACTTTGACATGGTAAAAAGCGAAATTGGCGAGATGCCGGCCAACTATCAACTGCTTCCCTATCTGCACGAAATGAAGGAAGCTTTCGACGCCGCCGATCTGCTCATTTCGCGGGCAGGAGCGACAATTCTTGCAGAGATAGCGGTGTGCAGAAAACCGGCGGTTCTGGTGCCCTTTCCGCACGCAACCGACAATCATCAGGAAAAAAACGCCCGTGTCCTCGAAGACATGGGAGCCGCCCGCCTTCTGCTCGATGGCGATCTCAACGCTAAGAGCCTGGCCGACATTATCACCAGCCTGCGAAGCGATGACAATCTGGCCAGAATGTCAGAAGCCTCTGGCAGAAGCAGGCCGGCTGACGTTGAAAACCGCATTCTGCAGCAGCTGTCTGAACTTCTCGACAACAGACAGTAATTAGCATCTTGTAAATGTTACTGGTGTAGTGATAAGATTCTACATTCCATAAATCGGATAGAATCAACTTGTCTGAAGATTTTGCCAGATCCGGTCGTGCGTACCGGAAACCATGTCGACCAGAACTTCCCAGCGAGACCCGGGAAAAGCTTCGCCGCCGCCAATATCGCACCAAGTTGAACAGCTTTGCCCGACTGGTTAAACCAGCACGTGCCCTCGGATTCATCCTTCTGATTTCCGGGCTGTGTTATCTCGCGGTCACTCAGCTGAGACACCTGTTCTTCGCTACTTCATACTTCGAGATCAAAAGTCTGGAAGTCACCGGGAACAACATTCTTACCCGCGAACACATTCTTAAAGCAGCAGGAATGGCGCCCGGTCTGAACCTGTTCAAGCTCGACCGTGATGCGGTCAAGAGTCGAATAAAGGCAGATCCGATGGTAAAGGATGTTCAGGTCGAACTCGATGGCCTGTATAACCTGAAAATTACACTGACTGAACGAACTCCATTTCTGTATGCCAAAGTAGGCACGGCTTTCTACGAAATTGCAGACGACGGCGTAATAATCAACACCGAAGGCTATGGAGAAAAGGATCTGCCGCTGGTGACCGGCCTGAATCTCGAAACCAGCAGAGCTGGTGACAACCTTAATGGCAACGATCACTACTTCATTGCACAGAACTGGATTAAATCTCTGGACAGCCGTATACTCGAACAGATATCGGAAATAAACTTCCATAGCCTGCAAAATCCTTATCTAATCTTGATTAGCGGCGAAAAAGTATTCCCCCGCAGTCTTGAAGATTTTAAAAATCGCTACGATTTTTTGCGTGCACTCCTTGACAACCTTAGAAAGAATAATGTAGAACCTATCTACCTCGATATGAGAGCACCGAATCAAATAGTCGTGCGGCCTAAAAAAAGCAGCGGTGCAAAGGAAGGGAGTAGAGGTTCAGTTGCTGGTGGATAATCTCATTGTAGGCCTTGATATAGGCACAACCAAAGTCTGCGCCGTCATTGGTGAACTCCAGGCAGGAAACACCATCAACGTGCTCGGCGTTGGTCACGCATCTTCCGGCGATGGCGTCAAAAAAGGCGCCATCGTTGACATCGAGCGCACGACACAGGCAATCATAGATGCAGTCGAAGAAGCTGAAAAGTCGGCCGACGTAGTTATCGACAATGTCTATGTCGGCATAGCCGGAGCCCATATCTGCTCGATGAACAGCCAGGGAATCGTTGCCATAAAGGGCAACAATCAGGAAATCACCTCTGAAGACATCGACCGGGCCGTAGAGAATGCCAAGACAGCGATAAGCATCCCTCCACACCAGGACATCATTCACATACTTCCAAGAGAATTCGTCGTAGATGAACAGAAGGATATCAACAATCCTCTGGGTATGATCGGCGGCAGACTGGAAGCCCAGGTGCATATAGTCACCGGCGCGATTACGGCCATGCAAAACATCATGAAGTGCTGCGAAATGGCCAAGCTCAAGGTCGATGATATCGTTCTTCAGCAATACGCTTCGAGCATGGCCGTTCTGTCTGATGACGAAAAGAAGCTTGGCGTAGTTCTCGTCGATATCGGCGGTGGCACGACCGATCTGATCATTTTTCAGAACGGGCATGTCATTCATTCACACAGCATAGACGTAGGCGGGCGCCTGGTAACCAACGACATCGCAGTTGGTCTCAAAACATCCACAGTTGCGGCCGAAGACCTCAAGATAAATTCAGGAGTCGCCTGGTCAGACCATGTTGACGAACAGAAGGTCATCGATGTTCCGGTGGCCGGGGGCGAACGAATAAAACAGTTTCCGCAGCGCTTTTTGGCCGAGATCATCGAGCCGCGCATGGAAGAAATTTTCTTTGAGGTGAAGGCACAGATAGAGAAGCACGTCTCATTGGACGTCATACCCGCGGGCGTGGTTCTTACCGGCGGCAGTTCTCTTATGACCGGGTGCCCCGAACTTGCCGAAGAAATTCTTGGACTGCCGGTAAGACGTGGAATGCCGGTAAACATTACCGGACTCAAAGAACAGGTGCGGAATCCCAAGTTTTCTACAGCACTTGGACTTATCAGATATGGCGCACAAAATTATCGCACACCCACTAGAGAAAAAGGAGCCTTTAGTGGTATAGTTGATCGAATACAATCTGTGTTAAAAAAGTTCTTTACGGATTGAAAAATCAGAGATAAAATTAACCAAATTTGCCAAGAGGCAAAGCAGTAATTAAGGAGGCGGGCATGGTGTTCGATTTTAATCAGGCAGCAGCAGAAAATGCTGAAATTAAGGTAATTGGCGTTGGTGGCGGCGGAATGAATGCGGTCAACCGCATGATCGAGGCAGATCTGTCAGGTGTAGAGTTCATTGCAGCCAACACCGATGCACAGGCTTTGACCAACTCAAACGCTAAAATCAAGATCCAGCTTGGCGACAAGCTGACCAAAGGTCTCGGCGCCGGTGCAAACTTTGAAATCGGCAAAAAAGCGGCCGAAGAAGACCGTGATCACATCGCCGAAGTTCTCGAAGGCGCCGACATGGTATTCATCACCGCCGGCATGGGTGGCGGAACCGGCACCGGTGCAGCTCCGATCGTGGCCGAAATCGCCCGCGAAGTCGGTGCACTCACAGTCGCCGTGGTAACCAAGCCCTTCACTTTTGAAGGTCGCAAGCGCGCCAATGCAGCCGAACACGGCATCAAAAATTTAAAAGACAGAGTCGATGCGATCATCGTGATCCCGAACGACAAATTGCTTGAAATCTCAAAAGAAAACGTCACCATGCTTGAAGCTTTTGGCTATGCAGATGACATTCTGCGCCAGGGCGTGCAGGGCATCTCTGACCTTATCGTCGTGCCCGGCCTTATCAACACTGACTTTGCCGATGTCAAGACCATCATGAGTCAGGCTGGTTCAGCCCTCATGGGTATCGGCACCGCTTCCGGCGAAAACCGCGCGGTTACAGCAGCACAGATGGCTATTTCCAGCCCGCTGCTCGAATCTTCGATTCAGGGCGCAAAAGGCGTTCTGATGAACATCACCGCTGGCCCCGACCTCGGCATTCACGAAGTCAACAAAGCCTGCTCGATCGTTCAGGAAGTCGTTGACCCCGATGCAAACATCATTTATGGCCATGCCGTAAACGAAAACATGGGCGACGAAATCAAGATTACCGTTATCGCCACCGGTTTCGGCGAAGAAGCCAGATCGGCCATCGACAACAAGAAACGCATTCTTGACGAACTGCGTACCGTAAATCGCCCGCAGGTTGAAATTCCTCAGCCGATAGCGGTTAACGCTGCACCTTCCTACAACACCTCCGAAGATCGTGAAGTCCCCGCATTTCTGCGCAGAAGAGCCCGCAAAATCTGATCTGAAACTGCTTTGCATCTGACTCCTTGAACCAGGGAAGGGCTTCGCCTTTCCCTGGTTTCTTACAAGAACGAAGCCTCCTTACGCACACCCTGTCGCTGCACGTCTGTAAAAGCCATACTGCAGCACGCGCCATCAGATTTTTTCACTGGTGTATACCTGCGTAACAGCAAGCCTGTTCAAGATTTTCAGCATTCAAGGAAAGTATCGCATTGGGACTCAAGCATAGACACAATTACGAATCGCTGGTTAAATCACTCAAGGCGACAGAAACCCATTACCTGCCGGCTCATACGAGTGGCACACTGAGCGTCGCCCTCGTTTACCCCAATTTATACAGCCTCGGAATGAGCAATCTCGGATATCTGACGGTGCATCGCCTGCTGCTGACAACACCAGGGACCGCTGTCGAGAGGTTTTTTCCGGCACTCGAAGCAGAGTCACCGCTGCGACCTCCGTTCTATTCATTTGAAAGCGGCCGACCACTGGGCGATTTTCAGATCATCATGTTCTCATTCAGCTACGAAGGAGACTTCGACAAAATTCCGGGAATCTTTGCAGCGCTGAACCTGCCTGTTATCGCTGAAGAGCGCAACCGCTTCCACCCTCTTCTTATAGCCGGCGGAGCCGCAGTTGCCTCGAATGCGCCGGCACTCAGCCTGATTTTTGACATACTGGTTCCGGGTGAGGCCGAGACAACACTGCCAAACATAATGCAGATACTCAATGCTGAGGGAATGCAGCCCGATGCCCTGGCTGAACTGCCAGGGGTCTGGGTGCCCGCGACCGGCAGACAACCTTTGTCACCGTGCACCATGCACGACATAAATGACCAGCCGGCCTGGTCACATGTGGTTTCGTCACAGAACGCCTTCGGTGGCGCGCATTTGATCGAACTGATGCGTGGCTGCCCCCGCAATTGCTCATTTTGTCTTGCCCGTGCCATTTATCAGCCGGTGCGTTCGCTGCAAACCGAAAAACTCGTAGAATGGCTCGAACAGCATCCAGATTGCCGAGACCTTGGCCTGGTGGCTCCTTCACTCTTCGATCATCCGCAGATCGCAGAAATCTTCAGATTGCTCGATCAGCGCCAGATAAGAATTCGCAACTCTTCGGTTAAGTGGGAAAAACTCGACCCCGAACTTCTGCAGATTTTGCGCCGTTCAGGCGTCACCGGGCTCACGCTGGCGCCTGAAACCGGCAGCAGCAGATTACAGACTGCGATCAGAAAGCCATTACACGAAGAACGTTTTTTAGACTGTATTCGCACAATTTTTGCTGCCGGCTTCGAACAGCTCAAGCTTTATTTCATTGCCGGCCTGCCAGGAGAAGATGAAAGCGATCTCGATGCAACCGCCAATCTTTTAAGAAAGGCCATTGCAGCAGCGCCTTCACCAGGTCATCTGTCAGCAGCTTTCTCGCTGTTCGTTCCCAAACGACACACAGACTGGCATGAACAGGCGATTGCAACCCAGCAACAAATGAAGCACAGCATCAGATACCTGAAAGAAGAGTTAAATAGACTTTCACCGCAACTTAGGGTAAATTTTGCCAGTCCCCAGGAGGCCATGCGACAACACCGGCTGTCACAGGCCGGACCCGAACTGGCTGTGGAATACGCAAGGGAGGCAAAACAATGCCAGGAAAACCGCCTTTTTTCAAAAAATCAGTTTTCAGCGCTGGAATTCTGATTCTGTCGCTGCTTTTAATAACATCTGGCTGCTGTAATCAGGAAAAGAAGAATGAGTCCGACTCGATTAAACGAATCGGCCTGATGATAACCCCACGCGGTCTCAACGACAAGGGTTTCAACGATTACGCCTACGACGGGCTGAAGCAGGCCGAGAAGAATCTCAATATCGAGGGAGTCGTTATCGAGCCTTCAACAATGCAGGACCACGAGGCTTCTCTACGCTTTTTTGCCGGCCAGAAGTTCGATGCAATAATTGTCGTCGGAGTAGGCTTCAATGATGCCATACGCAAGGTTTCGGCCGAGCACCCGGATCTGCAGTTCTACGTAATCGATTCAGAAACTGAAGAAGGAAACATACACGGCATTTATTTCAGAGAAGACGAAGGCGCCTATCTGTGCGGTTATCTTGCTGCCCGCATGAGCAAAACCGGTAAAATCGGTTTTATCGGAGGCGTAAAAATTCCGGTGATCGAGCGGTTTGCCACCGGCTACCGCAATGGCGCCCAGGCTGCTGTCAGCAGCACAGAGATTGTCGAACAGTACGTATCAGAAGACTATACAGGTTTCAACAGCCCCGAAAAAGCATCTGAAATGGCTGTCGACATGTATCGCACCGGCTGTGACGTCATTTTTCCGGCAGCAGGTGCCTCAGGACTTGGGGTCATATCGGCTGCAGTAAAGTCGCGCGGGCATGTAATCGGCGTCGACATGAATCAGGATTCGCTGGCGCCAGGCCTTGTCCTGACCAGCATGCTCAAGCGTGTCGATCTTGTCGTCGAGAGTATAATCAAAAGCATCTGCGAGGGTAATCCGCCGGCATCGATCAAGCGCTCATACGGTCTCGCCGATAACGTGATCGGTCTGACCGATTTTCAGCTGAGTTCAAAGGTTGTCGGCGAAGAATTGATAGCGGAACTGGCATCGGTTCGCAAGGCGATTATCGACAGAACCATAAAAACCTCGGAAACAGGCAGGTAAACAATGGATAACCGACCTATCGGCATTTTCGACTCAGGAATCGGTGGTCTGACGGTATTCAAAGAAATCCGCGCCATGCTGCCACACGAAGATCTCATCTATTTTGGTGATACCGCCCGCGTTCCCTATGGCAGCAAATCAGTGCAGGTCGTTCGCCGGTTCTCGGCTGAAATTGCGTCTTTTCTCACTCTACAAAATGTCAAAATGCTGGTGATCGCCTGCAACACCGCCTCGGCTCTCGCTCTCGGCACCCTCAAAACCGAAACCACCCTGCCAGTAATCGGTGTAATCGACCCGGGCGTCCGCGCAGCCGTCAAAGCTGCTGGGGAAGGGCCTGTTGGCGTAATCGGCACACGCGCTACCATATCTTCGGGCGCCTATCAGAACAGAATCAGCCGATTGCGCTGCAATCTGCGTGTAATCGCCAGAGCCTGCCCACTGCTTGTTCCCATAGTTGAAGAAAATCTCATGCATTCTGACATCGCACGCATGGCTCTCGAGATGTATCTTGGCGATTTCAAAAAGCAGAATGTCAGTTCGCTCATTCTGGCCTGTACTCATTACCCGCTGCTGAAAGACCTGATCAACCAGTTTTTTGAAGGCAGAACCTCACTGATCGACTCCGCAAGAGAAACAGCCATCGAGGTTCGCGAAGTGCTGCAGGCCCGTCGCATAAACACAGATTCTGTTTTGAGCGGCCGCGAAACCTTTTTTGTCTCTGACAGCACCGAAGCCTTTGCCGAAATCGCCGCCGACTTTCTTGGCCGGCCTGTCGCCGGTGAATGCTTTTTACATTCATGGCAGAACGAAATTTAGGGCTGAGCGAAAATGCCAGCATGGTTGACATATATTGACAGCTGGTTGAGAATAGCAGCATGGAAGAAAAGACTTTAGAATGCAGACACTGCCATGAGATGAATTATCCCATGGTTGAGTTTTGTCGCGCCTGCGGCGAGTCGCTGCATGCCAAGCCCGATATCGCCAACAACGGACTGCTGGTAAAATGGACGCACCATGCGATCGACGCCATGTTCTGGCTGGTCGACGAAACCGTGCGCTGGTGGGAAATCGGCAAGCTTTCTATCAGGCTGAAGTCGCTGCGCAGACAAAGAGCCAGCCTGCTCGATCAGTTCGAAAACGAAGAAAATTTTGGCAATGAAGCCAGTCTTGAGCAGAAGCAGGCACTTATTGGCATAACCGAAGAACTGACCAGGCTTTCCAGTCGCGAAGAATTTGTGCGCAGCCGCTGCTGGGCCATAGCCCCGGAGCTGATGTTCGTCGGCATCTTTGTCGTTTTTCTCTACGGCGTTCTGGCCATGAATCCGGCCCGCAGCCTTCTTCCAAAGGCTGGCATCGAGCCCGGAGTCTTCAGCGGCCAGGTCAGCAGGGTTCGCGATATGCCGCTGAACCGGCACTCGGTCGTCACCTGCGTCGAGTGGTTCGACAACAAGCTTTATATTGGCGGTGACGGCGGTCTGACGGTGGTCGACCCGCTAACTGGCCAGGCCTCAGCCACCGACGAGTTACCGACAGATTTTTTCGTTCGCGACCTCGTAATAAACGACAACAATCTTTTTATAGCTGGTTTTCCAGGCATCTATATCCTTGAGAACACTGTCATAAAGCCGATTTACCGCGAAGCACAGCTGCCGGTCAAGCTTGTCAACACGCTTGCGGTGACCGGATACAACAGTCTACTGATCGGAACAGTTGGCAGCGGACTTCTTCGTGGCAACGACGATTCGGCAGTAATGGTGCTTGGCACGCAGGGACGCACAATTCGTGATTTCGGCAGGCAGGGCAATGAACTCTGGATAATGCATGAAGACGGCATTTTGACCGGGCGTGGCGACAGCTTCGAACCCCTGAACCTGCAGGTGCTTGCCGGCCGCCACCTGCGGCGCATGATCACAACTGACCGTAACGTCTTCATTGGCACAGACGAAGGCGTTGTCGCCGGGTATCGCAACTCGCGCAACTGGGTATGGACTCTTCTTTCAGCCGGGCGCCCAGGCTACGTCAACGACCTTATCGTATCGGGAGACAATCTGTTCATCGGCTCCGACGAAGGAGTATACCGTTTCAGCAAAGGACGCATGGAAAGACTTTCCGCGATTCCCTGCCAGGCTCTTGCGCTTACCAGTTCATTTCTTGCCGCCGTTAATCCAGATTCAATAATGATGTTTTATTTCACCGGCGCCGCCCAGGAAGCAGCTGATAATGGCAGAACACCTGAGATCGGCTCTTTCACTCTGCCAGTGCCGGTGGTATCACTTTTGCCGCTGCCAGGTCTGCAGGTCGGCCGGCTGCCAGACTTTCGCCAGCTCGAACAGGCCAGCGAGACCAGAGTCCTTACCGAGAGTGCTGCAGCGACGACAACCTTCTCACCGCTTGAACGCCCGCACGTGCCATTGCCAACCGAGCTGCAGAGACCGATATTTTCGGGCATCACCCGCGCCGGCGATAAATTTCTGCTCACGACAAAGAATCGTGGAGCCTGGATTTATGATGGCAATGACTGGTATCAGGTTGAAGGGGTGCCGCCGACAGGCGCTCATTCCATGGCCCGCAACAGTTCAAGCTGTTATATCTATGGTGCCTCAGCCGGAGTTTACAAGATCGAAGGCGATACGGCAAAGCAGATGATCGATGCGGCTGCGACCCAGAACCTGCTGCACCTCAGTGTCGATGAAGACGACAACATGCTTCTGCTTTTCCGCGACGGCACGATAAAGCAGGCAAAGTATGGAATTCTTACCGATAAGCTTAGAATTCCAGACGAATTCAGAGGCGAATTCCATTCTCTCTGGCAAATTGATAAACGCTTTCTCGTAGTTGTCGACAAAGGAGTTCTGCTGCACGAATCAGAACAGCAATGGAATCTCGTGTTTTTCAAGGGCCGCCTCGACAATCTTAAAGTCGTGGCCGCAGAACCCGGGCCAGACAAGAATCTTTTCATCGCACTCAACGACGGCAGAATCTTTGAATATACTGCCGGCAAACTCGATTTTACCGGAGTAATCGATGATCAGCCGGTCTCACTCAATTATGAAAAATGTCTGTGGGTAGCCGGGCGCGATTCTTTGTATTTTTTAGAAAACAACAGTTTCGTCACCACCCCCTTTCACAGCAAAGATCTCATTCTTGGCGCCTTTCCGCAGATCGACAAGGACATGATTCTGGTGTTCACAGACGCCGGGGTAAATTTGCTCTCTGGACGACAATGACTTTGACGAGTAAAATTGCTCGTATGATCGCAAAATATTGCCGATACTATTAGTGACAGCTACACTTTACCCGGAAATCCGCTGAACATGACCAAAGAATATCTGCCGGTATTTGCTGAAGAAATTTTTATCGTCAACCTCTATGGCACTGACGATGAAATAGATGAATTCAACGATTTGATGAAGGCTAACCACATCGAGAAAAATCTCATGTCGATGGCCCTGATAATCGAGGAAATCAAACGGCGGAATTTTCTCAAGATTGGCTGGCACTGCTGCTGGCGCTGCCAATATTACCAGAACTGTAAAATTAACTGGTATCGCGGCGAACGCAACATGGAGCTGCGCAACTGCTGCACATATTGTCAGAATTTCTGGGACTGTCACAAAAAGTTCTGCGCCGAAAGCGGACTGAACCCAAAAACGGAAGACTCTGATAAATAGTATAAGAGGTTCTAAAACCTTATGGCAATATCGGCCAACCGAAACTCGCGTCTCTTTATGCGTGCGCTGCTGCTTGCCGTTGCGCTTATCAGCATGCAAACCACTCTTCATGCCGGGCTGACCGTGCAGGGCCCGTCAGGTTTCATTCAGGTTCCCTCACATAAAACGGTAGATGCCAAAGAGATCGAACTCGCTGTGCATACTCGTATGTATAAAGTGCCGGTGACCGGTAAAGACTCGTCGCTCTCGCACATGGCCTTCGCCTTCTCACCCTTTCGCGATTTTGAATTCGGCTTTCAGAAAGCAATAGACTCACGCAACACAGCCAACGACCCTGATCCGCTGATCAACTTCAAAGTCCGACTGCCCGCCATTGGCAGCGGAGAATTGACAGAAATCGCGTTCGGGGGCGTGTTCGATACCAACCCCAACAATTACCACACCCTGTATTTTTCGATCGGCGGGTTTGGCCTCGGCTGGAATTTCGGCGGGAACCCATGGTCTGGCATGGCCAACTACGGCGGCTATAACAGTAAAAAACACGAACCGCAGTCAGTATGCCTGCTGATCGGCGCGGCTTACCCCGAAAGATTGCCGGGCGAACGTGGTTATCGCGGACAGTTTCTGCTCGACTACAACGGCGATGTCGTCTCTGCTGGCTGGCGCTACAGCTCGCACCGAGGTTTCTGGGTAGACGCCGCCGTGCACAGCAAGAGCAACTACACCGACTTCTACGACTACCGCCCGCTGATTCTTGGGCTTGGGGCCAATTTTTAAGTCTGCCTCTTTTTTTGCCGAATCTCCCGGCACCTGATATAATATGCCATCTCTTTTATGGAGGCTGGCAAAATGAGGCTGTTCACCACCGAGGAAATGCGGGCTGCTGACCGGCATGCGATTGATAAAGTCGGAATACCCGGTCTGGTTCTGATGGAAAATGCCGGAATCAAGGCCCTGATCACTCTTGAAAAGATTCTGGGCGGCCTCAAGGGCAAAAGGTTCACCATAATCTGCGGCAAAGGCAACAATGGTGGCGATGGGCTGGTGATAGCCCGGCATCTTTTTAACAACAACGTGGCAACCCAGGTATTCATCACCGCGGTTCCCGAAGAGATGTCAGAAGAGGCCCGCCAGAATTGTGAGATTCTTGCCAGAATCGGCCTCGAGCCGGCTATTTTGAAAAACCGACGTGACATCGACCGGCTCAGAATAGCCATGGAATTTTCTGAATGTGTCGTCGACTGCCTTTTTGGCACCGGCATCAAGGGCGATATCAACGGTTTTTCAGCCGAAATCGTCAGAGCCATGAACGACACCCGGGCCTGCCGTGTCGCCATAGATGTGCCATCAGGGCTTTGCGCGACGACCGGCAATCTTTCAGACCCCTCTTTTTTTGCACAATACACTATCACTCTGGGAGCCCCCAAGCTTGGTCTGTTTTTGTTTCCCGGCAAGAGGGCGGCAGGAGAAGTGTGGGTCGCCGACATCTCGCTGCCCGAGACATCAGCCGTCAGCGCTTACTGTCAGCACTTTCTACTGACTTCTGAGATGGCGGCCGCGATTCTGCCACCCCGTGATGACGGCATGCACAAAGGTGATGGCGGAAGAGCTCTGCTGATGGCAGGATCAGATGAATATCCTGGAGCCGGAATCATCGCCTCATATGGAGCGCTGCGCTCAGGAACAGGTATGGTTCAGCTGCTGCTGCCTGATTGCCTGCGAGGCAACCTCTCTTGCCAGGTTCTACCAGAGGTTATTGTCAATTACCTGCCTTCGCGAGATGGTGGTTTTGCAGTTGATGCCGATCTGGCAGCAGAAATGGCCGGCCATGCCGGCTGCCTGCTGGTGGGTCCTGGCTGGGGGCGCAGCAGTTCGCGCGCCGAATCACTTAAGCAGGTGCTGAAAGGCTGGAAAAACCTCGCGGTAATCGATGCTGATGCACTTAATCTGATCAGCGATCATAAGCTGCTCAAAAGCGCCGCCGGCCCTTTGATCATAACTCCGCATATCGGCGAAATGGCAAGACTTACCGGCAGAAACGTCGAAGAAGTAAAGGCTGACCAGGTCGGCATTGCACGCGACTATGCCAGCAGACACAAACTTATTGTGGTTCTTAAATCGGCAGTAACAGTGATCGCTGAACCGGGTGGCAAAGTCTATATCTGCAGCCGGCCAAATTCAGGGCTGGCCCGGGGCGGCAGCGGCGACCTGCTGTCTGGCCTTATCTGCGGTCTGGCGGCATCTGGCATAAGCCCGCTGCACGCAGCTCTGGCCGGAGTATTTCTGCTCGCCGAAGCCGGTGAAACAGCACGTAACGAACTGGGTGCCGATGCTATGACAGTCAGCGAAACCGCTTCCTATATTCCTGCCGCCTTCAAAAAACTGCGTGGCAATGAACCGGTTAACAATAGTTAAAAAGTATTGGAATTTTTTCAATGCACAGTGCATAATGAACGAACAATAAACTATCCTGGAAGCGGGTAACAGATTTGATAGGAATAACTTTTATCGGTTCCGGCAGCAAAGGCAACTGCGCCCTGCTGGAACTCGCCGGCAGATATTATCTGCTCGACGCCGGACTTTCATGCAAGCGTGTTAAGGAGTATCTCGATGATCGTAAAATTGGTTTCGACGATCTTTCCGGCATCTTCATAACACATGAACACGAGGATCACATAAGAGGACTCCGGGTGCTGTTGAGCCGCCGCAGCGATCTGCCAGTCTACTGCACCCGTGGCACGATGTGCGCCCTTAATTCTAAAAAAATTGAGATTTCAAATTACGTAGAACTCATGTATGGCCGCACACTTGAGCTCGATCGCTGCAGTTGTCTGCCATTCAAGGTTCCGCATGATGCGACAGAGCCAGCAGGGCTGAGATTTACCGCATCCGACAAAACAATGTGTCTGGCAACCGATCTGGGGCACGTCACCCCTGAAGTGGTTGACCACATGAAAGACGCCGACCTCGTGTGCATAGAAAGCAACTACGACGAAGACATGCTGCGAAGCTGCTCGTATCCTGTCTGGCTGAAACGCAGAATCAGAAGCCCTCTGGGGCATCTTCCCAATGAAGGGGTTCGTGGCATCCTGTCTCGAATGCAGAAGGTTCCCGAAATAGTGGTTCTTATGCACGTCAGTCAGGAGTCAAATACTCCTGAACTGGTAAAAGAGTCACTTGAGCCGTTCCTGGCGAATTCTGGAGCCAGATTTAAAGCGGCACATTTCAGCATCACCGAGCAGGACAGTTATGGCGAAAGACTCACAGTTGGAGCCAGACTGCCTGAAACGCTGAAGCAGGCTCTTCTCTTTCATGAAAAGGGTCAGAACACCTATAAGTCAGCCAGCAGATGAAAGTCGAGATTTTGATGATCGGCAAGATTTCTGACAAGCCTTATCAGAAGCTTGTCGAATCATATCTCGAACGCTGCAGTCGACGACTGCCAGTCGAAATCACCGCCTGCAGGGAGCATGATGAGCTCTACAAAAGGCTGAACGGGCGGGACTGCATAGTCATTCTCGACGAACATGCCAGAACCTTTGACACAATGGGCTTTGTGCGCTGGCTCGAAGCCAGAATCAAAAGCGGCCTGAACCGCCTGACCATTTGTCTTGGCGCTGCTGACGGGCATGACCCGAGGGTGCGCGCAGCTGCCGGAGAACAGATTTCTTTGTCGCCGCTGACCATGAATCACCAGCTCGCACTACTGGTGCTCTCTGAGCAGCTTTACCGCGCCATATCGATAATGTTCGGGGAGCCTTATCACAAAGAATGACGGTTATCGCGGCAAAACATATTGATCGAATCAGAGAACTGGTGCACAGTTATTCCGGCATCATACTCGAACGCGTTACCAGCCGCAACGTTGACAAAAAAATACAGAGTCAGATGAAGCATTTCGGGGTGACCAGTCCCGATGACTATGTAATGATTCTCGAGGGCTTTGAATACAACAGCAAAGCAATGGACGAACTGATTGCCGAACTCACCGTAAGTGAAAGCTATTTTTTCAGAAATCCGGTGCAGTTCGAATACATTCTGGAAAAACTTCTACCTGAACTTCAGCAACACCATGGCAGCGGCATACCGGTCAGAGTCTGGAGCACCGGCTGCTCACGCGGCGAAGAAGCTTATTCGCTGGCTATGACCCTGCATTACTTTCAGCGTCATCACCCTGGCTTCAAATTCACCATCAATGCCGGCGACATCAATGCAAAGAACCTGGCCGAAGCCAGAGAAGCGGTTTACGGCAAACGCTCGCTGCGTGAAAAACTGAAACTATTCGAAGAACGCTTTGACTTTGAGCTTGGCGAAAGAGATGAAAAGGGCGAGTGCAGAGTTGCTGACGAAATAAAAGCGATGGTGACACTGCAGAAACTCAACCTTAAAAATATTCGGGGGTTGAATTGCCTGGCCGGGTCAGATATCATCTTCTGCAGAAACGTACTGATTTACTTTGACGAGCAGTTGCGCCTGCAGCTGGCCGAAAAGTTTTATCAATGCCTGAACCCGGGCGGCGTCGTCTTTCTAGGCGAAAGCGAATGCTTTTCGGGCGTTTCTGATTACTTTGAACTGGTTAATTACAAAAAAATATACGCATACAAAAAGCCATATGGAATCAGATAAATCATGACAGAGCAGAAAAAAATCAAAGTACTGGTAGTTGATGATTCCGCATTCATGCGAACAGCAATAGAAAGAATGCTGATTTCCGACCCTTCTATCGAACTGGTCGGGTCGGCAGCCAACGGCCGGGAAGCAGTAGAAAAGGTAGTTCGCCTGCGCCCCGACGTCGTCACCATGGACATTGAAATGCCAATCATGGATGGCCTGCATGCTTTGAAAGAAATCATGCGGCTTTGTCCCACGCCAGTTCTGATGGTCAGTTCGCTGACCAAAGAGGGAGCCAAAACCACACTCGATGCAATAGAGCTGGGTGCCATAGATTATGTCCCCAAGCCCGGCTCGACCTTGTCTGCCAGTATTCTTACTCTCAAAGAAGAACTGCTGCAGAAAATTCATGCAGCCGCCGGCTGTCAGCCCAAAGCCGTAAAACTTGAATATATTCCCGGTAAAAGGCAGGCCAAACGCGCTTCGACACCGGCAGACGAAATAATCAACCGTGCCATCTTCATTGGTGCGTCAACCGGTGGCCCGCCAGCTGTTCAAAAAATTCTCAGCGTTCTCGACCCGGCATTGCCAGCGCCAGTAATAGTCGCCCAGCACATGCCAAAAGCCTTCACGTCTGCATTTGCCTCAAGAATGAACATGCTGTGCAGCATCAAGGTAAAAGAGGCCAACGACGGCGAAACTCTGCAGAATTCGATCGTATATATATGCCCTGGCGATCATCAGACCAGAGTCACCCGCAGTATGGATGGCAAGTTCTGCTTTTCGATAGTATCGAACAATAATGAGCAGGACCGTTTTGCCCCCTGCATCAACACACTCTTTTTCTCGGCCGCCAAGGAATTTGCCCACAAGGCTGTCGGCGTCATTCTGACCGGAATGGGCGAAGACGGTGTGCGCGGACTCAAGAACATCAAGCTCATGGGAGGGCTGACAATCGCCCAGGATCGCGCTTCATCGGTAGTCTATGGCATGCCAAGAGCAGCTCTCGAGCAGGAAGCAGCCGTTCGTATTCTCAATCTTGATGAAATCGGCAAAGAGATCGAGCTGGCTCTTAAATAAAAAGTTATTACCTACAGGAGACAGGATTATGAAAATCAATGCAGATGAATTGATGGAACTGGCTATTCAGATAGAGAAGAATGGCAAAGAATATTTTGCTGCAATGGCCGAACGCTCTGCAAATCCAAAGGTTAAACAGATATTCAATTTTCTGGTGCGTGAAGAGCAATCTCACCTTGAAATCTTTGTAAAAGTTCGCGATCGTCTTGCAGAAACTCGCGCTGACGACTTCCAGATAGCCGACGAATACAACACCCCTGAAATGGATGCCTACGTACAGGCAATGTCTGATGGCCGGGTATTTCCCAATCTGCGGTCTTATTCTGAACTCGCCGGAGAAATCAAAGATGATGAACAGGCGATATACCACGCCATCGGCTTCGAAAAAGACACCGTAATCTTTTTTGGCGACATTCTCGGCATGCTTGGCCCTGATGACGAAAACCGCTCATTGATCGAAGAACTGATCAGACAGGAAAAGATACATATTGCCAAGCTATACACTTTGCTCAGCAGCTTAAAATAGCCCTGTAATGGCGGCAAAAGGCACCAGAAAATTTTCGCGTTACTGTGGCATAAGGTTGCCACAGGGTGCCGAACGCCTTCTCTCGGTCGCACTTCTGATATTCGACGCTTTGCTGATGAACGCCCTTTTCATCGGCGTTTTCACCGTATGGTTCATGGGATTGCAGAATGCCGACATCTATCTCAACGCATACCTGCAGGTACGCTGGATTCTGCTCGGACTTTACGTAGTTTTCGGGCTGCTGTCGGGAATTTTCAACATACGCAACCTCAGCGCTGCATCTGACATTTTTTCACACACTTCAAACGCTCTTCTCGGCACTTTCCTCGGGTTCAACCTGATTGCCTTCTTTTCGCGCGACATCGCCAGCCTTTCATACAATTTTCCGAGACCAGTATTCCTTATGGCAACAGTCTGCTGTGTTATTGCCTCAGTATTACTGCGCACCATCGTCTCGACCGTTTTTCGACCTCATCCATTGCTGAAAAGAGCATTGATCATCGGCGATGAATCAGAAGCCAGACGCATTATCAAGCATTTCCACCGGCGCGGCGGCGTGCGCTTTCGCATTGTGCACACCTTAAAGCCTGAACAGATCGACGAGCTGGCGGCAGAAGTAATCTTCCGGCACGCACACGAGGTTTTCGTCACTGATCCGACACTGAATCTCGATAAATTCTGGGCGCAGGTTTTCTACCAGCGCAAAGAAGAGCCACATGCCTTCAAGGTAAGAATATCTGCTGATTATCGCAAAACCTCTGGCACCGTGGCATTGCAGAGCCTCGAAGATTTTCCGTTGATAACGCTCAATTCGCATCCGCTCACACCATTTCAGCGCTTCTGCAAGAGAGCTTTCGACGTAACTTTCTCTCTTGCGGCCATGCTCATCGCTTCACCGGTCATGCTGCTGACCGCTCTTCTCGTTCGACTCGATTCTCCCGGCCCCCTGCTTTACAAGCAGAAAAGAGTAGGCAGATACGGCAAGGAATTCGATGTAATCAAATTCCGGTCGATGCGGGTCGGTTCAGAAGCGAAATCAGGGCCAAAGGTTGCGACTGCTGATGATGACCGGATTTCGCCGTTGGGCAGATTTTTGCGGCGTTTTGGTATCGATGAATTGCCGCAGTTTTTTCTCGTATTGACTGGTGAGATGTCAGTAGTCGGGCCACGGCCGGAGCGACCATTTTTTGTCAGAGATTACTATGAGTTTCAGGGTCGACGTCTTTCGGTCAAACCCGGGGTGACCGGCCTGGCTGCAGTCAACTCACGCTACTACCTGCGTCTGACCGATAAAGTGACTTATGATTACTATTATCTCGACAATTACAGCCTGGTGCTCGATATCAAGATTGTATTTCAGACAGTCTGGGTACTGCTGGTGAAATCGGACAAGGCTCTTGAAGACAAACACCACGAACTGGACGGCATGAAGAAGCTGCCCCAGGAAGAAGAACCTGAGAATGGGAGTAACAGCAATGACAATTGAAGCAAAGATGACTATTGCCGAAATTCTGCGGCAGAAACCAGAGGCAGCAAAAGTTCTGCAGCAATTCGGCATGCATTGTATTGGCTGCGCTGTTGCCGCCGGAGAAAGCCTCGAAGACGCTGCCAGAGTGCATGGAATCGACTTACAAAAACTGCTTAACTCTATACAAGGCCTGAACAAGCAGTGATCGCACCCGGATCAGCACCATAAATGGCCTTAAACTAGGGTTTGTAAAAAAAATAGCTTGTGATATAATCGCTAGAATATCTGGTTTCAAGTTGAGTCATTTATAAAGCATGATTCTTGATCGCATTAGAGAACCGGCTGATCTGGAATTTCTTTCACATGAAGAGTTGCAGCAGCTGAGCAGCGAGATACGTGAGATGATCATCAGCGTCGTTTCGCGTAATGGTGGGCACCTTGCCAGCAATCTCGGCATTGTCGAGCTGACTCTGGCTGTACACCGTGTTTTCAGATCGCCAAAAGACCAGATTATCTGGGATGTCGGGCATCAATGCTACACCCACAAGATAGTTACCGGACGCCGCGAACAGTTTGCCGGTATCCGCACCTTCGGCGGTATAAGCGGTTTTCCTAAAGTCTGCGAAAGTCGCCACGACGTTTTCAACACAGGTCACAGTTCGACCTCTATCTCTGCAGCTCAGGGGCTTGCCATAGCTAATCAGCAGTTTCAGAGAGACGGCAAGGTCATAGCGGTGATCGGCGACGGCGCACTTACGGCCGGCATGGCATTCGAAGCCTTCAACTACACCGGCCACGAAAAGAACGACGTAGTCGTCATTCTCAACGATAACGAAATGTCGATTTCGCCTAATGTTGGCGCCATGTCGATGTATCTGCACCGCCTGCGCCTGGAACCGGCCTACACCACCCCCAAAGATTATCTGGCTCATGTTCTCAAACAGATACCGGGTTTTGGCTCGCGCCTTTATAACGTGATCAGCCGTCTCGAAGGCAGTCTCAAATACCTGCTTACTCCCGGTATGCTCTTCGAAGAATTCGGCTTCAAATATTTTGGCCCGGTCGATGGTTACGATTTCGAAACACTCGAGCGCGCACTGATTCGCGCCCGTGACCGCAAAGGTCCTGTACTCGTGCATGTCCTCACCGAAAAAGGCCGCGGTTACAAGCCGGCACAGGAATTCTGCCACAAATTTCACGGCACCGGCCCTTTCGAAATCTCGACCGGCAAAGCAAAATCAACGGAAAAGGCACCGCCTTCCTATACCGACGTTTTTGGCAATGTATTATGCCGACTCGCCGCCCAGAATGAAGATATCGTTGCAATTACCGCAGCGATGAAGGAAGGAACCGGCCTCAACCGTTTTGCGCTCGACTTTCCCGCGAGATTTTTCGATGTCGGCATAGCCGAGCAACACGCCATCACCATGGCAGCCGGCATGGCCAAAGGCGGGTTGCGCCCATTCGTCGCCATCTATTCATCATTCATGCAGCGAGCTTATGACCAGGTCATTCACGACGTCTGCCTGATGAAACTTCCGGTCGTAATGTGCCTTGACCGGGCCGGACTGGTCGGCGAAGATGGGCCGACCCATCATGGAGTCTTCGATGTCTCGTTTTTACGCTGTATTCCTGATATTCAGGTAATGGCACCACGTGACGAAATCGAGCTCGAACAGATGCTGACCTATGCGTCCATACAGAGTGGGCCGGTTGCCATTCGTTACCCGCGTGGCGCCGGAATCGGCTGCAAAGACAGCGCAAAAGACCGCTCACCAATAGTAAACGGACACGCCGAGATCGTGCGAGAAGGCAAAGATATCATAATCTGGGCACTCGGGCACATGCTGCACCCGGCTCTCGAAGCCGCAGCCGAGCTTGAACTGCAGGGCATTTCCGCTTGCGTCATCAACCCGCGCTTCATCAAACCCTTTGATATCGATATGCTGACCAGTATCGTCAACCGGCGTGTTCCGATGATAAGCATCGAAGAGAATGTTCTGCAGGGCGGCTTTGGCAGCCTGATCGCCGAACATGCAATAGAAATGGGGCACGCAGCCGGCATGCTGCGCATCGGCATTCCCGACGGGTTCGTTCAGCACGGCAGCCAGAAAGAGCTGCGCCGTCTGCTTAAAGTAGATGCAGTCGGCATCAAAGAACGCATCGCCGAGTGGCTGCACCCTTCGGTAATCAAAAAAGTCGCCTGCTGATCGCTTAAAATCCTATGCTTGTTCCGGCGATGAACAATGGGTCACAGGTCACCGAAAGACAACTCATCTCAAAACTGAACCTGGAAAGCTTTGCTGTCAAACCGAGGTTTACCTGCCAGCGGCTTTCTTCCAGCTGATATACGTCAGGATAATCCGTGTATAGAAGTTCAAAGACAGCATTGTGAGCTCCTTTGCTGCCGAATCTGCGTTCAAGAGCAAGAGCTGCCTGAGAAAACAACTCACGGCTTCTTATCATTTCGCTGTTGTCGCTGAGAATTATGCGCAGCTCAGGAATATAGCACTGTCGCAAATGGGCATAACCATACAGATTTGGCGACATTTCGCTGCCGGTTGTCAGATAGACCGACCGCAGCTGAGCCAGAGTTTCTATATCAGAATTGGCCAGCGCAGCATCGTCTTCTGCCGCCCATTGAATGCCGAAACAGAAGTCGGCCCTTTCTTCAATGGCGCCGCTGAATTTACCACCAAAAGATAAGATCTCATCTTTACGACTCAGTCCAAGACGGTCAGGAGTTGTGCTACGTTCGCGCGTCCAGTGCGATAACACCAGCTCTGCATCATCAGATGTGGGAACAACAATATGACCAACGCTTTCATCGATCTGCTGGCGATAGTCGACACCCTGCAAACGATATGAGCTTTTCTGCCGACCAAACTGCCTGTAGCCGACAATAACCTTTTCTTTACCGGTTACTCCAGGAACCGGAATGCTGATCAAACCGCGCGGGCCCATGATAGTAAGCCCATGTGCATACGCCTGAAATGAATTCTGCGAATTATCAGGCACAGGGGGGGCATCGGCAAAATCATCGGCGCAGGCCATACTGCCAGCAAACCAGACCAGCATGACAACAAGCAGCAGTCTGCTGCGGCAGAAGCCACTAGTTATGGGGTTCATAGTTGGTAAGATAGGTGCTGGTGTCAGCAAACACATTTACTTCTGACCACGAATAAAATCTATCAGCACTATCGACGTCTTCAGAAATCAACGTCGCAAACACAACATCATCACCCATTTTTATGGATACGTCTTCAGGAGTGACTGCTATATCATTTTCATTATTACCAACATAGATAAGGTATTTAATGTCATCGCTGGTCGGCTCAAGATGAGTCAGCTTAAATGCACCAATCTCCGAATAATCCACACCGGCAGGCGAAGTTGAATTACTGCGGGTTTCTTTGATCGGTCGAGGATCGAGATTCCAGACCTTCTCGTTACCCACAACCCCCAGAAACTTTAAGACATACACCCTGATGTATTTGCCACCGACACCGGCACCGGTATTGTCCACAACCCGCCCAACGATCGACCCCTTGCCCTGTTCCTGATTATAAACAAGTCGAAAGGTCAGACTGGCCGGAATTGTTTCACCGTTATCGGTCAGAGCAAAATTGATTGTCTGATTGCTGAAGCCAGACTTGCTAAGATCCATACGATAGTTGCCCGGAGCAATGTTCTCAAAGTAAAAATTACCGCCCAGATCGGTAATGATCGGCCCGACCTCGCGCAGACTACAGGTTACAAAATCAAGAGGCGAGCCGGAATAGGCATCGAGAATTTTACCGGCAATTCGATACACAGTGCCGCTCACAGGCTTGGCGATAAGTTGAATATCGGCAAAATCAGGCGAAACTGTGCCATCTGAAAGAATGGTCACCACATAATCAGCCGCTTCAAAACGTTCGCTGGCCGAGACTTTTAAACTGTATACAGCCGCCTGCAGATTCTCGAAAAAGAACTTCCCTTCACCGTTACTCAGCGTTTCATCAAGCTTGTTGAGCCCTCGATAAAGGCTGATGGTCATGCCGCCGATCGGTTCCTGCGAAGTGCTTAAACTGAGTTTGCCGGCAACCACTATTGCCTCATCTGTCTTAAGTCTCAGCAACAGCAACGGATATGGCGTTATACTGCCATTTTCAGAAACTTGAACTGCCACACTGAATGGCAGATATTTCTCTGAATTTTGTGCCGCTACAATTTTGTAGGTACCGGCTACTATTCTGGCAAAGACGAATTTACCCAGACTATCACTTTGCGCGGCGGCAATTGTCTCATCTGAGGCATCAACCAGCCTGATAAATTCATTGGCGAGGGTTGCGCCGGTTCTCTCGTCTCTGACTTCGCCGTTCAATGAAAACAGAACCTCGCCAGGATCATTTTCAACTGCTTTATCAAGCAATATTTCTAGCTCTGACGGCGAAACGCTGCCGTCCGCCATGACGTTAACAACATCGTGCGTCGGCATATATGCACTTGAGGCATTGGTAATGACATCATAAATACCGGGCGGAATCTGTTCGAACACGAAAGTGCCGGCAGAAGAAGAACGAGTTGTCAGGCGCTTCAAATCGCCCTGCATCAGCTCGACAACGATATTGCCTACCGGTTTTTCGTCATCTCTGTCTTTTATGATGCCGCTGATCCGATAAAGCTGACTGTTGGTATTTTCACCCGATGACCAGCTGCCGGCATTACTGGCCTGCCAGGCGTCGTCTGCCACCAGTGCTGATACCGGAATTCGCCGCGAGCTTTGATCACACCCGCTAAACGTCAGCAGCAATACGGTCAGCAGTAATATTACCGGTACGGCCCGGCTTTGTTGTAATGCTCGTAAAATTGTCGACATGAGTCTCTATATCGGCATTAGAAGCAAGAGATTTAATCGATAAAACTGCTTTTGAAACCGAAGTGGCCGCGCAGTGACAAGAAGGTTTTAAAACAGCTTCCAAGGATTTTTGGCGAAAGACACAAACTCTCAGGTCAACCTCGAAATTATCGATTCATGCTGCGGATACTTTTCCAGCAGATGTAGTTGTGACGCCAGCTCAAAGTCATCATAATCGAAGCCGGGTGCGACAGCACAACCGACCAGCACTTCTTCGCCGTTTTCGACGACAGCTCCGAACCAGTTTCCCGCCTTGATAACCACCTGTAGACGTTCGCCAGATGAGAAATTACGGCCAAGCTTAAAAACGCTGTGTCGACCGTTATGATCGATCTGATGAATGCTTAGACTGCCGCCAGCATGGTGATACCATATTTCATCTGACTTCAGCCGATGAAATCTCGAGACATCACCCGGTGGCAACATAAAGTAGATCGATGACATAAACAATCGGTCGCCACCATGTACTGGCAAAGCTTCAGCCGGAATAACGCCTTCTGCACGATAAACCTCTGAGAAAAACCCACCCTCCGGGTGTGGAATCAGACCGAAGTTTCTTACCCATTCGCCGGCCTGCTTCGATAAACCAGTTCCTACCTGTTGATCAAACATACTTAACCTCGCGCACATCTTACTACTTATGCCGATTGGTTGATAATGGCAACTCAATCCAGAACTTTGCAACACGTCAGCCAATATCGGCATTGCATCAATCTTGCTTAACTTTCAGATTATTTTCATCAGCTGCTCAATATTTTAAAGCTCATTGTCTACAGGTTTTATATCTGCTTGATTACTGTGAGCTGCAGCAGTAGCATGAATGTGCTATAATAACGAAAACCGATGCAGGAGCACTTGTGTGAATCGTACAACTCCAGGGGTCAGCCTCAGACTTGTTAAAAGGCCTTCAAAAGGCTTCTGGGCGATACTCGAAAATCGCCGGGTTGCCGGCGGATATTTTGCTGAATACAAAAACCCGCCCGATGCAGTAGGCCTGATTCAGGGCACAGTCGCAGCCATTCTCGCCGCTTCCGATATTGCGGAAAAAGCTGCCGCCGTGCAGGTCGCCGAGATCCGCGGCGTCTGCCCCACTCACATGACTCTCATCGCCGTATATGGCGATACTTCGGCGGTCGAAGCCGCTCTCCAGGCTGTGCAAAGTCAGCTCTGCGAAACGGTTTATTCTGACTTAGCCTGAACACAGGACTGGTGGCCATGAAATACAGTGACAAGGTGATACAGCATTTCAACAATCCGCAGAACTGCGGCAAACTCGAAGATTATCACGGTATCAGCCTGATCGGCGACCCTGATTGCGGCGATTTTGTCGAGATGACTGTTTATATCAGCGAAGACAATCAGAAGGTCGAAAAAATCCGTTACCGCGTCAAGGGTTGCCCGGCAGCCATTGCCACCACCAGCGTTGCATCGGTCATTGCCGAAGGCATGCAGATCGAAGATGCTCTCAAGATTACCGACAACCAGATCGTCGATGCGCTCGACGGCCTGCCGGAAAACAAGATCCACTGCTCGCTGCTGGCGGTAAGAGCTTTGCAGCTGGCAATTCAGGATGCTATTCTCAAGCGTCTCTTCCGCAAAGCCGGCATAGTCTCATCAGATGCCGAGTTCGAACAGCTCAAAAAAGACGGCCGGCTCAACGAATATCTTGGTCTGCAGCCAGGCTTGGATAACCATGCCTGCGATGGTTCCTGCGAAGTTTCCGGCACAAAATGCTGAAAATAGTTCGGCATGTTTTGCTGCCGGGCATTATGCCGCTGCTTTTCCTGGTAATTGCCGCCACACCGGTCGACACACTAGGCTGCCGAAATCGCGGCCTTCTAGCTCTGGCGATATCATTCATCAGCGGCATTGCAGCTCTGGCAACCGTTATAAAAGCACTGATAATCCAAAGAAGCGGCGTTGAATCGGCAATATGGTGGATATTCAGCACTCTAATACTTTCAGTGCCGGTGATCGCCATGATAGTTCTTGCCTGATAAACCTTAAACTTCAGCGAAACTAGCGAAGATCTATGAGTTCGTAAATATTGTATTCGCGGGCCTTACCCTTCAATGAACATCTTCGCAGGAAATTTACGCGGCCGGCACCCTTGAGCAGCCGCATGGTCGATCCTGAGATGATAATGCCGGTAGTGCTGTCAGCGGCCTCGCTTTTGAGTCTGGCCGCAAGATTTACCGGATTGCCAATAACGGTGAAATCGAGTTTCCCCTGATAAGAACCGATCTTGCCTGAGATTACCGTTCCTGAGGCGATACCGGCGTATAGTCCGGTATAGCCGACGGCCTTGACCGCCGCTGCCAGCTCGACAGCCGCCCGGGCCGCACGCAACGCATGCGAAACCTCATCATCGGCATTTTCTCTGAATACCAGCATCAGCGTTTGATTGATGATTTTGTCGATACTGCCGCGATTGGCTTTGACTATTCTGTCACCAATGGTCGTGAAGTGATTGAGAAACTCGACGATCTGCTGCGGCGAAGAACTGTCGGTGATGCCTGCGACATCTTTAACTGCCGCAAAAATCACGGTACATTCTCGATATTCGCCACCAGGAGCCAGGTTACGGGTTTCGGCAGCTGTCAGATCAGAATAGGCATCTTCCGAAACGTAGTCTTTGAGCATGTTGCGCTGCTGCAGGCCGGTGACCAGACCGGCGAAACTTTTGTTGAGTTCCTCAAGTTCATCACCGGTAGAAAGCTCAAGTGGCCATGAATCGCCGCCACGCGCTATGTGCTCGGCACAGCCGGCCAGAGCGATTACCGGTGCAACAAATATCAGGTCAAGAAGTTTACCGGCAAGAAACAGCAGGAGAAACAGATACAGCAAACTTCCGAGACCGATCAGCAGACTCGAGTTCATCGCGGAAATTACCTGTCGGGGCCTGGCCATGGCAACTGCGATATGTGGCACGCCCTGGTTGAGCCGCGTGACGACAAGACTCTGGCCGCTACGGTCTGACAAAGCCATCGTTTCTGTGCGGTTGCGGGCGGCGGACTTTTTCATTGCCGCATCAGCGACAAAACCACTGCCACGCCATACCTGCTGTGAACCTGTTCTTTCTACCGGAAAGAAGGCATAGCTGATGTGGTAGCTGCCATAGTCTTCCTGATATGATGAAGCTGCAAACTCGCTCCTGGCAAGAAAATTCGCCAGCAGCGGCGCCGGTTCGAGCCTGGCAAACACCAGACCCAGCACAGCCAGACGACTCTGCACAGATTTGTCGATAACCTTGAAGTTAGCCAGCCAGACCGGGTAATCAGACAGATTGAGGTTATAAAACGAACCGTTTGAGATCATCGCTTTTCCGATCAGGGCAACCTTGATTTCATCGCCGAGAACCTTCAAGATGTCCTGTCGGGTTCGCTCTAATGGCTCGGTTTCAAGCAGCAGGTCAAGAGCGCGCTTGGGAAAAAAGTTTTCAATCGCAGAACTGCTGTCGTTCGTCTCATAGCGCGAGAGTCTGTCGGCAAATTCTTTGAGCACAATGCCATCGGTTCTCTGTAAAAAAATACGGGACAGAGGAACCCGTTCGCCAATGTCGGCAAAAACGCGCTGAACAGCTGTGTCATCACGATAATTGCTTTTATCGATACGTTGCAGCGCCATGGCAATCGAACCTTCAACCTCGGCAAAGCTCTGGTCGAGTTCGTTGTTAAAAAGCGCCAGACGGGCATTTACATGCTGCAGAAGGTTTATCCTGCCCAGAAATTTGTCATATTGCAGATGCAGGTAGAATCCGACGGCGAAAAATAGAAACGGAAACAGCGCAGACAGGGCGGTGGTGGCCATGATTCTGCTTTTGAAGCTGCCGGTCAACTCGATACCGAACAAAGCCGATCTCAGACAGTAAAGCCCTGAAAAGCACAGCAACAAAGCTGCGATAACAACAAAACCACGGCGGACGCCGGCAAGATTGTGCTGCATGCTTGTCAGAGGCAGGTGATATTGCAAAAACGGCACGTCACGCCTGGAATTTTCCTTCAGAGCAATGCCGCCGCCGTGCGTTACATGCCTGATGAAACGCTGATCAGCCGGTGCTGTTATCAAAAGTCGATCGTGCAGTCGCCTGACGCCACTGTTCATGACTTCTGGAGACAACTCGTTCTTTACCACATCGATTTCGCGGTCAACGATACGGCAAAGCGGAAATTGCCGCTGCAAAGCGCGCAACATGTATTTTACCGAAAAATCCTGCCCTCTGAGAACTATCAGACAGCCGGCCGGGCCGCTGACAGCATCGCTGAACTCAATATAGACAAAATAAAGCTCGCCACCATGCAGAACCGAAAAGTTCTTGACCGCACGATCGGCCTTGAGCGTTACCGGCGCGATGCATCTGAACAATTGCTGCATGGAAAGAGCGAGTCGACGGCTCTCAGTCATGCGTGAATGACTTTGCTGAATTTCTTCGTCAGGGTTGCGCACCTGGCGATAAAGAAACTGAACCGAACGCTTCAAAAGCGCCGCCGGTGGCAGAACGACCTCCGAAGTTGCCGCCTGACGGCCAGATACCGAAACAACACGCTGACAATCGCGGTCAAAAAACAGGCTCAAAATGCTTTCGCCGCCAATCTGTCTGTCGATACGCTGCTTCAGCTCAGCCAGATCGGTCTGGCTGAGACTTGCGGCCGACATTTTTCCTATTGCCGGCATGCGGGCAGTCAGAAAGTTTTCGACAACCATAGCATCTCTGAACAGCTCCAGCTGATTGTAAGCTTCGGCCAGCTTCCCGGCCTCTGCATAACCGGCATATTCATCAAGAAAATTATGCAGCGCCCATACCGACATCACTATCGGCAAAACCACCAGCAGCAGCCAGGCCAGCATGATCCGACCTGCCGGAATCGCGACTTTTTCTCTGATCAGGGCTGTAGTGGTATCAGACATCGCGCAACTCCACGGCAGCTGAATTGAAATTACGCACAAGCATCGGTTGCCCGGCCTCCTGGCTTGCGTAAATGCTTATCAGAATTCGGCTTTCAGTATTGACCGTCTGGGCTTCGAGGGCGGCTGCCTGCTCGATAACCCTGCCGATAACCGTAAAATCCTTGCGACCGGTTTCGCTGCCGATACTGCCAGACACGACCAGGCCACAATCTATGCCAACGCCATTTTCGATAGTGAACAGACCCTGCTCACGACGCGCGGCATTCAAACCGGCGAGATTGCGTCGCATCTGCATGGCTGCCCGACAGGCGCGCAAAACATAGTTGTCAAAAGCCGGATCCTCATAAAAGACGGCCTGCACCGCATCACCTATGTATTTGTCGATAACGCCGCCATGAGCTGTGATAGCTTCTTCCATGCTGGTAAAATACGAATTGAGCATATCGACGACTTCTGCCGGAGAATACTTTTCGCCGATCGCCGTGAAGCTTCTGATGTCAGAAGCAAGC
>Ga0116144_10000509_pt1 | contig 51671 bp, 40 predicted proteins | sample AD_UKC035_MetaG_FD_89746 | JGI IMG/M metagenome (GOLD analysis project Ga0116144, IMG submission 89746) | Active sludge microbial communities of municipal wastewater-treating anaerobic digesters from USA - AD_UKC035_MetaG | ecosystem: Engineered > Bioreactor > Anaerobic > Digestate | place: USA...
AAGTTCTTTTATATATTTTTTCTGTTTTTTTTTAATTCATTTTTTTTTTTGTTTTTTGGTTATTTTTTATTTTTTTTTTTTTTTTTTTTTTTTTTTTTTTTTTTTTTTTTTTTTTTTTTTTTCAGCAAACCCTTTTTTTATATGTTTTTCTGAATTATAACAAGTAGCAATATGATGAACCGTGATTATCCGTGAAAACACTTTTTTACACGGTTTACCACGGGTCGTAGATCAGAGCCTCTCTTTGGACAATAGCCGCGACAGCAGAAATTAAGTGGTGCAAATCGCGTATGAATGTTAGATATTTTTTTACCTCAGCAGCTGTGCAAACCGCGATAGCCCAATGGTTAATTTACTTCGATTTTTTATATTTTTTGAAGTTTATTTCTTGCATTCATCTCCTGAATTCTATAAGTATTGTGAGGTGAAAGGGTAATTGACGGCTATTCTAAATTTAACAGCTTAAATCACCATGCTTCGCCAACGTAGGCGAAAAGTAATTATTGCTTATGAACCTAAAGCTCTTTAAGTTTGCTTCGACATTAGAAAATCGCGTTATCTTCTCGTAACCGAAAACTGAGAAATTTCAAACAGACGAGAATAAGATTAACGCTCACGGTAAGGCGTGGGCGCAGCTTATTCGTCTGTGGGTATCTCAGTACCTCGGTTACGATAGGTTGTTGTCCCACGCTGATTTTTTATACCAACAGCTCGGCAGGGGCAGCTCAGCGCAAACTTATATATTATGAAGGTGATTAAACTTTTACTTTTTGCTTTATTGATTATGCCTTATGCAGGTTGTCAAAAGGGGGAAAAGGGTGATCCTGGTCCAGCCGGATCGAATGGTGCTAATGGCACAGATGGTGTTGATGGTAATGCCAATGTTATTGGTACAAATACAGTAATTGTTTCAAACTGGAATATGACTGGTAGTTTTTATACCGCTGAGATTACTGCATCAGGAATTACTCAGGACATTGTAAATACCGGACTTGTGAGTGTGTTTATCAAATATGGTAGTTATTGGTATAGCCTTCCGGATATAAATGGTAAAAACTCCACCTCCTATGGCTTTAGTGTTGGCAAAGTCGAGCTGTTCAATCAGAATTCAGATTATTCTGTTCCTGTTTATCCTGGATCGCTTACTTTCAGGATTGTCATCATTTCAAGTACGCGGATAAGGGCTAATCCGGGAACGGATTGGAACGATTATAATGAGATTAGTTCGGTGTTCAATTTTTCAGAATAATTTATTAGGGAGCCTGATAGCCTTACCGGGCTCCTTTTTTTAAACTTATTAACTTTTTGATCTTTCAATTTCAATTCTGATAAAGTTGCATTCTATTGCCTACCTTTAGTTCTGCATTGATTGGGATCTGTGACAAAAGGATTAAGTGAAAACTGCTGCATTGCATTTTGAAAATTTCTGACAACCACCAAAGCAAATTTTAAAATTCGTTCAAACAGCAAGTAACTAAAGCTCTGCATTGAAGCTAAATTTCTCTAGATTATCTACAATTAGAACATTTTAGTTTCCTATATTCGCCAATATTTGTCAAGACACAAAATTTATAATAATGGGAACACAGTTTGGTGAACGGATAAGGGAATTACGGACGAACAACAACCTACTTTTACGGCAGGTTGCCGCTATGCTGGATGTAGATGCCTCCATACTCAGTAAAATAGAATTGGGCGAACGCAAGGCGAAAAAGGAGCAGGTACTACAGTTGGCCAAGATTTACAAAACAGGTGCAGGTGAACTTCTTACCCTTTGGCTTTCCGATCAATTATATGATGTCGCAAAAGATGAAGATGTGGGGTTAAAAGCCATTCGCATGACAGAAGAAAAAATCAAACTCGAAAAGCCAAAAGGAAAATGACAGAAATACTATTAATAATCCTCTGCATACTGGTTGTAGCCGCTATTATACTGATAATAGTATTCCGGCCTAAGCAATCGAATGAAACTCAGCTTTTGCAAAATAAAATTGCAGAGTTACAAGGAAGTCTTACAAAAATAGAAACCAGTTTGAAGGAAGATTTCCGAACAAACAGGGAAGAAAACTCTGCCATTGCAAAAGATAACAGAACCGAACTCAACAATACCCTGAAAGAATTTAAAGGTGAATTAACGGAAACACTAAAAACCATTACGGAGCAGAATCAAAAAGCCTTAGAGAAATTAAACACAACCCTTGAAGAAAAAATCACCGCCCTGATTGACAAAACGGAATCTAACCATAAAACCAACAGGGAAGAACTAACTAAAAACATAAAGGAGTTTTCAGATGCCAATGTGCTGCAACTTGATAAAATAAATAACCAGGTTCAGGAAAAATTGAAAACATTGACCGAGCAAGCCCAAAAGGACAATAAACAGATGCGTGAGGAAATGGAGAAAGCCATTAAAGGTTTTCAGGAGGCTTTCGATAAAAATGTAAAGTCATTCAACGATATACAAAAAGAGAAATTCGGGCTATTGGAAACCAAGCAAAACGAACTGGTAAAAAGTACCGAAACTAAACTCGATATTATCAAAACAACTGTTGAAGAAAAACTGGAAAAAACCCTTAGTGAACGTTTAGGACAAAGTTTTGAAACAGTGGGCAAGCAGTTGATTGAAGTTCAGAAAGGATTGGGCGAAATGCAAACACTGGCACAGGACGTTGGCGGTTTAAAGAAAGTATTGAGCAATGTAAAAATGCGGGGAGGTTTTGGCGAAGTTCAATTAGAAATGCTGTTAGAGCAAATTTTGGCACCGGAACAATACCAGGCAAACGTAAAAACAAAAGCAGGCAGTCATGATACGGTAGAGTTTGCAATTAAACTTCCTGGACGTGATGATAATAACGGGCAGGTATGGTTGCCGGTGGATGCCAAGTTTCCAAAAGACGTTTACGAGCAGTTACAGACAGCCTATGATGTGGGAGACATTACTCAAATAGAGTTGGCTCAAAAAAGCATGGATCTCACCATCAAAAAAATGGCGAAGGACATTTGTGAGAAATACATTGATCCCCCTAACACCACAGATTTTGCCATCATGTTCCTGCCCTTTGAAGGTATTTATGCAGAGGTAGTCCGTAAGGCAAGTTTACTCGAAGATTTACAACGCAACTACAAAGTAATTGTAACAGGCCCTACCACATTGGCAGCCATCCTAAACAGTCTGCAAATGGGCTTTAAAACACTCGCTATTCAAAAACGCAGCAGTGAAGTATGGCAGGTACTCGGTGCGGTCAAGAAAGAGTTTGAATCTTTTGGAGGAATGTTGTCCAAGGCTCAAAACAACATACAAACCGGGCTTAACCAGTTGGATGATGTGATGGGCAAACGAACAAGAGCAATACAGCGAAAATTGAGAGGTGTTGAGGCATTGAGTGAAGCCGACACAAAATTGATTTTACCCTTAACAGAAGCTGAATCATTGGATGCAGACGCATTGGATGATGAAGCTGAGAACTAAAAATAAAAAATGACAATGAACGGAGAATCATTAGACATACTGCAAGATAATATTGAAAAGCTCAAACAGCTTTTCCCGGATATTTTTTCGGAAGGTAAAATTGATATGGAAAAATTCAATGCCGCTTTCAGCGACAACATCAATTTTTCCAATGAAAGATATGTGCTAAACTGGGCAGGAAAGTCAGATGCTTTCAAAGTACTGCAAATACCTACCACTGCCACTTTAAAACCTGTACCGGAGGAATCTGTAAATTTTGATACTACGCAAAACATATTTATTGAAGGGGAGAACCTTGAAGTGCTGAAAGTCTTGCAGAAAGCATACTACAATAAAGTAAAGTGCATCATCATTGACCCTCCGTACAATACCGGTAGCGATAGTTTCATTTATCCGGACAGCTTTAAGGAGAATAAAGCAGATTATGAAAAAAGGATTGGTGACAAAGACGAAGAAGGCTACCTGATGAAAGAAGGCTTGTTTCGGAAGAACAGCAAAGACAGTGGTCACTTTCATAGTAACTGGTTAAGCATGATGTACCCCCGTTTATTTTTGGCAAAGAACCTGTTGCGGGATGATGGAGTTATTTTCGTACATATAGACGATAATGAAGTACATAATCTGAGAGTGATTATGAATGAAATTTTTGGGGAGGAAAATTTTATTGCGTCTTTTCTTTGGGAAAAAAGAACAAACAGAGAAAACCGCAAAGTTGTTTCTGTACGACACGATTATATATTATGCTATTCAAAGCTAAAAATGGATAGTGGGAGACCTATTAGCCAAACTCCCATGACCGAGAAAGCTTTGGCAAACTATAAAAATCCTGATAATGATCCGCGAGGATTATGGAAATCAGACCCTGCCACAGCACAATCAGGGCATGGTACTGAATCTCAGTTTTATGAACTAATAGCACCAAACGGGACAATTCATCAACTTGAAAGTGGAAGGTGTTGGCTTTATACAAAACCTGTTATGGAGGAAGCTATTAAGGATAATAGAATTTGGTTTGGCAAGGATGGGAATGGAGTTCCACGAGTTAAAACATATTTGGATGCAAAAGAAAGAGGATTAACACCTGAGACAATGCTGTTTGCGAGAGATGTAGGAACTACTGAATCTGCCAAAAATCATATTAAAGAGTTATTTGATGGGATCGCTGTGTTTGAAACACCTAAATCAGTTGGCTTAATAAACTCACTTTTACAAATGGGCGCAGGTGATGGCATTGTACTTGACTTCTTTGCCGGCTCTGGCTCCACTGCCCAAGCCTTATTAGAACTCAATAAAGAAGACGGAGGCAATAGAAAATTCATACTAGTGCAACTCCCAGAATTGTGTGATGAAGCCAGCGAGGCATATAAAGCAGGCTACAAAACAATTGCGGAAATAAGTAAAGAGAGAATTCGCAGGGTCATCAAAAAAATTGCAACCGAACAAACCGAGGAAGAAAAGAAAAAATCGGAGCAAATCAATTTTGGTGATAACGGTAAAAGCATGGCACTTGACTTAGGTTTCAAATCCTTCAAACTTTCTTCTTCCAACTTTAAAATATGGAGAGGCAATGAAATTAACGGGGATAACCTTGTAGAGCAATTGGACGCTTTCACTAATCCGGTTAGCGAAAACAGCAAGGAGCAAAACATGCTGTATGAACTCATGGTAAAGGCAGGTTACCAGCTTTCCGACAAGGTTGAAGCAAAAAACAAGTTTTACTCAATCAATGATGGCGAACTCATGATTGGCATCACCGAAATGAGTAAAAAAATCATTGATGAAATGATAGCCGCCAAACCTAAAAAAGTAATAACCCTTGACAATCTTTTCACCGGCAACGACCAACTCAAAACAAATACGGTATTGCAGATGAAGGATGCGGGGATTGATTTTAAAACGATTTGAGGCATGTATATATCTAAAATTAAAGTTGAAGGATTTAGAAATTTCAAAAACACAGAAGTGCTGTTTGATGAAGGCATCAATGTTATCATTGGTCACAACAATGCTGGTAAAACTAATTTATTAAAAGCTCTTTCTCTTGTAATTGATTCAACCGGAGGCTCCAAAAGACTTGATGTTGATGATTTTCACAAACAGATTGAGTTATCAGAAATTAAACAAAATCCCCCTTCAATTAGAATTTCACTTTTTATATCTGAAAGTACAGATGAAAATTTGCATAGTGATGATTTAGTTACAATTTCAAATTGGATCACAAAACTGGACAAGCCGTATGAGGCAAGATTAACGTATGAGTTTTTTTTGCCTGAAACGGAAAAGGGAGATTATGTGAAGGCGATTGATGAGGTAAAAGAAGTAGAAACTGCATGGAAAATTATTAAACGTGATTTTGTTAGAAAGTATGTCTATAAAATATTTGGTGGTGACCCTAAATTTCAAAATCAAGCTGAGGCAGAAAACCTGCAAAAATTCGATTTTCAATTTCTTAATGCAATTCGAGATGTCGAACGTGATATGTTCACAGGTAAAAGCACATTGCTCCGGGATGTTTTGCAGTTTTTCATGGACTACGAAATAAAAAAGGATACAAAGCGAACTAAACAAGAACAGACTGATGAAATAAAAAAGAGACAGGTTGCATTTGAAACTAAGACTAAGCCGGTTATTGATGAGCTTTTAGGGAGAGTAAAGGAGGGGCAAAAAGAAATTCTTGATTATGCAACAAAGACGGGAGCATCATTTAATCAGGCAAATCCAAATTTTGAAGGTAATGTTACAGAAACAGAATTACTATCTGCACTAAAACTAATTATCGAACATAAAACTGGAATTAAAGTTCCTGCAACTCATAACGGATTGGGGTATAATAATCTAATTTTTATGTCTTTGCTTTTAGCGAAAATGCAGGCAAATGCTGATGGTAATTATTATGGAAGCAATGCAAAAGTTTATCCAATCCTCGCAATTGAAGAACCAGAAGCTCATTTGCATCCTTCAATGCAATATAAATTCCTTAAGTTTTTAAAGGAGAATAATAAGAAAAAAGTTAGACAGGTTTTTGTTACAACGCATTCTACGCATATTACATCAGCAGTTTCTTTGGATGATATCATTTGTTTGCACGGCGAGGATAATAAGATAAACATAGGGTATCCGGGTAAAGTGTTTAGTAATGACGAAGATGGTAAATCGTCCAAAGCATATATTGAACGGTTTTTGGATGCAACACGATCCAATATTTTGTTTGCTCAAAAAATAATACTTGTGGAAGGTTTAGCCGAACAACTTTTAATGAAAACACTGGCGCGACATGTAAATGTAGATAAACAATTGGAAGATTTCCATGTTGAAGTTTCGAATGTTGGGGGCAGATATTTTGAGCACTTTCTTAAGTTGTTTGATAGTAATAAATCAAATACAATTCATAAAAAGATCGCATGTATTACAGATCGGGATCCGGAACGAAAGGAAAAGTCTGGAAAGAGTTTCGAAAAGTGTTACCCATTTGAATACAATGCCGATTTTGTGAATTATGAATATAAGGATAATGCAAGTGAAAAGATAAATTTATATGCGGCACATCCTAATATCAGATTTTTCAGCCAAGAGGAGACGAAAGGAAAAACTCTCGAATATCAAATAGCCTTTGAAAATCCACTATTGAAAAATTTAATAAATGACTCTATTAAAAACAAAGACGAGCTTGAAGCATTAGTTGCAGAATATAAACGAGGAGATTCTACCCTTGCCGATTTCAAGTTACGGGATAGCGAAGAAAACAAAAGGATAATAAGTGGGGTTAGTTCTGCCCCTTCTTCATTTAGTGATGAAGACAAGAAAAAATCAATCATTGCCTCAAGATATCTTAACTCTGTTGGAAAGGGTGAAAATGCCTTAGAGCTTTCAGTTGAATTAGAAAAGGATTTTGACTCAGGTTCACCAAAATTCATTGTACCCGAGTATTTAAAAGATGCATTAGAATGGCTTTTGAAATAAAGAACATATCTTCTGACACTAAAATTGATTCTATTGAAGAACATTTTAAGGTAACTGCCGGACCTGGTGCCGGTAAAACCCGTTGGCTGATTAGTCATATAAGACACGTATTACAGAATTCTGTTAGGCTTGGGAATACCCGAAAAATTGCATGTATTACATATACCAATGTCGCGGCAGAAACTATTTTGGAAAGACTTGGAGTTGAAGTTGATCGTGTTGAAGTGTCAACAATTCACAGCTTTTTGTATAAAAATTTGGTAAAACCATTCGCTTTTTTAATTCCCTCTGAACATGAATTAGATATAACGAAATTAGATGGTCATGATGATGTGCCTGTTTACAAGGGACTATTGTATGAATGGAAAACCAAAACCAGTCAAGCTTATATTACGGATGACAATAAAATCATCAAAGCGCTTTCTGATTTAGCTTGGCAATTTGATACCACTAACAATTTAATTTTACGACCAAAGAAACCATATCTTGGTAAAATAAGCAGTAGCCTTTCAATTAGAAAGGATTCTTATTTCGTATATAAGAAGATGTGCTGGAACAAAGGACTGGTAGATCATGACGATATTTTGTTTTTTAGTTTGGATTTAATCACACGTTTTCCCAGACTGCTTGATATTGTACGAGCCAAATTTCCTTACTTTTTCCTTGATGAATTTCAAGACACAAATCCTATTCAGACAGCCATTATAACCAAAATCGCGGAAAATGAAACTATCATTGGAGTTGTCGGTGATAAAGCGCAATCTATTTATGGCTTTCAGGGGGCAAAACCAGAACAGTTTAATAATTTTAGTTTGCCCGGTATTCAAGTTTATTCTATTTCAGATAATCATAGGTGTTCAAATAAAATTGCGGTTTTACTAAATCAAGTAAGGTCAGATATTTCACAGGTTGCAAAAAGGAATGTTGAGGGTATTTCACCAACGATCTTAGTAGGTGAAAAAACGTGGGCAATGAATAAATCTTTTGAAGTAACTAGGGGAGAAGTTTATTCTCTTTCCAGAAGTAACATTACGTCAAATTTGTTGAGAGAAGGAGTTGGTTTATTTGTTGCTAAAGCTAACTTGTTAGATGAAATAAGAGAAAATGATAGCAATACAGAAAGAGCTAATATTCTTATTGCTTGTATTACAGCAACGGAACTTGGTCGTCAATCGAGATATAAGGAGGCACTAAAGTCCCTATCGAAAGAAATTAAGCGAGCAGTACAAAAGGAAGAAATTCCTAAGCAAGCACTTTTAATTTTAAAATTTCTACTTGAAAAACATTCTACATTTAAGCCAAAGAATTTAATGGATTTTTACACGATTATTGCGGGTGTATTTCCAAAAAAAATTTCAGGATTTAGAGCTGGTTCCGCAAAAACGTTTTATGAAAAGAATATTTATGAAATCGTTGCACTTTCCGTAAACATTAAGGAAGACACAAGTTTACATCGTACTATACATAAAGCAAAGGGAGCAGAATTTAAGCATGTAATGGTGGTGCTGGAAAAGAATGATAAAGGAAATTTTGAGGAACAAAATGAACTTGGTTTTATACTCAATTCTAATCTTGACGAAGATGAAGAACATAGAGTGAGATATGTTGGTATTAGTAGAGCAAAAGATTCTTTGTTTATCAATGTTCCAAGCTTAACTGATGAAGCAAAAAATAAATTGGCCAAGAAAGGGTTTGATTTTTTATTTGAAAAAGAGATGCAGGCACAAAAAGCAATATAAAACAAATAGAGTATTGGAAATTATAGTACAGCAGGAATGAAACTACACTTCGATAGCAACCAGGATTATCAGATAGATGCTATAAAATCTATCACAGACATATTTGAAGGACAGCCTTTGAGCAGTGGAGATTTTGAGTTTTCAATGACCTCATCCGGTACGTTGCTTTCTGAAAATGGTTTTGGTAACAGGCTTGCCTTAACTGAAGAACAAATTTGGGAAAACATAAAGACCATTCAGCAACGCAATGAAATAAAGGATATAAAAGAAGAACTACAAGGGATGAATTTCTCTGTAGAAATGGAAACAGGAACCGGTAAAACGTATGTGTACCTAAGAACTATTTACGAATTGCAAAAACTCTATGGCTTTAAAAAGTTTGTAATTGTTGTTCCTTCGGTTGCCATCCGGGAAGGTGTTTTAAAGAATCTGCAAATTACACACGAGCATTTCCAGTCCCTTTATGACAAAGCATCTATCAGCTTTGACGTGTACGACAGTAAGAAAGTATCCAACCTAAGGGGATTTGCTTCCAGTAATGCCATCCAGGTGTTGGTTATCAATATAGATTCTTTTGCGAAAGATGAAAACATTATCAACAAACCAAACGATAAACTAACTGGCAAAAAACCCATTGAATTTATTCAAAGCTGCAATCCGATTGTAATAGTGGATGAGCCGCAGAATATGGAGACCGAAATCAGGAAAAAGGCAATTGAAAAATTGAACCCGTTATGTACACTTCGGTATTCAGCTACCCATACCTACCTATACAACCTCATGTATTCCCTGAACCCTGTAAAGGCGTATGACCTTGGACTGGTTAAACAAATAGAGGTGGATTCTGTAGTGAGTGAAAACGATTTTAATTCGACCTTCATTCAACTGGAAGCAATAACCCGCTCAGGCAATAACATAAAGGCCAAAGTAAAAATTGACGTGAACTCCCCGCAGGGCAATAAACGAAAATCAGTACAGGTAAGCCGTAATAAACTTGACCTGTTTGCATTGTCAGGTGAAAATCCGAAATATGACGGACTGAAAGTATATGAAATTGATTATGGTAACGAACAGATAGAACTGACCAACGGGGTTGTTCTGAAAGTTGGAGAATCGCAGGGAGGTATGAATGATGAGGTAATGAAATTCATGATACGTAAAACCGTTGAAGAACACCTGAAAAAAGAAAAAGCGTATAAAGAAAAAGGCATAAAGGTGCTTTCATTGTTCTTTATTGATAAAGTAAAAAACTACCGTGAATATGATACAAACGGCAATCCTTTAAAAGGAAAATTTGCCCAATGGTTTGAGGAAATATACAAGCACGAAATAGCCAAACCTGTTTTCAAAGACTTGATGCCCTATTCTGAAGAAGAAGTTCACAATGGATATTTTTCACAGGATAACAAAGGGAGGATTAAAGACACAGGAGGGGAAACACAGGCGGATGATGATACCTACAAACTCATCATGCACGATAAAGAAAAACTTCTTGAAATAAATACTCCTCTGCGATTTATATTCAGTCACTCAGCACTTCGTGAAGGTTGGGATAACCCAAATGTATTCCAGATATGTACTCTGAACGAAACGAAATCTGAGATTAAGAAACGTCAGGAAATAGGTAGAGGTTTGAGGCTTTCTGTAAATCAGTCCGGCCAACGGATTTTTGACCGGAACATTAATAAGCTAACTGTAGTTGCAAACGAGCGGTATGAAGATTTTGCCCGGGCATTGCAGCAGGAAATTGAACAGGATTGTGGAGTGGATTTTTCAGGGCGTGTCAAAGACAAAGGGAAAAGAGAAAAAGTAAACCTGCGTAAAGGTTTTGAAGCAGATGCGAAATTCCTTGAAATATGGAACAAGATAAAGTTTCATACCCGTTACAGTGTAGAATTCAAAACAGATGAACTTGTTAACATTGCCGCAAAAGCAGTTAGGGAAATGCCGGAAACGAAAAAACCAAACATCACATCAACAAAGAAAAAAGTAGTAATAACAGATGAAGGCGTTGACGGACAATTGGTAAGTGATAGCGGAGACGACTGCGATGGTTTTCAGTTTGAAATACCGGATATGCTGGCATACATACAGGGTAAAACAGAACTTACCCGTAGTACCATTCTTGAAGTACTTAAAAAATCAGGACGGATAAACGAGTTATTACTCAACCCACAATTATTCATGGATAATGCCGTAGGCTCTATAAAATCGGTATTGTACGAATTAATGATTGATGGGATTAAGTATGAAAAAATCGGCAGCAAAGTGTATGAAATGACTTTGTTTGAAGACAATGAACTGGAAATATACCTTGACCAGTTCACCCATACAGTAACTACCCCTGATAAAACTATTTATGAAAATTACATTCCGCTTGATTCAAAGGTAGAAAGTGATTTTGCCAAAGACTGTGAGAGCAGTGAGAACATTGAGTTTTATTTCAAACTTCCCTTCTGGTTCAAAATTGATACACCAATTGGCAGCTATAACCCCGATTGGGCACTTGTATTCAAGGGTGAAAAGAAAATATACTTTGTGGCAGAAACCAAAGGAGAAGGACAGGAATTGAGAGGGTCAGAAAAAATGAAAATCAAGTGTGGTACTGAACACTTCAAAAAGTTTGAAGATGTAGTGTATAAACGTATTTCCAAAGTCAGTGAATTAAATTCTTAAAGTAATGAGTAAAGAGCTTACACCACAAGAAAATAACGAAAGCGACATCATTTTTTACACCACTGACGGTGCGGTGCATATAGAGGTCTTTTTCAAAACGAAACCTTTTGACTCACCCAGAAAAGGGTGGCCGAACTTTTTGGTGTAGTTGTGCTAGCTATAAGCTAAACATCTTGCAAATATCTTTGAATCAGGCGAATTAATACTGGAGTCAACTGTTTCCATTTTGGAATTAGTTCAGAAAGTAGGCTGCCGGAACGTAACCCGGAAAATGGAGTTTTTCAACTTAAACGCAATTATAGCGGTAGGTTACAGAGTAAACAGCCGGCAGGCATCGCAATTCAGTATATGGGCAACCAAAACCCTCCGGGAGTTCATTTCATTATAAAAGGCTTAGTATCGGACCATAAACGCTTGAAACGAGGGCAACGCTTCGGGAAAGACTACTTTGATGAATTATTAGAACGTATCAGGGAGATACGAGCTAGTGAAAGGCGTTTTTACCTTAAAAATAACCCACATATACGAGCAATGCAGCATTGATTATAATAAATAGGCAAAGATTTGAAAGTCTATTTATCTTTTTAATAAGGTGTCCAAATATATGCCATAAACCTGTTTCTATGCATGAATTTATTTTCCATTTCAATTGTTTTTATGCCAAAGTTTCATTTTAATGGCTGTTTCCAAGCCACGCCGGTTAAGGAGATGGGTATTAAAAAGAGGCCGTAACGTTCAGGTCGGATTGAAAGATAAATGATAACTCACATAGAATTGATCAATTAACGGATTCGTTGTCAAGTTCCTTTCTGTGGTGTTAAGGATGTGCCATTATCTTCGTTTCTAAAGACTGGTGACCGTCTGCGCAGGATGTTCCAGCTGCCAATGTTAAGATGGAGTGAAAATCCTTCGCAGAGCATGAAATATTAATAATAACTATACTCTGTTTCAAATTCTTCCTTGATCTTATAGCTTAATAAATTTTAGTGAGTAGAAATTGTTTCTTGCTTTTACGGTGATGAAATACAATCCTTTGTTAAAAGCAGAAATATCAATTGTGTTTTTATTTGCAGCGGATAAAACTGTTTCACCAATAGTGTTGAAAATTTCGATCTCTGAGCTGTAAGGTTCGCTTAGAAAATTCAAAGTAATAAATTCAGATGCCGGATTAGGGAATATGTGCAACAGTTGATTTCCTTGTGTAATTTGTGTTGACGACGTTACTGATGTATTTTGTATGCGAACGATTTCTGCAATAGAAGGAATATCATCAACCATTACAAACAACATATAAATACCAGGTGGCAATGTAATGGAATCAGAGGGTAATATTGCAGTGATGTGACTGCCGGTTTGGCTATAGTTGAGAGAAATGTAGCGGTTATTCCCACTATTCATAAAATGTGTCACAACTGCATTTGACATTAATAGTACTTCAGTGATTGAATCTGTTTTAAGAAAGTCAAAATCAATGTTTGCTCCTCTTCCAAAAGATGTTTGGGTGAGGTTTATTATTTCAGGCCGAACACCTCTGAATAAATATGGCGGATTGAATGCTTCAATAACACTAAAAGGCGGATCGTTACCGGGTCGACCTTCTCCTCCAACGGCAATTATTCTTCCATCAGGAACTAGAATGGCGTTGCAATGATATTCTCGTTTGTAATTTAAGCGATTTAATCTTCTCCATGAATCTGTAGAAGGATCATACATATCGCACAAATTCATATATCCCCATTGATTTGTTGAAGTGGTATCTGCAGGATTTTCCTTTTCTCCTCCGATGACCAGGATATTTTTATCAGGGAGCAAAACTGTTTTTGCTCTCGAGCGTATTGGTAAAATGCTGCTTCCTAGAGCCCAGGTGCCGGAAATGGGATTATAGCGTTCCACAAAAGTCCCGTAAATCCCCGGTGTAAAAGATTTATAACCGATTGCGATTACTTCACCATCGGGCATCAATACTATTTCACAGTCACTATGGTCACCATTTGGCAAACGGGGTGATTGAACAAAATCACCTGTCAAATCCCATTGGTTAGTAACTGGGTCAAAGACTTGCGGAGGTCGATGTGTCATTAAAACCTTGCCGTCGTATAAAAGGACAATCGGAGAAACTTCATTCCCAATTGCCATTGTATCAGTTAAGACACTGGTACCTGTGGCAAGGTCGTAAACTTCTGATGTGTTTGTGCGGATCGGATTATTAAGACCACCACCTCCGGCAATTAAAATTCTGCTGTCGGGTAGTTGGATCACCGAAGGATACCAGCGCCAATCGAGCATGTCGGGTTGAAATTGCCAAGTATTGCTTGATGGATCGAATGATTTAACCTTTTGGGAACCCGGACCATATGTTGGAACCAATGCACCCCCGATGAACCAAATTTTTCCATCTTCCGTTTGAATAGGACCCACACATCCCTGCACATTTGCACTACCGCTTGTGCCAATGGTGTCATTTAATATAGGGTCGAAATAAAAAGGATCTCTGGTGTCATGACAATAAAATATTTTTCCGTCAGGCATTAATATACCTAGGTTGGTTCCACCTAATGGCTCAGGAGACTGTATTATAATATTCCAGATCCCTTGTTCGGTTTCAGTATAGAGTGTGGTATTAAGGGTAAAGTTTGCAGAAACTGAAATTGATTGTTCAATATATTCCTTATTTAATTTTTCGATACCAAGAAAATAATTTCCAGAAGGAACATTTGAAAATAGATATACTCCTGCTGCATCGGTTCTTTCTTCCTGAAAATATGTTTGTGATGAATCAAATAGCGTAATACGAGCTTCGGGAACCGGAATTCCAATGGTATCTGAAATCTGACCGGATACTGTAAATTGAGCTTTACAAATCGCAAGAGCTAGTATCATTGCTGTCGAAAGGAGGCTGAATTTAATCATTGCTCATTTGTTTTCATTATAATGCAATTCTATATACTGATAAATGTACGAATAAAGTGTGGTGTCCGCTGAGTAAAATGTCCCAAAGATGCGCCATCTGCCTTTGCTGCAAGGGATTTGCGATCACTACTGTTCGGAACCTAAGGATCAAAATCATCTTAAATTTACTTTGTCCCCCTCCACACAACAATGTGATTTGGGCAATAACTCTTTTTGTTCAACTCTAAAGCAAATCTCAGTTTAGCAATCTTATAGATTGTTATTTTATTCAGCCTCCTATATCGAGAATATCGTAGCGCCTTTTAATCATTTTATTTAATTCATTTCTCCGGTTTTTCGGCCTTGCAAACAGGCAGCGATTATTCATATGAATGAAAGAATTCCCATTCCGAAATAAAGGTTTTTTTTGAGATATCTCCCTCATTTTTTTAATCATTGTAAACTTCTTTCCAATGATCTTCAGTAGAAAATGTATGGATTTAGTGAAAAATTTATATTTATTGGTAAGTGGAAATTCCGGTTCCACATATCACATTTTTTCGAATCAACATGACTAGCATTTAGTATCGAAAGAATGTAAGTACTTTATCACATTTTGTCTAAAATTCAAATTTTAGGGGAATAATTAGTGTTTATTGACTTCTGTTTTTCATCGAAACAGAGTGGATGGTAGATTAGGAATTTCCATTGAATTAAAAACAATTCTCCAATATTTAGCAGAAGGGCGACTATTATCTTACTTGCATTTTATAAACAAGTATTGCTTGTCAAATTGGAAAGTTGAAATCAAACGAAAAAGAATTTCCACTCGTTAAATATTCTGTATTTTATTTTTCAACAATTGAGCATTGAGTGCAACGATTATGGTACTCAAACTCATGAATGCAGCTCCTATAGCAGGGCCTAATACAAAGCCTGAACTATATAATACTCCGGCAGCTAATGGAATGGCAATGATATTATAGCCTGTTGCCCATACTAAGTTTTGAATCATTTTCTGATACGTTGCTCTTCCGAAGAGGATCAGGTTCAGGATGTCTTGGGGGTTGCTATTGACCAAAATGATATCAGCTGTCTCAGCTGCAACATCAGTACCGGAGCCTACAGCGATTCCAACATTTGCTTGAGCTAAGGCAGGTGCATCATTTACGCCATCACCGGTCATGGCGACGTATTCACCTTTGGATTGGAGGTCCTTTACGATCTCTACTTTTTGATGTGGTAATACTTCTGCATAATATCCATCCAGACCTAATTGATCGCTTACCGCTTTTGCAACTTGTTCATTGTCTCCTGTTGCCATCACTACTTTAATTTTTAGTTGCTTGAATTTATTTATTGCTTCAAAAGACTCTGGTCTTATTTCATCGGCTAAAGCAATGTAACCGCTCACTTTATTATCAATAATCACATACACGATGGTTTCAGCAGCGTTACTTTCTGCGCCTTGCGGAATTGACAGTTTTTTGTCTTTCAGGTATCCCGGACTTACAACTTTTACTTTCATTCCTTCAACGATAGCTTCTACACCCTTTCCGGTTATAGAATTGAATGCTTCATGTTTCGGAATTACTATTTTTAGTTCATGGACTTTTTTTAGGATTCCTACAGCAATTGGATGTTCTGAACTTTGTTCCAATGAACTTGCAATTCGCAGCATTTCGTTTTTGGTGATTTTATCAGAGCTTGTTTCATAGCGTGTCACTCCAAAGTCACCTTTCGTAAGCGTACCTGTTTTGTCAAAGAGAAGGGTGGTTATCTTCCTTGAATTCTCAAAAGCCGTTCTGTTGCGAATGAGTAATCCATTTTGGGCAGAAATGGCAGTGGAGATGGCAACAACCAATGGAATTGCAAGGCCTAAAGCATGAGGACAGGAAATTACCATAACAGTGACCATTCTTTCGAGGGCAAATACAAATTCAAAACCTAATGCAAGCCAAACGACTAAAGTTAAAAAACCAACAAACAAGGCGATGTATGTAAGCCATTTTGCTGCCCTGTCCGCTAAGTGTTGCGTTTTTGATTTGGCCTTTTGTGCTTCCTGTACAAGTGTAATTACTTTGTTGAGATAGCTGTCTTTCCCTGTATTTTGAACCTTTACTTTTAAAGAGCCATTTCCATTGATAGCACCTCCAATAACTTGTTGTCCTTCTCCTTTCTTCACCGGCTTTGATTCACCGGTAAGCATTGATTCATTCAGGTAACTTTCACCCTCTACGATGATTCCATCTGCGGGAACTTTTTCTCCGGGTTTTATTAATGTAATATCGCCTTTCTGCAAGTCTTCGAGTTTTACCTCAATGATGTGTTCGCCATGTACCTTATGAGCTTCAGCAGGCATCATGCTCACCAACAGTTCCAATGCTTTGGAGGCGCCAAGTACAGATTTCATTTCTATCCAGTGTCCCAGAAGCATAATGTCAACCAGAGTAACGAGTTCCCAGAAGAACATTTTACCCGGAAGTCCAAAAACGACTGCGCTGCTGTAGGCATATGCCACTGTGATGGCTACAGCAATCAGAGTCATCATTCCCGGCACACCTTTTTTGACTTCATCTATCAGGCCTTTTAAGAATGGCCAGCCTCCATAAATAAAAATGACAGAAGAAAGTGCGAAGAGTGTGAATAGACTACCATTAAAAACCAATTCGAAGCCAAAGAACTCCTGGATCATCGGCGAGAGAATCAAAACGGGAATTGTAAGAATAACTGAGACCCAGAATCTTTTTCGAAAATCGCTTATCATCATTCTGTGATGATCATGGCCCATGTTACCGTGGGCGGGGTTATCGTTACTCATCTTATGACTTGAGTGATCGTGTTGCCTACTCATTGCAGGAGTGTCCTTTGCTTTTGAATGATTTTGGTGCTGGTGATCCATTTTATTGTGGGTTTTGTAGATTTATAATAAAGTACTCTCCACTTTCCTCTGTGAATTGTTGCCTGATAATTCCTTTCTTAGGATTAATAATTTCTTCAATTGAAAAATTCAAAGTATTAACATTAACACCAAACATATAAGATTTGATCTGCACTTTGGAAGCAATGGTGTAGGTGATTCCTTCCGGATCGCTTTTGGTTATTTGTCTGTTGAATACTTTTATCTTGCTCTTTGTTCCTACTACTTCCAGCAAACCTCCTTCAATGGAAAGTGAGTAAGAATGATCGTCTATTTTTTCACCGACTTTCCATACAGTAGGATATATATGATCCCCGCTAGCAAGTTCAACCTGAACCGTTTTGTTGGAATTAGCGTCGGCAAATGGAAAGACGTTCATTAAAACTATGCCTTGAGATGGCTTGCAGATAAATGTTGTAGAGGAGCTGTCTTCCATTAGACCATTTTTATTATATTCATAGATATTGATTTCCAGTTGATATTTATTTTCGTATTTATTCACCTTGCCAACTTTAAAAAGTTGGGATGACATTAATTGACTGCTTTTGTTATAGCTCTTTTTAGTATAATTATTCCCGTCAATTTGGAATATGAACATTTGCTGATCTGTTTGAGCTCTTGCCTCAAAGGTTTTGATCAGGGAAGTCAAAACAACTAACATCAAGGGTATAAGTCTGGCTCTATTTAACATTCCATAGTTTCTTGTAGCCGAGAATTAACAAATCACTTATATCAATTTTATTGCTTTCGTGTTGTATTGTGTTGCATGTGATAATATTTCCAGCTCCTGATTTCAACAAATCCTCATAAGCGTTACCTGAAAAAACAGCATGCACACCGATACAAATTGGGGGTTTCATTTTCTTGTTATTTAAATGACCCACAGTTTCGATCATTGTTCTTGCTGTGGAAATGATATCATCAACCAGGACAGGAGTGTGGTGCCTGTATTCCTGAACTTGCGGAATAGATACTTCTACATCATTGTCGCCATGTCTTATTTTTTCAAGTACAATGAATGGAGCACCTGCATTTTTTGCTACTTCTGATACCCATTGCTCGCTTTCGCTGTCTGGTCCTACCAATACAGGATTTTCAACATTGCGATTTATCCATCCTGAAATATGGCCTGCAGCATGAACGATCTCATTTGGAATAGTGTAAACTTCATTTAAATTGCTCCTCCTGTGTAAATGAGGATCAACGGTTACCAGTGATTCAGAAAAGTATGAAATTATCTCCCCAAAATATTTCGATGTGATGCTCTCTCCGGGTTGAAACCGCTTATCCTGTCGCATATATGCCAAATATGGAGCAATAAGGCATGTACAAGCAGCCCCGAGATCTTTTGCTGTTTTTGAAAAGAAGTAAAGGGGCAATAATTTATCATCCGGTTGATTCAACGTGCAAACCAGAACAACACGTTTGTTTTTAACATCTGAATGTATTTGGATTAGACTTTCGCCGTCAGGGAATTTCCGGATTGTTGACTCGCCTTTTTCTGCATTAAGTTTTTGTATTAAACTCTCTGTTAGTTTTTCATTTCCCGGAAGTGTAAATAGGATTGTTTTCATTATTGGATTGTTATAATATTATTTTGTGAGCGGTAGTATTCCATCGCATACTCTAAGGATCCGATTGATTCTGCATGGATTTCATACAATGCCTGTCCTTTTACCAACTCAGATCCTATGGGAGAAAAAAAGTCAACACCTGAGGTTTTGTTTGTTGGAGCCCCGGCAAGCTTGGCAATTTTTGCAAGTTTTCTATTGTCAATTTTTATAACTTTTCCTGACCGCTCAGCCCTTATGGTGCGTTTGTGAGTGCTCAACGTCGGCTCTTTGAAGGTACCTTGAGCTTCACAAATGGCAATGAATTTTTCATAAGCCTTGCCGGTTTCAAGTGTCTTTTGAACTTGTTGCATTCCTGAAACTCCTTCAGCCTTTCCTGAAAGTTCGAGCAATTCAGCTGCAAGAGTCAGACTACGATCCTTAAGATCTATTGGGGCAGAAGGGTCATTTCTTAGAACAGAAAGAATATCCCTTGCTTCAAGTGCAGGGCCGATTCCTCTTCCAACTGGTTGGGTGCCATCTGTAATTAGTACTTTCATTTTTAGTCCAACTGCCAAAGCGACTTTTTCCATTTCCGACTTTAGTTCTTGAGCTGCTTCTATACTTCGAAGTTTGGCAGTTTCTCCCACCGGCATATCAATAATTAAATGATTCGAGCCTGCTGCTACTTTTTTTGATAATACCGATGCAATAAGTTGGCCTTCACTATCTAGGTCAAGTGCTTTTTCGACACGAATTAAGATGTCATCGGCAGGGCTTAGATGAGCAGTACCTCCCCATACAACACAGCCTCCTTCCTTTTCAACAACCTTTTTTATTTCATTCATTGATAAGGTCACACGAGTCATAACTTCCATTGTATCCGCTGTTCCTGCAGGAGATGTGATGGCACGGGATGAAGTTTTGGGCATGGTCAGACCTAGGCTGGTGAGTATAGAAACAACTATTGGTGTTGTTCGGTTGCCGGGCAGGCCTCCGATGCAATGCTTATCAACCACCATGTCATTGTTCCAGCTGATTCGTTGGCCTGTATTGATCATGGCATTGGTTAATGAAATAATTTCTTTCGTATTGAGACGATTGCCTGCACAAGCCGTAATAAAAGCAGAAAGGTGAATGTTTGAATAGTTTCCTTCAACAATATCATTAATAATATGGCCAAGTTCTGTTGAAGAGAAATCATTGCCATATATTTTAGAACGAACAAAACTCAGAGATTCAATTGGATGTACATGAGAAACTGAAATAGATTCACCCTCCTTAATGCCAAGTAATTCTACTGCACTTTCTGAAAGGCTTATTTCACCAACCTTTAATATGTCCGTACGGACAATATTTAGACTGGCAACTACTGATCTCAGTCCAAAATGAATACGAATACGTGTGAGTGCTTCAAACCCTTCAGATATGCATACGTGACAATCTTCACGCATATATACAAAATGTTCTTGCTGAGAATGGATTCCCAGTTTTCTAAAAGTCAAATTGTTGCTTTGATGCTCCATATCAATATTAGTTATTGAATATTAGTCATTAATTGTATCAATGTCATATAAATCCGGTACTATGCTATCCCAACCATATGTATCTTTTAGTTTAACTCTAAATGCATCTGCAGCTTGAGCTTCTCCATGAATGATGAATACTTTTTCTGGACTGGTTTTTATCTCACTCAGCCAATCAAGTAATTCTGCTTGGTCTGCATGAGCTGAGAGTACTTGCAGGTTGAAAACTTTAGCTTTTATGGGATAATATTTTCCATAAATTTTCAATTCCGAAGCACCTTCTAATAATTTTCTTCCCCTGGTTCCCTCAGCTTGATAGCCTGCAAGCAAAATACTTGTTTCCGGTCTTTCGAGATACTTTTGTAAATAGGTGAGGACCCGCCCTCCACTAATCATTCCGCTGCCTGCTATTACGATCTTGGGGTTTTTATTATCAATCACTTCCCAAGTTTCCTTAAAATCTTTTACTATTCGGAACATATTGCACATCTTATCGCAATGCTCAATGGATAGTTTGTGCCATTCACGATGATCATGAAATACCTTTAATACATTTGCGCCCATTGGACTATCCATTATCATTGGGATATCCGGAATGGCATTCTTTTCTCTTAATTGCCACAATAAATACATCAAAGTTTGAGTCCTTTCCACTGCAAAGCTTGGAATGATTAATGTTCCACCATTAGCTACCGTACTGAGTACAATTTCCTTCAGCTTTTCTTCAAGGTTTTCATCTGAATGTAATCGATCACCATAAGTGCTTTCTATGAAAAGTATATCTGCCTTCTCAGGTTTTTTTGGCGCTCGCATTAGGAGATCTTCCTCTCTTCCTATATCTCCTGAAAAAACAAACCGTTTTCCGGATATATCTAACTCAACAAAGGTGGCCCCAATAATATGACCACTGTATTGAAATCTAACCTTTATCTCAGTGTACAACTGTATCCATTCTCCTTCGGAAACAGACCTGAAATGTTGGATTGCCCGTTCTGCGTCTTTTAAAGTATACAATGCAACAGCGGGCTTGTGCTTTGAATAACCCTCCTTGTTCGCTTTTTCCGCCTCTTCCTCTTGGATCTTCGCACTGTCACGTAGTATGATTTCTGCTATATCCAATGTCGGCCTTGTTCCTAAAATTTCTCCTTTGTATCCCAGCTTCAACAAACGGGGTAAATATCCTGTATGGTCCATATGGCCATGGGTCAGTAATACTATATCTATATCAGAAACCTTGATAGGAGGGTGCTCCCAATTAAGTTGGCGAAGCTTTTTGATGCCTTGGAATAAGCCGCAATCAATCATTATTTTTTTATCTCCTGTATCCACTAAATACTTCGATCCTGTTACTGTCCCAGCCGCACCTAAAAAGTGAATTGAAATTTTATTTTTCATATTGTTCTATTTAATATTTTTACATAATTCACTGGCCTCATTCAGTATTTTTTTATGACGGCTTTTATTTACGCCAATTATGTCTAATAATTTTGGCCGCTGGCATAGATCCATACAAAGCACGATGTCTTTCTCTAATAATTTAGTTTTTTCGTTCCGGGTTAATGTTGTTAAGCAAGTTAGGGGATGAAGTCCGAGTGTATTAATTCGTTCTCTCAAACTTTCTGTTTTTGGATAATCCCAACTCACAAGTTTAAGACCTGAGCAGCTCGAATATTGAATCGCGTCACCGGTAAATCTAGTATTAGTATAGATCCATCCCTGATGAAATTTAACTTCGTGGCCAAGCATTTTCTTCCACGATTTTTCTACATCGATAAATCTGGAATTGATATACAATGGGATTTTCACATCACAATTTCTTCCTTGTTGGCTATGGAACTTGCATTCCACCATAAAATGCTGTGCATCTTTTTGAGCAATTACATCGACTTCATGGTTTACACAATGACCATTAACGATGACTCCGACCCTGGTTTTGTAACCTTCTTGCTTGAGAATTTCTGCTACAAATTTCTCAAATGGAAACCCACTTGGCCCAAGTTCATAAATGGCTTGTTTTAATTTGTACCTGGCTGCTGTTGGATGCGACTGTTTACGAAGCATCGCAAAGGCTTTTTTGTATATTTCTTTTGTTGATATCCCTTCATATAGATTGTTCGAAATCTCCTTAATAATACTAGCAATGGAATTTACATTGGCTCCTGATCGTTTTAACGAACGTTGAAGTTTGCCTTCATTGAAATCAACTATTTCTCCGGATGCTTTCCTTATTTTCGTTTTATTTCGTTTTACAGTCATAATATATCCGAATGAGGGTAGTATTCTTAATTCGATGCATTTTTGAGATAGAACCTTAATTACCATTTTGATTGCTGGCGATCCATCTGAAATCACATTTTGAGGAACCGCCTGCAATGGTTGTTTTTCTAATTAATTTTGAATTCCACATTTCAGCAAGAGGATAATCTAAATTGCACCAGGTGTCCACACAAAATTGGGAGAGACCTTTCTTTTGAAAATACTCTGCAACCGGACAGCGAAGACAATCAAAACTTACTTCATTAACTGTTGTTTTTCTGTCCTCCCATAGATACGATGGGCTGTTGAATGGAAAGGCTCTGAAAATATTAGTTGCTTTCTTTAGTCGATTATAATTCCCTGATTTCCCTATGTCTGTCAAGCGCCAGGTGAACCTACCCATTTTTTTATATACTTCCCAGGCAATGTCATAGAATAATTTTGTTGCTTCTTGCGGGGTTTTATCTCGTTCAATTAATTCATTATAAAATGCCGTTGACATGGCTGCCAGATGCACCATGATGGAACCTCCTGTTGTTGGCATATCCGGAACTTCTTGCTTCAGCTTTAGATATTTTTTCCAGTATGAATCAAGAGTGTCATTCAATACCTTCTTAGGAAAATGTTTAGCCAACTGAATTCTTGAAATTCTTAATGAGTAAACCTTAAACCAGAATAGAACTATCTGCCTGATCATGTTTTTAAATTAATATCGATTCTAAGTGGATACTAATAGTAGCCTGGTTAGGTCGTTTCAATTATTTTTTTTCGTTCTTCATATTCTTCCTTTGATATTTCTCCCGAAGCAAATCGTCTTTTCAGGATTTCTAATGGTGCGTCTCTTTTCAATTTCTTTTTTGGAATTGGTTCGTACCATCCAAAAATTGAAAATAGAGCAACTGCCCAAACGAACCACCATACTAAGTGCATTCCCCAGAAATGATATCCTTCGTACATCATGATAATTGTTTTTTAAAGGTTAGTATTTAATTGGCCTATTGTGTTGTATAATTCCCACATTGTCACTCTTATATTAATGATGTTGTAAATGATCTGTCGGCTTTGCATTCTTTTCCGGTGCACCAATCTTATTCATGCTTTTCTTTTTCATATTATCCATCATGCATTTCATAGCCGGTTGATGATTCATCATGGCGTCTGACATCATATTGCATTTTGATTCATCAGAGCTACACATTTCCATTGTCTTAGTCATCATCCTTTTGCTTATTGATGAATCAGTCTGACACATTTCCATCATATTGTCCATCATATCCATTCCCATTTGAGGTTTTTCTTGCATTAAGATGTATACTGTTGACATAAGCTCCTCTGGATGCATGCTTTTCATGGAATCCATTAGTTCGGTCATGTACATTTCATTGCTAATTAATGAAGAAATGAGCGAACTTCGAGTTTCCGGATTTCTTAGTGCTACGTCGGAAACAGGAGTCTCACATTGAGTTAGGCTGAGCAAAATTATTGCTCCAAGAAGTAGATTAGTTGTCTTTTTCATTTGCTTTGGTTTAATTATTGGGTAAATTGAAATATTATTTATTGCTTTTTTATTTATGTAGGCTGTTGAAGATGTCTTTTGAGACACCCAGAACCTTATTCGTTTTTGTAATGGATTTAACAGGATCGGTCTCTATATTACACAAGCTTCTAATGGCATCAATATTCTCCGGAGTAACTATGGCTTGGTTGTCTACTATGTAGGCAAAAAACAATTCAGCGTTCAGTACCTTTAACATATCTTTCCACAAAGCCACTTCATACATGTCGCCACGGGCTCTTCCTATATCAAGCAGAAATTCTTTTATTGTGTTGTTTGCAATGAGCCCATCACTATAATTCATGAGCGCAATACGAGTCGAATAGTTTGTCATTATTTCTAGTACCTGTTCTTTGGAAACTGTCTTATTTAGTTTCACAACCCAATAGTGCAAGTGGCTCAAAGTTTCAGGGACCTTAACTGCTGCAGTAATTACATCTAAATCGGAGTCTACGCTTTTGGCGTCAGGACCTTGATGGCTTGGAATATTCTGTTCTGGAACCAGAGTGTTCATGATTCCTGAAATGTGACTTTCCCAGGGGTCTGTCGCTCTTCTCAATAATGTTCCACGAGCATTTAACAGAATCCCTCCTTTCTTTAATGCACCAAGTACACGAAGTATGGATGTTGTGTTGCAAGAAACAACACGCGTACATTCTATATTTATTGCAGAAGTATAATTGGTTTCTGCATTGAATGAATGCCCGGTTAATTCATGCTTTTCTCCGCCCTGTACTATAAATTTCTTTCCAGCCTTCTTGTATAGAGGGACATTTTGTACAGAGATTTTTTTAGGTGTGCAGTCAATGATTATATCACTGTCTTCTATCAGATCTTTTAACAAGCTCCTAACATTGATGCCATTAGCTTTCATTTCATTTAATGAGTTTAGATCGGCAGAATAAATTTTGTAGCCTTTGGAAGCAGCAACCTGGATACGCCAATCACTTACAATATCAGATATCCCGGAAAGCTCCATGTCTTCTTGCATTGAAATGGCATCAGCTAATCTTTTACCAATGACTCCGTATCCATTAATGGCAACTTTAATTTTTTTCATAGAAATTAATTTAGTTCATTTTCAGACTTTAGTTGATTCTCAAAACAGTCGAGATTATAAATAGTGGTTCTAGCAATTTCTTCTAGTGCGGTATCCGTTAAAAAGGCCTGATGACTCGTAATCATCACGTTTTTGAAGGTCATGAGTCTGGCAATTGTATCATCTTGCAGTATGTCTTCAGAATGATCTTCGAAGAACAAGCCCTCTTCTTCTTCGTACACGTCAATTCCTAAGGCTCCAATCTTTTTTGTTTTTAATGATTTAATTACGGCTTTTGTATTAATAAGACCGCCTCTGCTGGTATTAATCAGCATAACGCCATTCTTCATTCGGTCTATACATTCTTCATCGACCAGATAATGTGTCTTTTCATTGAGTGGAGTATGAAGTGTAATAATATCTGATCTCTCACAAAGTGATTCGCATGTGCAATATTCAATCTGATATTTATCAATCAAGTCTTGGTTTTTAACCAGATCAACTCCTAGTAATTTGCAACCAAAGCCATGTAGAATTTTGGCCACGACGCTTCCAATCTTTCCTGTTCCTATTATTCCTGCTGTTTTTCCGTGCATGTCAAAGCCTACTAGTCCGTCTAGCTTGAAATTCAAATCCATCAATCGGTGATTTGCTCGAATTAGTTTTCGGTTTAGAGCAAGCATCAATGCCACTGAGTGTTCTGCGATTGCATGAGGAGAATACGAAGGCACGCGTGCAACTTTAATATTTAAGGCTTTTGCACTGTTTAGATCTACATGATTGAAACCAGCAGACCGGAGTGCAACATACCTTATACCCAACTTCGCCAGATTTGCCAAATTCTTGCCGTCAGCATTATCTCCTGTAAAAATGCTGATTGCTTTACAGTCGCTGGCTAGTTTCACAGTTGAATCTGATAACCTTGCTTCAATAAGGACAAGCTCATGCTTATTTTCATTTGCCTTTAGCAGATAATCCTTTTCAAATTGATGCATACTAAATATTGCAACTTTCATTTTATTTGTGTTCAATTAAGATTTATAAATCTCAGCTTATTGGCTACTATTTGTTCTTAAGACTTGCATTATAAAAACCCGCTATACAAGCACCAACCAGCCATGCCAGTATAAAGGTCTGGATGATTCCTAAGACGCCTTCCCAGAGTGGCACGTCCATCCGTACTATCGTTGAGACATCCAGGCCATGCAGCAAACTATTGAAGAAGCTGACTGTGCCATTATGACCAACAGTCAGCATGAGAGCCATGCAGCCCAGATAGAGGAGAGCGCCTGTTAAAGCAAAAGCCAAGCCTAGTTTTTTTACATGAATACGGTTCATTTGAGTTCCTCCTTATTTTTATGAAGCTATTTGAATTTATTTTATTCAGTCTGACGGATAAAATTCAATGGTATAAATGGGAATGTAGATTATTTCAAGTTAAGATGAGTTTTCTTATTTATTCTAGATTTAATATTCGTGTTGTTTGATCAACTGTTTTTGTTCTCTGTGTGCGTTTGATATCAGGAATCATGCAAACTATCTAATAGAAATGCAATTATGCTTATTGAATCTTTGTTATTGTTTATCATATTTTGTCAATTGGTATCCTTGATCCGGGGTTGAGTTTTTTATATTCTTTCATCGTAATGCCAGTTTCCAGTTTAAATTGTTTGGACAATGACGACAAATTCTGATATCCCAATGCATAGGCGATTTCGCTTAAACTTAATTGGTTGCCTTGTATATATTCCTTTACCTTTTCGATTTTCAGGAGCAAGCAATATCGTTCAATAGTTTTTCCGAAGGTTTTAGAGAATGATTTGCTTAAATTTTCATATCTCTTTTGAGTTTTACTAATCAGATAGTCTGAAAGATTCTCCTTTAGGTCGGAATTCCAGACATAGTTTATCACCCATCGTTTTATTTCCTCCGCTTCCAGGTTTTCCCTATCTATTATAATTTCAAATTCATTTTCCAGAATCACTTTTTGAATCGTGCTTTTTGGGATCTTGCCTGGATTGTATCGAATAGTTATTTGACCTAATTGGATTTCCATTACTTCCGCACCTGCTGCCTTAAGTTCTATATTCAGAATTTTTAAACAGCGAGTGCATATCATACCACTGATTTTAAATTGTTCCGTAATTGTTCCATGGCTATTCATGATCATTATTTTCATATATGGTTTCTTTCGTACTTCCGCATCGTAACATTTTGTCACCGAAATATGGGTTTTTAATTTCCTTATTTGCACTTAACCAATACGCTCCTTCGCCTTGCGTTGCCATCGGACAATATTGGTAATAGAGTGGTGAATTAATGGGTCCGATTTCTTTTGCAAACAGGTACAAGTTATCAGATAACGAACTGAAATGATCTCTTTGGTGACTGACATCTTTAGTCCCGGCTATATGCTCTACATCAAATCGGATTTTGTCCAACAGGTCAGATTTATTCCTTCCAATAGTAGTTAACATTTTTCCGGCTGCAGTACTCGCCAATTCACCGTTGGTGCTGACAAGTGCGTCTTTCAGATTTAGATAATCAGTAATAATATTTTGGGCTTCATGAATTGACATTGCAACTTGCTTTGTCATTTTGTTTTCGTCACTTTTCATTTTACCATCCTGAGCAACACTTTCACTAAGGAAGAGTGTAGTTAGTATCATCGTGAATGCTAAAATTGTTTTCATCGTTTTCATCTTTTTTTGTTTTAAGGTTAGTATTATTTAAACTCCATGGTCACTTCTCCGCAGCTAATCATTTCTTTACCGAAGTATGGATTTTGAACTTTCTTTTCATTGCTGAGCCAGTCTGCACCCTGATTCTCATTAGCCATAGGGCAATGCATTACATAGAGGATTTCATCTAGTGGCCCGAGAGTTTTAGCCAGATCAATGAATTGCTCCGATACAATTCTGAATTGTTTTCTAATGATCCCAATGTTTTCTGCTTTATCAATAAGTTGTAAAGAGTTGATCAGCTTTTTACTTTTTTGCATCCAAATAGTATGTGATTCCCCTTTGAAAATTTTCATGTCTGTTGTATTGATGTTTTTCAAGAGAATTTCTGCTATTTTTTTGCTTTTCTCATAGTCATCTGAGACAAGAGCATTTTTTAATAATAGATATTCTGAGAAGAGGGGTTTCAGTGCATTCTTTTCGCTTTTAATTGGCATTGTTCTATCCCGGCTTGCCATCGGTTTATTTTCTCCGTGATCGTGGCCTTTCATGGCAATACCTCCTTCAGGACTCATCATGCTTGGTTTGCCTGCTAATTGAGCTGCAGCATCGATGCTGAAAGTTCCATTGACTGCAATTTCTGTTCCCGCTACAAGACCGGACTTAATAAGATAACTGTCACCCAAAGTAGGGCCGAGTACAACTTCTCTCAGCATAAAACTGATTTTTTTCTCATCCATATTCTTTACAAAAACAACAGATCTTTCTCCAGTCCACATGATTGCTGACTTGGGAATAATCAAGCCTTCCTTCGAACCCTTTAATTCACTTTTAACAGTTCCTGTCGCAAACATTTCAGGTTTAAGTTTCATTTGAGGATTCATAAATTCGATTCTTGCCTTAGCCACACGAGTTTGTGGATTAATGACCGGATCTATGAAAGTAATATCTCCTTTAAAAAACTCTCCCGGTATTGATTGAACAGTAAATTCTACTTTGCTTCCTTCATGTATCCATTGCATATCACTTTCATAAACATCAAATAGGATCCATACTTTTGATAAATCCACGATATCGTATATCGGCATTCCTTTCATGATATAGTCACCAAGGTTCGCTCTTTTCTTTAGGACAATGCCGGAAACATCCGCTAGAATTGGGAATTTGTCTTGAACTTTTCCATCGGATATAATCTCTTGTATTTGCCGGTCGGTTAGTTTCCAATTTTTTAGTTTTTCTTTTGCTGCTTCATAAAGGCTGGGTTGTACTTCCTTAATTTTAATAGCTTCCAGTAGTTCTTCTTGTGCTGTAACCAATTCAGGCGAGTATATCAGTGCCAGAGTTTGTCCTTTTTTTATTTCTTCTCCTGTAAAATTCACCTTCAATTGTTCAATACGACCAGGGATATGCGACACTTGAGAAAAAATAAGCCTTTCATCAGCTTGTACTTTTCCCGTCATTCTCACTTCCTTAACTGCTTTCTGATTCTTTACCACCATCGTTTGGATATTGGCCAGCTGCATAGCAGTTTCTGACATTGAAATTGCCATTGGGTTTCCTTCGGTATTGCTTTCTGAGTTCAATGGAATCAAATCCATTCCACAAATAGGGCATTGTCCGGGTTCATTCCGCCGGATTTGAGGATGCATAGAACAAGTCCATATTTGTTCCTTGGCCTGAGAATCCTGAGTAGTAGACAAAGATGACTCAGAGGAACCTTTATTTCCTGGCTTAATAATCCAGCCGATAATTACACCGGCTAGTAATAGCAAACTGATTCTTACATATTTATTTTTCAATATATTTTTCATATCACTAATTTTTTGCGCTTAAGTAATCCAGCTTTGCTTTCGCGATAAAATAATTTTTAATTGCAGATGAAGTATTGATTTTATATTTATATAGCATCTGCTGCATTCTTAATACTTCTTCAAAATCTTTTCCTGAATTACTGTAGGATGCCATTAATAAATTAGATGCCTGATCAGTTTTTTCCATTTGGGAAGAGAATAATTTATACTCTTCAATGGCTTTACTTAGTTCAAAATAAGACATCTCATAGTTGCTTAGAAGTTCGTTGCTGAGATCAATTTTTGTCTCTTGTAAAGCGAATCTCATAAATTCAGACTCCTTGTATGCAGCTTTGTATTTTTTTCTATAAATGGGAAGAGAAACAGAAAGCATTGGCATGATTGCATCTTTTCCATTGTCAGGCACGTCCATGTCTGTTCTTTCTCCAATAATCGTGTAGTTCAAGCCGATTCCAAATTTTGGCATCCCTTGTTTTTTTGCCACTATACCTTGCTGTTGCCATGCTTTCATCTTTTTCTCAACTTCTTTTAATTTTGGATTGTTTGACAATATGCTGTCCATCGAAAAGACAGGCAGGTTTATATCCGGTAGGATAGTGTCTTTAATTTCCAAGGGAGTATTAAAGTCCTGATTTAAAAGTTTGTTGATCTGTGATAAGAGTGGCTTCCTTTTGTCTTCAAGTATTTTTAATTCGGTGATAATATCATCGAGCATAATATCAACTCTTATGACATCTACCATTGCGCCCGTACCATTTTTGAATCTTGTGAGTGAAAGGGTTTTGAAGGTTTCAAGTATTAGTTTATTTTCTTTTTGATATTTAATAGTTTGGTCTAGATCGTAGATCGGATACCATGCAGATTTAACTTTGAATATAAGTTCATTGCGTGAATCCGCCCAGGCCTGAAATTTTGATTCTGCCAAATATCCCATTGCATCACCTTGTGCTTTCAGGGCTCCGATCCATGGAAACATTTGATTAAGGATAAATATAGCGCGCTGTGGACCAACACGTGTTTCAACCATTTGACCGAATGCGCTCATTGAAAGTGTTGGATCCGGCAAGGATTTAACCTGATGGATCTTTTGAAGTGCTGCTTCGAATTCGGAGTACCTAGCTTTCAATCCCGGATTATTTTCTACAGCTACAATTATATAATTATCCAATGTCTGTGCAAGACTGCCTGACATGATGAACATGGATAATATGACTAAGAATATTTTCATACAGTAGTTTTATATTGACGATTAATAACTCCTTCTCTCCAATAGGACTGAAGAACAGGGACGACAAACATGGTCATAAGCTGAATTGTCATGCCCCCAAAAGTCGGAATGGCCATCGGGATCATGATATCCGCTCCTTTACCTGTTGATGTTAAAACCGGAAGTAAGGCAATAATCGCCACTGCAGCTGTCATCATTGCAGGTCTTACTCTTTTTTTACCGGCTATTAATACTGCTTCTCTCACCTTAGAAATAGTATCCGGTTTTCTTTCTTCAAAAACCTGATGGATATATGTTCCCATAATCACTCCATCATCAGTTGCAATTCCAAACAGGGCAATGAAGCCGACCCATACTGCCACACTCAGATTAATGGTATGCATTTGAAATAGGTCACGCATATTAGTTCCCATGACAGAAAAATTCATGAACCATCCCTGTCCATATAACCAGATCATAATAAAGCCTCCAGCAAAGGCTACAAAGACACCTGAGAAGTGTATGGAAGATGCAGTAACGGTTTTAAACTGAAAGAAGAGAAGAAGAAAGATCACTATTAGGCTGATCGGAATAACAATTGAAAGTCTCTTTACAGCCCTGATCTGATTCTCATAGCTTCCTGAGAACTTATAATTAATACCCGCTGGAACCAGAAGATCTCCTGCGTCGATTTTCTGTTGGATGAATCTTTGAGCCTCATCTACTACGTCTACTTCAGCATATCCTTCCTTTTTATCAAACAAGACATATCCTACAAGGAAAGTATTTTCGCTTTTAATATTCTGAGGACCTCTGACATATTCAATTTTTATCAGCTCACCTAATGGTATTTGTGCTCCGGTTGGAGTAGGGACCAAGATCTTTTTTAATTTTTCCGGGTCATCACGCAACTCCCTTGGATAACGTACCCTTACCGGATATCGTTCACGACCTTCAACAGTATTTGTGATTTTCATTCCACCAATTGCAGTCTCAATTACCTTTTGAAGTTGATCAATACTCAGCCCATAACGTGATATTGCCTCTCTGTCAATGTTTAAATGGATGTATGGTTTGCCAACAATGCGATCAGCAAATACAGCTTCAGATTTTACCGATGGCACTTCTTGAAGAATATTTTCAAGTTCAAGTCCAAACTTCTCTATTGTCACCAGATCCGGACCATATACCTTTATTCCCATCGGTGCACGCATACCGGTTTGAAGCATCACCAACCTTGTTTCAATAGGTTGCAGTTTTGGAGCCGATGTTACTCCCGGAAGATTCGCTACTTTGACTATCTCATTCCAAATATCATTCGATTTTTTAATATGAGGCCTCCAGTTCCTATAGTACTGTCCATCTTGGTCGGGGATCAATTCTGCTTTTATCACCCCCTTTGTGAGGGCATCTTCATTTGTAAGGGTGTCTCCGGATGTTAATATAAATCGTTTCTTTTTATCAGTTCTAAAGGTTTGCCTATGACCTTTTTCATTGATCATATATTCTGGTTTATAATTGATCAAATTTTCATACATCGAAATAGGTGCAGGGTCTAAAGCAGATTCCGCTCTTCCAAGTTTACCTACAGCAAGATCAACTTCCGGTATTTGAGCTAACTGCATGTCTAATTGTTGAATGACTCTTTTGTTTTCTGCAATTCCTGAGTGAGGCATAGAAGTTGGCATTAACAGAAAACTTCCTTCATTGAGCGAAGGCATAAACTCCTTGCCTACACCCGGAAAAGCATGTGTTAAACTTGACCAGACGGAATTGGTGCGAACATTTAGGCCAACCTTGTCAGTTACCTTTGCGATGATTCCAAAGGTATTATTGAAGCCTAACCAAATAGTAATTCCAAATAGAATCGTAATGAGTGGAATTAGCATGAATTTGCCTTTGTTGACCAGACACCATTTTAGAATTGGTTCGTAGAAATAAACAATTAAAATCAGCGCACCTAGGATGAGGCCAAGCAGGACAATTACAAACAGATAATTGCTGAACAAGGAAGTTTGATGTCCCAAAGGAACCCACTCTTCAGTAAGAAAAAATGTAGCAGCTAAAACAGTTATCGCAATATTAATATAGTTGGGGAACGACTTATACTTTTCCGGCCATTTAGATTCGAAGAGATTGTTTAGGCCGATAAGGGTCAGTGAAAGTGGAAGAAATATTTTTGCATAAATCGCCAGAATCACACCTGCTGAAATAAAGCTGTAATTCCACATTCTCCGTACTCTTTTTTTGTCATAGTCAATGGAGAAAATTATTTTTGCCAGAGCAGGCAAGATGGCTATCCCCAGAACAAAGGATCCCAGGAGGGCAAAAGTTTTAGTGAAGGCCAGCGGTCTGAAGAGTTTTCCTTCAGCCGATTCCATAGCAAATACGGGTAGGAAACTCACAATTGTTGTTGCCAGTGCTGTTGTGATTGCAGGGGCCACTTCTATTGTTGCCGCATAAATTATTTCTTGTAAGTGTTTCCCTTTCGCACCTTCATTTTTTGACATTTCTAAATGCCTTACGATATTCTCAACAAATATTATCCCGACATCTACCATTACACCGATTGCAATTGCAATTCCTGATAAAGCCACAATATTTGCATCAACATTTGTGAAACGCATGACGATGAATGTCATTAGCACCGCAACAGGTAATAAACTTGAAATGAGGAGTGATGCTTTTAAACTCAACACTAGTACAATTACAACGATGATGCTGATAAGAATTTCATGTGATAGAGCATTCTCCAGTGTCCCTATCGTTTCGTTGATCAGTTCTGTTCGGTCATAAAAAGGGACAATTGTGAGTTGACTGGTACGTCCATCTGACAATATTTTCTTGGGAAGTCCGGGGTCAATCTCTGCAATTTTTTTCTTTACGTTATTGATTACTTCAAGTGGGTTGGATCCAAATCTTGCAACTACAACTCCTCCAACAACTTCAGCACCGTCCTTGTCTAATAGTCCTCGTCTGGTAGCAGGTCCAAGGCTTACAACTGCAATATCCATGAGCCTTACAGGAACATTTTCCTTTACTGAGACCACAGCTTTTTCCAGGTCGCTGATGTTTTTAATGTATCCTAAACCTCTAACAATATATTCTGCCTGATTGATCTCAATGGTTTTTGCACCAACGTCGAGGTTAGCATTTTTAACAGCCATCATTACTTTGTCGAGTCCAATGTCATAGGCCTTTAGTGCTTCCGGATTCACATCAACCTGATATTCCTGAACGAACCCACCTATCGATGCCACTTCAGAAACACCATCAACTGCATTCAGTCCATATTTTACGTAATAGTCTTGTGCTGTTCGTATCTCATGAAGGTCCCATCCTCCTGTTGGATTTCCTTTTTCATCCCTTCCCTCCAAAGTATACCAGAAGACCTGTCCCAATGCTGTTGCATCCGGTCCCAGAGAGGCTTGTACACCTTCCGGCAACAAGCCTGATGGAAGTGAATTAATTTTTTCAAGGATCCTTGATCTTGACCAGTAAAATTCAACGTCTTCCTTAAAAATTACATAGATGCTCGAGAAACCAAAAATGGAAGAGCTTCGAATGGATTTTACTCCCGGGATACCTAAGAGATATGTGGTCAGAGGATAGGTAATTTGATCGTCGATATCCTGAGGGGAACGGCCAGGCCAAAGCGTAAAGACAATTTGTTGATTTTCTCCAATGTCGGGAATGGCGTCAACAGGAACGGAATCATCTGGCAAGAAAGGGAACTTCCAATCGAAGGGGGCAGTGACTGTGCCCCAGCCAATGATGAGCGCCAACAATAGGATTGTTACTACTTTATTTTCTAAGAAATATTTTATAATCTTATTAAGCATAATACAATTTGATTTAGAAAAGGAATATTAAAAAGGCGTGAAATGCCTAGTGGCAGCCATTTTTTGAATAACTGCATTCCATCAAATAGATATGATCAAATAAGGAAAGACTGAATCAGGACAATAATGTCCGTCTTCAGAGGCGGTGCTTCTTTTAAAGGGTGATAGGAAGCAACTGCAGATTGGGTAACTAATAAATTATTGAATGCCAGAAAGAATATGGCGGCAAATTCGGGAGCGGAAAATTTTTCAGTGCTCGGAATCTTATAAGTATCGTCTACCTGGTAATTTGTAGTCTTATCATGACAACAGTCCTTTTCAAAGTTTTTATCGCTGTTTTGACAAGTGCCATCTTCATCTGATTCCATTCCACATCCCGGTAAATCAGCTGATGAAAAGTTTACACTTCTGTTGTGCACCTTCCCGCCGCAAACGTGCGTTGAAAAACTCATCCCGACATTTGAACCAAGAATAAGAATAGAAAGAAGTATGCTAATGATTTTTTTCATAATTCATCATTATGATTATTAGGATAAAGATACTCATATTATGGCATAAGAATATGACAATTATCATAATTTTTTTTTAAAGAATTAATTCTCCTATAAAGCGTTATTTAAGATATTTTTCGTGTTCAAGTGTATATTGTTTAGCATGTCCACAAGAATTGGTACTGTTAGAGTAAAAGGCATAGGCTTATTTATTTTTAGTTTGCTCTATTTGGTAGGGATATTTACTGTTTATAGTTCTACAGAAATATTCAACTGTTCAAGGAGTTCATTAATTCGATCTTCGTTGACACCCTTCGTCCTAAATAGCAATACAATTTGTTCATTACAGAGGTTTGTGCTGAGATTGATGAGCTCAAATTCTTTTTGTAGTTGAGCTGTGAGACGTTTTATTTCTCTTATGTTTTTTATCTGTGTAGTAAGTTGAAAAAAAGGTATTCAATTATTTATCCTCTATAAATCATTGGGTTGAACGAAATGGTTCGATCTGTTTTTCATTTAAATTTTGTATGAGCCGTCGAAGAATGTTGAAGCTTCATATTCTGCCAGTCACTAGTTTAGAAGGCCATCTCCAGTTCTAATAGCTTTAAAAAGAAGGCATTAACTGATAGGTTCAATCTAGCCGGTAGTGCGATTTTCATAAAAAGTATTTGGTTATCACTTCGCAATGTATAATGAGCTACAAATTTACCTACAAGCCGATATTCATTTGCGTACATGTTATTTTCCCAATTTTCACTGCCTGCCATCGACATTTTGCACAACTGGAAGATATTTTCTCTATATTTGATCGCTAAATGAAATTCTTCACGCTTATATTTTCTGTTTACATCTTGGCACTTTCGATTATGCCATGTGGCGACCTGCGTGACTGCAACCTAGCCGACCAAGGAACCATTACGACCTCCTCCGACCACGATGACCATAGTCATGAAACTGAAACTTGCACCCCGTTTTGTATTTGTGCCTGTTGCGGTTCAGTTTTTAGCAACCTGCATTATTCAGAAACACTTTCTTTAATTTCACAGCCTTCATCACAGAAAGCCCCCGTTTACCAAAACGCTTTTGTTCGGGAGATTTATTTCAACATTTGGCAGCCGCCAAAAATCAGTTAATTATTTATTGAGGTTCTGCTAACGCAGGCCATACTAAACTACATGTAGTGCCGACGCACCGCAAGTAATCCTGTATTCATTAATTAAACTGATTTTAAAAATGTTAGATAAAATAATTGCGTTCAGCATAAAAAATAAATTCATCATTGGATTGATGACACTTGCACTCATTATATGGGGAGTGTGGAGTGCAACTCAATTGGCTATTGATGCAGTTCCTGACATCACCAATAACCAAGTGCAAATCATAACTGTTTGCCCAACCCTTGCAGGACAAGAAGTAGAGCAGCTTGTAACTTACCCAATTGAACAAAGCATTGCCAACCTTCCCGATTTGGAAGAACTTCGAAGCATTTCCCGATTCGGACTTTCGGTAATTACCGTTGTGTTTAAAGATAAAGTAGACATCTATTTTGCCCGTCAACTTATTTACGAAAGGCTAAAGGAGGCCGAAGAAAAAATCCCTAAAGGCGTTGGCACACCTGAATTGGCACCTGTAAGCACAGGTTTAGGCGAAGTATATCAATACATCATTCATCCTAAAAAAGGTAGTGAAGGAAAATACACTGCCATGGATTTGCGGACAATGCAAGATTGGATAGTAGCCCGACAACTATATGGCACGGCAGGAATTGCAGAAGTAAACAGTTTTGGCGGGCAACTGAAACAGTATGAAGTTGCCGTAAACCCTGACCGACTTGTTGCAATGGGAATAACCATTCCCGAAATTTTTACTGCTTTAGAAAAAAACAACGAAAACACTGGCGGAGCATACATTGACAAAAAGCCAAACGCCTATTTCATTCGTGGTGTAGGTTTGATTAGTTCGTTTGATGACATCAAAAACATTGTTGTTAAAACCAATCCAAACGGCATTCCAATCCTGATAAAAGATGTGGCCGAAGTGCATTTTGGTAGTGCGGTGCGATATGGGGCAATGACTTATAACGGAGAAGTTGATGCGGTAGGCGGAGTGGTAATGATGCTGAAAGGTGCGAATAGTGCTGATGTTGTTAGTCGCATAAAAGATAAAATGCAAAACATTCAAAAATCATTGCCTGCTGATGTGGTGATTGAACCTTATTTAGACAGAACTGATTTGGTGAACCGTGCCATTTCTACCGTTGAAAAAAACCTGATTGAAGGAGCATTGATTGTAATTTTTGTATTGGTGCTATTCCTTGGAAATCTTCGTGCAGGATTGATTGTAGCTTCTGCCATTCCCTTATCAATGTTGTTTGCATTAGGAATGATGAATGTATTTGGTGTAAGTGCAAACCTAATGAGTTTAGGTGCCATTGACTTTGGTTTGATCGTGGACGGTGCAGTTATTATTGTGGAAGCGACGATGCATCATTTAGGGTTAAGGAAAACAAAAGGAAAATTAACACAGATAGAAATGGACGGAGAAGTCCTTGTGTCCGCTTCAAAAATACGCAAGAGTGCCTCCTTTGGTGAAATTATAATTCTAATCGTATATATCCCAATTCTGACTTTAGTAGGTATCGAAGGTAAAATGTTTGTTCCGATGGCGCAAACTGTGAGTTTTGCCATTTTCGGAGCATTGATTTTATCTTTTACCTACATTCCAATGATGTGTGCAGCTTTCCTTTCTAAAAACGTATCGCACAAGCAGACTTTTAGCGACAGGATGATGAATTATTTCCAACGCATTTATGCTCCACTTCTAGATAAAGCAATTCGTTTTAAAAAAATATTTGTAGGAGCAACTATTGCTGTATTCGCAATTTCTGTTTTCGTATTTTCAAAAATGGGTGGTGAATTTATCCCAACATTGCAGGAGGGTGATTTTGCATTTCATTGTATACTTCCACAAGGCACATCTTTATCTCAAAGTTTGGAAACTTCTATGCAAGCATCCCGACTAATTAAAAAATTTGATGAGGTAAAAATGGTAGTTGGTAAAACAGGGGCTGCTGAAGTTCCTACAGACCCAATGCCACCCGAAGCAACGGATATGATGATTATCTTAAAACCGAAAAGCGAATGGAAGCGGGAAATTTCTTACGATGAATTGGCAGAGGAATTTGAAGAAAAACTCAATACAATTCCCGGAGTATTTTTTGAGAAAAACCAACCTATTCAAATGCGGTTCAATGAACTAATGACAGGCATTCGCCAAGATGTAGCCGTAAAGATTTTCGGTGAAAACATGGACACACTTTTAGAATATGCCAATAAAGTAAATTCAGTTGTACAAAGTGTGGATGGTGCAACCGAACCAAGTGTTGAACGGGTGGCAGGACTACCACAAATCGTAATCAAATACAACCGTTCTCAAATTGCTAACTATGGATTAAATATTGAGGACATCAATCACATTGTAAGCACTGCCTTTGCAGGTGGAGGGGCTGGTGTGGTATTTGAAAATGAACGCAAATTTGAATTAGTGGTTAGGCTGGACAGCACCCACCGAAACAACATTGCCGATGTAAGTCATTTATATATCCCAACTAGAAACGGAGCACAAATTCCTTTATCCCAGGTTGCAGACATAAAAATGGAATTAGGGCCTGCACAAATAAGCCGAGAAGATGGTAAACGAAGAATTGTTGTTGGTTTTAATGTAAAAGGAAGAGATGTAGAAAGTGTTGTGGATGATATTGAAAAGCAACTTACGGAAAAAGTAAAACTACCAGAAGGATACTATTATACCTACGGAGGAACTTTTGAAAACTTGAAAGCAGCCTCGAAACGACTGATGATTGCTTTGCCCGTTGCATTGGCTCTCATTTTCGTGTTGCTTTATTTCACTTTCAATTCTGTCAAGCAGGCAGCACTTATTTATACAGCCATTCCAATGAGTGCAATCGGTGGAGTATTCGCTTTGATTATTCGTGATATGCCTTTTAGTATTTCGGCAGGTGTTGGTTTTATTGCCTTGTTTGGTGTTGCAGTTTTGAACGGAATTGTTCTCGTCAGCACTTTCAACCAATTAGAGAAAGACGGGATGAAGGATATTCTACAGCGAATTAGGGAAGGAACAAAGATTCGTTTGCGCCCTGTACTCATGACCGCCACTGTTGCTTCTTTAGGATTTTTGCCCATGGCACTTTCACACGGGGCAGGGGCAGAAGTTCAAAAACCTTTGGCAACAGTTGTAATTGGAGGACTGCTTACCGCTACATTTTTAACGTTGTTTGTTTTGCCTCTGCTCTATCTTTTGTTTTCAGGAGAAAGGAAACTAAAACCGAATGTAACTGCACTCATTTTATTGTTTAGTGTTTTCGGTTTTACAATTACAAACGCACAAACACCAAAACAACTTTCACCAAATGATGTGATTGAATTGTCTTTAAAAAACAACCTGCAAATTCAATCATCACAACTCAATGTGCTGTCGTATTCAAAACTGAAAAACTCCTTTTTTGAATTGCCCAAAACAGAGCTCAATTATCAGTACGGGCAGTTCAACAGCATTAAAAAGGACAACAGTTTTCAGATTGCACAAAACATCCCTTTCCCCACGTATTACAGTGCCCGCTCGGGATTGTATAAAGCCGAGTATCAAAAGAGCGAGTTAAAACAGCAGGCAACAGTAAACGAAATAAAGGCACAGGCACAATTGCTTTATTATCACTTGCAGTATGTGCAAACGGCAAAAGTTAAGCTAAAGCAGTTGGACAGTTTGTATGGCGATTTTGTAAATGCTGCAACATTGCGCTACAACACAGGTGAAACAAACCTGCTGGAAAAAACAACTGCCGAAACAAAGCGCAATGAAATTACATTGCTCTTTAAACAAGCAGAAGCCGAATATGCTGCAACTTATAACTCCTTAAAAACGCTCATGAACAGTAGCGAAGATTTTGAAGTCAGCAAAGTATTTGAGCCAATCACATTAACAGCAGATTTAGATACATCTGCAATTATGCAAAACCCTTCTTTGCAAATGATGTATCAGCAGGCAGTTATAGCAGAGAAAAATAAAAAACTGGAAGCGGCTCAAACACTTCCTGATTTTAATGTAGGTTATTTTAGCCAATCCATAATCGGTTTCCAAAATGTAAACAACAACGATGTTTATTTTGGTTCATCCGACAGGTTCACAGGTTTTAATGTAGGTATAAATATTCCGCTTACTTTTTTCAGCAACACGGCAAAAATTAAATCGCTCAAATTGCAACAGCAGTCTTTAATGAAAGAAGCAGACAATACTAAATTGTACTTGCAAAACCAATTGCAAAATGCTTTTCAACAATATGCGGTATACCTTGCACAATATAACCTGTATAAAACTTCTTCCACCAAAAATGCAGAGGCTATAGCCAATACGGCAACACTTGGTTTTCGTAGTGGAGAAATTGGTTACATAGAATATGCAAACGCATTGCAGACTGCAACCGATGTACAGTTAAAATATCTTCAATCCATCAATCAGATAAATCAATCCATTGTCAACATCAATTTATTAATCAATAAATAATTCTTATAAAAATGAAACAGAAAATCATAAATAAATTAGGCACAATGAAATCGCCAACATTTAAAATAATATTTCTTTTTGCAATGGCTTTTGGCATATTCACTATAACATCTTGCGGAAGCAAATCTGAAACTAAAGCTGAAGAAGCCGGACATGGCGAAGAACATCATGACGAGCACGAAAACGTCAATACCGCGACACTTACAGCCGACCAAATAAAATCCATCAAAATTGAGATAGGTAGTATTGAGAAAAAACAACTTACTGCTTCACTCAAAGCTAATGGATTACTTAAAGTGCCTAACAACAACCGGGCAAATGCAACAGCTCTATTAGGTGGTGTAATCCAATCCATTTTAGTGCAAACTGGTAATACAGTGACAAGAGGACAAATAATCGCAACCATTAGCAACAATTCTTTCATCACTATGCAAGAGGAGTTTTTAAGCATTTCTTCAAAAGCAGCGTTGGCCCAATTAGAATTTACTCGGCAAAATGAATTGCAACAAGGAAACGCAGGAGCATTAAAAAATTTGCAATCAGCCGATGCAGAACTTAGAACCCTTAAAGCGAGGAAAGCAAGTTTACAAAAACAGTTAGAACTCATTGGTATTAACTCCGCTTCCCTCACAAGCGAAAACATTCAATCAGCCGTCAATATTACAAGTCCTATAAATGGGGCGGTAAGCGATATAATGGTAAATATCGGGAGCTATGTAGATGCTAAAAATCCCATTGCCGAAATAGTGGACAACAGCCAATTGCATTTGGATTTATATGTGTATGAAAAGGATTTGCAAAAAATCATGGTTGGGCAAACTATTCATTTTACCCTTACAAATAATCCAGGGAAAGAATACGACGCTGATGTATATGCCATTAGCAACACCTTTGAACAAAACACAAAAGCCGTAGCGGTGCATGCTCAGGTAAAAGGGGATAAACAAGGATTGATTGATGGAATGAGCATTACCGCATTAGTCAGTTTAGAAAACGCCACTGTAGATGCTGTGCCGACAAATGCTATTGTAAACCATGAAGGACAGGACTATATTTTTATTGTTACCGATACTCACAGCGAAGTAGAGCATCACGAGCACGGAGAAGCAGAGACAGCTGAACACGCACATGATGAACACGGACACGACCACAGTGGAAAGGAAGATGAGCATAAGGAAGGCGAACACCACAAAGAAGAAGGAACAACATTTGAAAAAATCCCCGTTCGTAAAGGCACTACCGATGTGGGTTATAGCGAAATTACATTACTCAAGGAAATTCCAGCAAATAGTAAGGTAGTTGTAAATGGAGCATTTTTCATTTTGGCTAAAATGACCAATCAGGGTGAGGCTCACGAACATTAATTTAAATATGTATTGCCATGGAAAATTTTGAAAGAATATTTTATACCGTTCTCATTAATAAATTAAATGTTGACCAAGAAGAACTTACACCGGATAAATTATTTTATGATTTAGGCGCAAACTCTTTGGATATGGTGGAACTGATAATTGAGTTGGAAAGAGCCTTCTCTATTACAATTCCTGATGAAGATGCCGAAAAAATAATATCCATCGGTGATGCAGAACTGTATCTAAAATCAAAGCTAAATATCCATTAGAATGAAAAAGAATTATAAACCAATTCTATGGACAATAACTGGAGCATTAATAAGCCTTTTCATTTTGCTTCCCTTGGTTATTGCTTTACTTCAATACGATGAAGAAAATCATAGCAAACCTATTAACGAGGTTATAATCTCCGCTTATAAGTATTTTCTCTGGAAAATTGATTATGATAGTGTCCTTGCTGTCTTAATCTTTCTTATTGTAGGTGGTGTTATCGGTCATTTGCTTTATTATCTCAAAACAACATTAAGTCATCAAAAGAAGAATGTATCAATAACTGATTTGTTGGCAAATGGTGAAAGTGAAACAGTTGAATTCAAATCCTCACTTCGATGGGATTTCAGGCAACAGAAAACGAATAAAGAACTTGAATTCACCGTATTAAAAACAATTACCGCTTTTATGAATACCAGCGATGGTATTTTATTGATAGGTGTTGCGGATGACGGCTCTGCTGTAGGACTTGAAAATGATCTCCGGTCGCTTAAAAAGAAAGACATTGACGGTTTTGAACAACATCTTATGGAATTAGTGGCTCTTAACATTGGCACAGATTATTGTAGAAACATACATGTATCCTTCTCCGAAAGGCAAGGGAATGACATTTGTGTGGTTGCAGTAAGTCACATTAAAATTCCTGTGTTTCTTAAATACCAGCAACATACTTTTTTCTATGTAAGGACAGGAAATCACACCCGAGAACTGGATATACAGGAAGCCATAAACTATATAAAAACATAAAATAATTCAAGCAATGAAACTTACAACCAACATAGACAAATTCGGCACAGCAGGGCTGTTTCTTACAGCAATATTTTCTCCTTGCTGTTTTCCGCTATTTGCATTCGCAGCAGCAGCACTTGGGCTTGGGAGCTTTGAATTATTTGGCGGTTGGACGATGTGGATTTTTCAGGCAATGGTATTTGTTTCCGTAATCGGACTTTATATTTCGTATCGTAAACACCGTTGCACTTATCCATTGCTTGTTGCAATTCCAAGCGACTTTTATTGATATTCGTATTTAAGCATTTGCTTAAATACGAAACTATTTCTTATCTTTGTCCCATTCAAATCAAAAAGACAATGACAAAGCAAACTTGCATAAGAGTATTTGCAGACCAAGCGCAAATCAATGAGTGCCGAAAAAAAGTATCTGCATATGAAAAAATATTTTCCCAGCTTTCTGCCATTCTTTCATTAGCAGGAAACGATGTGCGCTTAAAAATCTTATATCTGCTTGAAGAAGAAAACGAACTCTGTCCGTGCGACATCGCAGATATATTCAATATGTCTGTTCCGGCAATATCTCAGCATTTACGAAAAATGAAAGACGGCAACATCATAGAAACAAGGAGGTCAGGTCAAACAATTTATTATTCATTAGGCGAAGAAAACCTGAAAATTCTTCGTCCATTTTTCAAGCACATTAATCAGTCATTAAAAGAGGAGACAATATGACAACTGATAATTCAAATAAGAAACTAATCGGAGCAGGAATGCTGTCTGCAATAGCAGCATCACTTTGTTGCATCACTCCGGTATTAGCATTCATTGCTGGCAGCAGTGGCATAGCAGCAACATTCTCATGGATTGAACCTGCAAGACCTTATTTAATAGGTGTAACAGTTTTGGTTTTAAGCTTTGCATGGTATCTGAAATTAAGACCACGCACAAAAGAAGAAATTGAATGTGCTTGCGAAGAAGATGAGAAACCAGCATTCTGGCAATCCAAAAAATTTCTGGGCATTGTAACAGTTTTCGTGGCACTGATGATTGCATTTCCTTCTTACTCCAAAATATTTTTTCCGAAAAATGATAAGCAAATTATCATAGTTGATAAAAGCAACATTCAATCAGCAGAATTTAAAATCAGTGGAATGACTTGCCAAGGATGCACCGAAGAAGTAAAACACGAAGTCAACAAACTGAACGGAATTATTAAAGCAGAAGCATCCTACGAAAATGCTACTGCTCAAATTCAATTTGACAATAGCAAAACTAATCTTGAAGAAATTACCAAAGCAATTAACTCAACAGGTTATGAAGTAACCCAGTCAGCTCTTAAAAATAATTAACATGAACAACTTTGATTTAATCATCATTGGTGGTGGTTCTGCTTCAACAGCTGCAGCCATTCGTGCAAATGAATTGGGTTTAGCAACACTTATTGTAAATGCAGGTTTGCCGCTTGGAGGAACCTGCGTAAATGTAGGTTGTGTCCCTTCCAAGTTTTTAATTCGTGCTGCCGAAAGTGTTCATCACGCTTCACATTCTAACTTCAACGGAATTACTCCCTCAAAACCAACTATTGATTTTAAAAAAATCATTCAGCAGAAAAAAGAATTAGTAGCAGAAATGCAGCAGAAAAAATATGTTGACATTCTTAAAACGTTAGAACAAGTGCAGGTCATTAATGGCTTTGCCGAATTTACAGATGCAAAAACCATTCTTGTAAATGGCAAAGACGAATACACCGCTATCAAATTTATTATTGCCACAGGAGCAACTACACATATTCCAAACATTGAAGGGTTGAAAGAATCGGGTTATCTCACCAACGCCACTTTATTTGACTTAGAAGAAATACCCGAAAGTTTAACCATCATGGGCGCAGGTTACATTGGACTTGAAATTGCAATGGCATATAATCGCATGGGAGTAAAAATAAGAATTGTTGAATTTGCCGACCGTGCAATCCGCACCCAAACACCCGACATCAGCGAAGAAATTGAAAAACATCTGAAGAACGAAGGCATAGAATTTTTTCCTAATCACAGAATTACAAAAATTGAAACATTAGGTTCTAAAAAAATAATTTATGGAAAAGACAAAGAAGGAAAACCATTTCAGTTCACAGAACACGGACATATAGTTGTTGCAACTGGAATAACTCCAAACACAAAAAAAGTCGGAGCAGAAAAAATCGGATTGCAATTAACCAAATCAAATCATGTTCAGGTCAACGAACATCTTGAAACCAACATTCAAAACATTTATGCAATCGGTGATGTTGCCAATACACCACCTTTTGTTTACACCGCTGCCTACGAAGGGAAAGTTGCAGTTGAAAATGCTTTTACTGGAGCAACAATTAAAACAGATTATTCAGCAATGCCTTGGGTTATTTTTACCGACCCGCAGGTAGCAGGCGTAGGTATAGATGAACAGGAAGCCGCAGAAAAAAATCTTCCGTTTGAAATTACAGTATTGCCTTTAAGAGAAGTTCCCCGTAGCATAGTAGCAATGGACACAAGAGGATTTTTAAAACTAATCCGCAATTCTGAAACAGATAAATTTCTTGGCGCAAGAATAGTTGCACCCGAAGGCGGAGAACTTGTGATGGAAATTGCATTGGCAATCCGTTATGGTATCACGGTAGAAGAAATTTCAAAAATGATGCATCCTTACCTAACACTTTCCGAAGCAGTAAAATTAGCAGCAATGTCTTTTTCAATGGATGTTAAGAAAATGAGTTGTTGTGCAAGTTAATCAACCCCCAAAACACCCTAATTCAAGTTTTAAATAAAAACAAAACAGAAAGGACAACTTATCGAAATTGCCGGTTCCTAATTGAAAATCGCTTGGAAATATTTTTTAAAAAAGGAATTATTATAAATGAAACTACCAATCAAAGACAAGAAGTTTATTTTTCTTCTTTCCGCAATCACGATAGTAATTGCGTTAGAAATTTTATCCATCATTGGCATAAATATTCCTATGCCTTATGCGCCTCTTGTTTTTGCAACATTCATCCTTGCCGTCGGCTATAAAGTTGTTTGGAGTGGCGTTAAAGCACTGTTCAAACTCAATTTCAGTAACATCAATTTGCTGATGCTCATTGCCGTTATCGGTGCCTTTTATTTAAAAGAATTTCCCGAAGCCGCAGTATTAGTAGTGCTCTATGTTTTAGGCGAACGCTTGGAAGATATTGGCATAGAAAATTCAAAATCCGCTTTAGATGAGTTGATAAGCAAAGCCCCTAAAACCGCCTTTGTAAAAGCACAAAACGGTAATATTCCTATTGACAAGATAGCCGTTGGTACAATTATTCAGGTTAAGCCAGGTGAAATGATACCCCTTGACGGAAATATTATTTCAGGCGAAACCACGGTTGACGAAGCAGCTATTACAGGCGAGCCTATTCCTAAAGACAAACATAAAGGTGATAAGCTATTTGCTGGTACTCTCAATAAGCATGGTTTTATTGAAGTAGAGACAACTAGACTTTCAGTCGATACAACCTTTTCAAAAATTATTCGTCTTACATTTGAAGCACAGGCAAACAAATCAGAAACACAAAAATTTATTCAGCAGTTTGCAAGGTATTACACCCCTGCTATGATTTTATTATCGCTATTGCTGTTCCTGATTCCTGTTTACGTTTTGCAAATGGATTTCAACCATTGGTTACAGCAGGCAATTACACTTTTAGTTATCGCTTGTCCGTGTGCTTTGGTAATATCCACACCTGTTGCCATTTATGCTGCCATTGGGAACGCATCATCAAAAGGGGCATTGGTCAAAGGAGGGAAATACATTGAAGCAATGGCCCAAATTAAAGCTATTGCATTAGACAAAACAAGAACCATCACATTTGGAACTCCAATCGTAAGCGATGTAGTTCCACTCAATGGAACAAGTCGTGAAGAACTTTTGGCTTGCACCGCAGGAGCAGAAATTTTCAGTGAACATCCTTTGGCACAAGCCATTGTAGATGCAAGCAAGAAAGAGGGATTTGAACCGCATAAAACCGAAGCATTCAAAAGCATCATGGGCAAGGGCGCAACAGCAAAATGCTTAGTATGTGAGGATGAAACAATATATGTAGGCAAGTTAGACTTCATCAAAGAAAATCATCGCATCGACACTGAAGCAGAAAAAATTGTTGAGCAACTATCTTCACAAGGTAAAACTAGTGTTGTTGTGAGTTTTGGCAATGGAGTGGCAGGTATAATTGGTTTAATGGACGAAATAAAACCTGATAGTGCAATTGCATTGAAAGAAATTGAGGCTATGAACATAGAGCCTGTAATGCTTACAGGCGACAGTGAAAAAGCAGCAAATTATGTGGCAAGGCAGGTAGGCATCAAAAGAATATTCGGCAATATGCTGCCCGAACACAAATCAGAAAAAATAAAAGAGTTATTGATTCAATATGGTAAAGTGGCCATGGTTGGTGATGGAATCAACGATGCCCCGGCATTGGCACAATCTACAGTAGGTATAGCAATGGGAGCAGCAGGGAGCGACACTGCCATAGAAACAGCCAACATTGCTTTGATGAATGATAGGCTGACACTTATTCCCTTCCTTATTCGTTTATCGCGAGCTACACTTAAGCGTATTAAAATGAATACGATTGGAGCAATAGCAGTAAAGTTGATATTTATAACACTTGCATTCATCGGCTACAGCAATTTAGTTTTAGCTATAGCCGCAGACGTAGGAGTAACGCTAATTGTAATTTTGACAAGTTTACGACTGGTGAACTATAAAGGATAAAATAGAGACCAATCCGCAAAACTTAAACCGCCTGCGTATAGAGCCAACGTATTTGCACTCACATTTTCTTTTGCTCAACCGCATTACTGCCTTTGTTCAAATATTTTAGCTTAACATGTCAGATATTTCAAAAAAACATTGGGAAAGCATATATTCTACTAAACAACCCAACGAAGTTAGCTGGACACAGGAAACTCCTAAAACATCACTTGACTTTATTCACGCAGCAGACTTGTCTAAGCAATCCCATATCATTGATATTGGCGGTGGGGACAGCAAACTTGTGGATTATTTACTTGCTGAGGGTTATGAGAACGTTACAGTGCTTGACATCAGTGAAGAAGCTCTTATAAGAACTAAAAAGCGATTAGGCAGTAAAGCAGCTAATGTAACTTGGATTGTCAGTGATATCACCGAGTTTAATCCGTCTTCTACCTTCGACTTTTGGCATGACCGTGCAACATTTCATTTTCTGACAACCCATGTGGAAATCGTAAAATATCTTTCAGTTGCACGACAAGCAGTTAGAGAAAATGGAATTGTAACTATTGGCACATTTAGCGATAATGGACCTAAGAAGTGCAGTGGCCTTGACATCAAGCAATACACTGAAGACACATTGACTGAAGAGCTTGCAAATGGTTTTGAGAAAATCAAGTGTATAACTGAAGACCACACAACACCATTTAACACGACACAGAATTTTCTGTTTTGTAGCTTTAAAAGACACGGTATCATAAATTGACACTGAAAAAAGCGGCAATAGACTTTATTTGCTCAGTAAGGTGTTTTAAATCACTGTTATGAATGACGATAATCATATTTATATTGGTTTATTCTGTGGAGCTTTACTGGATAAGGTGATTTATAATGATTCTAAATGAAAACAAAATGGAAAGAAAAAAATTACTTCAGATAGTTGGTGTGATTTGTTTAATGTTTGTTTACACTAATTCAAATGCACAATGCGGACCGGTTGGAAATGGTACTAATGGTGGAATTCATTGCATGTATCCTGACACGTCACGTAATTGCTTGTATGTTGGAGGTGGGTTTCATAACTCAGGTGTTGACACAATGAATTATTGCGGATATTGGAATGATAGTTCATATGTTCCTATGGATATGATGGGAAATAAGGGCTGTAACGATTCTGTTTGGTGTTTCACTTACTTCAATGGCAGTTTATATGTTGGTGGAAGCTTCACACAGGCAGGTGGGGTTTCTAGTAATTATATTGCACGATGGGACGGAGCATCATGGTATCCTGTTGGTAATGGATTTAATTCATCGGTTCATTCGCTTACTGTTTACAACAATCAGTTGTATGCAGGAGGTCAATTCACAATGTCAGGCAGCAATTCAGTTAGTCACCTTGGATACTGGAATGGTACGCAATGGAATCAGGTTGGTGGTGGAGTTGATCAGGATGTAAAAGCAATGTGTGTTTGGAATAATGCACTATATATTGGTGGTGATATTACAGTAGCTGGCGGAGTTACGGTAAATCGCATTTGTAAATGGGATGGCGCTAACTACTTTGCTGTTGGCAGTGGTTTTAATTCAGGTATGGGGGAACCATGTATTGTTCGCTCTTTTTGCATTTATAATGGAAATCTAATTGCTGGTGGTATGTTTGAACATTCGGGCACAAGTGATATGCATAACCTTGCGATGTGGAATGGTTCAACATGGTCTTCAATAGGTCACATTGACGGTGGAATGATGGGTGAGAATGGCGTAAGAACTATGTGTGCTTATAACAACCGGCTCTTTATCGGTGGAAGTTTCAGTTCCTGCGGCTCAACTTCATCAAATAATTTAGGTATGTGGGATGGTTCCTCATGGTCAAGTATAGGAACCGGAATGGATGGTGCTGTGAATTCCCTTGCTGTACATCACAACGAACTTTACATTGGCGGTTCATTTACAAATGCTGCCGGGACGTCTGTAAATAATATTGCAAAGTATTCTGCCAATACAGGTATTCACGCATTAAATGGAAATTCAATTTCTCTGACAGTTTATCCAAATCCAGCAGGTAATTATGTTCGGCTTAGTTGGGTCAATGAAAATTTAACGGAAGTTAAATTAACATTATCAGATATAGCTGGAAAGATTTTGTTTGAGAGGGATCAAATATTACCTTCCATAGGTATTCATCAAGAAGAAATTCCCATGAATGATATTAGTGATGGAATTTATATGATCACACTGAATTCAGGAGAGAGAAATTATTCAGCAAGGGTTGTAATATTTAGATAACGTGTTGATGTCCTCCCTCTTATTGGACAATTCAAATTTTCTAAGCTGTGTTTTACTCTCCAATGGGTACTTCATTTTCCTTTTATAGAACCTGGTTTTTTTCAAAATGCGAATTGGGTTCTAGATTCCTACTTATTTAGGTTTCGGGTTTCTTCTTCTAGCATACCTTCCAACTCTGGCAAAGGTCTGTTTTTCTTTTCCTCCTCTGTTTCGACCTCACCCTTTTCCCTGATGTCGTTAATCAACCAATGCATTTCCATTATTTCCCTGCGCTGTGCTTTAATGATCTCGTCAGCGAGTTTTCTGACCCGTACATCCTTTATTTGAGCGCGCTCACTTGTCAAAATGGCAATTGAATGGTGTGGGATCATGCCTTCCATGTAATCAACATCTGTAACGGTAATCTGACTTCTTACTAATGCTATACTACCGGCAATCAATATTATTCCTAACCCAATTATTGCAATATTTGCCCTTCGCTTCTGGTACATATTCAGCATAAACAGGAGCATTATGATAATCATGGAACCGGTCATAATGAGTGTCATAAAAAGTCTAGTTTCACTAAACCAGAAGTGATCAATGATCTGGTAAGAGTTTGTGTACATTAAGAAGTACATTGCCACCATTGATGTAGCAATCATTCCGAAAAATTTAACGTAATTTTTTTTGTGATGATTTTCCATTTTTTATAATTTATCGTTTAAAATTTAAGTGGATGGTGGAGATTCCGGTGAACCAAATCACATTTTTCCAGAGCAAATTGACTACCTTTTTTATTGACAGCGATTGAGTAACTTATTCAATATTAGATCAAATTTAAGCATTAGATGATTAATTATTGAATTCATAGACATGCGATTTTTAATAGGAAATAGGTGTTTAGGTTAACCGGAATCTTAAATCTCACCAAATTCCATGATTCTGAACAAATCAAGCATTAGAAAGTTCGATATTTGGAACCCTGCGGGTACTTTATCAGTGCAAGAAACAGAGCGAGTGAACAGTAATATACTGTTCACTCGCTCTGTTTCTGGAGCTCAGACTAAGAGTTACACCCTGTTTTTTCTTCTGTTCACTCGCTC
>Ga0116144_10000517_pt1 | contig 51193 bp, 48 predicted proteins | sample AD_UKC035_MetaG_FD_89746 | JGI IMG/M metagenome (GOLD analysis project Ga0116144, IMG submission 89746) | Active sludge microbial communities of municipal wastewater-treating anaerobic digesters from USA - AD_UKC035_MetaG | ecosystem: Engineered > Bioreactor > Anaerobic > Digestate | place: USA...
AGAAAGCAAATATTTTACAGCAATAAAAAAAATCAGCATTCTTATTCTCTTAGCAGTTTTATCTGTTTCATTGTACAGTTGTTCATCATCTAATGAAGAATCTTCGACAGAATCAAGCGAATCTACTGAGTCGGGAAACTTAATGAAAGATGCCGAAGAAATGGAAGATGATGGTATGGGCTTTGGTCCGGTAAAAAGCCTAAGCATTCCTGCTGAAATAGACGAAGCTCTTGCGGCTGAAGGAATGAAGCATTTTGAGGCAAAGTGTACTGCTTGCCATAAGTTTGAAAAAGAAAAGTATGTAGGTCCCGGATTGTTAGGCGTGACCAAAAGACGTAAGCCTGAATGGATCATGAACATGATCCTGAACCCACAGGAAATGACTCAAAGAGATCCTGTAGCAAAGGAGCTTTTTGCGACGTATCTCACCCAAATGACCAATCAGAATGTCACCGAGCCGGAAGCCAGAAGCATGTATGAGTACTTCAGAAAGATGGACGCTACATCAAATTAATTTGTCAATTCCAATTACACCTACAAAAACAGGAGGAATATCTATGAAAAATGTAACATTGAATAAATTATCAACATCAATCTTATTACTTGCAACTGTTTTTCTTGCCTCTTGTGGCGGAGGGAGGGAGAAAAAGCAAGTGACATCAAATGATGCCGCTTCCAAAGTGTATGTCGCACCCGGCAAGCTTGACGAGTTTTATGAATTTTTATCAGGTGGGTTCAGCGGACAGATAGGAGTTTATGGACTTCCTTCCTGCCGTTTGTTGAAAGTCATACCTGTTTTCGCAGTTAATGCCGAAAATGGATGGGGATTTACAGAAGAGACCAAGCCAATGTTGAACAGTACTCATGGTTTTGTTCCCTGGGACGATTCCCACCACCCCGAACTTTCAATGACTGATGGTAGTCCTGACGGGCGTTGGTTGTTTATCAATTCCAATAATACACCCAGGATAGCAAGGATTAATCTATCAACATTTCGAACAGAGGAAATTCTTGAAATACCAAATAGCGGAGGAAATCATAGCTCTCCTTTTGCAACAGAAAATACAGAGTATGTTGTAGCGGGTACACGATTTAGTGTTCCTATCGAGGGTAATAAAGATATTCCAATTTCTACGTACAAAGAGAATTTTCAGGGAACATTAACTTTCGTAAAAGTAGATAAAGATCATGGCGACATGGATGTTGCATTTCAAATTATGATGCCGCCATTCGATTTTGACCTCAGCCATTGTGGAAAAGGTCCTTCAAGCGGTTGGTTCTTTTTTTCATGCTATAATTCTGAGCGTGCTCACACACTTTTAGAGGCAAATGCTTCTCAAAACGATAAAGACTTTATCGTAGCTGTGAACTGGAAGTTGGCTGAAAAGTATTTAGCCGAAGGCAAAGCAAAAGATTTTCCGGGCGAATATTACAGCAATCGTTATGACGACAGGAAACATTCAGCCAAGTCAACAATTCACCGCTCAACTAAAATGCTTTATCCAAAGGACTGTCCGGATATGATTTACCTGATGCCTTGTCCGAAGTCCCCACACGGAGCTGATGTTGATCCTACAGGAGAGTATATTGTTGGAGGAGGTAAGTTGTCTACAGTTATCCCTGTGTTCTCTTTCAGTAAAATGCAGGCAGCCATTGCTGCTAAAGATTTCATCGGTGAAGTCGACGGATTGCCGATTCTTAAATATGAATCAGTGATAGGTGGTGAAGTTCAAAAGCCGGGCCTCGGTCCTTTACATACTGAGTTCGACGGCAAAGGCTTTGCTTATACATCAATGTTCGTTTCATCGGAAGTTGTGAAGTGGAAGCTTGGAACCTGGGAGGTCGTTGATAGAATTCCCACATATTATTCAATCGGACACCTTTCTATACCCGGCGGTGATTCAAAGACACCTTGGGCAAAATATTTAGTTGCCATGAACAAAATTACGAAGGACAGATATCTGCTCACAGGTCCTGAATTAAATCAAAGTGCGCAGCTTATTGACATCACCGGTGATAAGATGAAGCTGTTGAATGACTTCCCTACTGTAGGTGAACCACACTATGCACAAGGTATACCTGCTGATCTGGTAATGAAAAATCAGGTGAAGGTGTTCAAGCTTGAAGATAATGAGCATCCTTATGCATGTAAATCAGAAAAAGATGCGCGTGTTGAGAAGAAAGGTAAAACTGTTCATGTATACATGACAAGCATCAGGTCACATTTTTATCCTGACAATATTGAAGGAGTAACAGTAGGGGATACAGTTTATTTCCATGTTACCAATTTGGAGCAGGATTGGGATACTCCTCACGGTTTTGCCATCAAAGGTTCCACTGACGCTGAATTGCTGATCATGCCGGGTGAGACTGCCACATTAAAATTCATTGCTAAGAAGCCTGACATTTATCCATTTTACTGTACAGATTTTTGCTCTGCACTCCATCAGGAAATGCAAGGATACCTTAGGGTTTCGCCTGTCAGCTCTAATGTCCCGATTACCTATTCGACAGGCAAATAAAGGAGAGAGAGTGAGCGGGGGGACAATGTTCCCCCGTTTGCTTTTATTACTGCATCTAAGACATTACAATTAGAAGGGACTGATAAGTGACCGTTCCATCAAAAATTAAATTTTTCATGAAAAAGAGATCAGCAATACTAATAGCTCTTGCGTCCTTATTAATGATCGGGAGTTTATTCACACCGCTTTGGGATATAACCCTGGAGGCTCCACAGTATCCTGAAGGATTAGGAATGAAAATATGGCTTGCCAAGTTATCCGGTGATGTTTCTACCATCAGCGGCTTGAACCACTACATAGGGATGAAGGCAATCAGTGAGGATATGTTTCCTGAATTTGGGTATATGAAGGGCATCGTTATAGCGATCATTATTTCTGGCCTGCTCGTTGCAGTGATCCGAAAAAAATGGTTGTTTGCTTTTTGGTTCTTAAGCTTCCTGATCATTGCTGCATTAGGAGTGTATGATTTTTGGTTATGGGAATATGATTACGGACACAATCTTGATCCCAGGGCAGCAATAAAAGTGCCCGGAATGAGTTATCAACCCCCTCTCATTGGTTGCACCGAACTGCTAAATTTTTATGCTTGTTCTTTCCCGTCAATCGGAGGATGGCTTATTGTTGTCTCCGGAACGACTTCTTTCCTGGTTTTTCTTGATGAGTTTTTTCTGGGTCGGATAAAGAGAGAAAGAACTACCAAAGTTGTGCCTGCATGAAATTGAATTTTAAATTTGAAATTCATTTGATTGTCGTCCTTATAGCGACTTCTCTCATGGCTTGTACTCGCGGACCCAGTCCAATTGAAATTGGTAAGGATCTGTGTGCACTTTGTAAAATGACCATAATGGACAAGCGCTATGGTGCAGAACTTATTACTGATAAAGGAAAAATATATAAATTTGACAGTGCTGAGTGCTTAGTTAATTATCTTAAAGAATATCCGGAAAGTGAGCATCCTCTTCAATTGCTCATGGTCATTGATCATGCACTTCCAGGAGAATTTATTAATGCGAAAGAAGCTTTTTATTTACATAGTGAGAAACTATCTAGTCCGATGGGCGCCAATGTTACTGCTTTACATTCTAAAGCTATTGCGGAGGACTATCTTACACAGTATGGTGGTGAGATTTGGACCTGGGAAGAATTGTGCAGGCAAGTCCAATAAACTTGCATATTTGATTTGCTTGCTTATTCCGGCTGTAGTTATCCTGCCTTTTATCTCTGAAGCCGGTGTAAAAAATGTCGGAAATAATTCTGCCTATAAGACTATTAAAAAAGCCTTAGAGGATTGCGATGATGGGGATACTTTAATCGTCGATGGAGGCTTGTATTCTGAGGGGGAGATTTCCATTACTAAAAGGATTTGTTTGTTAGGATTGAATAATCCTGTGATTGATGGAAAGTCAAAGGATGCTGTTCTGATAATTCGTGCATCAGGATGTATCGTGAGAGGATTTACAATAAAGAATTCAGGTAAAAGTGATATAGAGGAAATTGCCGGTATAAGACTTGAAGATGTGCAAGCATGTCAGATTGATTCGAATTATTTTTTGAATAATTATTTTGCAATCTATCTTGCAAACTCAAGTTATTGCAGATTGATGTCAAACAGGATAGAGGGTTTTGCTAAAACGGAAACATCTTCAGGCAATGGAATTCATCTTTGGAAAGGCCATCATAACACCATATTGAACAATCATATAAGCGGTCACCGTGATGGAATATACTTTGAGTTTGTAATGTATAGTTCAATAATTGGAAATTTGAGCGAGAAAAATCTTCGTTATGGATTGCATTTTATGTTTTCTGATGATGATATATACAAATACAATACTTTTCGTGAGAATGGTTCAGGAGTAGCAGTGATGTACACGAGAAATGTCTTGATGCAAAATAATAAGTTTGAGTCGAACTGGGGCAGTGCTTCCTTCGGCCTCCTGTTAAAAGATATTTCCAGGAGTCTGATACGTAATAATGTGTTCTCGAAGAACACAACGGGCCTATATATAGAAGGCTCTAATAACACAATAATAATAAACAACGAATTTGTAAGGAATGGCTGGGCTGTCAGGATACTTGGTGATTGTTATGAAGATACAATTACAGAGAATAATTTCAGATCTAACACTTTCGATTTGGCAACAAATGCTTCCAGAAATATGAATTATATTAATAGGAATTTCTGGGATCAATATAGCGGGTATGATCTGGATAAAGACTTTACAGGTGACATTCCATTTCATCCGGTCAGTTTTTATTCAAAGATCACCGAAGAGTCGCCGCATACTTTGATGATGTTGCATAGCTTTTTTGTGGATCTCCTGAATCAAACTGAGCGCATTGTTCCGACAATTACACCTGAAGAATTCAAAGACAAAGAGCCGCAGATGAAACCGATAGTATATGATAAAAATCGAAAGATTAAATAAATCCTTTACTACACTTGATGTTCTGAAAGATGTCAACCTTGTTTTTGACCGGGGAGAGGTAGTTTGTTTGATCGGGCCAAATGGTTCGGGAAAAACTACTCTCATCAAGTGTTTATTGGGATTAGTTATCCCGGATGCAGGTTCTGTCTATTATAAGGACAAGCCGGTACTTGGTACCTGGGCCTATAGAAGGGAGTTTGGATATATGCCTCAGATCAGCAGATTTCCTGAGCATATCAAAGTGCGTCAGGTATTTCAGATGATGAAGGATTTGAGAAGTAATGATGGAGTAATTGATGAAGATTTATTGCGTGCATTTTCAATTGATAGTATCATGGAGAAGAGGATGGCATATCTTTCCGGCGGAACCAGGCAAAAAGTTAGTGCTGCTCTTGCTTATCTTTTTAGTCCGGAAGTTTTAATTCTAGATGAACCTACTGCCGGTTTGGACCCTATATCTTCTGAGCAATTGAAAGCAAAAGTGATGAAGGAAAAACACAAAGGAAAGTTGACACTCATAACTTCACATAACATGACAGAAGTTGAGGAGCTCGCAGATAGAGTTATTTTTATTGTTGAAGGGAGTATTCAATTTAGTAAAACTGTGGAAGATATAAAGAATGAAACATCTGAGTCGCGATTGGGTAAAGCGCTAGCCGTAATGATGGAGGGCTTTGTGCATGCTTAAGGTGTTGAAATACGTAGTTTATGATATTATGAGAAGTAAGATGGTGCTCATCTATACATTGTTAATGTTTTTTCTGTGCTTTGGTCTCTTTTATTTAGGTGCTGATTATGCCAGTACACTTGTAAGTCTTTTACATGTGATATTACTTGTGGTGCCATTGATATGTATAGTTTTTGCTACGATTCATTTTTATAATTCGAGAGAATTTATTGAGATGCTTCTGGCACAACCTATAGACAGAAATAGCATTTTCTTTGGAGAGTACCTGGGACTTGCGGGGTCATTGGCACTTTCTTTATTAATAGGGTTAGGTTTACCTGTACTCCTGTGGCAGCCCACTGAACCGGCATTGTACCTTGTAATTGTTGGATTGTTGCTGACTTTTATCTTTACTGCACTTGCCTTTTTAACTTCTGTCCGAAGCCTCGATAAAGCCAAAGGTATTGGCTCTGCATTATTATTGTGGTTTTATTTTGCTGTTTTATTTGATGGAATTGTATTGTTGATCTTGCATTATTTTAATGATTACCCTCTAGAAGAGCTGGTGCTTGTTTTAACAGCTTTGAACCCGATCGATATGGGAAGAGTATTGATCTTATTGAAATTGGATTCCTCAGCTTTAATGGGGTACACGGGGGCATTGTACAATAAGTTTTTTGGAAGTAGTTTCGGACAGATATTTTCGATCACCGTGCTTTTAATATGGGCTTCAGTTCCTGTTCTCAGAGCGAGAAAGATTTTTGCCAAGAAAGATCTATAAAACAGAACCCTGCAAATAATTGCAGGGTTCTGTCAAATTCATATTATTTATGGCCCGGTCAATCAGCTTTGAAATTTATTCAAGAATTGTAAATTCTACTCTTCTGTTTTTTTGTCTTCCCTGAGGTGTAGTGTTTGGAGCAACCGGTTGTGTTAATCCATAACCCTTAGCGATTATTCTGTTTTCGTCTATGCCTTTTTCTGTCAGATAGGTTTTAACGGCCTCTGCACGATTCAAGGAGATACGCATATTTAATTGTGCTGATCCTACATTGTCAGTATGGCCCTCAATGAGAATCCTGAAGCTTGGTTTTCTTTGTAGAAGTTTCACGAGTTCTTCAAGGGCAACATAGCTGGTTTGACGAATAATAGCTTTACCGCTTTCAAATTCCAGATTGCTGAACACTTTATTGATAATGTCCTGATCTTCTTTATTTAGTTTTACTTTCAGTGGTGCTGCCGGTTTTACTTCCACTTTTTCTATAACCGGACATCCATTATTCGATTTCGGCCCGGGAACAAGGACGCAACTGTCAAGTTTATCTATGATCCCGTCTGCGTCTGTATCAGGACAACCTTTGTTGATGGCCAATCCCTTTTCAGTAATGCAATCATCTTCAGGATCTGGAATAGAATCCATGTCGGTATCAGGACAGCCTGAGAACATTACCAGGCCTGAATCCGTTGGGCATTTGTCGGCTTTGTCGGTAATGCCATCGCCATCAGTATCGGGACAACCATCAAGGCTCTTGAGGCCTGCGATATCCGGACATTTATCATCTTTATCCGGAACATCGTCGCCATCTTTATCCGGGCAACCGTCAAATTTTAAAAGACCGGGAATGTCCGGACAAGAATCCTTTTTATCGCGCACCTTATCTTTATCCTTATCCTTGAATGGACGACCGAAGATGAGATTAAATCCGAAGTGTACCTGTGTATTTCTTGCATCAAGGGGAGCGATAAGTCCGATTACATTGTCTGTAACTGTATATAGCTGTACCGCACCTACATTCACCGCCAGGCCAAGCCCGACATTATCGAATGTGTGATTCATATAGGAGTATGACAAAGATGTGGTGAGATGTCGCCCAACCTGAAGGTTATATGATAATGAGACTGTTGGCTGAACAGTTTTTTTGAAAAATTCCATGTGGATCAATCCACCCGCAAAACTATTTTCATTAATGCGATAGTTGGCTCCCAGATAAACATGCATGGGGAGATAGGTGGTATAAGATTCATCATTTTCATTTGTCTTGAATGTTTCTGTCAGCGAATCTAATACGGCTTCAAGGTTTGCACTGGTATCATTGATGAATCTGAGCAAGTCAATCCCGGAAAATTCGTATTTACCTGCTGAAGTTTTATAATTTTTTATATCCTCTTTCCATTTGATATATCCGAGATCAACTACACTAAGATTAAAATTCCACTTTTCGTCATATTTGTAGGACGCACCGAGGTCCGCAGCGAATCCACGGTTCTTCCTCTTGAAGAGATAATTATTGATGTTCTTGGAGCGAACTCCGGAATCAGATGTGTCAAACTGTTCGTAACCGTCTTCACTATTGTCCGGCGATGAAGAGTGAATAATAACATCTGTTGGAACTTCCAGGCCATAGTCATCCGATGCTGTATAAAATCCAAAGCTACCTGCAGTAGATGAATAGTTTTCCATTCCATATAAATATTTGATGCGGAAACCGGTTCTCCATTTTTCATTCACCTCATAGGCCCAGCCGATACTGTAATCACGGTAGTGTGTTGCATCAAAACCTGTCTTTTTAAAATCCAGTTGTTGGCCAATATAAGCACCATTGCCCTTGTCTATTAGATTGATCAGGTCCTTCGAGTATAGAAAAGCAAAATTTACATGCTCCGTAACATTTACGGTAAAGTAATTTTTCTTCATCTTAAATCCGAATGAGATGAGATCGGTATTGAATGAGGTTTTTAAGAAATTTGTTTTGCGTAGTTTTTTAATAGTGTTTTCAATGTCGATCACAACTGAATCGTCGGAGCGAAGTGTATAAAAATCGTGATAGCGAAAGCTGCTGTTGCTCAAGTTAAAATAAACGGAAGATATTACGGGCAATCCGATATAAAATTTGTTTACAGGAGCCAGGGAAGGATTTACTCTCGATGATTGGCTAATGTTAGGCATGTTATAGAGAGTAAGATCCTGTTGTGCAAACAAGCTGAGGCAAGGACTACAAAGCAAACAGAGTATAAGTATTTTTTTCATGACGATTTGGTTTAATGTTTGCATCTAGCTTAGAATTCCAGGGTTAAAAATGCATGAACTCCAATTTTAATATCGAGTCTGTAATCAGAATAGATCGGAACCTGAGTTTGAGGTGCATTTTGTGTATTCACAACAGAGAAAATGATAAGCTTTTTTGCATGATAGATATTTCTCAAACGATCAGGACCAAACTCTTCATCACGTGTTTTTTTGTATGGAAGTACAACCCGTCCATCAGAATTGAGTAAACCTGATGCAATGATAAAATCGCCGGGGTCACTTAAGAGTGAGTCAAGGACTACTCCTGCAGAATCAGTAAAGTAAAGTTGTATATATGCGTCTGCAGGAAAACCATTCTGAGCATTAATTCTGAAGATCGCTTTATTGAGCTCCTGAATATTGTCAAGTTCAAAATCTGATGTGTCGCTTACACTAAAGCCGTTCGCCGAACCTCTGAGTGGAAGGTTTACTTCGACATCTACTGCAAATCTGCTGGAGTCAGTGATGAAATTATAAGAAGGTGTAGGGCTGTTGGATACAGCATCAATATCAAAGGCAATGTATCTTGGATTTTGATCCATGATCGTATTGATATTACTATTTGTCTGATCTACGAAAAAGGAGCCTGTTGCTGTTTGCCCTACTACAGTCGGTGAGCCAATTGGCAATGGGTTCGGAATTGTATTTGTGATTGGAGTGTTTACACCGGTACTTGAAATTGAATAAAATGATGTCACCTGAGAATTAACCGGGACTCCAAAAGAATTGCTTAAATTAAAAGTAATATGCGGATCATTAAATGCGATGTTCCCGAAAAGAGTATTGTTGAATAGTTCGATCCGGCTGGAGTCACCTGTTACAGATAATGTACGTTGACCTAAATAGCCATAAGCTTCTGCCATTTTCAAATTAGTCAGATTGTTACTGATGGTTATATTTCTGTTCGCGGTAGGCAAACTTGTTGAGGAGTTAGTAAATGATAATGTATATGTTACCCGTAGTTCATTAAATGAGCCGTTGCCCGTAAAATCAAATTTGTAGCCTGCTAGATTGCCCGAAAGTAAAGCGCTGACAGGTAAGGTGCCACCATAGATGAAAGGCAGGCTTTGTGAAAATGGAATTCCATTTAAAGTAGCATCGGGAATAGTAATGGTTAATTCCCCGCTATGTGGAATTTGTGATTGTACCGAGATTTCTAATGCACCTAAATTTAATAATAATGAATCAAGTTGCTCACCGCTGCTGACAACAAAAGGAAAGACTGTGTTCAATGTCTTGCTTAATGTTCCTGTTTGATAGAGTTGGGTGCTATCTGTCGTGGTTGTAGTTATTGTCCGGCTATTGCTTTGATCCTGCAAGGGGAGAAACTCATATCCATATACTGAATAAATATTTGCCTTGTAAATTAGATGAACGAGGTTATTGCTATCGACGTCTACAGTTGTAGAGTTTGAGAATCCGGTGAGGTCTTTTATTCCGAGAGATGAATTGATCAATGGAATAGCAAATTCCGGGTTCCAGGTACTCGATACTATCTTGTCATATTGAAAATCTTCATCCTTAATACAGCCTGTTAGTAACACGGAAAGTGTAAATAATAAGAGGGAAGCTTGCTTCATTGGGATCTTTAGGTTTGTCATGATAAACGAAATTTGCTATTCGATGTGATATAGATATATTGTTGAGTTTTCTGAGCCGATTGATAAGATCAGATTGTTCGGGTTTTCTGAATTCCTGATGCTGAATTCTCCTGAGCCATTTACAGGAAACCCTTTGGTGATGCTACAGTCTTCATTGATGAGGAGGAATCGGTTCTTTGTATCTGAGCTAAGTCCTGTCCATGAATTGGAATATTTGTCAGTACTATGAACCCAGGTGTAGTCCTCAAGCTTTGAAAGGTATTTTAGACAGGTTTTTTTGTCGTCCAGGCTACGAAATATTAATGAGTCTTTGTAAAGTATTCCCTCATATAATTTTGATTTTTCGTGACTTCTGGATATACAATAGTTAATGCTTTGGGGTGGAGCACTAAACTTTTTGATAACCTGATTATCAAGGAGCATTGTCGTAGTTTCGTTGCTGTCACGATAGCATATTATTGATGATCCTGACGAGTCAGGCAGAATGCGAAGTGTGGAGTTTGTTAATAATGTACTTGTAGAATTTAGTAATTTCATCTTTCCCCTGATATCAGAAAGATATATCGCATCCTGCGATTGAATTAACAAGTTTCTTTTTTGATTTACCCGGATAGGCTCAACAGGTAATTTTACATTCTTTAAATTAAGATTTGTTTGCCAGTCAGGAACAGGCTTTCCATTTAATTCGTATGCATAGATTTGTTCATTCTCACATGCAATATAGATTACGAAATTATTTCTTCCATTAGTTTCAATTACCGATGCACCATTACTAGCCCTTGCAGGAAGCTTAATTGGATATCGCGCAACATTTGATCCGCCCGAATTGATCAAGAAAAGCTTAGTTGCTGTGCTGAAAAAAATCTGTGATTCGCCATTTTTGTAATAGTCCACATCATAGATCCGGCTAAGAATAGGTTCGTCAAGCTCTTTTTTCCAAACTAAATTGCCGGCCTGATCAAAATAGTAAAGATTATGCCCTTTATCCTGACAGATCACAGCATATTTTCCTTTTCCTGCATCAACAATTGTTGGGTGCAGTAAAATTTCATTGTCGAGATCGGCAGACCAGATCAAACTGACCTCTTTTGTTTTTGTTTTGTTGAAATTCAATTGTGCCTGAACTATAACCTTGTCATGACTATTACCTGAATTGTATTGAAAAGTTCCAAAACTATCCCATATCTCCAGTTTTTTTGCAATAGAATTGCCGGTTTTTTCATTTGTTATTGCATATAAAAGGTTGAGACTTCCGGCAAAATCAATGTAGAGGCCAATATTTGATGCTTTTTCGAAATTGCTTTTTTCTGATTCCGTCATCACCGTCGAAAGGCTTGTTTCGTTTTCAATGTCATCAATTATGCCCTTAATGGCACTTTGTTGGTTTGCAAAAATGATGTAATCTTTATATTGAAAATACCAGGGATTGCGAATCATTCGAAATTGTTTGCCATAGTTTAGGGCAAGGAGATTTTCGGAATTTATTTTGCCCAAATTGTAGCCAAGGTATTTTTGCCTGATCTCTTTTCCATTGTATTTATTTTGAAGCTCATCGAGTGAATTGAGTGCCGAATTTGAATTGTTGCATTGGATGATTGCGAAGCTATTGTTATCGGGAGAGGTGTTTCCTGTTTCGGTGATGAACAATGCAATTTCATTTCCGATCCAGGAAAGGATTTTTGGTTCATATCCACTTTTATCTCCACCTGTACTTCCTTCTTTTGTTGAATTTTCAGCAGGATCAAAGAACAAATTGTTTGAACGCATTTGTTGAAATGTCTGAATGAGATTGTCAGAGCCAAAGCGCAGGCAAAAGGAAGTGCGTCTGGGTATGATATGATGTATTTTACTCATCTCGGTAGCCTGATTTCTGAAACATAAGACGAGGTCGCTGGTATCGAGACTACTTGCAGTTCCTTCAAGTTGAATTTGGTTGGCTTTAAAGTTTATATTAAAGCCTTGCCATCTGCTAAATGAACCTATTGCATTTAGAAGTGATGAATAGGAAATATTCAGGTAGGCTTCAAGATGTTTTTGGAGACTTAGTTGATTGACAAATAAATTTATTCCGCTATCATCTTTACTCGGTATACTTAGACGTTTGAATGATTTTGATTCACGGATTGATTTCTCTGACTTTAAGTGATGAATAGAATTTTCAACGAGGAATGATGTTGAACTGACAAGAACTAGTCCGTCACTTATTGCCACTGCAACTTTCACGACATTCTTTTTCCACAATTCTATAATTTTCGTATTCTCATATTCACGGGTCTCAGTGCGTAGTCCATTGGATTGCCAGCTATTTGCCCATTCAATGATTTTTTTTTGGTCAATCGCATTATGTTGCTTTAGCACTAGCAGTAAATCAAAATCTCTTGCTTTTGTAGGATGCACAGAAATGAAAGCTTCGGCTTCAGTCCACATTGCCTTTGTTTCCCGGGTAATTAAGAGAACTGAATCAACCAGGCTGAATTTTTTATCGGCAGCAGCTATCGATGAGTTTGCACAAAAGCTTTTCCAAAAGTCTGTTGATCTAAGCGAATCCAGAGATTGGTGTCCTGATCTCAGTTGAATGATAAATGAAGCATTTTCAGGAATTGCATCCAATCCATTGGCTTTAAAAAAGGTGGAATTGTTATTTACATAGAGTACTCCAACTATTGTAACTAAGAGAATAATAGCAATTATTAAAAGTTTATTCAGCTTCATGTCAAGGTTGAAAATAACCTATGTAAATAAAGCTAAGAACTCAGTCGGGTGGTGATAATCTTTTAGGAATTATAGACAATTGTTTGTTCACAGAGAGTCATCTACAGCAAACAAACGAAAAGATTTACGGTGAATGGGGCTGATCCCAAATTTCACAATGGCTTGTCTGTGTTTGACCGTGCCATAGCCTTTGTTTTGGGCCCATTCGTAATGCGGGAACTTTTTGTGCAAATTATTCATATACTCATCTCTGTGAGTTTTTGCCAGAACAGATGCTGCAGCGATAGATGCAAATTTTGAGTCCCCTTCAACTATGCAGGAATAAGGTGTTGCTATATGGGTTTTAAATCGATTTCCATCTATAATTAAGTATTCTGCCGGACATTTTAGCTGCATAATGGCTCTGTTCATGGCAAGGAATGAGGCATTGAGGATATTAATCTGATCAATTTCTTTGTGATCAACGGAAGCAACAGCCCAGGCAATCGCTTGTTTTTCTATCTCAGGCCTTAGCCTTTCTCTTTGTTGTTCTGTCAGTTTTTTTGAGTCATTCAGCAGAGGGAGTTTAAAGTCTCTGGGTAAAATTACAGCGGCTGCAAAGACAGGGCCCGCCAGACAGCCTCTGCCGGCTTCATCACAACCGGCTTCAACCAGGTGTTCCTGATAATATGGTTTTAGTTTGTTATTCAATTGTTCTAAATCTCTTGACGGCCATAAGTTAATTCGAAGAACACTTCATCATACTATTCCACAGATCATCAGCCGTTTTTTGCCAGCTGAATGCATCTTTTCTTTGTAAGCCTTTTTCGATCAGGGACTGCCTTAGTTTTTCGTTTTCTGTGAGTTCGATCATAGCCTTTGAAATGTCTTCAACATTGAAAGGGTTTACTAATAATGCTGCATCGGCTGCAATTTCCGGCATAGAAGTAGTATTGGAGCAAATTACAGGCACACCACAACGGAAAGCTTCAACAATAGGAATTCCGAATCCTTCGAATAAGGAAACATAAGTAAGTGCAAATGCAGATGCTGTCAGTAAGTACAACTCCTGATCCGGGATCCTTCCGGTGAAGATCACATCTTTTTGGTGTTCCATTTCCGAGAATGCAGACTGCATATCATTTGTCCACCATCTTTTAGTACCGGCAAGGACAAGGACAAAGTCTTTTCCGGTCATTTTTTTATACAGATCAAATGCTTTTAAAAGCTTGGCAATATTTTTTCTTTGGTGCAGTGTGCCAATAAACAGAAAATATTCTTTTCCATCTGAGTATTTGTCGCGAATTGTCTTTTTTAAATCGTCTGAGATGGGTATGAAACCTTCACTGGCACCGTTGTACACTATATCAATTTTATTTTCGGGCAGGCTATAGGTGGAGGCAATATCATTCTTTGAAAATTCAGAAACAGAGGCAATTCTATGTGCCTTTTTTGCAAAACGGGGAAAGAAGAAGCGATAGTAGAAGCGGTAGATAAACGGAAGATCTCCCGGATAATGTTCGAAGTTTATATCGTGAATGACCGCAAGACTTTTCACTTTTGATGTCAATGAAAGAAATCCGTCTGTGGAAACGAATAAATTTGGTTTTGTTTTTTTTAGCAGTCTTGCAAGCGACCATTCATACCATATTACCCACAAGACAGGATGTCTTGCTGCCGGAGAAATGATTACCGGCTTTACGTTATCCGCAAATAAAAATGAATTGTCATAAGGCCTGTCGAAAATAAAAATGAATTCATGTTCAGGGTGCTGCTGAGTGATCCTTTTGAAGCTTTCGTATGTAAAGTACCCGATTCCCTCCATTTTGTTTAAACGAAGCATACGGGTATTGACTGCAATAATCATAGAAGTTAATTCTGGTGCGAAAATAAGCATCCTATTGCTACCAGTCCGATGAAAGAGAAAAAAATCTATTCATTCGTTTAAACTCTGTAGATTTTTCAGATGCATATCATTAAAAACATACATTACAAACCTTCTTGTTTTGGTAGGTTCAATGGGGAGGATGCTAACTTGTTGACTCATTTTTGTTGATAAATGAAGCGAGATTGACACCTTAAAGTGTACGACAGGCATCAAAAACAGTATTTTTGTGAAGGATGAAATTTGATAAATCGACATCCCTCAGCGAGCTTGCCGAATTGACAGGGACGAGGGTAATTGGTGACGGTACGTCAATGGTGACCGGAATCAACGAAATACATAAGGTAGAAAAAGGAGATATCACGTTTGTTGATCATCCTAAATATTATGCTAAAGCATTAGGATCTGCCGCCACCTTTGTGATTATAAATAAGGATATGGAGGCTCCCGAGGGTAAAGCGCTATTGTTTTCAGAAGATCCTTTCTTAAGTTATAATACCATCGTAAGTAAATTCAGGACCTTTGAATCGAGTAATCAATCAGTCAGTCAGAAAGCTAAAATTGCTGCCGGGACGGTTATTCAACCGGGAGTTTTCATTGGACATCATGTTGTTATCGGGAAAAATTGCATCATACATTCCAATGTCAGTATTTATGATCACAGTGTGATAGGGGATAATGTAATTATTCACGCAAATACAGTGATTGGAGCTGATGCATTTTATTTTAAGAGAAGGCCGGAGGCATATGATAAAATGCTCACATGTGGTAGGGTAGTCATTCATGATAATGTTGAGATTGGTGCTTCTTGTACCATTGATAAAGGGGTATCAGGAGATACTATAATCGGCAAAGGAACTAAGCTTGATAATATGGTTCACATAGGGCATGATACAGTTATTGGTCAGAATTGCTTATTTGCTGCACAAGTTGGTATTGCGGGAGTCGTCACGATCGAAGATGACGTTATTTTGTGGGGACAGGTTGGAGTGCAAAAAGATCTGACTATAGGTAAAGGAGCCGTAGTGTTGGGGAAGTCAGGTGTTCCAAAATCTCTTGAAGGCGGTAAGACTTATTTTGGTGCACCTACCCAGGATGCGAGAGATAAAATGAAAGAGCTTGCGTTCATCAAGCAACTTCCCGGAATAATTGAAAAGTTAAAAGAAAGATAAATTTTGGCATCAACACCCAAACAGATCACAGGAGCACCTGAAACAATTTCAGCGGAGCTGCACGTCAAGAAATTGCAATTACATTGGCTGTTGCAAATTACCAAAGCAATCAACTATAGTTTTTCTACCAAGCAAATGCTTGATGTATATGAGCATGTGCTCATCAGCCAGCTGAAGGTGGAGAAACTGGCGCTCCTGATTAATGTGAATGGATGGAGTTGTGCTTTAAGTTATGGGACAGATAAAGGAATGAAAGAGTTTGACATTGATAAAACTCTCAATGAGCTCAATCATTTGCATAATCTTGAAACGGAAAGGGAGTTGTGGATCAAAACTTTTGATTCAATGCTTCCTGTACATCACAAGGATCACATACTTGCATATGCACTTATAGGTGGTTTTGAGAATAGTGTGATCCCTAAGAAAAATGAGCTGGTATCTTTTATTCAAACGATCACCAATTTAATCGTAGTTGCGATAGAGAATAATAATATTGCTCAGGAAAAGATCAGACAGGCGGGGATCAGAAAGGAATTGGAGTTGGCTGCACAAATGCAGGCCCTGCTTTTTCCGGTAGATCTCACTGCAACACCTGAATTTGATGTGCATGCTACTTATCTTCCTCATCAGGAAGTCGGAGGTGATTACTATGATTATATCCCTTTGAATGATGATGAGTTTGTGTTTTGTATGGCAGATGTGAGCGGTAAAGGGATACCTGCAGCACTTCTTATGTCAAATTTCCAGGCGAATCTTCATGCTCATGTGCATCATATCACTTCATTGAGTAGTCTGGTAAGGTTGCTGAATACAAAAGTTTACACCAGTGCCAAGGGTGAAAAATTCATTACTTTCTTTATCGGAAGGTTTAATATCCGTACCAAAGAATTGCATTATGTGAATGCAGGCCACAATCCTCCATTCCTGATTCATGAAAAGGTAGTCTACATGCTGAATGAAGGAAGCACAGGGTTAGGAATGTTTGAGGAGCTGCCCTTCGTAAATCCGGGGAAGGTTTTTATTCCTGAGAATGCACAATTACATTGCTATACGGATGGAGTTACAGACGTTGAGAATTCTGAAGAAAGAGAGTTTGGCATGGAGAGGCTGCGAGAATTTTTAACGTCAAAGGCTCATCTCAAGGATCTGGCAATGCTCCAGCAAGATCTGGTAGCCACATTGAAAGCTTTTAAAGAGAACAGGGATTTTACAGATGATATTACCCTGCTGAGTTTTTTATTTAAAGGCTCCGGCTGATCTGTTCATCTGTTGAACAAAGAATAAATGTATGAGTGGCTCACTGCAATCTCCTCCGGTGTATATTTTGAGAACTTTTTGTCGATTTTTAAACGAGCCAGTTCAGCTAAATTTCCCGGGCGATTTTCTACCAGAGAAACCGGAATACTGAGGTCTTCATACATTTTTAGATAATCAGGAAGCCGTAGCCTGTTCATGGGTTGCACGCTATTGTCAATCCATTTCCATTGACTATCTGAGAAGCGAAGAAAATTGTAGATGCTAATACTTTTATCGAAATGAGCAAAGTGATCAGACATGTCAACAAAGTGCGACATAACTCCGCCATCCTTTTTTGTTAGCCTTGAAAATTCTTTTAGAATGTTTTTAAGAATTGCCGGATAAACGTGTTCGAATGTGTTATTCGAATGTACAAGATCGAATGATGAAGTATCAAATTGTGTTTGACTTGCATCTGTAATGCTCAAATGCAGATTGAGGCCCTTGCAAATTTCGTCCTCGGAATATTGCGAAGCATTTTTTGACAGTTCATTTAATGCTTCAATCCTTTTCGGAACTAAATTAAACTGAGAAAATAAATGTTTTTTGTCCGGCGATGAGAGGCTGAAGGCTAGCTTTTTTAGTGTGGTTGTTAACCGCTCCTTATTAGTCAGCTTTGCTATATCTATAGAATGAATTTCACTTGACCCGCTTAAATAAAGCATGAATGGTACCACAGGATACCAGCCGGTACCAAGTTCAAGGGTTTTATGCGGAATGGGATTTTTAGAAAGGGTGGAATAGCCCCTTAGATGATTTGATGCATGTATAAGCCGGTCCTCGAAATATTCATCTGAAAGGAAAACGCCCTTCGTAATGTGTTTTTGAAAGAAAAAATTTAGCTTATGCTTAAATGGTAAAAATGAAATAGTCTTTTGAAAACACGCTTTTAAAACCCACTTTTTCATTTTGTCTTTTTGTAATGCTATACTTTTTGTCCTTAAAAGAAGGGTCCGATATAAATCGTTTTATCGGCGATGAAAATCTTCTTCTTCGCTGTTTTTATCCTGATGATAGATATCCAAAGCTACAAGAATAGATATGAACGCCCACACCGGTACTGATAATTTGTCCGTATCCAGAAAGTTGTTCAGGAAACCATGGGTAAAGTAGGATACTAGTCCTAAAAGTATGCTCAGACTGAGCAGTCTCAGCCATGGATCTTTTGACCTGGAATACATCATTGTGCCTGTATACACCACTGTAGCAACAATTAGAAGTATGGCCAGCATTCCCGGAAAACCTTGTTCAGCAAGAGGTCCGAGGTATTCGCTATGTGCATTGCCGGCATCACCGGCATTTGTGGAGATGATTGTCATTTCACTGGATTTCTGAAATGGCGCATAGTTAAATTGATATGTACCCGGTCCCCATCCGAGGAAGGGTCTTTCTTCAAACATTCTGAGTGAGGAATTCCACCGATTAATACGTTCCAGATTTGAAGCGTCAGTAGATATATTTGAAATTGATTTCAGGTGCTTGTTAATATCTGTTGCAGAGTCCTGGTCGTTCTTTTCCAACTTCAGCATGATGTCTGTCTGAAAAACCAGGAAGACACTAAGTATGCTGATTCCGACAATAGCTACCGTATAAAATCGAATTCTGAATTTGAAGATCAGGTAAACGATGAAGGCTACTAGCAGGCTCAACCATGCAGCACGGGTATAAGATAATATTATTGCCAAAAGTAAAATCGAAAAAACGATCATTGATATGCTGCGGTTTCTATTGCTATTATTCCATCCGGTAGAAAATAAGAGAAACACGGGTAAGAAAAGTGCTATGACAGCAGCATAAGCAGTATGATCATTATAAAAAGGACTCATCACCCAATGAGCAGATTTTTGTGTCCAGTCGTGTTGCGCATGTCTGACAATGGTGTATCCTATCACTATAAGCAGACTCAACACGTAAAGCCACATGAAGGTTGATATGTTCTTCTTGTTCCTGAATAACTGTGTTCCCAGAAAGTACATTGGAAGAATGAACCAAAGCTGCGAAATAAAGAATTTCAAAGAAACGATCGGGTAGGAGCTGGTTATTGAGGTTATCAGCATCCAGACTAAGTGAATAAGTATAGCAATGCTGACAGGATGCCATAATACTCTTTTATCGAACTTTCCTTCAAATAGTAATTTGAAAATGAAGAGAAGCATCACACCAAACAATAGTGGTTCTGAAGGGATGCTTAATGCCGGGCCTCCTGTTTTTTCATTGAGAATAATTCCAAGAGGAGTACTGAATGCGATGATCAATAATATGATGTCGAGACGGTAAATGGAAAGGTATAGAACACCCAATACTAATGGTGTTGCCGCAACCCAATACATTTCCCGGGAAAGAAAGAAAATACTCAGCCCTAAAAATGAAAGAGTAATAAGGTAAAACCAGCGAAGTTCTATTTTATCCAGCACGAGAGCCTCCCGGAATTAATTTATCTTGTTACGGTGGTGAAATATTAATAGTGTTAATGCGGCAACAAGCAAGGATGCCCCTACAGAAATCACAACAATTAACCAACGCACCGGAAACGATTTTTTATCGGATGGTTGTGGTTTAGTCACGACATTCGCATAGGTCAATTTTTTGTATACGTCACGTTCGGCATTTTCATAAATCAACATGAGATCATTGTAGTCTCCTCTTACCCGCCATAGATGTTCATTGAGTGAATTTAGGTCACCACCTTTTTCCTTCAAAGAATTAAGCAAATTCTGTGCTTCAGAAACCGCTTTGCCACTACCTGATCGCAATGCCCTTAAGTATCCTCTCGTAGCTTCTCTGGTCTGTTCTTTATAGTCCAGTAATCCGTATTCTGTTCTGAACTGTTTCAGTTTTGCTTCCATTGAATCCATTTGCAACTTTTTTTGATCCAATTGATTTTTTGAGATAATCAATACTTCTTTCGATTTCTCTGCCTGGAGTTGCCTGGCTTTAACGTCAAAGTAATGAATAATCGAGTCGACCATTTGTGCTGCAATTACAGGATCGGTGTCGTAAACCGTGATCTCCATTGTTTCATATTCGGTCTTCTTGATACTTACATTTTCTTCGTATGTTTTTATAACCTCAGATTTATAAAATTTATTTTTCGTCGTATCAATTTCGTAATGCTCGTACAGATTGAATGAATTGATGACCCAGTTACGAATATCCGAGGATTGCGCTAATTGAAGCATTTGTTCGGTTGCGCTCTCATTACTATATGCAATCAGGTTGGATGGATATATTAATGCGAAAGCCTTGAACTTTGGTTTGATGAACCATGGCGATGAAAAAAGAACTGAAGCGCCAAGGCTTACGAGCCCAACGATTATCAGGTGTTTTTTCCATTTGCCAAAAGCAGAGATAATTTCTGTTGAGTCAAAAAACGATTTATTCATTGTTATTGATATTGTTTTAGTATTAGTATTGAAGTTCTTTAATGCGTTCTTTGATGAGTATGACACTCAGCCCCATCAGGAAAGCAGCCAGTGTCGTAACCAGTACAATTAACCATCGGTTAGGATAGGCTTTTTTCTCTGACTGCTCAGCCTTGTTCACTACGAATGTATGTGCCACATTTTGTGATGCGTCAATTTTTAATTTGTTGAGTTGTTCTTTTAGCAGAGAAAGCTCTTTGCGTTCAAGACTTAATTCTTCATTGAGTGAAACACTGGCTCCGCCAAATGAGGCAAGACGATTCAATTCTACCTGCAAATGTTTCATTCTTGAGCCTGCACCTTCAATTCTTGCCTTAGTGTTAACAATGGCACTGTCTTTATCGTCATGATAATCCTTTAGTATCGATAGTGAAGCTTTTTCATTATTGTAGGTAGAGTAAGCCTTTGCATATTCTTCACTCCAGATCATGCTTTGATTTTTATAGTCCATCACACCATTTCTCCGAAGTTGAGTGAGTGAGTCTTCCTTGAGTTTGATCGCAGCCTGTTTTTCCGAATATGCATTTTCAACAACTTGTAAAGCAGAGGTGATTCTTGTACGTTGAATTTTTGTTTTCATCGTATCCAATAATGACAATATATCATTAGCAATAGATGCGGCTACTATTGGGTCTTGATCAAGGACATCGATCCTCACTGATAAAAATTCTGTTCTTGAAAAGGTAATATTGTCAGAATATTCTTCATGAAGTCTGGTCTGAGGAAATTCTTTGGTCAGATCAATCCGGTAATGATTTATTAAATCATATTTCCTGATGATTATTTCTCTGATCTCGTCAGAATTAAGAATCTGAAGTAATTGTTCGGCCTGCTCTTCGGCACCAAAAGCCAGGATGTCCTGATTAGCTGAATTACCCTGCTCAAGTACAGCCCTGCTGATTGAATTGGTAGCAGCAGGAAAGAAAACAACGGATGACCGGTATTTAGGTGTGATAAAATACGGCCCCGAAAATATGAGAGCTGATAAAGCTGCTACAAGCGTAAGCACAAGCAATGGTTTCCACCACCTAAGCAGCAGTACAAAAACACTTGTTGACTCCAGATAGGCGGTTTCCCTGGCTTTCTGAAACATGAGCAGGTTCGAAATTTGGTTAAAGGGGCTCAAAGGTAGGAAACGAATCCGAATCTGAAAATTTATTCACTCCAAAACCTAAGTCTTATAGATTGAAAATAAGGGCTTTACGCCATCTCAACACACAACCTGGATTGTTATAATCTTCAGGTCTAATGAGTCCTAAGCTTCTGAATGACCGGCTTGTTAATGTTTTTATGAGCGTCAGCAGTATATCAGACTTCATCGAACCTGACAATCCTGTACAGGTTTTTGATATGGATCAGCCTTAAACTGAAAGCAAGAATAAAACAAACCGATGCAGAAATGATAAATTGATACATCCAATAAATATTTATTTGAACAATATAAAAGTTTAAAATGATGCAGGAGAAAATGAAAACAATGGTTCTTAAAATAAACGGGCCGTTTACCTTGAATTGAAATGCTCTTTGAACCATGTAAATTTGTGCAGCAGCAGTAAAGATCTGAGTAATTATACTTGAAAATGCAGCACCAACAGACGAAAATTTTGGAATCAGAATTAGATTTAGAACAATGTTAATTAACATTCCAATACTTGCCATTATATTCAGCTGACGTAAATTTCCATTGGCAGTGAGAAGAGTTCCAAAGATATAGGTTGCTGAGATTGGTATAAAGCAAGCCATCAGGACCCGAAATACGGCTGATGATTCTTCAATGTGATCTCCACTGTAGAGAAGGTCCATCAATTCGAAGCTATAGAAATAACAACAGATTGATACAATCAGTGCAGGAATTACAAGCAGTGAAATTGAAAGTCGCACGATCTCTTCTACATTTTCCCTCAACTTTATCATCCTTGAAAAAATTGGCAGAAGCAAACCCGCAAAAAGGAATGCGATCATGTTCGATGCATTCAATAACCGATATGCAGAAGCATAGATTCCCGCTTCATGTGCACCGACACGGAATGGTAACATCCTTTCCAGCATTACACTGTCAATTCGATTGTAAAATGTCATCAGAAGAACAAGCACTGCATAGGGATAACTCTTCTTTAATATCATAAGAAAAAATGGCCAGCGCCAGTTGAAACGGCGAACCTTCGCTTTGTCGATTACAAGTGCTAATGTAATAGCTGCGGTTAGCACATACGCTGCAGTTTGTGCATAAACGAACCACTGAATTTGAAAATTACCACTCTCTGCATAGGTTACAAGCAGGAATCCGCAAATCACGATCATAATAACGCGATCGAGTACAGATATCAAGCTGTCAGTTTTGAATAGATGGAGTCCCGCTAGATTTGAACGCAAGTACATAATGAAACTTAGCAGAATCTGATTGAAGATGACTGCAAAGAGCATCTTCATCATATCGGGCGTATAACCGATAATCATTCCGCCAATCAGTGTCACAACCGTGAAAATAAATGCCAGTAGAAGACGGAGCATTACGATACTCGCAAAGTGTTTACTCAGGAGGTGATTGTTCTGAGCAATATTTTTATTGTTGAAATTGGTGATCCCAAGATCAAGCAAGATGTTTAGGAGAAAAGAGAAGTTGAAAATGGCATAGTAAAAACCATACTGTTCCGTACCAACAGCATTTTGTACTGCCCGATCGATACCAAGTATCCAAAATGGTTTGATGAGCAGATTTAATAAAAGTACTAAAGCGAGATTGGTTACAAATTTCCGCTGCATAAATATATATGAAGGTCAAATGTAAGGATTTCAAAAGCGCTATGAGAAAAAAAATTACTGAGTTTGAACTCAGTAATTGCATTTAAGGATGTCCGCTTTCAGCTTTTGATCTTTTGCGGTATCTGCAGATTCCTTCATCAAGGAAAGCCACGTAAGCTTTTACGTCAGGTGTATAACCTTTCGGCTGTGCTAACAGTTTGCCTTTGTTATCTAAAAGTACGTAGTAAGGTTGAGAATTTGTTTGATAAACGCGCGCCTGAAAGTCGCTCCACTTATTTCCTGTCGTCCGTATTTTTCTGCCTGTCGTAGGTGAGATGATTTGTTCATCAAGCGGTAGTTCCGTTTTGTCATCTACATATAAGGAGATGAGGACATAATCTTCAGATAAGCGTTTCAGGACTTTAGGGGCACTCCAAACATTATCTTCCATTTTCCTACAGTTGACACAGCTCCATCCGGTAAAATCAAGAATCACAGGCTTTCCTTGGGATTTTGCATAGCGCATTCCTTCTTCATAGTCGTGAAAGCAAGTAAGGTCATGTGGGCATTCACTTTCAGTTCCTGTTTTCCATTCTTTGTAAAATTCAGGAGGCGGAAATCCACTGATCAGTTTTAGTGGGGCTCCCCATACGCCCGGTAAGAGATACAGTGAAAATGTCAGCGACAGGAGTGCAAAGATCAGTCGTGTAACTGAAAGGCCGGTAGCTTCGCTGTCGTGAGATAATCGGATCTTACCTAAGAGATATAAGCCTAAGGTTCCAAAAATAATTACCCATATAGAAACGAAAAGTTCACGTTTCAAAAATCCCCAGTGATATGCAAGGTCTACGTTGGATAAAAATTTGAATGCGAGTGCCAATTCAATAAATCCAAGTGAAACCTTAACTGTGTTCAACCATCCGCCAGATTTCGGTAAAGAATTTAACCAGTTCGGGAAGAGAGCAAATAAGGCAAAGGGAATAGCCAGTGCAACAGAAAAGCCGGTCATTCCCGCGACAGGTCCGAGGTAACTTCTCCCATGAGCTGCCTCCACCAGCAATGTCCCGATAATGGGTCCTGTGCATGAAAACGAAACGAGAGATAGGGTAAAGGCCATGAAAAAAATACCGATAAGCCCGCCACGATCACTTGCAGCATCTGCTTTATTGATTAGCCAGTTCGGTAAGGTGATCTCAAATGCGCCGAAAAAGGAAATGGCAAAAATGACGAAGATGATAAAAAATGCCATGTTGAAATAGGCATTGCTGGCTAATTCATTTAAAGCATCACTGCCAAAAGTAACGGTAACCAGTAATCCTAAAGAAACATAAATGCCTATGATCGATAATGCATATATAACCGCATTGCGTATACCTTTTCTTCTGTTACCACTTCTCTTGGTAAAGAAGCTTACAGTCATAGGGATCATTGGAAATACACAGGGCGTTAGCAATGCCAGAAATCCTCCAAGCATTCCTGCGATAAAAATTCCGAGAATACTTGAGTCCATTCCTTTTTCTTCCGATTCAGCTTCGCCACAACCAGGTTCAAGTTTGGTCAGAGGGTCATCAGAAGTTGAGCTAATCTGAGTCTCAGCAGGAACAGCTACTTCGGTCACTCCGCTATCATGACTTTCTTCAATCAGCGGTGTGATTACTTCACCTGGTGGATTTTTTTTTTCCTTAACCGGTTCTTCGGTTTTTCCGGGTTGCTTTACCGTAAATTTGAATGCCTTCTCCTGAAAGATGCAGGCTTCCAGACATGCCTGATATTCAATCAAGCCGGTGATTTCACATGTACCACCATTAAGTTTAATCTTTTGTTTAAATGTAGCGGCCTTGTCAAATATCAAGACCTTTACCTCAAATGTCGAGTCATACTCTTCATGTGCTGTTGGTTCAATGACCTTACCGCTAAGTTCATAACAATTATTCTCATCAAATTTAAACACCATTGGCAATGGACCGCCATCGGGAGTATATTGGGAATAGATGTGCCAGCCTTCGTCAAGCTTGACTTTAAAAATTAGAGTCGCCTCGTCTTTGCCGGTCTCTTCTACTGAAAAGGTCCATTTTGCTGGATCCAGCATTTGAGAAAATGACGTATTGATGCTAAAAAGCAATACAAAAAATAAGATGATCTTTTTCATCATTAGATTAACGCCGGTTTTTTGGGAATGCTCATTCAAAACGTCTGAACCGGTAAATAGTTTGGAACAAGAAATGCGAATTTAGAAAAAAATCATTGTCCGAACCACATGAATAGTTCCGGAAGGCTTAATTTTGACTTTTTATCTCCTTGAATATCACGTATAATCTTGCCACGCTCCAGTTGGATGATCCGCTCACCATATTTCAGTGCATTTTTCAGCTGATGCGTGATAAAGAGGCAACTTAGCTTTCTTTCCTCAATAATGCGTGAAGTCAAAGACATAAATATTTCTGAAGTCTTTGGATCCAATGCTGCGGTAGGTTCATCCATGAGTAAAATTTTTGCATCATCCATTACAGCCATTGACAAAGTGATCGCTTGCCTTTGTCCTCCACTCAAAGTGCCAACAGCCTGATCAAGTTTCATTTCAAGTCCGAGTCCTAATTGACTTACATGCTCTCTAACTTTTCTTCTGAATTTTTCATCAGTTCCTATTTTCAGACCTTTAAATTTGGTTCTAAGGGAGGCAATTCTGAAGTTTTCTAATAAGCTGAGGTCAGGTGCCGTACCTGATAATGGATTTTGAAAAAGTCTGGCGATCCATTTACACCTTTTATGTTCTTTTAGCTTGGTGATGTCATGACCTTCAGCCATAATTTTGCCTGTCTGTGGCTCAAGCGTGCCGGCGATCAGATTTAATAAACTTGTTTTACCGGAGCCGTTAGCACCCAATAAAATAATAAACTCTCCTTGCCTGATTTCAAGGTCAATATCTGATATAGCTTTCGTCTCGTCGTTTTCGCTTCCTTTAAAAGCGTAGCTGACTTTTCTGAGTTCTATCATTTTGTTCGTTTCAGGTTTGGAATGCTAATGACAATAAGCACGAAGAGTGCGACTATTAGTTTTAAATAAATAGCATCTATTCCAAGTGTTAGTGAAAAAGCGAGGATCAGGCGAAACAGGATGCTGCCTCCAATAACTCCGAGAAGATGAATTGTGATAGAACGAACTTTGAAGAGGTTCATAAAAATTTCACCTATCATAACTGAGCCTAGTCCCAGTATAACTATGCCTATGCCCATGTTTATATCAGCAAAGCCCTGAATCTGGACAATAAGAAAGCCGCTAATGGCAATAAGCCCATTCGCCAATGCTATTCCGATTACCTTCATGACTTGAGGGTCCATACCCATCGAGCGGATCATTTGTTCATTGTTTCCCGTTGCTCTCATGGCTAATCCGAAATCTGTTCTTAATAAACGAGAAATCAATAACCATAGTATTACACTAAATAATAATAGCATTAAGATTTGAGAATTCATTTCTCCAAGCACCGGAGTGAATAGATCAAAAACAGAAGCTGTCTCAATGAGAGGGATATTCGATCTATTCATGATTCCTAAATTCACAGAATACAAGGCTGTCATCACAAGGATTCCGGCAAGCAAGGCATTAACTTTTAATTTGGTGTGAATAATTCCGGTGCATATTCCGGCAATTGCGCCGGCAAAAAAAACCGGCAAGAGAATTAACCAGGGCGAATAGTCACCTGTTATTAGAACGGCAGTTAAAGCTCCTCCAAGAGTGAATGTTCCATCGGTCGTAATGTCGGGAATATTAAAGATCCGCATTGTGATAAAGATTCCCATTGCAAGAGCAGCGAATCCCAAGCCAAGTAATACCGCACTGAGATAAAAACTCATATTATCGGAAATGAATTATTTTCATTCATTATAACTATTTGAAAATTGTTGCTGAAATACTTCAGCCAATGCGTAAATATACTAATTGTACACTATGTGCCGGTCAGGAGCTGTTTTTTCTCCACTGAAGGAATAACACAAGCAAATAATTACGTTTGAAGTAAAGCTCAGTTCAACCATACGACAATAAATCTTACAAAAATATTATTGAAGAGGTCGTTAATTGACAATAGCAACGAAGCTGGAATCAAATTTAACTCCATACAATGATGCCTTTTCGGGATTGTACACTCGCCTGCGAACTTTTACGATTTCAGGAGATAAATCCTGTGTGCTATGAGTATTAAGAAAATGTGCAGCCTGCAAGCCTGCCTGATATCCCCATTGATACATGTCAGCTCCGAAGGCGGCCAAAGCTCCTCTTTTTACAAGTCCTTCTTCACTGGTAAAGACCGGAACTTTTTCCGCATCACAATTTTTTACAATTATTTCCATCGAAGAAAAAACTACATTGTCGGGTAAGGCAAAGAAGGCATCGATCTTTTTATTCAGTAAAGCGGCAACTACGAGTTGTGTTTCATTACTTGAATTTACCGGGAGTTTTTCCAGTTCGATTCCGAGTTTTTTGCACTGTGATTCTATTCGGTTTAATGCATCCAGCGATTGAGGCTCTGATTGATTGAAAATAGTTCCAATTTTTTTGAGAGAAGGAAACACAGTGTTCATGAGCATCACAGATGTGTCTATGTATTCCAGCGTTTCATAGACCCCGAATAAATTTGATGGAGGATTTCCGGAGTCGTCTGTCAGCTTTGCTATATCCGGTCTTGGTGATACCATCATGAATACAGGAATTTCACCGGTTTTCTGTACTGCAGTTATTGTGGAAAGAGTAGGGTTTGTGGCAATCAGGTCTACATTTTTTGAGATGAAATAATCGCAGGCCTGGATAAGTGTTGGCTGATCATTTTGTGCATTTCTGTAGATAACCTCGAGTGATTTATGCATAGGGTTGTATCCCTTTTCACTCAGCGCAACAAAAAAGCCTTTGCGAGCTTGTTCGAGGGTTTCATCCTGCAGCAGATCCAGGAAACCTATTAGAGGAACCTGTCGGTGTGTTTTTTGCTTACAGGAAAGTTGTGATATCAGAATAACAAAGAAAAAGAGATAAACTATTTTTTTCATACTTGAATCAAGGGGTTAAGCATAATGCAAATTACCAGCTCCCTCCGGCGCCGCCGCCACCTGACATACCGCCGCCGAAGCCACCAAAACCTCCTCCTCCTCCGAAGCCTCCTCCAAATCCACCACCGCCTGAAAAATTGCCCCATGAGCCTCTGGACCTGTTTGAAGCGGCATTGAGCAATGCCCAGGCAGCCCAAAATGCAAGACCATTTGTATGGGCATATTTTTTGACACTTCTAACTTTGGCGATCATCATAATGATAATCACTAAAAAGATCATAAGAAAGAGGAACCAGCCCGGCTCATCACTTTGTTTTGACTTTTTCATGTAGTCGTCAGCGGTATATTCTCCACTCACAAGCGACATAATGGCGTTTACGGCTGCATCAACACCTTCATAGAATAAACCTTGCTTAAAATTAGGAACGATATCACGTTCAATGATTCTTTTACACAATGCATCCGGAAGAGCTCCTTCGATACCATAGCCGGTATTTATAAAAACTTTTCTGTCATCTTTGGCGATCAGAAGAAGTACACCATTGTTTTTTTTACTCTGACCTATGCCCCAATTATTAAATAGTTGCACTGCATATTCAGAAATGTCATAGGATCCTGTGGATTGCATGATGACAACAGCAACTTGTGTGGATGTGCTATCATTGAATGCTACTAATCTGTTTTCGAGATCAGCAATTTGATTGCTTGTTAGGGTGCTTGTATAATCAGTGACAAGGGTCCCGGATTTTTGCGGAAAATCTTTTGAGCCCAAAACTGTATGAGAAAGCAACAGGAAGAAAAGGAGTGTTTTATATATCCGATCAATCATTCTGCTTTCCTTCATTTCTTTTGTCTTGCCTTGTCTTTGCCAAACACAATCTCATTAGATAATTCATTGCTGTCATCCTTGCTATAAGGAAAGTGTTTTCGTAATGCTTCACCTGTCATCCCGACTCCCTTACTTAAGCCGAGAACAAAATCTCCCTCAGTAAAATGATTCTGCATGGCCATTTTGATTTCATACCAAAAGTCGGTATTCACTTTGGAGTTAATTCCTGCATCACCCAATATGGCGAATTGCCTGGAATCTATGGCCAGATAAAACAACACGCCATTACGCTCCTTTGTCTTATGCATTTTTAATTCACGGAAAATATAAGCTGCGCGATCAAGTACATTCTCGCCACATTCCGACTCAACGAAAAGCCGGATCTCGCCGGAAGTTTCTTTTTCCGCAGCTTCAATAGCCTCAACTATTTTGAGTCGTTCCGCTTCGGTAAATTTTCCTTCAGCACTCATCAGAATTTTACTTCCGGAGCCTTTTCAGACCCTTTGTCTGATTCAAAATATGGTTGATCTTTAAATCCAAGTAAATTGGCTAACAAGACCCTGGGGAATTTCAGGCGACTTGTATTGTAAGTCTGTGCAGCTTCATTGTATTGTCTGCGTGATTCAGTAATTCTGTTCTCGGTACCTTCGAGTTGTGCCTGCAATTCCTGAAAATTCTGTATGGCTTTAAGTTGCGGATAGTTTTCTGCAACCGCCAGTAATCTGCTTAAAGCACCTGTTAGCTGTGATTGTGCTGCCTGGAATTGTTGTAGCTTTTCCGGAGTCATGTCGTTTGCATCAATCTTTATACTTGTGGCACTTGCACGTGCCTGAATTACGGCCTCCAGAGTAGACTTTTCAAATTCCGCTGCTCCCTTGACGGTGTTCACCAAATTAGGGATCAGGTCAGCCCGGCGCTGATATTGTGTCTCGACATTGGCCCAGGATTTATTTACACTTTCACGGAGTCCGACAAGACCATTGTACAAACTGATTCCCCAAAGAATAAGACCTCCAAGGATGATCCAAATAGCGTATTTTTTCATGATGTAATTTTAATTGAAAGGTTTTGTAGGTTAAACGAATTGCAAAGGTAAATCAATTTAGCGGATTGAACGAATCCGGCATTTATGATCAATATTAGTTAAAATGAAGCGGATCTGAAGCTTATTCAAAAAATTCAATACGATGGATCGCCCGGATCGGAATATCTGTATTGCCTTTCAGAATAATATAATTTTCTGTGAGGTTCCAGACTGTTGTGTCAGTAACCATTGTGCCTTGTGTCGTTTCGAAAATTATTTTAACCTTTTGATGTTCGGAATTTCCTAAATAAACCGCACGTTCTAAATCAGCACGACATTGCATGCTGAATGCCGGGTCGTCATGTTGTTTAAGGTTTACAAATTTTTTTTGGGAAACGTCTTCTTTTTTTAACTCTGTGGCCCGGATCATAAATTTAAAGGATTGAGTGGATCTTTTCTATCTCTTACTATACAAATCTCAGTTTTAATTTATTGTTGAAAACTCAAACATAGATTAAATGATTTTGTTTTACGCAGATTCGAAAATAAAATGGGCAATAAAATTATTCCGATTTTTAATGGTGCAAATCGGCATCACCGGCTTTCAACTGTCAGGTCCTTGAGGACCTTCTCCAATTCCAATGGTCTTTGAGTGCCAATACGGGTGTGAGTGCCTTCTTTATTGGTGAGTTCTATGGCTTCATCTCCTCCTGTATAAAATCGAACAAGGCCATTCAGATGCAAGTTAAATACTGCATTGTTTAAATGGTACTTGCTATATCGTTTTCTTTCAACTTTAATGACGTTCTGAAGATCGATTTTAACGCGGCGCGAGGTCCAAAGGCCATCCAGTTCTATATAGTTTTTGAATACGCGAATTTTAATGTGGAGGACAAATAGCAGAATAATAGATATGACGATGATAGATATCCCAAGCCAGAAAAAAAGGTCTCCATCTCTGTTGTTGTGTATCTTCCACCAATACAAACCAAAACAAAATAGTGCAAGAGATAAACGTCGCACCATGCTCAGGGAATTATAGCCCAGGTATTGCTTTTCTTCAAATAAAGGTTGCTCTTCTTTCAATTAAATATCAGTTAAATGGATAGAAAATATAGTTTTGGTGGTCGTGGTTATTTTAAATCGGTCGTCAATACGAAGTCCTAAGATACAAACAATGTCTGTACCTGACAATAGCACCGAACATTTCTCCTTCTCAAACCTGTCTATCTTCTGGTCGATGAGAAAGTCGCTAACCTTTTTACGTTGTTTCATGCCCAAGGGATAAAAAGAATCTCCCGGCTTCCATACTCTGAGCTGTAAAGGGAAGATGAGTTTGGCTGCATCCAAATTTTCAATGTTAACAGTATTTTCGGCCTTTTTACTACCGCCGGGCTTTGTCTTTTTAAATTGGATACGTTTATCCATGTACAGGATTTCGTCTTGTGTTTCAGGGATCAGTAAAGTATCTTGTCCGGCCGCCCGGCTCTTTTGAATGATCAGGTGTTTTCTGTCTCTTAATATCCTAAGATCACCCGACTTATATTCTTTTCCTGGATCATTTACCTTTAGCATACTTTGAATGTCTGCAGTTTTAATACCAAGACCGCTCAATATTAATTGTAGCTTTTCTGTTGCCAGGCCTTCTTTTGACAAAGACTCTATATTTATCTTCCAAATATCTTTGTCGTTTTGTGATACAAATTTTTCTTTCAGCAAATTGCCATATTCTTCAAGCAAGGAATTGGATCCTTGCAGGTGGCTGAGGTTCTTTCTCATCACTTCATGCAGCTCCGGTTGCATTTTAAGCAGAATTGGACTTAAGTTTTTCCTAATCCGATTTCTAAGATAGTCCTCCGACGTATTTGATGAGTCTTCTCTCCATTTCAGTTTTTTTGACTTTGCATAAGAAAGTATTTCTGCACGACTGAAGTCTGACAAAGGTCTGATCAATCGATTTGCGCTTGATGGGATGCCTGTCAAGCCTTTAAGGCCTGTACCTCTTAGCAGATTGATAAAAAAAGTCTCAATAGAGTCGTCGAGATGATGTGCTGTGGAGATAAGCTGATAAGATTCCGTTTCAATGAGCTCATTGAACCATTCATATCTTAATTCTCTGGCAGCAACCTGAATAGATGTTTTGTGCTTTTGAGCATAAGATTTCGTGTTGAATTTCTTCCTGTGAAAATCAATCTTATTCTTTACGCAAAGTCTTTTGACAAAAGATTCATCACCATCCGATTCTTTATCTCTCAAACCAAAATTACAATGTGCAACAGCTATAGGGATTCCGGACCTATAGAAAAGATCGAACATAACTACAGAATCCAATCCGCCACTGACAGCAAGAAGGATTTTTTTCTTTTGTCCTAATACGGAGTTGGCTTTACAAAATTGTAGAAATCGATCTTGCATTAGATGCTTTCAAAAGGCAATCAATCTATCATATTATTGTTCAGGGATTGCACGAATTTTTACAAGGAGGGCTTCAGTTTCAGAAGCGTCTTCACCATGTTCCTGAGCCACATTTATTGCTTTCAATGCCATTTCTTCCGCTAAATTTTTATTTCCTAATTTATATAGAACGGCTGCATAAGTATCAATATTGGCATAATTGCCATCGAGCTCTATGGCAGTTTTTGCCCATGATTCGGCGTGTTTAAGCATTGTAGGATCTTCGACGTGTTCGTAGAATGTCCACGCATATTTGTTTAGCTCTTGTGCATCTTCACCAACGTAAGTGCCTACATATTCCATAGCGAGAGAAGCATAAGTTGGCCATTCGCCTTCTTTTTCTGCTTGATATACATCCGCCTCAAGAATAATTTTTTCAGCATCCTTAATATCCGCAGCTCTGATTTTTGCTTTGACAGTTTCTAAGCCTTTCTTGTCCTTTTCCCGAATGGATGCATAAAGTCCGTTCTCATAGATGCTGCTTATTTTCATGTCAACGGAATCAGCTCCATACAGATTGGTAAATGTCGCTCGTGCTTTCTCAAAATCCTGAAAAGCTTTGGAGGAATAATTGCTGAGGTAGTTAAAGATAATTTTCCAGTTGGTGGCCCCGGTAAAGTCATTCGGTTCTACCTCTGCGAAATACTTGTCTACTTCTGCTGTGTTCGATTGACATGCTTCCTTGATCATCTCAAAATATTCAAGAGCAAATTGAGGGCTTACTTTCTCCGCATTAAATTTCTTAGTGTAGGAAGCTAATTGTTTTTCAGGCTTAAGCGCATCCTTTCCTATTCCAATAAACTCCTGAGATTCAGCGGCACCACAAACACGGTGCATTTGTTCGCCTGTTGAATTCAAGTAGATAAGTGTTGGATATGCACGGATACCATATTTTTTTGCAATTTCTATTCCTTCTCCTTTTTCCATGTCAATTTTTGCATTGATAAAGTTTTGGTTATAGAAATCTGCTACAGTATCATTTGTGAAAATATTTTTAGCCATCCATTTACATGGACCGCACCAGGAAGTATAGCAGTCAACAAATACCATTTTGTTTTGCTTTGATGCCTGATCCAGGATTTCGGCTAAACTGCCCTGGTTAAATTGAATACTTCTGTTTTGAGCTATTGAACTTGATGTTGTCAACAGTATAATGACAAATAGGTTTCTTAACGTATGTTTCATGGTTTGTGAATTTGGTCGGCAGGGTTTGAAGTTAGCTATTGAATTGAGTATAAAAGTACAATAATTAAGCATTTCTCATCAATTTCAAGAATTCTGCTTTCGTTAAAATTTGATTTAGTAAGTCTTTGTAAGGCTATTAAACAAAGCTTTTACGCAAAGCCATTTTCATACTTTCTGCCTTTAGCAGACATTCTTTATATTCAGCTTCAGGGTCTGAATTTGCCGTAATGGCGCTGCCTACCATAAAGCTGAGTGCCCCGCTTGTACTGTTGTAAAGAATTGTACGTATGACTACATTAAAATCGAAGTCGCCCGCAGGATCAATGTAACCTATCGAGCCACTGTAAAGTCCTCTTTTGGTTTGTTCAAGATCTTCTATTATCTGCATCGCCCTAACCTTTGGTGCTCCTGTCATCGAGCCCATTGGAAATGCATGACGGATGATATCCGTAAAATTAATTTCCGGTTTATGATGCGAGGTAATTGTTGAGATCATCTGATGGAGCCGCTTAAAACTTTTAACTGCAAATAGTTCCTCAACGATAACGCTGCCTTTTTGTGCTGTTTTGCTCAGGTCATTTCTGACAAGGTCAACGATCATAACATTTTCAGCTTTTTCTTTGGGATCGGTCCTGAGATTTTCTTTGATTCTCATGTCATCCTGCTCCGATGTCCCTCTTCGTGCTGTTCCTTTTATCGGTTGTGAGATAATTTTATCCTTCCTTTTAGCTATAAATCTTTCAGGACTACCACATAGAGCATAGTGATCGGGTAGTTTGTAAAATGCAGAGAAAGGCATGGGGGAATACTGATTGAGTCTTAAATAAATTTCAACCGGATCTACCTTGAATTTCTCACTGAAAAACTCAGTACAATAGTTCATTTCATATATGTCGCCTCGTTGAATATGTTCTTTAATGATTTTAACCCGGTCTAGATACACCTGCTCTGTCACCTGACTTCGAATGTCGGTTTTCAATTCATTTTCATTTGGACGTGTCGCCTTTATGGACGTTCTGAGAAGATTTTCCAGATATTTTTTTGCCTCCGTCTCACCGGTATATTCAGGAAGGTATTCAAATTTTAAAATGTGATCATTCAGACTCAGTACATATTTAGGTCTAAAGAAATAAAGAGGAGGGATTCCCAGTCTATCATGATTGCTGGAACTTAATTTTTCAAGTTCGTCTTTTAAGTCATAATTAAAATGACCAAATAGCCAATCCTTTTTTTCTAAGTAAAAATTTTGAACAGCTTCAAAGGAATTTGTCTCAGGAGTAATTTTTTCAAGAACTTCTATGCCTGCCAGTAGATCATACCGGTGATATTTGTCACTATGATCCTGTGAATCTTTGTTGCTGTTTAAAACACAATAAACCGAAACCTCTTTAAGGTTGTTCAATAGCTTTGAAACAAGGTCTTCCTGATTGAGAGATAGACTGATTGAGTGACGCATAGATATTTTCCGAGAGGAGGAGAGGATGAGATAAAAGTCTCAATCAAAATTTGATGCTTCTTCCGTTTTGCTGGAACCGGAGATAAGAGCATTGATAATTTGCATCTCGTCAATACTTAATTCTCTCAGACTTCCGGGTTCTAAATTTTCTAATGTGACATTCATGATGCGGGTACGTATAAGTCTTTGTACCCTGAAGTCAAGGTAGTCGCACATCCTGCGAATTTGTCTGTTCAATCCCTGGGTCAGAATTATTTTAAATTCGTGTTTGTCCGTTTTTTCAACCTTACACTTTCTTGTTACCGTGTCAAGAATGGGGATTCCGTTGCTCATTTCAGTGATAAACTTAGCGGTGATTGGCCGGTCAACGGTTACCATATATTCTTTTTCATGATTATTACCTGCTCTTAAAATTTTGTTCACAATGTCACCGTCATTTGTAAGAAAGATCAGGCCCTCAGACGCTCTGTCGAGTCGACCGATTGGGAATATTCTCTTCGGGTAATTAAGATAGTCAATGATATTGTCTTTTACATTTGTTTCGGTAGTGCAAATAATTCCCGGGGGTTTGTGAAATGCCAGATAAATAAATTCGTTTTGTAAAGAGATTATCTTGTCGTCGATACTAACTACGTCATCTTCGCCAACCTGCGTGCCCAACTCCGGCACGATTCCATTTATCTTTACCTTTCCTTCTTGTATTAAGCGGTCCGCCTCACGACGGGAACAATAACCTGTTTCAGAGATGAATTTATTTAGACGGGTTGTTTTCTTTTCCATTTGATCTTAAGTACCTGTTCAGGTGAAATAAGTTGAATTAGATTTTTTCAAAATACGAAAATAATTTTGTTATCCTTTATCTATCTGCCGGTAATGCAGCAATATTTATTTTCAACATTGTGATTTGCAGCTAAGGTCTGAAATTTTAAAGGTATTTTGATACCTATTCATGAAATTTACTGATATTGGCAAAGAATTGACCGTTTCAAATGAGAATTGATTTCACTGTAATTTTAATCTTCCTTTGGTTAAGCAGTTCTTCTGCCGGAATGAATAATTTTCCACAAAAGAGTGATCGCAGTGAATATTATTCCGCACTGAATTCTTCTGATATTGATTTGATAAAGAGCCAGCTTAAAAATCTTGCTGAGCGAGGTTCAGAAGATACAACGGCATATACCGGTGCACTGAAGATGAAGTTGGCAGGTTTGCTAAATTCACCGGCAGAAAAATTGAAGACTTTTAAGGAAGGACGAAAGATGTTAGAATCAGCCATAGCCCATGATTCTGCTAATGTTGAATATAGATTTTTAAGATTAGTAATTCAGGAACATGCACCCGGAATTTTGAATTACAAAGAAAATTTGGAAGAAGATAAAAATTTGATCGTTAAAAAGTTCAGGACTATAGGCAAGTTTCTCGCAGCTGAATTGAAAAGATATTCCGAGTCATCCAAAATTCTTCGTCCTGTTGATCTGAATGAATAAGTATTTTAAATGAGCAAGAAAGTTCTGTTTATACACTATTCTCAATCCGGTCAGTTGACTGATATTGTGGAAGCTTTTAAGGTTCCGTTCACTATGTCTGATCACACTATTGAGAATGTCATAGTAAATATGGAGAATAAGTTTTTCTTTCCCTGGACCACAGACCGGTTCTTTGACGCGATGCCGGAAAGTGTGCTGGGAATTGCCTTGCCATTGGAAGATCTCTCCTTTCAGGAAGTAAAGTATGATCTTATAGTATTTGCATATCAACCATGGTTCTTATCCCCGAGTATTCCGGCAAATTCTATTCTTTCGAATCCTGAGTTTAGAAAAAGACTAAAAGACACACCGGTCCTCACAATTATTGGCGCAAGGAATATGTGGCTTAATGCTCAGGAAAAAGTGAAAAAAGTATTCGAATCTTGTGGATCATTACATGTGGGAAATATCGCATTGACTGATACTAATAATAATCTTGTGAGTGCCATAACAATCCTGCATTGGATGCTGTCCGGAAGAAAAGATCGCTTTCTGGGTTTCTTTCCCTTGCCCGGCATTTCAATGGAAAATATATCAGGGATGAGCAGATACGGAGATCTGGTGTTAAACGAATTGCAATCAGGTGATTGGCAAGGACTTCAGAAAAAGCTTGTAGATGCAGGTGCGGTAAAAGTGAAAAGTAATCTTATGTTCATCGAGGCCAGAGCAGGAAAGTTATTTTCAATTTGGGCAAACCTCATTATTAAGAAGAAAAATCGTCGCTTATGGGTCAATCTTTATAAGTACTACCTTTTAGTCGCTCTTTTTCTGATTGCACCAATTGTTTTGACAGTATATATGCTTATTTTTAAGCCCTTTCTGGGAGCATCTATTCGCAAGAAAAAGAAGCACTTCCTGGGACTAAATTAATTCAAGTTAAATGTCTTTAAATCAGGTTTATATAATAAGGACTGCACATTTTTTACCGAATGAGCCGGTGTCCAATGATGAGATGGAGGAGTACCTCGGTCTCATAAATGGAAAACCTTCTAAGTCCAGGCGTATTGTTTTAAGAAATAACGGGATAAAGCGCAGGTTTTATGCCTTAACCCGAAAAGGGAAAAGCACGCATACGAATTCAGAGATGGCTGCACTGGCGGTCAAGGGCTTGTTTGCTGATGGTTCCGCAGATCTCAAGCAGGTCGAGCTTATCACCTGTGGTATTTCAACGCCGGATCAGTTTCTTCCATCCCATGCCTCGATGGTACACGGATGGCTACCGGATTCCGGAAATGCAGAAGTGGTTTCACCATCGGGTGCTTGTTGTTCGGGGATGCATGCTCTCAAGTATGCATACATGGCGATCAAATCAGGTGAAGTAAGCACCGCGGCTTCGACAGGATCGGAGCGTTCTTCCAGAATATTAAGATCTGATGTCTTCGATGTGGAAGAACAGAATTCCGAGTTGCTTGAAGCTAGTCCTATCACCAGTTTTGAAAAAGATTTTTTACGCTGGATGCTATCAGATGGTGCCGGTGCATTTCTCTTGTCCGATAAAAAAAATGAAGATGGTATAAGTCTCAAAATAGAATGGCTTGAAGGAGTGTCTTTTGCCAATCAGGTTGAAACTTGTATGTACATGGCAGGCGACAAGCAGGAGGATGGTTCTCTTAAGAGCTATATGGATTACTCACCTGCAGAGATCATGATCAACTCTGTATTGAGTATGAAGCAGGATGTGAAATTGCTCAGTAAGCATATTGTGTCACTGGGCTTTGATAAAATGAAAATCATCCTCAATAAGCACGGAGTGAAATCTGAAGACATTAATTATTTTCTTCCTCACATGTCCAGCGAGTTTTTTAGAAGCAAAATTCTGGAAAACATGATGAAAAATGATCTTCACATTCCGGAAGACAGATGGTTCAGCAATCTCAGTCAGGTAGGAAATGTCGGTGCCGGCTCAATATACCTCATGGTTGATGAGCTTTTCAAAAGCGGACGATTGAAGAAAGGAGAGAAGATATTGCTGGCAGTTCCTGAAAGCGCCAGGTTCTCTTATGTCTTTGGGCTTTTAACAGTCTGTTGAGATGGAAAAAAAGAATGTTCCACAGGATATTACGAAACTTGAAAATTTTACAAGAGAGGTGTGCTATGCTCTTGATGAGAACGGTAATTATGTTACTGAACTAAGTACTGGTTGGGATATTAAAACGGATGCACTTGGCGTAGCATGGACTGATATAGAAGAGCGCGTAAGTAATGCCCGCAAGCAGGTTCTTGAAGGTAAGGCTAGTCCGATACTCTTTTTCATGGAATTAAGGTTGATGGATGTGGGGATCGTTTCAGCTTACACCGGTTTTTGGAAATGGACAATTCGTCGACATATGAACGCCGGTACTTTTGCAAAACTTTCAGAAAAGAAATTAAAAAAGTATGCAGATGCTTTTGACGTTAGTGTGAATGAATTAAAAACAATGCAGGTCCATGAAGATTGATTTCGAACACGTTCAGGCAGCTCATTGTGAAAACGGTGTCACTAAAAATTTATTAAAGTTTAATGGTGTTGATCAAATTACAGAACCTCTTGCCTTTGGCATAGGATCGGGTTTGTTCTTTATTTACATCCCTCTTCTAAAAATAAACAACGGACCTGCTTTTGCTTTTCGGACGATGCCCGGAAATATTTTCAAAAGAACATGTAAGTCACTCGGCATCCCTGTCGTGCGGAAAAAATTCAATTCTAAGGAAAAGGCTGAAAAGTTTTTGGAAGAAAGATTAAAGGAGGGTATGCCTGTAGGTTGTCAGGTGGGGGTGTATTACCTCAGCTATTTTCCGAAGGAATATCGCTTTCACTTTAATGCACACAATCTTGTTGTCTTTGGGAGAGATGAAGACAATTATCTCATCAGTGATCCGGTGATGGAGACTACAACATCTCTCAGCAGGTACGAACTGGAGCGCGTTCGCTTTGCGAAGGGTGCATTGGCTCCCAGAGGGCAACTGTACTATCCTAAATCCAAAGCATCTGTAAGCCCGGATCAAATTCGGGAAGGCATTCGCACCGGTATCAAAAGAAATATACGAGACATGCTCCATATTCCCGGAAATTTTGCCGGCGTTAACGGAATAAAGTTTACTGGAAGAAAAATAATGCGCTGGCGGGATAAACTAGGATCGCAGAAAGCAGGCTTATACCTTGCACAGCTCGTTCGCATGCAGGAAGAGATCGGTACAGGAGGAGGAGGTTTTCGTTTTATTTATGCAGCCTTCCTTCAGGAGGCTCATGCCTATTATCAGAATGATACACTTTTAGAAACATCAGCAAAGTTCACAGCGGCAGGTGATTTATGGCGCTCTGCTGCAGTGCAGGCTGCAGGTATCTATAAAGGAAGATTACAGGAGCAAAGTGATTTTAATGATATGGGTGAATTCCTTTTTCAAATTGCTGATATAGAAAAGCAGGCTTTCACAGCTTTGTCTAAAATGAAATGGAAGTAGTCAAACCTGCATTACGTATTGAAGGTCTTAACTTCAGGTATAAAGGTGCTGCAAATCTTTGCATAGCAGATTTGAACCTGGAAATTAACAGAGGTGCCAGGTTTGGACTGCTCGGACCTAATGGAGCAGGAAAAACAACACTCATGAATCTGCTCTGCGGCCTGCTTAGTCCGGATGGAGGAAAGATAAGGCTCATGGATTTCGATGCCGATAATCCAAAAGTTCGTCACAGAAAATGCTTTGGATATGTTCCACAGGATTTTGCTTTTTATGCTGAACTGAGCCCTGTTGAAAACCTGAATTTTTTTGGTGCATGGTACGGACTTCCCTCTGAGAAGATCAAAAAGAGATCGGCTGAGCTTCTTAAAATTCTTGGGCTGACAGATGTTCGCAATAAACCTGTCAAGACTTTTTCCGGTGGAATGAAACGTCGTATAAATCTAGCTATTGGTGTGATACATAAACCTCAGATCCTGTTTTTAGATGAGCCAACAGTTGGCGTCGATGTGCAAACCCGAAATGCAATCATTTCATATTTAAAGGAGTTGAATAATGCGGGTGCAACTTTGATCTATACTTCTCATCAGCTAAAAGAAGCAGAAGAGTTATGTGAAACCATCGCATTAATTGATGAAGGTAAGATTATTGTTTCCGGTTCTCTGAAAAATTTGATCCTTCAAAATAGTGATCTCGAAAGTTTGTTTTTAAAATTGACAGGGAAGGAGTTCAGAGACTGATGTTCAAACTGCTGGCCACAATAAAAAAAGATCTTTTAATCTTGTTGAGAGATAAAGTAGGCATAACATTTCTATTCATCATGCCTGTGTTGCTTGTGCTTATTATTACCAGTCTGCAGAATAGCGCCTTCGATATCGTTAACAAAAATAAAGTTCCCATTCTTGTTAGTAATAATGATAATGGTACTGCCGGACTTCAGTTTGTAGAAGCCCTGGAGAAGATAGGTATGTTTGACATACGCAGCATTCCTGACATTGACCGGAATACCGATCTGGTTGCCGCCATGCATAAGGAAGAAGCACTCCTGGCCATATCAATACCTGCAGGTTTTAGTGAAAGAACGCAACAGCGTGCACTGGCAACTGCTGCGAAAGCATTCGAAGTTTTAGATCTTGAACCTAACTCTTTGTCAAGATCGCCGGTCGCAGACACGGTATTGTTATTTTATCATCCTGTCCTTCAGGAGAACTACAGGATAAATATCCAAAATGGTATTCAAAGTGCTTTGAAAATGGTGGAAAGCAAACAGGTACTTCAAATAGTTTATCAATCTCTCAATGAAAGTGATTCGATAGCAGCTATCGACGAAGAGATTTTTCGAAGTGATATTACCGTATTGGAGCAACCTGTATCTAGGGACGGAAATAAAACCATTCCAAATGCAACCCAACATAACATCCCTGCCTGGACGATTTTTGCCATGTTTTTTATAGTGATTTCTCTGGGAAGCAGTTTGGTCAAGGAAAAGTTAAGTGGAAGTCATCTGCGCCTTAAGACATTACCTACAAATTATTTGCTGGCAATGTTATCAAAGCTGATAGTATATACTGCTGTTTGCCTGGCACAGGTAGTAGTGATATTTTCATTGGGTGTTTGGTTTTTTCCCGAGATCGGACTTCCGGCACTGGACTTGCCTTCCGATTTAACCGCATTGTTCCTTGTCTCTTTTATAACAGCCATGTGTGCCGTAACATATGCTATTTGTATAGGAGTGTTTGCAAATACTCAGGAGCAGGCAAATGGTTTTGGAGCCGTTTCAATTGTGATTCTCGCAGCAATCGGTGGAATACTCGTTCCTGGTTTCGCCATGCCAGATTCATTTCAAGTTATCATGGCAATTTCTCCATTGCATTGGAGTCTTGAAGCTTTCTATGTTCTTTTTCTCGAGGGTGGAAATCTTAGGGATCTTTGGCAAAACCTTTTACCTTTACTCGCAATAACCGTATTTTTGCAAGTTCTGGCTTATATAGGACTAAAAAAGAAGAATTTAATTTGAATATCCGCATATGGAAACTACTGTTTTAAAAGAAGAGTTAAAGGCCAACATCATTAAGTTCCTGAATTTAATTTCTGTAACTCCGGCTGATATTAAAGACGACGAGCCATTGTTTGGAGAAGGATTAGGTCTTGACTCCATTGATGCTATTGAATTAATAGTACTCCTTGATCGTGTTTATGGAATTAAAATTACAGACCCCAAAGAAGGAAGAAAAATATTTATTGATATAAATACAATGGTGGAGTACATTGAAAAGCACCGGACAAAGTAAATTATCAATGTCAAAGGTCTTTGTAACAGGTATGGGGACCATCAGCTCTCTGGGGAGAACTGTCGAAGAGAACCGTACCTCTCTCAGGGAAGGAATTTCCGGTATCGGCAGGCTGGAAAATTTTAATTCGAAGTATGCCGGTGTCCTGCCATTTGCTGAAGTAAAACTGGGCACAGAGTCGCTTAAGGAGTATTTATCCATAAGTGACCGGGGTGTAACACGTACAAGCTTACTGGCATTACATGCTTGCCTTGAAGCTTTGGACGATAGCGGGCTCTCAAGGGAGGAAGTTCAATCTCATCGTACTGCATTTATTGGTGCAAATACCGTAGGTGGTATGTGTCTCACCGACGAATTGTACAGCGATGCTAACCGCACAAAGGATGCATCACCTTTCATAGCCTCTTATGATGCAGGTTCAGTAAGTATATTTGTACAAGAGCAATTAATAATTCGCGGAATTTCAAACACAATTAATACTGCATGCTCTTCTTCTGCAAATGTGATAATGTTTGGTTGTCGCTTAATAAAAAATGGTTTGGCAGACAGAGTAATTGTTGGTGGTGTTGATAGTCTGGCAAAGTTCACCATTAATGGTTTTAATTCGCTTCATATTCTTTCACCGGAGCCTTGTACTCCCTTTGATAATGATCGTAAAGGACTCAACCTTGGCGAAGCAGCTGCATTTCTGATTTTAGAAAAAGAAGAGCTTGTACGGAATAAGAATGTTTATGCAGAAGTGAGCGGTTATGCAAATGCTAATGATGCATTTCATCCTTCATCCCTCTCTGAAGAAGGAGAGGGGCCATATAAATCAATGATTGAAGCCATCATGATAGCCGGTTTGCTGCCAAGGCAAATCGATTACATTAACGTCCATGGTACCGCTACAGAGAATAATGACCGGGTAGAAAGCAGGGCGATGATCAAATTATTTGTTGATGTACCCGAATTTTCCTCTACCAAGTCGAACACCGGACACACCCTCGGTGCTGCCGGAGCCCTTGAATCAGTATTTTCAATACTGAGTTTGTACCATGGTGAGTTATATCCTCACCTGAGATTTAATACACCGATCTCTGAGACAGGGTTGGTGCCTGTGAAAGAGTATAAAAAGACAACTCTATCTCATGTGATGTCGAATTCATTCGGCTTCGGCGGAAACTGTTCTTCATTGGTGTTTTCAAAAGTCTAAGAAATGCTATACATACATAAAATGTCATGTATTTCACCCCAGCAAACTTTTGGGGAAATAAATTTGGAAGAATTGAAAGTTTCTTCCGGGAATATGCTGCATGCAATTGAACCTTCATATAAGGGTATTCCACCGGGGCAACTGAGAAGAATGGGAAAAGCAGTGCGACTCGGGGTTGGAGCAGCTCTGCCATTAATGGATGAAGCTGCAGAACTTGATGGGATAATAATCGGTACCGCGAATGGCGGAATGGAAGACTGTATTAAATTTCTCAATCAGATCATTGAGTATGATGAGGGAACTCTAACCCCGACAAATTTTGTCCAGAGTACTTCAAATGCAATTGCTGCACAGATTGCTTTTATGAATTCTAACAAAGGATATAATATTACCCATGTCCACCGGGGCTTGTCTTTTGAGAATGCCCTGCTGGATGCACTGATGCATTCAATGGAGCATCCTGAAAAAAAATATTTATTGGGAGGGCTCGATGAAATTTCAAATTATAATTTCAACATCGACTTTTTAATTGGTTGCTTCAAGAAAGAGTTCACAGCTAATGATAATCTGTACGGTCATGATTCAGATGGAACAATTGCCGGTGAAGGTGCAGCGATGTTTATTGTCAGCGGTGATAGCTCAAACGCACTGGCGGCAGTCAGAAGTATTAAAACTCTCCACAGCAGGGATCCCGATGATATCAGGAAAGGCCTGAATGATTTTTTGCAGGAGGCGGACATAAATATTGACAAGATCGATTTGCTGATCAGTGGTGAGAATGGAGATAAGCGCTACACAAAATATTCGAATATAGTTGAAGAAAATATATCATATACCATACCTGTTATTCGATACAAGCATGCTGTTGGTGAATTCCCGAGTGCCACAGCAATAGCTGTATGGTTGGCTGTCCATTTTTTAAACTCCGGCAGGGTTCCGGGTCATATGCAGAAAAATGGAAAAGTAGAAAAGCTTCCTGATTCAATCCTTATTTATAACTGTTACCAGGGATTGCAGCATAGTTTTATTTTGATCCAAAGAGCCGGATAGTTTTTTGGATAGTATGACTGATTGGCTTATTCTATTATCGGGACATGCCGGTCCGTTATGTTCATAACCTCAGATCACCTGATCATACTTTTCATTGCTTCAATCCAATTTGGATCTTCGTTTAAGCTAGGAACCAGTTTTACTTCAGTACCGCCATGTTCCTGAAAAAGTTCGTTGTATTCAACTCCAATCTCATGTATGGTTTCAAGACAATCACTGGTAAATGCAGGTGCAAAAACCAATAGCTTTTTATCGCCTTTATCTGCCCTTTCCTTTATCACATGATCAGAGTATGGTTTTATCCATGGATCCTTACCTAAACGACTTTGGAAGCAAATTGTATATTTCTCTTTCGGGATCTCCAGTTTTCTCGCAATTTCTCTTGCTGTCTGAAAGGATTGTGCTCTGTAGCATCCGGCATTTCTGACCGTTAAATTTTCACAACATGAATCGGTGAGGCACTCCGAAGAAAAATCTGCCTTTGTAATTTGTCTTTCAGGTAGTCCATGAAAACTAAAGAGTATGTGATCGTAATTTTCCGGCGACATAGACTTACCTATTTTCGAAAATGTTTCGATAAATCCGGGATGGTCATAAAAACTATTGATGAATCTGATCTCCGGAACTATCTGCCAGCCTGAAATGATTGACATGATCTTTTCATTAACACTACCTGTGCTTGCAGAGGCATACTGAGGAAATAGAGGAAGAATAATTAGTTCCTTGTAGTTGTTAGATTTGAATTTGTTTAGTACAGAATCTATGGAAGGTTTTTGATAGCGCATTGCAAACTCAACATGGTAATTATTTCCAAGGCTACTTTGTAATAATTCTGCCTGACGTCCGGTATAATAGAGTAGAGGAGATCCATTTTCATTCCAAATCGATTTGTACAATTTTGCTGATTTCGGTCCACGTATCGGTGCAATGATGAAATTGACTAAAAGAAAACGATTTAGTGCCGGGATGTCTATAACCCTTGGGTCCATTAAAAATTCTCTTAGATATTTTCTCACATCTGAGGTAGATGGACTGTCAGGTGTGCCAAGGTTTACAAGTAATACAGCAGTTTTTAATTCTGTCATAAGTATTTTTAAGTTCAGAGGATGAAGGCCTTCATACAACTGATGAGATTATTTTTTCTTCTTTTTGCTCTTTTCTATTTTATTAAGAAGTGTTGAATAAGCGGTAAACAGAGCATCTTTGAACATATCTTTCCTTGCTTTTTTTAAATTAACAAATGTTGCTCCCTTTATTCCCCAGCTGCCATTAACAGGATAAAAAATATTTTGATCATATCCACAAAATACTGATTGGTCTTCAGGTGTTAATAGTACCATTGCCTTGTGTTCATTCTTCCAATAGGTAGCAAAAATTTTGTTCTTCACCCTAAAACTCGGGTTCTCGAAATGTGGAACTTCCTTCACATCTTTGAGTGAAAGAGCAAGTTTTTGATATTCTGCAAAATTAACCACTGATGATCTTATGACTAAATATGTATTGCCCTGTTAGATGTTGCAGCGAGACAAGCCTCTTTAAATGCTTCTGTATAGGTTGGGTGTGCATGGCTCATCCTTGCAATGTCTTCTGCTGAGGCTCTGTACTCCATCGCAACTACTGCTTCTGCAATCATATCGGCAGCTCTGGGTCCTATCATGTGTACACCGAGTATCTCATCACTATCGGCATCAGCTAAAACTTTTACAAAACCATCGGTATCCATACTTGCTCTTGCTCTTCCGCTTGCCTTGAAAGGGAAAATTCCTTTTTTGAATTTTTTCCCGGCATTCATTAGTTCTTCCTCTGTATGTCCGACTGCCGCAACCTCCGGCCAGGTATATACTACTCCGGGAATCAGTAAATAATTAATATGAGGTTTCTGTCCTGCAATTACCTCAGCAACGAAAGTGCCTTCCTCTTCTGCTTTATGTGCCAACATAGCACCTCGTATTACATCTCCGATAGCATATATTCCGTTTATATTTGTTTCCAACCGTTCATTTACGACGATCCTCCCTCGTTCATCTGTTTTTACTCCAATTTTTTCAAGTCCAAGACCGGTCGTATAGGGAATGCGCCCAACACTAAGCAGGCAATAGTCGCCTTTAAGCTCAGTTTTATTTCCCGATTTATCTTCGGCATTAACATGAACCAGTTTGCCTTTCAGTTTTGCTCCTGTGACCTTGTGTCCTAAGAAAAATTCGAAGCCTAGTTTTTTCAGACTTTGCTCAAGCTCTTTTCCAAGCGACAGATCCATGGTGCCAATGATAGAGTCCATATATTCAACAACCGAGATCTTGGCACCCAATCTGGCATAAACAGATCCAAGTTCAAGACCAATGACTCCACCGCCGATTATAATCAGGTGTTCAGGAATAGCGGGCAGGTTCAACGCTTCAGTAGATGTGATTATTTTCTTTTTGTCTATCTCTATTCCTTTTAAAGCTGATGGTTTTGAACCCGTGGCAATGATAAATTTTTCACTTTCGATTTCCTTTGTCCCACCCTTGGAATCAGAAATCGAGATCTTACTCCCATTTAAAAAACTGGCATGGCCATGATGGACATCGATTTTATTCTTCTTCATCAAATAATTTATTCCTTCAACATTCTGTTTCACCACAGAATTTTTTCTGCCGATCATTTTTGAAAGATCAACTTTCAAATTATTTAATTCAATGCCATGTGCCGTGAATTTGTGTTGTGCATTATGAAAATGTTCAGAGGAATCGAGCAAAGCTTTGCTGGGGATGCATCCAACATTCAGGCAGGTTCCTCCCAGATTAGCATAGCGCTCCACTATTGCAGTCTTCATACCAAGTTGAGCGCACCGAATAGCCGCCACATATCCGCCCGGTCCGGATCCAATTATTGTAATATCGTATTTCATTTTATTTTTTATTTGTCAGAACCGGTATTGACTCTGAGAATTTTTTTACAAGTCTACCAACCAATAGTTCTTTTTGCACCCATGAATACAAGTAAGCAAATGGAAAGAAATGCAGCAATGAAACCTATATAGTCGCCATATCTTGCGTAAAAGGTTATCACCTTATTTTTGTATACTGTTTCTTTGATCGCGTCATCCTCCCACCATTTTGTTTCTTGCATAATATCTCCCCGTTGGTTGATGAAGCAAGAAATACCTGTATTAGCAGAACGAGCTATGCTCTTCCTGAACTGTACGGCTAACAATCTTGCATAATCTTTATGTTGTCTGTATCCGGGGGTATCTCGCCACCAACCATCATTGGTAATTATGACTATCAACTCGGCACCTGCACGTATATAGTTAGACATAAATCCGCCATAGATTGATTCATAGCAGATGGAAGGTGCTATTTTCATTCCTCCGGAAGTTACAAAATTTGTTCTTTCTTTTTGAGTACCCAAACTTCCGGATGTGCCACCTAATTCAATAGAATAGTCTTCCAGAAATCCGAAAATCTTAGGGTAGGGCATTTTCTCAACACCCGGCACCAACTTCGATTTATGATATAATTGTATGCTATCTCCATGGTTGATAAGCATGGCAGTATTGTACGCGTCATAGTATGCATCGGCATCCCTGAATTTTCTTGCTGAAGCCGAATGCGGTTCTCCTTCATCATAGGCATGATAAGAAGACAAACCTAAAAGGATCTGTAAATGCGGAAATGCTGAGTTAAATTGACGTATGCTAAGGATATTTTTGTCAATGAAAATTTCTTCTTCCCAAATTCCTTCTGCTATCGCAGTCTCAGGACCGATGAAAAGATTTGTTGAGCTATCAGTCACTGTTGATCCGAGCCGTAGCAATTTTGCTATCTGCTCTGATGCCGGTCCTGCAAATTTTTCATTGTAAGGGTCAATATTTGGTTGAACAACAACAACATTGACAGCTTCTCCTGTGTCAGTACGTTTCTTATAGAGATAGAAAGAGAGTATAAAGGGAATTGCAACGAGAGCAATTAAAATAGAACTTAGTATGGCTGAATTGATGTGTAATATTTTACGCATCAAATCTTTTTTGAAAATATTTTTAATAAGTTGAAAGATAACAATGTTGATCAGAAAGACCCAAAGTGTTCCACCTAAAACTCCTGTATATTCATACCACTGAATCCATTTCGGGTCTCCTGCAAATACGTTTCCTATCGTTAGCCAGGGCCAGGAGAGTTCCCAGTTAAGATGCAGATATTCGAAAGCTATCCAGTAGCAGACCAAGGAAAAGTATCCTACGAATGTTCCGTAACGTTTTCTGGTTGTAAAATAGGTTAGCCAAATGATCGACATCAACAAACTATTGGCTGTGAGTGCAAAAACTCCTCCTACCTCTGATGCATACCAAATCCAGTAAGTACTCATCACATTCCAGACCAACATGCTGAGGTAGTAATAACAGAACATTTTCCGGCCGGGGCGACGAGTCTCCTTACCTAAAAACTGTTCTTCAAGCCAAAACAGCGGAACGAAAGCAATGAATATTAAGGCCGTAAATCCCCGTTCAGGCCAGGCCATCCAAAGCAGTAATCCGGCAAGAATTGCACAAAAAAAGTAAATAACAGGCGATTTTCGCATTCTCATATTCCTCTGCAAGATTGTCAAAATTCCAATTTCAGAGAAATGCTAAATGGTATTTCTGTTCAACCCCGGTTTTGATAAAAAATTATTAAAATTTGATATAACTCCACACATTGTACATGCTAAAATATTCAGGTTTACTGACCGGAAAGGCTCGCAGGTTATATGCTAGTTTTCTTTCTTGTAAATGTAGGCAGTGTTTGCCTGAGCTAATGGCGTGACAACGATGTCATTCAATACAACATGTGCAGGCCTGGTTGCAGCAAAATAAGTGATATCTGCAATGTCTTCAGGATGCAAAGGTTCGTAGCCCTGATATGATTTTTTTGCTCTTTCAACATCTCCTTTAAAACGAACAATTGAAAATTCTGTCTCTGCGGCACCCGGATCTATGGAAGTAACTTTGATGCCATGTTCCAGAAGGTCGATACGCATACTTTTGGTCAGTGCATCAACTGCATGTTTGGTGGCACAGTAAACATTTCCCCTTGCATAAGCTTCTTTGCCTGCAATCGAACTAATGTTTATAATGTGTCCATATTTTTGATTGATCATCAATGGCATCACCTGACGGCTCACATATAGCAATCCTTTTACATTCGTATCTATCATCACTTCCCAGTCATCAATATCTCCTTCTTGTATGGTGGACAAGCCTGAGGCAAGGCCGGCATTGTTTACAAGTACGTCTATGTTTTTCCAGTCATGGGGAAGGGACTGAAAGTTTTGTATCACTTTTTCTCTGTCCCTTACATCAAACGGAAGAGAAAGCACCCTCACATTGAACTGTTCCTTAAGATCTGTCTCCATTTGATTGAGACGGTCTATCCTGCGACCGTTAAGAATGATATCCCAACCATGCGCAGCAAACTTGTATGCAATAGCTTTGCCAATACCTGCTGTCGCTCCGGTGATAAAAATTATTTTCTTATTGCTCATGCTATGAGTTTTTATTGTTGTCTAAATGAATTTTCTCAATTGATGGTTAAGAAAGTATAATTAATATGAAACTCGATCTACAATATATTTTAGTTAGCCTTTGTGTGTAATTTGCTTTTTTTCATAGAATAGCCAAAGTAAATTATCAATCCGACAAGTAGCCAAATTCCAAATCCTATCCAGTTGGAAATCCCGAGTTCGCTCATCATATACAGACAGGAAACTAAACCTAACAAAGGAATCAGCGAAAGGTTTTTCGTATAGGCATAATAGCAAAGTACCAGGCATGTGATCATGAAGATCCAAAGAGGAATTTTGTGCTTAAACACATCCCAGCCTTTTTCAAATTTATATTTTTCGTTAATGTTCAGATTGACCACAAGAGTTTCGTATTGTTCCGGAGAGAGGGAGCTGAGGTAGGACTCAAGGTCCAGGTTAGCCTTTTCAAATCCAACAGCATCTTTCGCTAATACATCTTTTTTAATCAACTCAAGTTCTGTTCTTTCAAGAGAACTGATCAGAGTAGATGCTTCTACAATGACCGGGTCGTTCTTAAAAAATGCTACTACCTTTTCGTTATTGTATGTATAGCACAGTCCGGAGGCCAGAATGAGCAAAGCAGGCATAATAAATTTTGAATTCAGGTAAGGGGTTTTGAACTTGCCACGGGGGGCATCCGGCATCGTTTGCAATTTTAAAACACCTGCACA
>Ga0116144_10000524_pt1 | contig 50914 bp, 41 predicted proteins | sample AD_UKC035_MetaG_FD_89746 | JGI IMG/M metagenome (GOLD analysis project Ga0116144, IMG submission 89746) | Active sludge microbial communities of municipal wastewater-treating anaerobic digesters from USA - AD_UKC035_MetaG | ecosystem: Engineered > Bioreactor > Anaerobic > Digestate | place: USA...
CACTATAATAGGATCGGAATAGGCAACGCCTGGTTTCTGCGATGCTTTGGGAATACAATCCACATCGCTGCCAAGGGCAATTATTGGCTTACCATTACCGTAACTCCATTTAGCTATCCAGGCGGTAGGCACACCGGCCACTCCTTTCTCTACTTTAAAGCCTTGCTTTTCAAGTAATGAAGTGAGGTAGTTAAATGTTTCGTATTCCTGAAATCCCAACTCAGCAAAACTGAAGAGCATATCATTTATTTGTTGACCGAGCACAGCAAATTTCTCAACTTCTGCCGCTGCTTCTGCCTTCAACTTCTCTACTTTTTGGATTTCAGGTTGCCCCTGAAGGGCTAAGCCGGTTGTTAAAAAAACACCCAGTAAAATCAATTTCTTCATAGGCCAGGAATTTAGTTACAGGCAAGATAGTGATATCAACCACAGCCGCAAGACGCTATATACCAATGAAAAAAACGCCCTTTTTAGCGGTAAAATAAGCTATTATAAAATTTTTTGGTTTATTTTATAAACTAATTTACATTTGTAACGTTATCAGCATATAAACTAATCTTAACACAAATGGAAAACCAACTAACACCACAACAAAGCCTGGATGTAATCACAGCCATGATACAACAGGCTAAAGGCAATATGCAAAAGAACAGTTTCTATTTTTTGCTATGGGGCTGGACAATTGTAATTGCCAATTTGGGCGTTTACCTGCTCATTAAATTTTCGGAGGTCAGCAATCCTTACCTGATGTATTTGCTCACCATCGTATCAGCAATCATTTCAGTAGTCTATGGCTTCAGAAAAGGAAAGCGGGCTATTGTATCAACGCATCTGGATAATGTCTATCATTGGCTATGGATTGGCCTGGGGGTGAATTGTTTTGTTCTATGGATTTTTGGTGGTCAAATTGGCTGGCAATTAAATGCAGTAATTGTTACGATGAGTGCTGTGCCAACTTTAATCTCAGGCGTACTACTAAAGTTTAAACCATTGATTTATGGCGGAGTTGTTTTTTGGGTTTTCGGAGTTTTAATTTTCTTAACCAAAAACGAAAATCAATTTCTGTTTACAGCTATCGCGGTAACATTAGGATACCTGGTGCCTGGCTATTTGTTAAAAAATTCCGATAAGCATGCTTAAAGAGTTAGATCCCCTGTTACATTCTCAACTACGGCTTGGTGTTATGTCCTTGTTGATGAGTGTTGAGTCGGCTGAGTTTACCTGGCTAAAGGAAAAGACAAATTCCACCGCGGGCAACCTGAGCGTGCAGTTAGATAAGTTATCAGAAGCCGGATACATTACCGTAGAAAAATCTTTCAAGGGCAAGAAGCCACTAACTACAAGCAAGATTACCAAAACCGGCATAAAAGCTTTTGAAGAATACGTGAACGCACTAAAACAGTATATCAACAAATAATTTTTTTAGGCATACAGTTTATAACTTAAACCAATTTATAATGAAAACACTAATTATCCTGGCCGCGTTTATTTTATGTTCAGAATCATTGGCTCAAATACATAAAGAAGAGATGAAAAAATTAGAACCACTTGCCGGGCAATGGAAAGGTAGTGCCACCTACCGCATGGGGCCTGGCGAACCACAAGTAGTACAACAACACGAACAGATTGAATTTAAACTGGATGGCACCGTATTATTGATTGAAGGGCTTGGTAAAGCAGGCGATCGCACTGTTCACCATGCATTGGGCATTGTAATTTTTAACACACAGGAGAAAAAATTTAACTTCCGATCATACCTGCATGATGGCCGCACCACCGATGCCTGGTTTGAAGTATCAGCACCCGGCAAGTACATGTGGGGCTTTAGCACACCGCAGGGAAAACTGCGATACACTATTACCATAACTGAAAACACCTGGAGAGAAACCGGTGAGTTTTCTGTTGATGGAAATACCTGGATGAATGTAATTGAAATGAATCTTACTAAAATCTAAGGGCAGTGCAGGTTAAGATCAGGTCGGATTACAATCAAATCAATCAGCGTACTCGCATAGTCGTAACTAGTTGTGTCTATGAAAATGGTTTTCAAATGATTCAACAGATCAGGCCGGGTCATAAGACGGATTGATTATGAATCATGCCATTATAGTTGTAGCTTAGTTAAAAATAATCTTAGTCTATGCAATTTGGTCGTGTTGAATCTGAACTTGATCTTTCAGCCATTGATTTTACATTGCCTCCAGATCATCCGGCAACCGCTAAAGTATTAGCTAAAGAAAAAAACAACACGGCCTTTTTTGTAGGCTGCGCCAAGTGGGGCCGCCCCGATTGGGTGGGCAAAATTTATCCAGCCAAAACCAAGCAAGCCGATTTTCTGCAACACTATGCACGCCATTTTAATTGTATAGAACTAAATGCCACCTTTTACAGGATGCCCACCAAAAGCCAGATAAAAACCTGGAAAAGTAAAGTGGGCGATGGGTTTAAGTTTTGCCCAAAGTTTGTAGATCAGATTACACACATTAAGCGATTAAAGGTAACCCGCGAATTGGTTGATCGATTTTTCGAAGCCATCTACGAGTTCAAAGAAAACCTGGGCCCGCTATTTCTTATGCCTCATCCCCAAATGGGACCAAAATCATTTGACGTACAACAAGCCTTTATTGAATCTCTGCCAAAAGACATTGAGCTATTTGTAGAACAAAGGCATAAAGACTGGTATGCCAATACCGAGGCTTTTGATACGTTGTTTAATATGATGGAGCAAAACCAGGCGGGTTCGGTAATTACCGATGCCAGCGCCCGAAGAGATTGTGTACACATGCGGTTAAGTACTTCGCAGGCGTTTATCCGGTTTGTTGGCAATGGCCTCCACCCTACCGATTATACCCGAATAGACGATTGGGTAACGCGGATGAAGTCGTGGAAAGAAAAAGGTATAAAGCGTATCTATTTTTTTATGCATCAGCATGAAGAACTGCATTCGCCAGAATTATGCAAATACCTGATTTCTGAAATGAATAAAAAAATTGGCACCCAACTAAAGGTGCCTGAGTTTGTGGGTGAAAAGACCGGTTAAGCCAGTTGTGCCGTTTCAGGATTCCATTTCACAATAGCCTTATCGAAATAACTCTTATTGGTAGCCAAGGCCGGCCCGGCTGCCTGCATTCCAAACAGTGCGTCTTCCACAACCGGTGCTTTCTCCCGAATAGCCTTATAGAAATTAAGGTGGTGATCTAAGTTAGCGCTATAGTCCTCTGGCGCTTTATATTCCAGATCGGATGGCAAAATAGTACCCGGCTTTTTGGGATACTTTTCCTTGTACCACTTTTCATATTCTTTCTGCTGAGCTTCCGAAAATGTATCGAACGAATCCCACCCACCATAACCAGGCTCGTGCTGCATTTTATGATGCATCACTTTTACAGAACTCCAGCCCATATCGATTACACCCTCAGTTCCGATAAGCCGAAGTCCTTCTCCGCTCTCGCTGCCATCCACAAAGTTTACACGCATTTGCAAATTGAAAGCTGGATGTTGCCTGGTTTCCGGGTAATCATACATTCCCATAATCACATCGGGTACATCGCGGCCATCTTTCCAATATCGCAAGCCACCTGTAGCTAAAATCCGGTTCGGACCTTTTGAACTGGTTACCGCATGCAATCCCGAAAACAAATGAACAAACAGATCGCCAGCCACACCCGTTCCGTAATCCTGGTAGTTTCTCCACCTGAAAAATCTTACCGGATCATAAGTTCGTTTTGGCGCATCGCCCTGGAAATTTTCCCAATCTACTGTATTCTGGTTAGCATCGGTTGGGATAGAATATTGCCATGCTCCATTCGCGCTGTGCCGATCCATCCAGGTTTCTACCAGTACCAGGTCGCCAATAGTTTTAGATTCAAAAATTTCTTTTGTCTTCTGCGTTACGATAGAACTTACCCGCTGACTTCCAACTATAAATACCTTTCCGGTCTTTTTCTGAGTTGCAATTACTTCGGCCCCCTCCTCTAACTTGTGCACCATTGGTTTTTCGCAATACACGTGCTTTCCCTTATTCATGGCTTCAATCGAAATGCGATCGTGCCAGTGGTCTGAAGTGGCTATAATAACTGCATCCACATCTTTTCGATCAAGTATTTCTTTATAATTTTTAGTTACAAACAAATCTTTACCAAACTTTTCACGTGCTCTTTCCAGCCGTCCTGAATATAAATCACAAACAGCCACTAATTTTACACCAGGTACCTGCAAACTCCAATATGCATTGCTGAAGCCCATTATCCCCATTCCGATAACTGCTATATTCACCTGGTTATTGACATCATAAAATTTATGTTCAGGCTTAGCCGGTTGAAGTACCTCCACCCGGTTAGCAGTTCCCAGCGCACGCGTGCCCATCGCTGTGCCCACGGCTGTTCCTGTAAGTTTTTTAATAAAACTTCTACGGCTCGATTTCTCTGTATTTTTCATGGGATTGCCTTATGTTCAGATTGGTTTTGGAGTAACTTTTCTACGCTCACCTTTTGAATTAATAATCTCGATTTCAAGAACCTCGTTCGGGATATTTACTACCCTTGTTGATTGGGAATGAAACCCTGCCCCATAATAGAATTCTATTTTTTGCTTCCTGCCATTTGCAAAAGTAAGGATGGCATACGCATCCAATCGTTCTGGCTTAAACGTAGCAATGGAATTTGAGTTTGTAAATACTTTGAGGCTATCGCGGTTTTGAGAGGCCACAATTAAATTACCTCCTGGCTTTGCAATCTGAACCAGCGCCTTGGCATCATGCGGAACATAAAAACCACTACGTTGGGTTGGTGCAACCGCAAACCCACCCTTTTGATCATTTAAAAGCGTAACACCTGTAAGCGCATCGTACCTTCCAATAAAAACTTCGTTTCCAAAATCATTTCCTACTAACAATACATCCGTCCACGAATCGCCATTTACATCCATGGTAAGTATTCCATTTACCGGAGCTAATTGTGCATCAACAGGCAATGGATGCACTTTAAAATTACCTGCACCCAGATTTTCAATATAAACTGATGCCGCATGGTTCACATCTTTGATGTACGCATCCTTTTTATCAGCTTCAGAAAGAAGGGTCTCCCAAGTGGATTTGCTAAAATGCTTATACCTGCTAAACTGCCTTCTAAACCGCGGGCTTTGTTGATTCAACTCATCCCAAAAATGCACCGGGCACAACTGCTCTGTTCCATCAGCCATTTTACTATAACAGAATAACAGTGATTCTACGCTGCCATTATTATCAAGATCTTTTGCAAAAACACGCAACGGTTTTTGCTCGGAAACTTTATACCAATTATTCAAACCTAAATTACCAACTACATAATCTGTATCTCCATCCTGATCAAAATCAGCTCCGGTAATACTATTCCACCACCCTATGTAATTATCCAGCGTTGATTTGACTTTAGTAAGTTTACCCTTTTCATTTTTCAAAACGGTAGTACTCATTAACTCACCCGTCACGATTAAATCTACCAACCCATCGTTATCGTAGTCGCTCCAAATGGCATCCGTTACTAATCCCAACGACATCAGTTCGGGGCTAACTTCGGTTGTTGCATCGATGTACTTACCATTCTCATTTTTTAACAGATAACTTCGGGGTGGCAATGGATACCTACCCGGAATAACCCTACTTCCAATAAACAAATCAAGATCACCGTCCTGATCAAAGTCTGCGGCACGCGCACAGGACGTACTCGAATTAATTTCAGGCAACAAGTCATTATTCAATGAAAAAACACCCCGGGTATTAACATACAAACCTGGTTGATAAATTTTACCTTCTTCCTGTTCAAACCCTCCCTTGCCTAAGTACAAGTCCAGGTCTCCGTCATTATCAAAGTCAAAAAGTAATACGCCAGACTCTTCTGTAAATTCATTTGAACCTATCAACTTATCACCAGCTTTAAATTGCCCTTTGCTGTTTTGAATAAAAAATTGACCACTTAACCCGGTGGCACCACCTACATATAAGTCGTCCAGGCCATCTCCATTTACATCGCCTACTGCTAACGCTGGCCCAAACTGAGAAAATTTATGAGGTATTGTCCGTTGAATATTAAAATCAATAATATCCTTTTGTTGATGTACGTATTGAATACCCGATTGAACTGCAGATTCCGTTAATAACAAGGAGTTATCTGTTTTATGTAGTGAACTATTATGCACCGCATCGTTATACTGTACCGTTATTCGCTGATTTACGGCCACCGATTTCAGTGTTTGTGCGGAGCCATCTGGCCAAATTACCCGCATTGAATCAACCAAAGCATGCGCACCTAATCCAAAATGTGCTGTTCCCTCTACGGTTGAAAGATACCCTCTGAATGGATAGTGTTCGTAGTATTGAAATTGGTTGCCATAATGAATATAGACTTTGGTTCCCAAGCCATTTATATTGTCTTTTTGCCCAACAAAATCAACACGCAAGAAATTGGTTTTAAGAGGTTGCGGTTGTTGATTTAGCGTGTTTTCATAAACAAAAGCCGATCCATTAATGTTATTCACTACATAATCCAAATCACCATCGTTATCGAGGTCAGCAAATGCCGCTCCATTTGAGAATGAAGGTTGACCGAGTCCCCAAACATTTGACACATCCGTAAAAGTTAGGTCGCCATTGTTTTTAAACGCATAGTTTGGAATTTTAATTACCGGTATGGAGTCAACCAAAAAACCAGGAGGAGCAATATTCATGTATTGGGCCCGGTAATTGGCAAAATCTTTATCTGTTACATCCTTCGGAAAACCGTTGGTAATCACTAAATCTTTTAAACCGTCATTGTCAAAATCTGCAAACAAAGGCGACCAACTCCATTCAGTTTGATAGACGCCCGCCAATTGTCCGATTTCACTAAACTTGACACCGGTCGTTGCGCCATTGTTGAGTTGCACCATATTTCTTACATATTGATACTGGTAATTGTATAAATCGTTGTTAATGTTATTCTGATAGCTCTTGTTACCAATCGTTGTTTTTTTCCGCTCGCTGTTTTCCGGCAACATGTCAAGCGTTATGATATCCGGGTGGGCATCATTGTTGAAATCTGCCACATCATTACCCATTGAGAATTGGCTTTGATGACCTAATAAAGTAGCCGTTGCATTCGTAAAGGTTCCGTTCTGATTGTTTAGATAAAGTATGTCATTCGACAGGTAATCGTTAGAAACATAGATATCCGGCCATAAATCATTATTAAAATCCTGAATAGCTAACCCTAAACCGAATCCTTCAAAGCGTATTCCAGCCTCCAGGGTTACATCGGTAAATTTTCCGTTCCCTTCATTTCTAAATAACCGATCGTTATTTGCAGAAGACCCATCTTCTATCTTAGCCCGGAAATTAGTAGGTATATTATTCAGTTTTACATTAACCAGAACATAAAGATCGAGGTCACCATCTTTGTCGTAATCAAAAAATGCTGATGTAATGCTGTGACCGCTGAAATCAAGGCCATACGCCTGTGCTTCATCAACAAAGGTGGGCGTGCCGTCCGTACCGATGCCCTGGTTAATAAATAGCATATTTTTACGCAGCGCATCATCCGGGTGAGTTGTGGCGCATACATACAGATCAGGTAATCCATCGCCATTAATATCCGCCACACTTACTCCCGAACTCCATTTCGGATCACTTAAAAGACCACTTGCCTTCGTTACATCTTTAAACTTCAGGTTTCCTAACCCCAGGTACAACCGATTGGATACCTGATTTCCGGTAAAAAATAAATCTACAATAGAATCATTGTTGAAATCAGCCGCTGCTACACCTCCCCCATTATAGATGTACTCGTAAGTAAGGATATTAAAACTGTCTGATTCCATAATCTTATTATTGAAATCAATACCGGTCATATCCTCATCCAGCAGCCGGAACAACGTAACATTCTTTTTTCCATTACAGGCGGAAAAAGACAACGCGACAACTAAAAAGGAAAAAAAATGTATCCGTTTCATAGATGGTTAATAAAAAAACAAGGCCAAGTTAACTTGGCCTTGTTTTTAATCCGAACAAAATTTGAAATTAATAACCTGGATTCTGAGTCAAAATACTTGACCCCACCAGATCAATTTGTCCTTGTGGAATTGGAAGGTATTCATCCTGATTTGTAGTGAAGGTTGCGCCAACCAATGCACCGGATGGCAGTTTTGGTGCTTCGTAAGCTAAATAAGCATTAACCGTGTTAGCTACCACACCCCAACGCAGTAAATCATAGAAGCGGTGTCCTTCACCCGATAACTCAAGTTTGCGCTCAAAGCGAACCTTGTTTCTGGTTGCATCATCCTTTGCCCAGGTATCACCTGCAGGATAAAGGCTAATTACATAATTAGCTGCTGGCGAGCCTCCATCCATTAGCACTGAATTCATAGCCCGGGTTCTAACCGCATTCACATAAGTTTTAGCTCTGGCAGGGTCGCCTACTTCAATTTCTGCTTCGGCAGCCATTAAGAGTACATCGGCATACCTGATAATGGTATAGTTAATAGCCGTGTAACCGGGTGTCCAGGAGCTATTATCTTGAAGTGAGCCTTTATCTGATTCGTAATAGACATATTTTTTAGGGGCATAAGGACCTCCATTGGGTTGGTTTCTGATCCAGGCTTTTCCCGGAAATTTCATCCAATCAAGGTACATAATGCCTCTTCTTCCAATTGAATGATCTATTCGAGGATCAAGGTTACCCGCATCTGGTGTAAATGGATCATCTGACTCCAATCCCATGTCTGTTAGAAGCTGGTTAGCACCTGTGTTATAGGAACCATCCAGTAAAGGAAGTCCATCAGCACCTGTTCTGAAAGAATTTGCTAATTCGAAACTGGGCTGGAAGAAACCACAGCAGTTACCAGGACCATCCGGGCCGGTGTTGTATGGCCAGTTAAGGTCAAACTCAGGATTAGCGTTATTAACCGAGCCTGTGTTGGCAGCAGCCTGATAAGCCCAAACCGATTCTTCATGATTGTCATTTGATGCTTTAAATACATTTGGATAATAAGGAACCAATCCCCATGTCTTTCCGTTCGATGTCACCACTTTACCGGTTCCATCCGGGTTAATCATCAGATCATACAGGGCTTTAGCCTGCGTAAACTTGTTCTGATACATGTAAATTTTAGCCAGATAAGCAGCAGCAGCCCACTTGTTTACCCGCCCTACTTGCGGCTGGGTTTCAGGCAAATTCTGATACGCAAAATCCATATCGGCTTCAATCTTAGGCCATAAATCCACATCATTCTTTACTGACTCGATACCTGAACCAACATCGATTGTCTCATCCACGTATGGTGTATTATTAAAATGGCGCTTCAATTCAAAATAGTAATGGGCTCTTAAGAAACGAGTTTGTGCTTCGTATGAAGTCTTCAATGCATCTGACACATCGGGGCCAGCTGACGCTAATAGTTTCATAACGGCATTGCATCGTGCTACACCTTCGTAAGAACCAGTGTACCTGTCGTTAATAACCCCTTGTGTTGGCAAAGCTTCAAAACGCTGAATTGGGTTAATATCTGAATAGTCGCCCGGGTCGGTACCTTTATTTGCGTCACCGCCTCTTATACTTCCCCATACCCAATTAGAAGGGCTTGCCATTCTATTACCACGTCCATTAACCTGGGCATATGCAGAAATCAACGCGCTCTCTATTCCAAGCCTACCGGAAAGTACTGACTGGTCTAATTGACCTGTTACAGGCACATCCAGGAAACTGTCATCGCAAGAATACATGACAACAAAACTCAAAATCAATGTGAGAGCAGTTGCCTTCGTTACTTTGTTATTCATTCTAATTTTCATAATTCAAAAAATTAAAATCCTATGTTAAAACCACCTGTGAAACTTCTGGTGATAGGGTAATTACCCACATCAATACCGAAACTGGTATCAGCTGCACCACCTACGGAAGGATCTAAACCACTATACTTTGTTATAGTAAACAAGTTGTTTGTTGAAAAATAAACCCGAACCCTGGTTAAACCGATTTTACTCAAGGTTGCAGATGGGAAATTGTAACCAAGCGAAAGGTTCTGCATTCTCAAATAGCTGCCATCTTCTACATAAAATGAATTGGATTGCGTATTCGTACTGAAGTTAGAAGCACTCTCGAAAATTGGAGTGGTGGCTCCGGTATTGGTTGGTGACCAGGAATCTTTAACACGTGCACTGATGGCTGCACCCTGGAAGGATGGGTAAAAATCAGTAAACCACTTAGAAACATTAAATATCTTATTTCCTAAAGAAACATAGGTATAAGCTTCTAAATCAAAGTTCTTATAGCGTAGCACAAAGTTAAATCCACCGGTAAATTTAGGAACCGGGCTGCCTAAGGCAGTTCTGTCATTCTCGTTGATTGTTCCATCTCCGTTTATATCTTCATAGCGGAAACGTCCAATTCCTTTTCCACTTTGTGCCGGAGCTGCATCAACTTCCTGCTGTGTCTGGAAGATACCCTGAACTTTGTAACCAAAGAAACCAGAAATAGATCCGCCTAATTGATTCCTGATAGGAGTAATACCTCTATATCCTGGATTAACTGTGATTAAGTAAGTTTGTCCGGGAGGAAGCTCAGTAATTTCATTTTTGAGGAAGCTACCATTAAGAGTTGCTTCATAAGACAAGTCGTTGGTGATTTTACCCTTTCCGGTAACTGCAATATCTAATCCTCTGTTAAGCATTCTCGCAATATTTACAGAAGGTACCGCAGCATTTGGTCCGGCTGTAGCGGTAATAGGAACTGCCAACAAGAGATCACGGGTATCTTTCTCCCAGAAATCAACAATGAAATCCAAACGTCCATCAAATATGTTTCCGTCAAAGCCAATATTCTTTGTTACACTGGTTTCCCACTTGGCATTGGGGTTTCCGATGCGGGTACGATAGAAACCTTGCACCGCACTAGAATTTGATCCTCCGATGTCATAGGAAGAAGCGCCTAATGATCCGCCATACAAACTAAATTGGTTATTTGGGTCAACGTTATTTGAGTTACCCATAGCACCATATCCACCTCGTATCTTCAAATCGCTTACAAATGGCAGTGCATCCATAAAAGCCTCATCTGAGATTCGCCATGCTAAAGAAACAGCGGGGAATACACCAAAACGGTTATTGGCTCCAAATCGAGAAGAACCATCTCTTCGAACAACAGCACTTAATATATATTTATCCTTTAAGCTATAATTCACACGACCAAACAACGAGTAAAAATTAACCCCTAAAAACTGAGAGCTATTAACCACTCTTGAACTGGTTTGTGTTAGGTTAACAAAGTTTGGATCCCATGAAAAAGGATTTAGACCGGTAGCACTCATATCCCAACCTGCACCGGTATTTAAGGCTTCCTGCCCAACCAGCACATCTACATTATGTACATCAAAAGTCTTCTTGTAGTTGGCTGTGTTAGTGAATGTCCATCCAAAGTTGTAACCGCTTCCCTGGCCAAAGGTAAAGGCCGAATTGTTTTCTGAATTTTCATACTGCCAGCGGCCATAATATTTGTACGCATAGTTTCCGTAGTTACCTCCAATACTGGTTCTTAAGGTTAACCCTGGAATTACATCATACTCTGCATATACGTTACCAAAACCAAGGCCGTTAAAGTTGCGGTCATTCATTGCTCCATCTCTGGATGCTACCGGGTTTCTTGGATTATTGAACCCGCCCGCAGCAGTACCTGCATAACCACCAAAAACATTGTAAACAGGAATAATAGAAGGCATCCTGAATGCAGACAAGATATCGTTCTCATCGTCCGCACTACCAATACCACCTGCATCACCAGTTAAACCTAAAACCTGCCTGTAAGTAAACTGGGTATTTACACCCACCCGGATATTCTTACGAACATCAAACTCTGCGTTTGCTCGTAGAGCATATCTTTTAAAAGATTGGTGCAATAGAATCCCCTTTTGATCCTGGCCGCTTAAGCCCACATAAAAACGGTATCCTTCACCACCGCCACTAAACCCTAAGGTTTGTCTAAACACAGGGGCATTCCTGGTAATGGCATCATACCAATCGGTACCTGCTTTATTGGCTGCAATTACATTGTAAATCGGGCCATTCCTTGGATCGATATTATACAACAATTTCTGAGCAGCTAAATCTACCGGTCCGATAATAGCTGCACCATTCTGCGAACCCACTCTTAAATAATCTGGAATAACGGGGGTAAGGCCACCACCAAATTGAGGGTGATTGAAATTGGAAAGTGCCAGTGCATAATTGGTAGCTCTGCCCTCTGCCAGCGCATTTGCATCTTCTGTGTTTTTTATTGCATTCCAGGTCCATTCAGCAAAATCAGTTGGATTGAGCATTTCCAGTCCCTTTCCGGGATTGGTTACACCTACCATTTGATCGTAGGTTACCGTCAATTTCTTTCCGGCACCTTTGGTTCCTTTTTTCGTAGTATAAATAATCACCCCGCTGGCTGCACGCGCCCCGTAGATCGAAGCCGCTGCAGCATCTTTTAGAACTGTAACACTTTCAATATCGTCCGGGTTAATAAAGTTGACATTGTCAACAGGTACACCATCCACAATATAGAGCGGGCTATTACCACCAAAAGCTCCAAAACCACGAACACGAATCTGGCTTGTAGTACCAGGCTGACCATTCGTAATAACTGTTACACCGGCAACACGTCCCTGTAACATCTGCTCTACGTTACCTGTAGGGGCAATGGTAAGTTCCTTTGCCTTTACGGTAGAAACCGAACCGGTCAACTCACGCCTTTTGTCAACAGAATAACCTGTAACTACAAGTTCGGTTAGGGTTTGCACATCCGAGGTCAATTGAATGTTTATCACCGAACGGGAGCCTACTGTAATTTCAGAAGTAGTGTATCCCACAAAAGATACGACCAGTACTGCCTGATCGTTAGGAATTGAAATTCTGAAATTTCCATCCCCGTCAGTAACGGTACCCGATGAAGTACCCTTTAATAAAATGTTTACGCCAGGCATGGTACTGCCTGTTTCGTCTGTAACGGTGCCCGATACGGTTCGTTCCTGAGCCATTACCGATGCAATCGTTAGCAGAAAACACATCGTAAGCGAGAGTTTTCTGTAGAGATTTCTCATCATGATTAGTTGTTTTAGGGTTTTTGTTTGTTTAAAACAACGGTCAAAATAAAATTTTGAGCATTTGTTCTTATCCAAAATTAAAGTTTTGTTATTCCTATGTTAAAAACGCTCGATTTTTTTTTCATCAAACGATTGCGGTTTCGTTTGCAGAACGTAGTTCTTGTTGATTTTTTGCCTGGGATATTGTCCTAACGACCATTTGCACACCATTTTTATGTGCCCGCACACAGCCCAAGAATGAGCATATTTTTTGAATCCGTATATTTATTCACAAAGCCAAAAGAATGTCGCAAAAGATTAGGATAAAAGACATCGCAAAAATGGCCGGAGTATCAGAAGGCACGGTTGACAGAATAATTCATAACCGTGGAAATGTGTCGGCTGAAGCAACTGAAAGGGTTAAGCACGTTCTCAATTCAATCAACTACAACCCCAACCTCATTGCACGCACGTTAGGTAAGAGTAAGCAATACCTGATCGCCACCCTCCTGCCCGATCCACAAGCGGATCCGTATTGGAAACAATCTTTCGATGGCGTTCATGAGGCCATTGAGCAGTTGCAACAATTTGGGCTCAGCATTAAAACTGAAAATTTCTTTTATGAATTAAATAACAGAAATTCTTTTGTAGAAGCTGTCCGAAAGAATATCCGCACCCAACCCGATGGCGTGTTGATTGCTCCGTTGTTTTATTCTCCTTCCATTTCTTTTTTTAATGAGTTGGCTTCTAAAAAAACTCCGTTTGTCCTTATCAACACAAAAATCCCCTCCACAAATACCCTGGCGTTTATCGGCCAGGATTTATTGCAAAGCGGCCGGCTGGGAGGTCAATTGGCATCTTTCGGATTATCAAAAAATCAAAACCTTATTATCCTTCATATAGACGAAGACCTTCAAAATGCCATACACCTTCAGGAAAAAGAAATCGGGTTCCGTGAATTTATTGCCCGGGATGTTAACAAGCACCAGGTCTTCTCTTTTGCTCTAAGAAGTACGGACAGTCAACAATTAAAAATTGACCTGGAAACTATCATCCGGCAACACAATCCCCCCAGCATATTTGTTAGTACTTCCAAAGGATTTAAGGTTGCTGAAATGATAAAGCAGTTCAACCCCACTATTAAGATTATCAGCTACGACCTGATTCCGGCTAACGTGGAGTGCCTCCGCAACGGAACCCTTGATTTTATTATCAATCAAAACCCAACCAAACAAGCTAAACTCGGAATGCAGATTTTAGCAAACCATCTCCTCTTCAACAGAAAATTTCAACCCCAATATCTTTTTCCGTTAGATGTAATTACTTCCGAAAACTTACCGACTTATTTATTCCATTCCGGGCAAGATTCAAGCGTCATCGTTTAACTTTTGTCGTATTTTCGCGGTTGTATTTTTATCTATGAAGCAGTTTGAGCACTACCCGGTGTCTGTCACCAATTCACTAAGCGGAAAGAAAGAGGTTTTCAAACCCATTACACCCGGTTTTGTTGGTATGTATGTATGCGGGCCAACGGTGTATAACGATGTGCACCTGGGCAACGTGCGCACCTTTCTTACATTCGATGTTGTTTCGCGTTACTTTCGTTTTTTGGGCTACAAAGTCCGGTATGTTAGAAACATAACCGATGTCGGTCACCTTGAAAATGATGCCGATGAAGGCGAAGACAAAATTGCCAAGAAAGCCCGGCTGGAACAACTTGAGCCAATGGAAGTTGTAAAACATTATACCGAAGGCTTTCATGAGGTGATGCGCCAATTCAACATCCTGCCACCCAGCATTGAACCCAGCGCTACCGGTCATATTGTAGAGCAGATTGAAATTACGAAAGAACTCCTAAACAAAGGTTTGGCCTACGAATCGAACGGTTCGGTTTATTTTAATGTGCGTAAGTACAATCAGGAACACCACTACGGAATTTTATCAGGCCGCAACATTGAAGAGTTAATTGAAAGCGGCCGCGAGCTCGACAACCAGGATGAGAAACAGGAGAAAATTGACTTTGCACTTTGGAAGAAGGCATCACCGTACCACATCATGCGGTGGCCATCACCCTGGGGCGATGGCTTTCCCGGATGGCATCTTGAGTGTACCGTTATGAGTACCAAATACCTTGGTGAAACTTTTGATATTCACGGTGGCGGAATGGACCTGAAGTTTCCACACCACGAATGTGAAATTGCGCAAGGCACCGGGGTTACCGGTAAAGCTCCTGTTAACTATTGGTTACACTCCAATATGCTAACCGTTAATGGCCAAAAAATGAGTAAGTCGTTGGGCAATTCCTTTTTACCCCGCGAGTTATTTGCAGGTACGCACAAGCTGCTGGATAAAGGATACGGACCGATGGCTGTTCGGTTTTTTATGCTTCAATCCCACTATTCCAGCACCCTCGATTTTTCGAACGAGGCATTGCAAGCAGCCGAAAAAGGGTACAAAAAGCTAATTAATGCACTTGGGTTAATTAAAAAAATGGAGCCGGCATCCGGAGAATTATCGGGCGGAATTACGTCCGAGTTTGCCAGGCTAAGCCAGGAATGCTACCAAAACATGAGCGATGATTTTAACACCGCCAAAACGCTGGCCGTGTTGTTTGAAATGTCATCCCGGATCAATGATTTAAAATCGGGTAACCTCAAGCTGGCTGAAATTGACGGGAAAACATTCGAGGTTTTTAAGCGCACCTTTGTCGGGTTTACAGAAGACGTGCTGGGGCTGCAGGAAGAAACAGAGCAGAATGATGAAACGCTGAAAGGCACCATTGAATTACTTATTGATTTGCGGAAGAAGGCCCGCACCGATAAAAACTTTGCCTTGTCAGATAAAATCCGCGATGACCTGAAGAAGCTGGGCATACAAGTGAAAGATGGTAAAGATGGGGAGATGACTTATTCATTCGAATAAGGTTAAAGTATGAACCATTTCCAACAGCAGGTGGTTAGGTTGAATTATTATTCATGCTGAAAAAAATTTTCATTTTACCAATCCGCATCTATCAGGCAACGATCTCGCCCTTGCTGGGTGCCCATTGCCGGCACTCACCTTCCTGTTCGCAATACACCATCGAAGCCATACAGGAATGGGGTGTGTTAAAAGGAATAGTCTTGGGTGCCAAACGCATTGGGCGATGCCACCCGTGGGGCACCAGTGGTTTCGATCCGGTTCCTAAACGCAATTCACACACGCAAAAGGATAGTTCAATTACATAACACTCCGGTTATAAAATCGGACTTTGATTTCTAAAACCTTTGGCCCATCTTACTTTTCTTATCCAGGAAAGTATGCCCGATTTTCAAATCAAAAAAACTCCGAAAGATTACGATGTATGCATTGTGGGTTCGGGTGCCGGTGGTGGAATGGCTGCCTATGTATTAGCCCATGCCGGTATTAAAGTAGTATTACTGGAAGCGGGCCCGTTGTACGATCCTGCTAAAAATGTAACACAACTTAAATGGCCGTGGGAATCGCCCCGCAGAGGTGCCAGTTCACCGTATCGTCACTTTGGTGATTTTGATGCGGCCTATGGCGGCTGGGAGTTGGAAGGCGAACCTTATACCCATAAAAATGGTACTAAGTTCGATTGGTTTCGATCACGCATGCTCGGTGGAAGAACCAATCACTGGGGCCGGATTTCTTTGCGCTTCGGTCCAAAAGATTTTAAACGCAGAAGCATTGATGGGTTGGGAGATGACTGGCCCATTGGATATGATGACGTAGCGCCATACTATGATAAAGTGGACAAACTGATTGGTGTTTTCGGTTCAAAGGAAAACCTACCCAACGATCCGGACAGTATTTTCCTTCCACCACCCAAACCACGTTTGCACGAGTTATACATTAAAGAAGCCGGTACTAAACTTAACATTCCGGTAATCCCATCGCGATTATCTATACTTACAAAACCGATCAACAACGAACGCGGTGCCTGCTTCTATTGCTCGCAATGTAACCGGGGCTGCACGGTGTATGGCGATTTCTCTTCTTCATCGGTATTGGTAAACCCCGCCCTCAAAACAGGAAATGTAGATGTAATTCCAAACGCCATGGCACGCGAAGTAATTACAGATTCAGCAGGCAAAGCCACCGGAATTTCTTTTGTAAATAAAGACGACAAGCAGGAATATACTGTAAACGCAAAAGTGGTGATACTCGCTGCCAGCGCATGCGAATCGGCACGGTTACTACTCAATTCCAAATCAAGTCTTTTCCCCAACGGACTTGCCAATTCAAGCGGTGTGGTTGGAAAGTATTTGCACGATTCAACCGGGGCCGACATGGGTGGTATTCTGCCTCACCTGGTTGGGCGCAAGCGATATAACGAAGATGGTGTGGGTGGTATGCATGTGTATTCGCCCTGGTGGTTGGATAATAAGAAGCTGGATTTTCCACGTGGCTATCACATCGAATACTATGGTGGTATGGGAATGCCCGGGTATGGATTTGGTTTTGGTATGCACGGAACCAACAGCCGGTTTGCCGGTCGCGATGGCCAGAAGCGAGGTGGTGGGTATGGCGCTGCACTCAAAGACGACTATCGGTATTTTTATGGCGCTACGTTTGGCATGTCAGGGCGAGGCGAAGCTGTTGCCCGCGAAGACAACTATTGTGAAATCGATCCGAATGTGGTGGATAAGTTTGGAATTCCGGTGTTGCGCTTTCATTACAACTGGAGTGACTTTGAAATAAAGCAGGCCAGGCACATGAAGGAAACATTTGCAGAGATTATTGAAACCATGGGTGGTGTGGTTACATGGGGTAAAAGCACTGCCGAAGAAAACTATGGATTGGCTGCCCCGGGCAGAATTATTCATGAAGTGGGAACCACCCGCATGGGCAACGACAACAGAAAATCGGTAGTTAATAAATTCAACCAGGCTCACGATGTAAAAAATTTATTTGTGGTAGATGGTGGCCCGTTCGTATCGCAAGCCGACAAAAATCCTACTTGGACAATATTAGCCTTGTCGATGCGTGCCAGCGAATACATTATCGATGAATTGAAGAAACAAAACCTTTAAACAAATTCCTCTCACCCCTCTCCTTTTACAGAGGGCCTGAGGTACGGTTATGGACAGAAGAAAATATCTTAAAACATTAGCGGTTGGATCTCTTGGTGCCACCGCCCTGCTCAACCAATCGTGCGAAACACCCAAAGAGAAAACACCGGAGTTACCCACGTTTACCTTAGATCGCACACCCGATGAATTAAAGCGTGAACATCAACTGCTAAGCGAAACCTTCTTTGATGAACATGAGATGAAAACCATCCGCCTGTTGGCAGATATCATTATCCCGAAAGACGAAACATCCGGCTCCGCATCCGATGCCAAGGTACCTGAGTTCATAGAATTTATTGTGAAAGACATGCCGCAGCATCAAATTCCTATGCGGGGCGGATTAAAATGGTTAGACCTGCAATGCATGAAACGTTTTAATGCCGACTTTGCTTCGTGCACTGCAGCACAGCAAATCGAAATAATTGATGAGATTGCCTATCCTGAAAAAGCCAAACCCGAACTGGCACAAGGTGTTGCATTCTTTAACCGGATGCGCGACCTCACCGCATGCGGCTTCTTCACGTCCGAAATTGGCATTAAAGATTTAGGTTACATGGGCAACCAGCCAAACCAATGGGATGGCGTACCGCAGGATGTACTTGACCAATATGGCATGAAGTATGATGAACGCACCCTTGCCGAAAGTGTAAAATTTGAGAGTTAATATTTTACTAAATCAATTGTAAGCAAAACACATTATGACTACCCGTAGATCTTTTATTAAAACCGCAGGTATGGCCGCAGCCGCGGTAACCATTGTTCCCCGTCATGTGTTGGGCAAAGGCTACATTGCCCCCAGTGATAAATTGTACATTGCCGGCATTGGGGTTGGCGGCAAAGGTGAGAGCGACCTTACCAGCATAACTAAAAACCCGAAAGCAACCGTTTCTATTTTGTGCGATGTTGATGACAAAAGGGCTGCAGCTTCAGTAAAGCGATTTCCGAAGGCCAAATATTTCAAGGATTACCGGAAGATGCTGGAAGCGGAACATAAAAACATTGATGCCGTAACCGTTTCTACACCCGATCACATGCACGCGGTGCAGGCCATGGCTGCCATGAAATTAGGTAAACATGTGTATGTGCAAAAGCCTTTGACACACGACATCTACGAAGCACGCATGCTTACCGAAGCCGCCAAGAAATATAAAGTAGTAACCCAGATGGGCAACCAGGGTGCATCGGGCGATGGTGTAAGGCAAATGCGCGAATGGTTTGATGCCGGATTAATTGGCGATGTGCACACCGTGTATTGCTGGACCAACCGGCCCGTGTGGCCCCAGGGAATTCCGTGGTCGGCTAATAAAGCAGAAGTTCCGAAAGAACTCGATTGGGATTTGTGGTTAGGCACGGCTCCTTATAAAGATTATGTAGATAAGCTTGTTCCTTTCAACTGGCGCGGCTGGTGGGATTACGGAACCGGGGCGCTGGGCGACATGGCCTGTCACATTATTGAACCTGCCTTCCGAACCTTAGGCCTGGGCTATCCCACGGAAGTGGAATGCAGCGTAGGCAGTGTGTATGTAGATGAATTTAAGCGCGGCTACTTTCCTGAAAGCTGTCCGCCTTCTTCACATATCACGTTAAAATTTGCCGGATCAAATGGCAAACCCGATATCAAATTTCATTGGATGGATGGCGGCATTCAACCCGAACGCCCCGATGAATTAGGCCCCAACGAAGTGTTTGGCGATGGGGGTAATGGAGTGCTGCTGATTGGCACGAAAGGTAAAATGATGTGTGGCACGTATGGTATTAATCCACAATTGTTGCCTACCACACGAACCAAAGAAGTAAATGTGCCGCAGAAATACGCCAGGGTTACCGGAGGCTCAGAACCGGGCCACTACGTGCAATGGGTAGATGCCTGCCTTGCGGGATATGGCAAAATGGAATTGAGTTCTGATTTTGAAATTGCCGGCCCATTAACAGAGAGTATTCTGATGGGCAACCTGGCTCTGAGAAGCTTCGACATCCGTAAACCACGTCCTAACGGTCGCCCCGATCAGTTTGATTACCCGGGCCGCTACATCAAGTTGTTGTGGGATGGTCCGAATATGAAAATCACCAACTTCGATGAAGCCAACCAGTTTGTAAAACGTACCTACCGCGCTGGCTACAGTCTTTGATTTTTTTACTACACATATAAACCACTTTTCTAACGTATGATCTCTCGCAGAAATTTTGTTAAAAAGGCAGCCTTAGGTGCTGCAGCAGTTTCCATTGTTCCCCGCTTTGTGTTGGGCGGCCCCGGCTACATCGCGCCAAGCGATACGCTTTACATTGCTGGCATTGGTGTGGGTGGCAAAGGTACCAGCGATCTTACCGGTTTTGCCGGAAGTATTGATGGAAAAACAAAAGGTAATCCCAAAGCAAAAATTTCTTTCCTCTGCGATGTGGACGAACGCCAGACCGTAGAATCAAGAAAGAATTTTCCAAACGCAAAGTATTACAAAGACTTTCGCGTTATGTTGGATAAAGAAGCAAAAAACATCGATGCGGTTTCTGTATCCACAGCCGACCATACCCACGCAGTGGCTACCATGGCCGCCATGCAACGCGGCAAACATGTGTATGTGCAAAAGCCTCTTACACATAACATCTTTGAAGCCCGTGCTTTAACAGAAGCAGCAAAGAAATATAAAGTTGTTACCCAAATGGGTAATCAATATGCTTCCGCAGATTATGTGCGCGTAGCCAAAGAATGGGTGGATGCCGGTTTGATTGGTGATGTTCATACTGTGCACTGCTGGACCAACCGCCCGGTGTGGCCGCAAGGAATTGCCACACCTACCGGCAAACACGAAGTGCCTAAAGAGTTAGATTGGGATTTGTGGTTAGGTCCTGTAAAAGAGGTAGAGTACAACCCTGCATACCATCCGTTTAACTGGCGTGGCTGGTGGAATTTTGGTACAGGTGCATTGGGCGATATGGGTTGCCACATTATGGATGCCGCATTCCGCATTCTTCCTATTGATTATCCTTCGGAAGTAGAATGCAGCGCTACGACAGCCTGGGCCGACTTCTTTAAAGTTGCTGATTACCCCGATAGCTGTCCCTCCTCTTCAATTATTCATTTGAAGTTTCCGCGCACCGATGGAAAAGGTAACATCAACTTCACCTGGATGGATGGCGGCTTGTTGCCGAAACGCCCTGACGAATTATTGCCCGATGAAAAATTAGGTGATGGCGGAGGCAATGGATACATCTTTGAGGGCACTAAAGGTAAACTGATGGCCAACTACGAGCGCATGCCGGTATTGTTGCCAACAGCCCGCATGAAAGACACGAAGTTTCCCACGCCTACCCTGCCCCGGGTACAAGGCCAGGAAGCCGGACATTACACACAATGGGTAGATGCCTGCATTGCCGGTTATGGCAAAATGCAATTGAGCTCACCCTTTGAATTTGCCGGTCCGTTTACTGAAGCCGTGTTGATGGGTAACCTGGCCATTCGCAGTTATAACCTGCGCACCGATAAAGGATATACCGGCCGCAAGAAATTACTGTGGGATGCAAAGAACATGAAGATTACCAACTTTGATGAGGCCAACCAGTTTGTAAAGCGCGAGTACCGCGCAGGTTGGGGCCTTTAAGCTACGACTTACTGCCTATAATAAGAGGTTGTCTCAAAAGCCGAAATAAGCGCGTGTGGGATTCCGGCCTTGGGCCGGAATCCCATCGGAGATCTGGGAATGAAGATCGCGGAATAGACGATGGCAGAATGACTTTTGAGACAGCTTTTTTTATGAGCGATTGAACATCACCTGGTAAACAAAAGCATTAATCGTTATATCATGTGCGTAACGTTATCCAGCTTACCGCTGTATCGCACACACGCTACCCCAAATTTGTTCAGGAAGTCCACGCCTTCATCGGAAGCCAGTCCTTTAAATTCGGCATACGAATTGAGATAAATTACACGGCTGATACCCATACTGAAGATAATGCGTGAACAAGCCAGGCAAGGTGAAAGTGTAACATACAAGGTGGCACCCTCCACAGAGGTTTTATTCTTTACCGCATAAAGAATCGCATTCTGTTCGGCATGGATTGCTAAGGAACAACCGCCTTTGGAATCGCGCGGGCAACCCACTTCGGGCCATTCTTCATCACAGTTATGTGTACCGGATGGCGGGCCGTTGTAGCCAATGGAAATGATGCGGGTATCTTTGGTAAGCACAGCACCCACATGGCGCTTAATACAATGCGAACGTTTGGCAAGATTAACAGCCAGTTCCATGTAGATATCGTCAAACGCAGGTCGGGACATAGGCAAAATAAAAGTTCAAAATAGTATATTCGCGATGAAATTTACAGGCATGATTAAGAACTCCCAGGTATTTTTTATTCTCTTCTTATTACCAATCATTACACTTGCACAGGATGCAGTAAAACCCCGCCCCAGCCCGCTTAGTATTGTTACAGCGCGTTACAAAGATACATATCTCAAAATCACGTACAGCCAGCCGCATAAAAAAGGGCGGGAAGTTTTTGGTAACCTGGTTCCGTATGGCAAAGTGTGGCGCACGGGGGCTAATGAAGCCACCGAGTTAACCATTACCCGCGATGTGATTATCAATGGATTTCCCTTAAGTGCCGGTACCTATTCCATCTTTACCATTCCTGAAAAAGAGAAATGGACTATTATCATCAACCAGGACAAAGGCTTGTGGGGAGCATATAATTACAACTCAAAACAGGATGTTACCCGTTTTGAAGTACCGGTGCAACCCTTAACCGATGTGGTATATGAAGCCTTTACCATTCAGGCCGACCAGAAAAATAAAGTTGCCGACCTGCTCTTTATGTGGGATAAAGTGAAGGTAGTAGTTCCCGTTCAATTCAACGAACCCAAGCCATGAGACTGATTTTTCTTGTACTGTTCATTTCAGCTTCAGTTTATGGACAGGATGTAAATGAATTAGAAAGGCGTAATGGGTTTAAAGAAATTAAACTTGGTATGTTGATTGACAGCGTACGCGGAGCTGAGTTTAAGAAAGACCTGATTGAACGCAAGGAATTTCCGGCTAAACAATTTGAAACCAGCCATCCTGATTACATGATGATTGGTGATGTACCCGTCAAACAGATTTCATTAAAAGCATACAAAGGCTTTATTTACGAAATAGAAGTTACAACCGGCCACGACCCCAAGGTGATGCGCGGCCTTGAAAAATCGTATGGTAAAGCTACGTACAGCCTGCGTACCGAATCGTATTATTGGAAAGCGCAGACGTTAAGCCTGGTGTATAAAGGTCACCGCAAGGAAGTAAAACTTACCTATCGTTCGGTACCTGTTATCCGCATGATGTATGTTGATAAGGGTAAGCAGATTGAAGAGATAGCCGATGATTTTTGATTTGTGTTACACCCACATCACCGGGATATTGCGCGAGGTTTCAGTTTGATTATTTCGAATACGCAATCCGGTAAATCCTGCCGGCATGATCATCAGATACCAACAACGACCCATCGGGTAATTGTAAGACATCTACCGGCCGGCCAGATACTTCCTGACTTTCTTCATTCAACCAACCGCTCACAAAAGTTTCGGCAGTAGCAACACCATTGGCATCGAACTTCACCCGGTTCAGTTTATAACCACTCTTCTTCGAGCGATTCCACGAACCATGCTCTGCTACAATTAATTGGTTCTGGTATTCGGAAGGGAACATTGTACCGGTATAAAACTTTAATCCTAAAGGTGCCACGTGCGCCTCAAAATTGAATTCTGGTTTTACAAACTCATCACAGGCATGCTTATCGCCAAACTCCGGATCTTGCAAAGTGCCCCCATGACAATACGGATATCCAAAATGCAACCCGGCAGTGGGTGCCGTATTTAATTCGCAAGGCGGAATATCATCGCCCAGATTATCGCGGCCATTATCAGTAAACCACAACACATTGGTTTGCGGATGCCACGTAAACCCAACGGTGTTGCGCACACCGCTTGCAAATAATTCGAGATTGGTTCCATCGGCATTCATGCGATGAATGGCTGCATATATTTCGCCTTTTGGTTCGCAGATATTGCAGGGTGCCCCCACCGGCACGTATAATTTTCCATCAGGTCCAAAAGCAATGTATTTCCATCCATGGTGGGTTTCAGTTGGTAATTTATCATACACTACCACCGGCTCGCCCGGGTTATCCAATTTCGACTCTATGTCTTCATACTTTAAAATCCGATTTACTTCAGCCACAAATAAATCTCCATCGTGGAAAGCCACCCCGTTGGGCATATTTAGCCCCGAAGCTAAAATCCATTTTTTATCGGCTACAAAATCACCATCCGTATCCTGCACGGCATATACCTTATCTTCCGTACGGTTGCCTACATACACAATACCTGCAGGCGATAAGGCAAGCGAGCGTGCATTTTCTACTTCAGCAAATACGGAAATGGAAAAACCGGGCGGAAGTTTTAGTTTACTGACAATACTATCGTTGGGCAAAGTTTCCTGCTTTTGAGTTTGGCAGGCGCTTAATAAAACAGCGCAAAGCAAGGTATATAAAACGATACGCATGGGGCTGTGGGATTTTAAGTTGCAAATAAACCATTCCCGTTTTAAAATTCTGCACAAATTATATTAAGAGAACCTTTGGAGGAGGGTTGGCATAAGGCGCGCTTATCCCCTACCTTTGCGACAGTTTTTTTACCACATGATCTCGATCTCGAACATTTCTTATTACATAGGCGGCAGGCCCCTGTATGAAAATGCCTCCATGTTTATTCGGCCTAACGACAAAATTGGGCTTATTGGCCTGAATGGACGTGGTAAATCAACCCTACTCAAAATTATTAATGGCGATTTATCCGTAAACAGTGGTTCCATCAGCAAAGCTAAAGACTGCACCCTTGGGTTTCTGAACCAGGATTTACTCTCCTACCAATCGGAAGATGCCATACTTACCGTAGCCATGGAAGCCTTTAAGGAAGCAGTGGATACCCAGCGCCAGATTGAAAAGATATTGCACAAACTGGAAACGGAATACTCCGATGACCTGGTGGACAAACTCACCAAGCTGCAGGAGAAGTTTGAACATTTAGATGGCTACACCATGCAGGCCAAAGCCGAAGAAGTGTTGGAAGGAATCGGGTTTACCACCAAAGATTTACATCGGCCACTGCGCGAATTTTCCGGAGGCTGGCGCATGCGCGTTATGCTGGCCAAGTTGCTGCTTGAAAAACCTTCGTGCCTCATGCTGGATGAACCAACCAACCACTTAGACTTACCCTCTATTGAGTGGGTTGAAAATTATTTGCGCAGCTATGAAGGTGCGGTAGTAATTGTTTCGCACGACCGCACGTTTCTGGATAATGTGATAACCAAAACCGTTGAAGTAACCAACCAGCAATTGGTAACCTACGAAGGCAATTATTCTTTCTATCTGGAAGAAAAAGAACTGCGCGAAGAGATTCAGAACAACGCATACGAAAATCAACAGGCTAAAATCAGGCAAACGGAACGATTCATTGAGCGCTTTCGTTCCAAGGCTACCAAAGCAAGGCAGGTACAATCACGTGTAAAGGCGTTGGAGCGAATGGATTTGATTGATGAAGTAGTGAGCGATGCCGCTACCGTTAATTTTAAGTTCACCTTTAACCAACCTTCCGGAAGGCATGTGGTTACGCTGAAAGATATTTCCAAAGCCTACGGTTCAAATCAAATTCTGAAACATGCCAATGCCACTATTGAACGCGGTGATAAAATTGCCCTGATTGGCGCTAACGGTAAAGGTAAATCTACCCTGCTTCGCATTATTGCCAATACCGAGCCGGTAGAGGGCGAACGTACGATTGGATACAATGTGATCTATGGATTTTATGCACAACATCAATTAGAATCGTTGCATGTAAACAACGAAATTCTGGACGAACTGAAACAATCGGGCAGCAATAAAACCGAACAGGAGTTGCGCAATGTATTGGGTTGCTTTTTGTTTACCGATGATGATGTATTCAAGAAAATAAAAGTGCTGAGTGGTGGCGAGAAATCGCGGGTGGCATTGGCTAAGACCTTAATTTCTGAAGCTAATTTTCTCTTATTGGACGAACCAACCAACCACCTCGATTTTATTTCGGAGAATATCCTGATACAAGCGCTGCAACAATACCAGGGTAGCTTTGTGGTGGTATCGCACAACCGGCATTTTGTAAACCAGGTGGCCAACAAAATCTGGTATATCGAAAACTACGAGATAAAAGAATACCCCGGCACGTATGAAGAGTATGAGTATTGGCGGAAACAAAACACTCCTGTTGCCGTGGTTGAAAAGCCGGTGAAGAAAGAAAAACCGGTAGCTAAGGAGGCACCTGTTGATAGTAACAATACTAAAAAGACAAAAGCCCTGCAACAGGAGTTAAGTAAAGTAGAAGATTCTATTCTTAAACTGGAGGCGGAAAAGCAACAGGCTGAGGCTGAGTTGGCCAAACCCGAAATTTACAGTAACCCCTCGCAACTGGAGATACACCAGGCGCAATTCACAAAAGTAGAAGCTGCACTAAAAGAAGCTACCCGAAGATGGGAAGAGATCGTGAACCAGATGGAAAGCCTGGGCTAAAGAACAGCTTTTCTCTGGCTATTTCATAATGTATCTGAATCTGAAACCCAAATCCCACATGAAGGGGTTTGTATTTTCTGAGCCCGCTTTTAACAGGGGCGTTAACCCATACCGAAAACCCGGTGCTACCGAAACACGGTATTGCCTTCCAATCTTATAACTTAATTCAGTTCCTCCTAAGGCCGACCAACTGAACGAATTATAGGGAGAATCCGAACCCGCTGATTCTGAAAATGAATTGAGTTGACCACGCTTATCGGTTAGTGTGTTGCGAATAAACATATTGGTGGCAATTCCGGAATTCAGTTGTAATCCAAATTTGCGATTGATCAGCAAATAACCTGCTTGCAACGGCACCGAAACCAATTCACTTACACTATTGATAGTATAAGTAGTAGTTGGCGAAAGGGTTAATGATTCCCTGGCAGCAGTATAGTCCGACACCATAGCCATAGTTGAATTATTAACACCTACTGCGGCAAAGTTAGAAATGTAGCCCTGGCTTTGGTTCAGATACGATATTCCGCCCTGCAACACCCACCGCCTGGCTAGCCGTGTGCCCATGTTTACCCCCACTGAGTATGCGTTACCTCTTGGGTTGGCGCTGCTGGAAACCGGCACCAGGTTACTGAACGAGCCGGGTTAACTACTCATTAAAAAACTTTGCGACCGATCGCTTTGTGTGTAGGATGTATAACTTCCTGCCGATGCATTTACAGCTGCCCATAAATTTTCTTTCACATCCTTCCGGCTGCGCGTATCCGCCATCATGGATGCCGGCCGGGCGGGCAATATTCTTACAATGGTAACCTCCCGAAGTGTGCCCTTTGTATGCAGGTTTGTATTATAATGTTGAGCCAACGGATCGGAAGCTGCAATGCCGAAACGTTGCAGATGATGTACCACACCATCAGCCGGCAACATCGTGTTTTCTGAAACCGGCTTGTTGCTTAAATACCCGGATGACTGATCCTGAATCTCATTAACAGGCAAATCCGGTTTGCTATTTTTGCTATCCGGTTTGTTTCCGGTTGCTGTATTTGGTGCATTCACCGTATTACCAGCTTCAACACCCTGGTTATTTGTTAAGGTTTTACTTTCCGGTTGAACTTCTGTTTTTTCTGTTTTGGTTACTGCCCGTTCCGGGTGACTTTCGTTCAAAACATAAGTTGTGGACCCCGCCAGCACAAGCGCCAACACCACCGAAGCTGCCGCCAGGCGTTTGTAAAAAATTAATTTCCGCTTCATGGCTCCTCCCTCGGCTTGGGTCAATGCGTTTTCGATCGACCACCATACCCGATCGGACGGAGGTTGTTCGGCATCCTCAAATGCCGACTTCCAGTGCTCTTCAAATTTTTGCCTCTCCCAATCTTCCATATACACTCACGTTCTCTAATTTCAATTTTAATAAAGCCTTTGCACGGCTGTATTGCGATTTAGATGTACCCTCACTTATATCCAGCATGGCCGCAATCTCTTTGTGGTTGTAACCCTCAATGGCAAACAAGTTAAAAACCACACGGGCCCCATCCGGCAACGATTGTATCATGGCAATCAACTCCGACAGGTTGAAGTCGGCCAGGCTAACATCTTCTGTTTGGTGAAGATTTGTATTAGCTACATCTACCATGGGCAGCAAGTAAAGTTTCTGGCGTTGATGATTGAGCGCTGTATTGATCATGATGCGGGTTATCCAGGTAGTTAGCTGGGCATCGCCCCTGAAGGTTTTAATGGCAGCAAACACCTTAATAAAACCTTCCTGTAAAATATCTTCCGCCTCCAGCGTAGATTTGGCATAGCGCTGACAGATTACCATCATTTTTCGGCAATAGCGTGCATAAAGGGCCTCTTGCGAGGCCCTTTCCCCCTTCACACATCCCTTAATCAGTTCCTGATCGCTCAAAATGAACCGTTCTGTCATCATAGACCCATCTTACTTTGTTTGGGTTGGAATGCCATTTGATTATACTGCATCTTTGTACAAACGTAAATCTCCTAAAATCGTGAGGTGCTTATTAATACTTTTTTTCCTGGGCCTTGCCGGGCCACTCTTTTCGCAGAAAAAACTACTGTTTACTGATAAAAGTTATGAAGAAGAAATACGCACCGTACAGTTATACCCGGTCTTAAACAGCAACCAGGATAAACTTAAACCGGCCGTAGCGCCCATAAACAATCAAACGTTGGTGCTGGAATTCGATGACCTGATTGGCCAGCGCAGCAACTATTATGTACGCCTTGTGCATTGTAATTACGATTGGACCAAATCCAGCCTGCAAGACCTGGAATTTATGAACGAGTATAACGAGTATGCCATTACCGAGTACGACCTATCCACCAATACTTCGGTTCCGTATGTGCATTATTATTTTGAAGTGCCCACAGTAAAGCTTCCGGGTAATTATTTATTGGTGGCTTATCGCGAAAACGATAAGAATGATTTGTTGCTGAGCAAACGATTTATGATCTACACAAATGATATTGCCCTTACTATGGATGCGCAGAACCAGGGCCTTGGCACCCTGCGTGTAAGCAATCAGCAGCTTAATTTTAAACTCAACTATTCCCGGGTGGATGTGGTAAACCCGATCGAAACGGTAAAGATTTGGGTGCGCCAAAATCAACGGTGGGATAATGCCCGCGGCAATATTAAACCCAGCTTTGTTCGCGAAGACAGGCGCGAACTGGAGTACCGGTTTTTTGACCAGAGTAACCAGTTTATGGCCGGCAACGAATTCCGGTTTGTAGATTTCCGATCGCTTAATTTTCCAGGTCAAAACACGGGCCGCTTAGACAGAAGCAAAAGACCATTTCACCTTTCGGTGCTTACCGACAAATCCCGCGAAGGCCAGGCGTATGCCCAGTATCGCGATATGAATGGAAATTATGTAATCGATAATCGGGATAACCGCGACCCGGCTCTATCGGCCGATTATGTGTTTGTAACTTTTACTCTTGCCGCAAGTCCCCTGGCGGGCCCGGTACACCTGATGGGTGCGCTTACTGATTGGGATCATTCACCTGCTACCCGCATGGATTACAACCGCGCTACAAACACCTACGAAAAAACATTATTTCTAAAACAAGGCTGGTACGATTATCAATATTGGGTAGAGGGAGCCGATCAGAATAGCTTCCAGGTTGAAGGCAGCCACTTTGAAACAGAAAACTTGTATGAAGTCTTTGTCTATTACCGGCCCTTCAGGCCCCAGGCCGACTTGTTGGTAGGATACTACCAACTGCCGGTAAATAGTCGCTAAGCGTAGTTTACCTCCAGGTCGGCCTCATTGCGAATGGAGTCGGCATGCGCGATATCCAGCATTCCAAAGCCTTTATGAGAAAAGTGGCCAAGGCCATTTTCGTAAACAAACTGCTGCACCGGCTGGGGTGCATATAAAGTAAAGGGAAAGGTGTAACCCCGCACCTCATATTTAATATCCAGATCGTAAAGCGGGTAGATGCGAGCAAACTTTTTATGCGAAGCCTGAATGCGGTTGATGTACTCCTTATCGGCCACCAACTGGAACTTGTAAAAATCTGCCAGTTGCTCGGGTTTGTATTTGCCACTGGCCTCCATGCGGGCAATGGTACTATCGTATAATAAGTCTGAAAATTCGTCCAACTCCGGGCTGATAAAGCGCTTGCCACTTTCATCGTTAAACGAAGCGGGTACCAACACAATGGGCGAAATACACAAGAACTTAACCGAATCGGTAATGGAAACCGGCTCTTCGTTTTCGACTGACTCCGGAATGAGTTGCAAGGCCCCTACCAGTAGTTCCTTTTGAGTGAACAACACACCGGTAAAGTAATCCAGAAATTCCTGATCACCAGAAGAAAAGACCAGAGTAACTTTCGAAGAATAGAAATGCAGTCCCTTACGGGAGATTTTAATCTGCCCCTTCAAACCTGAAAAGTTATATTGGGTGTATGAAAAATACTTTTCATTCTTACCCAGCATAATCAAACCCTTAATGGTTTGTGCCAATAAAAACTGGTGATGAAAGGGGACATACCCACCCCTGTTCTTAAGAGAAAAAACGATGCGAACTCTCACTGCTCCTGCTTTTGGGCTAAAAAATAGGTTAAACAAAACCGCGCCTACAAAAAATTGCGGATAGCTAAGGTACTACAAATCAGAATAATAAACCCAACTACCGAAAAGAAAAGTTTAAGTAAAATGAAAGAAAATATTACACATTGAAGCGGAAGTGCATAACATCTCCATCTTCAACCACATATTCCTTACCCTCAACAGCTAATTTACCTGCTTCACGGCATCCAATTTCACTCTTATATTTCTGATAATCAGGTATCTTAATAACCTCTGCCCGAATAAACCCTTTCTCAAAGTCTGTGTGAATTACTCCGGCTGCCTGCGGGGCTTTCCAGCCTTTATGTATAGTCCATGCCCTTACTTCTTTCTCGCCAGCCGTAAAGTAAGTGATCAAATTAAGCAGGTTATAGGCTGCCCGGATCAGGCGGTTAAGTCCGGATTCTGTTAATCCATACTCCTTTAAAAATACGGCCCGGTCTTCTTCACTCTCCAGCTCGGCTATCTGCGCTTCAATGGCCGCGCAAACCACTACCACCTCTGCCCCCTCTTCTTTAACCAGGGCCTTCAAAGCCTCTACGTGTTTGTTGCCGGTAGTTACAGCAGCCTCGTCCACATTGGCTACATAAATTACCGGCTTATCGGTTAGCAGTTGCAGGTCTTCAATGGCTTTTTTGTCTTCGGCATCAACCTGCAGGCTACGGGCATTCTTACCCGCCAGCAAAGTTTCTTTATAAGCCATTAGCGTAGCCAATTCCTTCTTTGCTTTGGCATCGCCACTTTTGGCGGTACGCTCTACTTTCGAAATCTTCTTTTCAACAGACTCGAGGTCTTTCAATTGCAACTCCACATCAATAACTCCTTTATCACCCACCGGGTCAACTTTACCGGCTACGTGAATAATATTGTCGTTCTCAAAACAGCGCACTACATGCGCAATAGCATCTACCTCGCGAATGTTGGCCAGAAACTGGTTGCCCAGCCCCTCGCCTTTGCTGGCACCTTTTACCAAACCGGCAATGTCCACAAACTCGAATGAAGTGGGGATAACCTTTTGCGGATTAACCAACCCCTCCAGTATTTTCAAACGCTGGTCTGGAACAGAAATAACCCCTACGTTGGGCTCGATTGTACAAAATGGAAAATTGGCCGCTTCGGCTTTGTTGTTAGAGATTGCATTAAACAAGGTGGACTTACCTACGTTGGGCAGCCCTACAATACCACACTTTAAACCCATTACTTAATTGTTTAAAAAAAACAGGCCGCAAATATAAGGAGTTACGCTGGAGAAAAGTAGGTATAACCAGGGAACTCAACCCTTTTCTGCAACCGCGGTAAACCTGATGCACCGCGGCAAAGATCCAGCTTGCCCGTTATAGTTTTGCCAATCCTTCATTTCTTTACTACGTTAGCACCCTTAGTGTTTGGTAAGAAAGGATGAGTCGCTTTGATAAGGTTCCGTTGTACTTTTTAGTTATTGCTTCGTGCATTGGGTTAATCCTGCGGTATCATTTCATCCACCCAATCTCATGGCTTATTTTTCCGTACTGGCTTCATGCACACTCCCACCTGATGTTTCTGGGCTGGGTTATGAATGTGTTATACCTGGCATTTGTTACTAACTATGTGCCGGCCACAAATACACGCTATAAAAAACTGTTTGTATTTCTGCAGTTGAACCTGCTCGGTATGATGATCGCTTTCCCCCTGCAGGGGTACGGCCTCTTTTCCATTACCTTTTCTACACTTCATACAATGGGCATAGCCTTATTCACCTATTGGCTATACCAGGACACCAAACACCAACCCATAAGCGCCTCGCTTTGGTTAGTGCGAAAATCATTGCTCTTCTTCCTGCTTTCAGCAGTGGGCCCGTTTACCCTTGGCCCGTTAATGGCTACGGGTTTGGCGCAATCGCCCTGGTACTATTCTGCCATCTATTTTTACCTGCACTCTCAATACAATGGTGTTTTTGTTCTGGGCTGTATGAGCCTGCTCTTCTATTACCTGGAGCAACGCGGGTTTTCTTTTCATGCACAAACTGCCATTCTATCCTTTCGGTTACTTGTAGCAGGTACTATTCTAACGTATGCCCTATCGGTTTTATGGACTTCACCAGGTGTGTGGGTAAATATTACGGGTGGTATTGGAGCCATCATTCAACTGGCTTCGCTTTATTATTTTTGGAGAACTCTTCAACCCGTGCTTCCGCAACTCAAGGAAAGCGTGCCACGCCTTTCCTATTACTTTCTGTATTGTGTCTGGCTGGCTTACCTGCTTAAACTCCTGCTGCAGTTGCTATCGGCCTGGCCCGCTATCGCGTTGTTGGCTTATGGCAACCGGTCTTACATTATTGTTTACCTGCACCTGGTACTTATTGGTGTGGTTACTTTCTTTTTAATTGCCTGGTACATGATTACCAACCGTCTCGGGTTTACAAAAACAAGCCTGGCGGCTATTTACGTGGCGATAACGATCGGTTTTGTTGTGCTTGAAGGTGTGCTGATAAGCATGCCGCTATTCAACCACCCGGAATACCTGTTATTCCTTTCATCCGTCTTTATAACAGCAGGGTTTGTAGCGCTATTATTTAAGAAGTAAAAAGTACCGGCACAAAATTCAACTTCGTAAATTATATTTACTGCGGGCCACGGACACCAATCTCCGCAACCCTTTTGTTTCAATTCTATGAAATTACTTTACTTTTTACTTTCGATATTTCTCTGCTCCTGTGCTACTGTAAAGCACAGCGGTTTTAAAAACCAGGTAAGAACCAGCAATTGCAATCAGGGAAATACCTATCGCTATTCGAAAGATGAGATACCTGTGCCTATTTACGAGTTAACCATTGATTCCATTCTGACATCGAAGCTAAAAATCAGTGATATTAATATTGCTAACGCCATCGGGATATTGGATTTGCTGCCGCGCTATATATACAAATTGAACGAAGTGAAGGAAAATAACTCGTTACAAAACCAAATTGACTTGATTACAATACGCCAGGAAATTTACAACAAGATTGACCTGGCCTCGCTCGAAATCTCGTCTGTATCGGCTGAATTAGATTGTGAAGAGGAACGAACCAGCCAAATAGCCTCGTATCTTAAAGAGAAAGAAAAGAAAACCGTAACCCGGCTAACAGTGGGTTCAATTATTCTCGGTTCGGTAAGTGCAATCACTACAGGGGTTTTACTTTCGGAAAAAGATGAAAGTGAGGCATCGAATATTATTGGCGTTGGTGTAGGTATTGCCGATGCATTTCTAGGTGTTATGATGCTTACACACAAACGCAAGATTGAGTTTCATCATACCCGGAATGTATTGGGAGAAATATGGAGAGCCACGGAAACCTCTACAGTTTACCCGGCTTCCATTTGGTATTACTTAAATTATCGCAACCCACAGAATAAAAATGAAAAATCATTGCGGGAACAACTCATTGAAAATTGGAAGAATTTTGAACAGGTAAGTTCATCAAACGGAAAGAGCAAGGAAGAATCGATTGATATTTATTTTGGCGATGGTGGAGAATACACGGCCGATCAATTGGAGAACCGGGCCAATATGTATGATCAGATAGAGTCTGCTATCAAATTAATGAAACAGGATTTGCGCAGTGTTACGCTTAGTATGGAGTATCTGAAATAACCAACTATTGTAAATCTTTAAATGAACCAGCAGCATGGACTGCGATGCACCAATACATGCACGAGGCTTCGCCAAAGGCGAGCTTAAAGTAGGGAATTCATTCAACGGGATTGCGGAACGCGCCAGACTCTTAACTGAAACTGAATCTTAATAAAATCATTAAGCTTTTAAACTCAAGCCTGGTTGCTTGTCCGCAATGACAGGGTATGATGGGATAAGGAGGGTACGTTGCGGGTCAACAACAAAATTCTGTCCTACATCAACTTAGTTCAATGGGATTGCGGAACGCGCCAGATTCTTAATTGAAACTGAATCTTAATAAAATCATTACGCTTTTAAACTCAAGCCTGGTTGCTTGTCCGCAATGACAGGGTATGATGGAAGTACATAACGGCACAAGGGTAATACTTGCGCCTGAGTGGTTTACATTTGTCAAGTAATCCCATAATTGATAACTTTGCTAGCCTGATCTCGTTTAGCTAGTGATTAAAGGCAACTTTAGATAAAAATAATGGTAGCGTTGAAGGGATGTAAATACAACTTAGAAGACAACCGGGTCAAAGAATCTGGCCGAAGAAATAGGGACTACGGGGAATGATCGGTAAGTAGCCCTAAACAAAGAAAGCATTTGTAAAATAACAAAGCTATGATAAAGACAATCACAGTAGATATCATCAACGAAAAGGCTCTGAAGCTCCTGCAAGACCTGGAACTACTTCAACTTATTCGTATGCGTAAAGATAAAGACCAACCTGCTACTGTTAATTGGGCTGAACGCTACAAGGGAGCCATGACCAAACAGCCTATCTCCGACATTGATAACCAGCTTAATGAACTACGCGGTGCATGGGAGTAAAATATCTTTGGGATACCAATACGGCTATCTACTATTTGCAACAACATTTTCCGCCTACGGCTGAGAAATACATCGATGGCCTACTCACCGAAACTCAGCCTTGCATTTCTGCAATTACCGAGATTGAACTCCTTTGTTGGAAAACAGCTACTGAAAAAGACCTGCAAGTTCTTCACAATTTCATTAACGATGCCCTGGTTATTGAACTGGAACAATCTATCAAGGTTAAGACAGCTGACATCCGCAAGGAGCATAAAATAAACTTCCCGATGCCATCATCGCAGCTACGGCTATTGTTTACGATCTAACGCTTATAACCAACAACGAAAAAGATTTTTCTAACATCAATACCTTGAAAGTTGTTAACCCACACAAAGTACGATAAAAAAGCAGCCTATTAGGCCGTTCGACAGTTGCAATGCCGAATAATAGCTAAGGGATTAAATGAAAACTGTAGCCTAAGGAGGCAATTATAAGTTTCTGGCTGGTCTGCAACAACTAATTTTGACAAGGGGGTAGCTTAATTGAACCATTCATCTGTTATCAACTTCCATCTCGCACGTTGAGAAGAACTCCCACGTGGGCACGGTAAAGTAAATCACCGCAGTCAAAATTATTCAAACATTTTATTAACTTTAATTGCGATGAGTAAAAAATCAAAAGCACCGGTAGAAGACCCATCCAAAAATTTTGACCTGCATGAGGAAGGTGATCAGGTTAAAATAACCTGGCGCAACAGTTCATTCTATATTATTTCAGGGCTAATTGTGGTTTTTAACATACTGTTTGTCGTTAATCGCGATCGCCTTCCCAATTGGTTTATTCCCGATTTGATAATTGTTTCGGTGGTTCTTATAGGGCTACTTTGGTTTGTTACTAACCATCAACTGATTATAACACCAAATTATATAAAATGCCGGGGTGGCTTCTCAACGCTGTTCGGCACAACCATTTATAACACGGATATAAAGATTATTTACTATGAATATAAAATGAGTGACGATGCCGATGCCGAATCTGAATACGTTCTTTACCTGGTTTTAGCCAACCAGCAGCGTGTGCGCATCAGCAACAGACTTTCAAAAGCTGAAGCAATTTGGTTACAGCAACAGGCTGGTAAGTATAATCCGTACAAAACAGTTAGCCAGTATAATTTCCCAAGTAGTAGTCTTCAATTCTTTCGCCAGCACGAATTTGCTATATGTCTTTTCTTTTCGATAATACTAGGCACGTTGCCCTGGCTTGGGCATACTGAAGATTCTGATATTGAAGTTACCCAACCAACCATGATGGTGTTGGGCTGGATTATATACACAGCAGCCGTTGCCATTTGCTGGTACCGAACCCGTTTTGCTGAAATACCATGTTCCTTGACAAAAAAAATAGTTTTTACAGTAATTGCTACACTACTATACGGTATGGTTTTCCAATGGAATTTTAACGTACTTTAATATTGCAGGTCAGGCGACTTGCAACAACGAGGGGATTGCGGAACGCGCCAGACTATTAATTGAAACTGAATCTTAATGAAATCATTAAGCTTTTAAACTCAAGCCTGGTTGCTTGTCCGCAATGACAGTGAATGATAGGATAAGGCATAGTACGTTACGGGTCAACAGCAAATTCTGACCAACATCAACATAGTTCAACAGGATTGCAGAACATGCCAGACTACTAATTGAAATTTAATCAAGCTTTCAAACTCAATCTTGTCTGCTTGTCCGCCATGACGGTGAATGATGGGGTACATAGTGTACAAGCGTAACGATCGCGTCTGCGTAAGGAACTGATTCTTCACTTTACCACCTGAAGCCACCCTTTGCAAACTGCCTCGCCCGGAATGTGTATTTCATAAAAATACATACCGGCTTCTACATTACCGGCATCCCAATCGTCTTGATAATTTTGACTCTCAAATACTTTTTTTCCCCACCGGTTTACAATCACTACACGGGCGCTAAGGGAAGAAGCTGATAATTTGCCGGCCCCATATTGAATTACAAATTTGTTGTTCTCCGGGAATTCATCGGGTGTAATTACGTTGGGTACTTTCAATTCATACACGGGTATGCTCATCACCTTTTCATACACGCACGTTTCCTTCAGGCCAACCAACTTAACCGCATAAGTTCCATCCTGCTGGTAGGTATGTTCGGTTTGTTCCAAATCGGAGGTGGTGCCATCGCCAAAATCAAAAAAGACCGGTTCATCAGAAGATAAAAGATGCTGTACCTGTATTGTGGGCCGGTTAAAACAGTTGTAAACTTTTGCCAGGCTAAAATCCAATTCTATTTCGGGTATTACCCGGATATTAACCGTATCTTTTTTAACACATCCGTTAAAGTCAATAATCGAAACAATATACCGCTCATCTTTTTCCGGATTTACAACGGGCGATTGCTCGGTTGAGGTGAAGGTATTGTTAACATTTCGCCATTCGTAACTCACGCCACCCGAAGCCGTAAGTTGTGTGCCGGCATGGAAACACATATCGGCATCAGGCCCTGCTTCTCCGGCTGCTTTAGATACAACCACTTGCGTAAAGGTTGAATCCATACCAATACAAGTACCTGCATCAATAGCCAGCAACTTAACCCGGTATGTACCAGGTTGATTATACCGATGCATAATAAACGAGGTATCTTGTTTTACCACCTGGCCGCCATCACCAAAACTCCATTCGTAAATTCGCCCACCGGTACTCAGGTTTTGAAACACAATCGGATCGGGAATACACACACGGTTTAACCCGGGCATATCAAAGGTGATGTTGTTTGTCTGAATCCGGGCTTTTAACGAAGATAAATCAAACTTAAACGCTGCATTATTACAATTAATGCTTTGATTTAACCGGCTCCAGGCATTTGGCGTTGTTGGAAAATCATCAAAACCACCGCCACAGCCGCCACATACAGAATGATACACAATACCTCCTTTATCGAAACGGCTTGTGCCACCATCTACATGCACGGGCGATTGATTGCCTCCCAGAAATGTGGCGTATAACATTTCGCTGGCATCGTTGGTAAGTACAATAAAATAAAAATCAGAACCCGCTGTTGTTTTCTGATAGGCATCGGGTGTAATAGGCATACCACTGGTGCCACTAATCCAAAATCCACGCGAAGCATTAATAGCTCCGCCCCAGCCACTCATATAAATATTATTACAATCGTTTACCAAAAATGCGGTTGGCGAAATATCGGGTATGCCCCTACCCGCACCAAACACGGTTGAGAATAAAAGGGTGGTAAGGTCTTTATCAAACTTCTGCAAAAACTGGCCACTGTTGGGGTTCGAGAACACTCCGGGGGTTACCGGAAAAGCGCCAACGGTTTGACCATACACATAAACATTTTCGTCCAGATCCAGATCAATAAAATACACCTGGTTGTACTGCGCAGTTCCCGTAAAAGAAGCAACCAACACTTCAGAACCATCGGCTTTTAATTTTGCCATCCATCCATCGGCATCACCCGCCAACGTGGTTTGGTAAGTACCAGCCGTAGTTGGAAAATCTGTACTGGTAGAACCACCCGCTACCCAAACATCGCCCGCTTCTGTTATTTTAATTGTATGAGACGCATCTGCACCGGCACCCCCTAAAAACGCTGACCAAAGGATTTGAGTAAGCGATGCATTCAGGTGCATGATTACAGCATCGGTAACCCCACCGCGATAGGTTGTACTAAAACTGTTTACACCTGGAAAATCTGCGGAAGCAGTAACAGTACTGATGTACACATCACCATTTGTGTCCACAATAATATCTCCGCGCAATTCATCGCCATAGTTTCGAACCAGCGGGCTGTTAATCGGGTTTAGTCCGTCATTGGCTGATCCGCCTATATAGGTGCTGGCAAGAAGGTTACTCCCATCGGCACTTAGTTTGGCAACAAAAATATCAGAGCCTGTTTCATAAGAAATCACATTAAACAACCCAACACCACCATTATAACTGTTATCGATTGCCCCGGTTGTGGTTGGAAAGTTATCCGAACTGGTGGTACCAAGTATCCAGAGATTTTTATCCTGATCCATTATTAAGCTATGAGGCGATTCTCCATTCGATCCACCCAGGTAGGTGGCATACAATAAGTTTGCACCGGCTGAATCATACTTCAGAATGGCTACATCGTACGAACCGGCTGTAGTAACCTGAAACGCACCGGGTGTGGCCGGAAAAGTACCGCCCAGGTTATGGTTGGTTACACCGGCCGAATAAAGACTTCCGTGTTCTCCGGGTGTGGCCGTGCTTCCCCAATTATCGGCAGTAGAACCACTATAGGTAGAAAAAATTAAAAGCGGGTCGATTACTAATGGATAGCAGGCATTATAACCTTCCGGAAAGTGAAACCGAACCACGGTACCATCCAGTGTAAATACACAAGGCAAAAAGTGTTTTGTCCCCTCAATCCATTGCCACGCCACAGGTTTTTTTTCTATAAAGCTAAACTGCGATGCTTCAATCTTCAGGTCACCTTCATTCAGATACAACTTGTCGGCCCCAACATATTCAAATGCAATTTGCGAGGCTTGCGCTCCCGCTGCTACATAAAAATCATATTTAATGTTGTTACCCTGGCTATACACGTTCAAATCAATACCCGGATAAAAGTGGGTGTACTGCACGCCCGTAAAAGCATGCGCCCGTGCCGCCCAGGTTGTTGGATCGGCACCCAGAAAATAATTATAATATCTTGAAAGTTTACCGGTTGGTGATATAACTGCAGTTTCATTTGCACCATGAAACGTGACATGAACCCGGTGCCCGTTTAAGGTGGTTTCTGCTTCCATTCCATGCGATTCGTTGGGTGTGCCGTGCCCCAGTTCATGTAATTTTTCCAATCGGGCATAGTCGGCAAAAGCATAACTAAAACCCGCACGTTGCAACTGCATAGTTCCGCCCGGTATCCGGGCACTGAATTTTATCTCTTCAGGCCACTGGCACTTATTTTCAATAAATTCGATCTGACGGGCATAGCTGCTTATCCAGCCAAACAAACAACAAAACCAAACAAGCGCTTTTTGAACACACATGGCTTAAAGTTAATGTTACTCCTCCAATACTTGCAAGGATGCCATCGCTAATCTAAGTTATAATCCACCTGGTAATACATAGCCTTTTCATTCATCATAAAAACTCCTATTTTAACATGATCGAATTAAGCATTTAACCCATTTACCAAATAGTTCTTGTTCAAATAATAACCCTCACCACACTATGCACCTTTGTAACAGCCTGCAAAAAATTGCGATCAGCATGCTTATTCCTGCCGCACTGGTAGTACAATCCTGCAGCAAACAGGATAACGAAGACAAATACAGCGGGGCGCTGTTCAATGAAAACATCCGGACTACCGATCCGCGTACACCCGAAGAAGAGCGAAAGGGATTTAAACTTCCACCCGGCTTCGAAATTCAACTTTTTGCCTCTGAACCAAATATTGATAAGCCCATCAACATGACGTTTGATGCCAAAGGAAGAATGTGGGTAACCCAATCATTTGAATACCCTTTTCCTACACAGGTTGGATCGAAGAGTACTGATAAACTTACTATTCTGGAAGACACTGACCACGATGGCGTGGCCGATAAGTTTACCGTTGTATCCGATACGCTGAATATTCCGGTGGGTGTACTGCCGCTTACAGATGGCAACCTGGTTTTTAGTGTGCCTAACCTTTATAAGTTTGCCAACACGGGTGGTGATGAAAAACCAGAATGGACAAAAAAGTTAATCGGTCCGTTTGGCTTTCAGGATACGCACGGCATGGTAAGCAATTTTATTCGGGGCTACGATGGCTGGGTGCACGGTTGTCATGGCTTTACCAACTTATCAAAAATTGCCGGTGCCGATGGCGATTCGATTACCTTACTTTCAGGAAACACGTTTCGGCTCAGGCCCGATGGAAGCAGAATTGAACAAATGACTTATGGCCAGGTAAATCCATTTGGTTTAGCGTATGACGAAAACGGATACATCTACTCTACCGATAGCCACAGTTCACCGCTTTATCAATTAATACGCGGTGCAGATTATCCGCACTTTGCCAAGCCAGAAATTATGGCCTTTGGTCCTGATATGAAACCGCTGGAAACCGAAGCTACCGCCCTTTGTGGCATTGCATATTATGGTGATACCAAATTCCCAAAAGAGTTTCAGGGTAATTTTTTTATTGGCGATGCGTTAAGTTCGCGCGTACACCGGTACACCTGGCAAAACAATGGCTCCTCGCCAGTAGGTAAATCAGAAGTAGATCTGATCAAGAGCGAAGACCCCTGGTTCAGGCCGGTAAACATCAAGCTGGGCCCCGATGGCGCCATCTATGTAGCCGATTTTTACAATGCTATTATCGGCCATTACGAAGTGCCCCTGGGCCACCCCAAGCGCGACAAACAACGCGGACGGATCTGGCGCATTACCTATAAAGGTGAACAAAACAATGTGCGCGACCTTACCGCAGCAAAACTGGATGAATTAATTGCTGCCTTTGACCTCGACAATATTGTAACGCGCATGGCTGCGGCCGATCAGGTTGCAGACAGGATTGGAACTGAAGCTATAGAACCACTAAAAGCGTTGCTCACCGATAGCACCAATCCGAAAAAATATATTCACGCACTTTGGGTTCTTTATCGTTTAGATGGATTAACCCAGGATATTATGAAACAATCGCTCGCGCACACCTCGCCCCTGGTTCGCTTGCACACCCTTCGCATTTTGCGCGAGTGGGGTTCGCACCCTGATGTATTTCATCCCCTCGTCTTAAATTCGCTGAACGACACCGATGCGCATGTGCAGCGTGCCGCCACCGAGTTGTTAACACGTTATAAAGAAATGAGTTCAGTAGATGCGGCTCTGAAGATCTTACAGTCCACACCTGCAGAAGATACACACCTGGTTTATACCGCCCGGCTTGTGTTGCGAAATTTACTTCGCAATAATGATCTGATGAGGTTGACATTAGCAAAAGAATGGAGCAGCCAGGATCAGGCATTTATTGCGGGCACCCTGGTGGATGTACACTCTGCAGAAGCGGCCGCCTTCCTTTCAAAATTTCTTCAGGGTAACAACATGCAAAAAGACAAAACACGGCTTGCCTATCAGCAAATAGCACGTTACATCCCTGCAGCCCAGCTGGAAGCTGAAATTGAAAAAGCTAAAAACAGGGTAACCGCAGATGCTGACCAAAATGCACAGACCTTTCGGGGAATTAAAGACGGACTTGCCCAACGCGATACACACTCCAAACAACTGGAAGCCTGGGGAAAGGAAATTGCAGAAGCATTGTTGAAAAAATACCCAGTTGATTTTAAACCGGTAAATGATGAGGTTGTTTCACAACAATTCTTTGCTGTACAACTTGCCGGAGATTACCAGGTAAAATCTACCGAACAGGTTTTAGAAACTTTTATTGAAAGATCAGATAATATTGATTTGAAATCAGCCGCACTCCGTTCGCTCATGAAGGTATCTCCCCAGACAGCGTGGCAGGCTTCAGAAAAAATTCTTACAAACGATACCCTTAAATCTGACCTAAAGAAACGGGTTGCCACCCTATTGGGCGAATGGCCGGGCGCAGAAACAAATGCTGTATTAATCCGCGTACAGAAGGCCCCAGCCGATCTTGAAGCAAGTATTGCCGTAGCGCTGGCACACTCATCGGCCGGAAAAGATCTTTTGCTTAAGCAAGTGCGGGAAGGAACGTTTACTACAAGAACGCTGGTAGATCCGAAGGTAGAAGAAAGCATGCTGGCAAATATTTCGGCCGCTCAACGCAAAGAATATGAACAGGTAACTGCGAATATTGAACCCGTAAGCAAAGAGCGGCAGGCATTGATTGATCAGCGCCTTGCCGCATTTAAAAATTTCAGACAAACATCTGTTGCCCAACTTGATTCTGGTTCGGCATTATTCTATACACACTGCAATGCCTGCCATCGCAAATACACATTGTCGGGCATTGGGCCGCAATTGCATGGAATTGGTAAGCGCGGTGCCGATGCACTCGGTGAGAAAATTCTTGATCCGAACCGGAACATCTCAGAGGCCTTCCGCAATTATACTATTACTACCAAAGATGGTAAAGTGCAAACCGGTATTTACCGGAGAGATGAAGGCGCGGTGATTGTGTTTGGCGATCTGACCGGAAATGAATTCTCCATTCCAAAGAAAAACATTGTTTCGCAAACGCCATCCAAATACACCATTATGCCCGATCACTTCGGCTCAACCCTTAGTCAGCAAGAGTTTAATTTATTGGTTAATTACCTGCTTACGTGGTAGGAAAGATTCAAAATTCAAGATTTAAAATTCAAGATTCAAAATCCGAAACCCGAAATCCGAAATCCGAAATTCAAAATTTAAGGTATGTGATATGAAAAAATATATAGTTCTCCATTTGATTTCAGGTATGCTTATAGTTTCACTGGCAAGTGGCCAGGTGCAGGGCAACCAGGTAAAGTTCAAAAAATACCACTTATGGGATGAGTTCTATACCGAAGGCGCCACTGTATTTGATGTAAATAAAGATGGCAAGTTAGATATTGTTGCAGGTGCCCGTTGGTTCGAAGCCCCCGACTGGAAAGCACACGACATCTGGAAACACAAAAAGTTCTACTACACCAAAGGCTACAGCGATTCGTTTTTGAATTTTGGTATGGATGTGAACGAAGACGGATGGGTAGATCTGATCAATTTCGACTTTCCCGGTAAGGAAGTTTATTGGTTCGAAAACCCCGGAACAGCAGATGTGTTGTGGAAAAGACACCTCATCGACTCCGTTGCCTCAAACGAATCGCCCATGCATGTAGATATTGATGGCGATGGTAAAAAAGACCTGGTGTTTGGGAATGAGAAAACCGGACAGATGGCTTGGTTCAGCGCGGTTGTTAAAAATAAAAAAGTAACATGGAAACGAACCGCCATCAGCGAACCGAACGCTAAAGGTGTTGGCATGTTTTCGCACGGGCTTGGATGGGGCGATATCAACAACGATGGCATCAAGGATGTAATCATTCGCGGGGGCTGGTGGGAAGCACCCAAAGACATCAAAGCCTCGCCCTGGAAATTTCACGAAGCCGATTTGGGCGAGTCGTGTGCCCAAATGCTAACGTACGATTTCGATGGCGATGGCGATACTGATGTTGTTTCATCCTCTGCGCATGAATATGGCGTTTGGTGGTACGAGCAGGTATTTGATAAGAATAAAAAAAGTTCGTTCATCACCCATACCATTGATAGTACCTTTTCAGAATCGCACAGCCTGGTGTTACAGGATGTGAATGGTGATGGCCTGCCCGATCTGATTACCGGCAAACGATTTTTCTCCCATCAGGGGCACGGACCCGGTGGCCTTGAACCCGCCCATGTTTATTGGTTTGAACTTTTGAAAGATGGGAAAAATAAACCAGTTTGGGTAAAACACCTGATTGATGATAACTCGGGCGTTGGAATTCAATTTGTAGCCGAAGACCTGAACAATGACGGACTATTAGATTTTGTGGTGGGCAATAAGAATGGTGTTTTTTATTTCGAGCAAATACCCGTTAAAAAATAGAAGCTGAAAACCGAAGGAACAGGTTTGACAGATCATGCAAACCTTCGCATACAGGCATTTGTTGAAATAACCCCAGGACAAATTTGTCAGGTATGGAATGATACGCCTTACGGGGTACTCAATATTTATTATATTACAAACATGAAATGGGCGTATAGTATTCAAAATAAGTTAGCCGCATCTGCAACACTTTTTGTGCTTTGCCTGTTGGTGTTGTTTAGCAACTACCAGGATCAGAAACATACCGACAATGTAAAAAACTCGATTAGTACTTTATATGCAGACCGGTTGGTTGTAGAAGACTACATCCTTAAAATAACCATCGATATTTACGAGATAAAACAAATACTGAGCGCTTCAGGAGGCAGCCCGGAAAATATAGCCAATCAAATTGAGGCCTCGCTTCAACACATTGAAGGACTAACCACCGCCTATCAGAAAACCAAACTCACCAAAGCGGAAGATGAAAAATTTACGCTCCTGTTAAAAACACTAACCGAATTTGAATCATCCGATGAAAGTATATCCAGGCTAAGCCTGGCAAACAAAGCGCTTGTACTGCTGAATGAATTATCAACCATTCAACTGGAAGAATCTAAATTAATTATGAGGCAAGCCGAAAACCTTTATAAATCAGGTAAGGTAGCCTCGCAATTCGCATTTGCTTTAACAATCATTATTTTATTGATACTGCAGGCGTTGGTGTTCACATCCAAAACACTCAAAACCTCTGCAAACGCTTCAACTACAAATCTCAATTAGGAATATCTCAACCTTCTTTCCGCAACACCTGCAAGGGAGGCGTAGAAATAACTTCGCGCGAATTCCACCAGCCAATTAACACAGCAAGCACAATTACTCCGGCCGAGATTGTCAACAGTTCAACCATGTTAACCGAAAATTGAACTTCGAAGAAAAATCTGGTTAACAACCAACCTGCGCCCAGCGAAAGCGCCAGGCCGGTTATCGCTGAGAAAATTCCCACGTATCCATACTCGATAACCGTAATGCGTGTAATCTGCCGGGTGCGGGCACCGATGGTGCGCAACAATACATTTTCCTTCATGCGTGCAAATTTGCTGTTAAGCACTGCTCCTGCCAACACTACTAACCCTGTTACAATACTAAACAGTGCCAGGAATCTAACCACCAACCCAACCTTGTCGAACAGTTCATCAACAGTACTTAAAATCAGGCGCAGGTCAATAAGCGATACATTGGCATAGTTAAACACCAACTCCTGTTGAAACAAGATTGCGTTCTGTGGATTTTCCACGCGTGTGGCAGCCACCCAAATCTGCGGAGCATCGTCCAGCACACCTTTGGGGAAAACAAAGATAAAGTTGGGCGGATCTTTGGGCCACTCTACTTTACGAATTCCACTGATGAATGCTTTTACCGGAACACCCTGCACATCAAACACCAACGAATCGCCCACATCTACGCGCAGGGTTTCCTGCATACCTTCTGAAATAGTAACATACACAGAATCGCGTTTACCCGGTTTAAAGGAATGAAGCTCCCCTTTTATCAATTCTTCAGAAAGATGCAGGCTATCGCGGTAAGTTACCCGGTACTCGCGCATGAGCGCCCAGTTCGGCACACGTACCGAGTCGGCATCGGTGCGTTTAAATTGTTCTACGGGTTTGCCTTTCACTTCACTTAGCCTGCAGGTAATAATAGGCACTACCTGGTTAACCGGTAGCTCGTATTTTTCAATAAGCTTCACTACAGAATCTTTCTGATTCGACTGGATATCAAACAAGATGGTGTTGGACTGGTTGGCATTTCCTCTAAACTCTACCTGGTTGAGCAAACTGTTCTGAATAATACTAAGCGTGGCGATAATAAACGCACCCAACCCGATTGTTACAAGCAATACCTGCGTTTGATTGTTGGGCCTGAATAAGTTGGAAAGTGCATGCCGAAATACAAATGAACTGTTTTGTGGAAAGTAGGTTCGCACCAAAAACAAAACTCCGCGGGCCACCAAGGCTAAACTGCCAAGGGCTGCCACCAGGCCTACAGAAAATAAACTTCCCGATAAAAAACTTTCTGTTTGATATGCAGCAGCCAGCAGCGGAAACAGAAAAATTAATACAATGGCTGTAACCCGGGTTTTTGAAAACGTGGTGCCGGGTTGAAAATCGGCCCGTAGCACCGAGAGTGGCGGAACAAAGCGCACAGCTACCAATGGCAGAATAGAAAACAAAACCGATACGATTGTGCCCAGCAACACACCCTCGGCCATCGCACGCCACGAAATTCCAAACTGCAGTTCTACCGGCAAATACTTACCAAAGGCAATAGGCACAACCTGTTGAATAAGTACACCCAGCACTGCACCTAACGCGCTGCCTATTATTCCTAAAATAAAAATCTGGATAAAGTAAATATTAAATGCCTGCCAGCCCGATGAGCCAATGCACCGAAGCACGGCTACTTCATCGCGTTTTTCGCGCGCATAAATATGCACCGAACTGGCTACGCCAATACAACCCAGTATAAGGGCAATAAACGCCAGCAGCGAAAAGAAACGATACACAGAACCAAAGCCTTCTCCTAATTCTTCTTTGCGCTCGGCTACATCATCTGCTCCGTAGCCCAGTTCATCCCGGTAAGGCTTTATAGTTTCCATAGCCACTTTGGTATCGGCATCTGAAACAGTTTTAATATATAACCTGTAGTTTACCCTGCTTCCAAACTGAACCAACCCGGTAGAATCAAGGGCATCAAGCGAAATATAAACAGCCGGGGCCAGGGTTGCTGTTAGCGCTCCCCCTCCCGGAAATTTCTCTACCACACCGGCCATCTTAAAGTGGATGTTGCCAATCTTTATTGAATCTTCAGAACTTACATTGTATTGCCTGGCCAGGGCTTCGTCCAGCATTACAAAGCGGCCGGTTTTCATCAACGCATACGCATTGGCCGGTTGGGTTACTATGGTTCCATAAAATGGAAAATCCCCTTCCAGCGCAGTAAGTTTTACCAGGCGACTTTGTTTACTGTTCATGAACATAACCATCGAGGCCATGTCTGCATCGCTGGCAAACTGACGCTGGGCCGTATCCATCTTTTTCAGAAAGGCGGTATCGAACGGGCGGCTGCTATTTACAACCAGGTCTGCACCAAGCAATTCTTTGGCATTACGATCCAGTTCATCTTGCATTGCATAATTAAGCGAACTGATAGCCACCACACCGGCAATGCCGGTAATAAGCGAGGCAACAAATAAAAACAACCGGCCAACGTTATGCTTGCCATCGCGCCACGCCATCTGCCAAACCCAGCCATCGCGAAAAATTGGTTTCGCTTTTCGCTTAATACGGATGAAATACTCAATCATGACAAAGAAAGAATACGTTCATTAACCAGTTTTCCGCCTTTCATTTGCAAAATGCGTTGCGTTTTCTCGGCCAACTCAAGATTATGTGTTACCAATATCAGGGTGGTGTTTTCCTGGCGGTTCATTTCAAACAATAAATCTGTTATTTGCGTAGCATTTTCATCGTCCAGATTACCGGTAGGTTCATCGGCAAACAAAATACGGGGCGAGGTAATAAATGCGCGGGCCATTGCCACACGCTGCTGCTCGCCACCCGAAAGTTGCGAGGGGTAGTGACTGAAGCGATCGGCCAGGCCTACACGGGCCAGTAAATCTTTTGCTTTTGTGGCCACGTTTCGTTCGCCTCGCAACTCCAAAGGAACCATCACATTCTCTAACGCGGTAAGCGTAGGCAGCAATTGAAAATTCTGAAATACAAACCCGATATATTGGTTGCGCAGATAAGCCCGGTCGTCTTCATTCATTACATGAAGTTTAAACCCCATTAGCGATACAGAGCCACTGGTGGCCACATCCAACCCGGCACATAAACCCAGCAACGTAGTTTTACCACTTCCGGATGGGCCAATGATGGCCAGGCTGGTTCCCTGCTGTACTTCAAACGACACATGATCCAGCACAACAAGGTCGCGCTCGGCCGATTTGTAAATTTTAGTAAGGCCCTCGGCCTGCAAAACTGTTTCTGGCATGATAATTAAAGATAACCGATCAGGATTTAACTTGTTAATTGATTAAAATTGTTTCCAGGTTTAACCAATTTCAACAATACACAATATTTATGGTAGTCGGCAAATATTCGCTTCTTATTGTTTTGTTAACGGCCTTTTTTCCTGCCGCTCAGCCTAAAACCATCTTATTTTTTGGAGATAGTTTAACTGCCGGGTATGGGCTTTCGCCCGAAGAAGCCTTTCCGGCCCTGCTGGAAAAAGAACTGAATAAAACTGAAAAGAAAGTGCGCGTGGTAAATGCGGGATTAAGTGGCGAAACCTCGGCCGGGGGTTTAAGTCGTATTGATTGGATTTTGCGCCAGCCGGTTGATGTGTTTGTGCTGGAACTTGGAGCCAATGATGGATTGCGCGGCTTACCGTTAGATCAGACTCAAAAAAATCTGCAAAGCATTATTGATAAAGTAAAGGCTAAATACCCTGCATGCAAAATTGTATTGGCCGGCATGATGGTGCCACCTAATATGGGCAAACAATACACCGATTCATTCCGAAACATGTATCCTGATCTTGCCAAAAAAAACAATGCCACGCTAATACACTTTTTGCTGGATGGTGTAGCCGGCAATGAAAAGCTTAACCAGGCCGATGGCATACACCCTACTGCCGAAGGACATAAAATAATTGCGAATAACCTGAAGTCCGTATTTGAAAAGTTGATCTAAGGCTGCTCCATTACACAGAAAGCAGCAATAAAATCAGCAAATCGGTGACTACTTTTTTTTAAGGCCGGAATAAATCAACTCAACCCACTGTGCATACATTTTGCCAGAAGGATGCAGGCCATCGGTGGCTACCAACGTGGTATCTTCAAGCCCCTTGCGGGAGATGGGTGTAATGTCGAAATAGCGAATACCATACCGGGTGGTAATCCGTTTGCTGATTGCATTGTATTGATCCAACTCCGCTGAAATCTTTTCCTGCTTAGCTTTTCCAAAAGGAGTATAGCCATAGTCGGGAATAGAAACTACAAATACATTTTTCTTTTTACCTTTTGCGAGGTTGATAGCCGATTGAAGCAGTTCTTCAAACTCGCGCTCATAAATTTCAATGGGTTTACCCTGGTATTGATTGTTAACTCCTATCAGCAATGAAACCAGTGCATATTCAGGTTTTAAATCTGCGTCTGCAATTGCTTTCATTAATTGATCGGTGCGCCAACCCGTGGTGGCAATAATTTCAGGTGCAGGCAGCTTAAGTTTGGCTGCAAGTTGATTGGGCCATCGCTGGTCCGGATCCACACTTTCACCAATGGTATAAGAATCTCCAAGGGCAAGGAATTTTGCCTGGCCCCTGGAGAATATAGATCCAACGATGGAAATCATAAAAATTACCAGCGCTAAGAAGAACCGGTTCAATTAGCCGCAAAAACCATATTGTAAGTTTCTACCTCACCATCATAATCTAATTCAATTTCCAGCTTCATTGAATTCTCAGTAAGCTCAGTAACTGTAGCCGGAACGGTAAAGTAGGAAAACAACACAGCATCCGAATCGGTATAATCGTTGGCGAGTACAATCAACATTCCGCCATCGGCCGTAAACGACCAGTTGCCAGATTCAATAACAGCATCAGCCTCAGAATCGCACTTGGATAAACCCTCGGTGGCTTCGTAATCCTGTGTTGCGTTGTTTGTAAATTTGTAAATATTATCTAAGAAGCATGCTTCAAATTCAAATTGATCGGTATCTCCATCATACGTAACGGTTGCCGAAACAAGTTTCCAGCTTTTGCTTGCCCCTTTTTCACCCGCCAATAATCGGGCTTTCGCCTCATATTCGGGTATTGGATCATCTTCTTTACAGGATGAAAGCGCTAAAACAAACATAGCACTGATAACCAATGGAAAAATCCTGAATAGTCTCATATTAGATATTTTATTAAGTGCTGTGTTCAAGTAATAAGTGCAACTTTTAGTTTTTGTAAAAATACATCATTTGGGGTTTGATAATTAAATTTTCGTACCGGCCTTTCATTGATCAATTTTTCCACCTGACTTACCCGTTTA